>Ga0222698_1000003_pt1:0-77500 | contig 210111 bp, 199 predicted proteins | sample AntAcemetage1450_FD_179833 | JGI IMG/M metagenome (GOLD analysis project Ga0222698, IMG submission 179833) | Saline water microbial communities from Ace Lake, Antarctica - #1450 | ecosystem: Environmental > Aquatic > Non-marine Saline and Alkaline > Saline | place: Antarctica: Ace Lake...
ATTCTTGAATAATGGTTGTTTTTATGGGTATCTGGCGTATAGATAGAAGATACGCTTTTATAAGACAGAAAAGGCAATAAAAAGGGGGCTCTTGCCCCCACTTCCCTGCTGTCTCATCAAACGACCGATTATCAAGAGTGCTTATGGTCAGAGGTATGGGTTAAATCCTTGGCGGATGATTGAAGAGTCTTATATATTAAAACAGAAACAGCTTTTTCATTCAATGAATACATCATGCACTTTGAATACCAAAACCCGACCCGCATAGTCTTCGGCACAGGAACCCTCTCAAAACTCGGTGAAGTGGTCCGCGAATACGGCAGGAAAGCCCTTGTCGTTACTGGCAGCGGTAGCGTGAAGCAAAACGGCACCTTTCAGCGCGCTGTTGGCAGCCTCAGCGCTGCTGGTGTGCAAATCGCGGAATGCGCCGGTGTGGAACCCAACCCACGGATTTCTACGGTTATTCGGGGGGCCGACACCGCACGCAGTGAAGGGTGCGATGTGGTTGTTGCCCTTGGCGGCGGCAGCGTCATGGACGCAGCCAAGGTTATGGCCGCAGCCGTATTCTACGAAGGGGATCCCTGGAACATGATGGCCCACGGCCAGCCCGACCGCCGGCTTCCCGATCGCGCCCTTCCCGTCATAACCGTGCCAACCCTTGCCGCAACCGGCTCTGAAATGAACTCGGGCGCCGTCATCACTGATGAAAAGAGCACCCTCAAGTCAGTGGTGTCTGCCAAATGCCTCTATCCGAAAGCCGCTGTGGTCGACCCCGAATTGACCGTGAGTGTACCAATAGACCAGACTGCATACGGCATATGCGACCTCATTACACATGTAACGGAATCGTACTTCAATGGAATTGACGGCACCCCCCTTCAGGATCGGTTTGCCGAAGGAGTCATTCTCACCGCCATGGAATGGGGCCCGAAAGCAATAGCCGATGGAAACGACCTCCAGGCCCGCGAACAGGTACAATGGGCATCGTTGGTAGCACTGAACGGATGGGTGCAGACCGGCACGGCCTCTGCCTTTCCGGTGCACATGATTGAACACTCCATATCCGCCCACCACGACATCGCTCACGGCGCTGGCCTCTCCGCCATCAACCCTTCATGGATGCGCTTCGCCGCCCGCAACCGTCCGGCCCGTTTTGCCCAGTTCGCCAACCGCATCTTCTCTATACCTCTCAACGGCACGGAAGACACGGCAGTTGCCATGGAAGGCATCAACCGCTTTGAGGTGTTCCTTGCCTCGATCGGCTGCCCCACCAGCCTCGGTGAAATGAAGATCGGAGAGGGCCTGCTTGAGCAGTATGCACAAGACACGCTACAGGTCGTCCACGACGCTGAAGGCCGCCTTCCCGGCCGTCCACCTATGAGTGCGGCTAACATTGTGGAAGTGCTCAGGAGTTCACTCTGAAAGCAGAGCAGAAGCAAAAGCGCACATCCAATCCCATTCAGCTCATTGACGATCTCGATGAGCTGGTTTAGGGAAACTCCTTGATGGAGATCCGCAAGAAGCACAATCTCAGATATTTCAGAATCGGTATATCATTCTGGACATTTCTTCGCCAAAAAACTTCACTTACAGTTCCTCAAACCCTATCGACATACTGCCCACCATTAAATGGCACAAGCTTCACAGTGCCATTTGGGCTTTCCCTGTTGAGCCAGGTCATGAATGTGCTGTTCATCCAAGCATTGCGGTCACCAACAAATCCATCCGCTCCTGGATAGAGTGCAATGAATTCCTTGAACAGGTCGGCTGTAAATGCTGATTCAGCAGCGTTTGGCTTGTATGTATCAACTCCCGGACAGCGCTTGCACTGTGAGGGTTTATCTGCCATGGTGCAGAGTTCGTTATTGTCTGTCAGGTAGCCGCAGTGGCTGCCTTTGGCGACGCGGGCGGCAACAGCCCAGGAGTTGCTGGCAGCAGGGGCAAGCTGCGTAAACTGTGAGGTGTCGCCTGGGGTTGGAGACCATGCCGGCGGCTTTGAATCATCAAGGCATGCACAGTCGCACTCCCCTACAATCATCACTATTGGCATGGGGCTTTCAGCCAGCACCTCCCTGTAAGGTTGCATCCCGGGAGAGAAGAGCGGTGCCTTCTGGTCTACGGGTGAAAGCTGGACAAGCCCAACTGGATTTGCGCGTTCGGCTGGGTTCCATTCGGAAAGCCGCTCCGAGTAGGCGGGGAGGAACTCTCTGTCATACATAACCGGGTTGAACGGCCGCGAGCTCTTTTTACCAAGTTCATGCAGGGCATCAAACCCACAGGCAGCTACCTGGGCGTGCGCTCCGCCAACGGAGTGTCCGGCAAAGATCACATTGTTGGAGCGCATGAATTTGGCTGTGGAAGAGAGCGCATTGTCATAAAATGCACTGTTCCTTCCTCGGGTCTCTTCTCTGTAGAAGAAGTCGGTTACCCCGTATTTGATAAGATATGAGGCTGCGGCATAAGCTTCCTGGCCCACTCTGGGATTACCACCAATATCAATGCCGGGAACAATAACATTCTGTGTGTTAGAGCTGCTTACAAAGGCCATTGCCCAGTTCTGCCCAACAATTGCTTCGCTGTAGTTGTAAAATGCAGAAGGGTTGATACCAAAGAGTGGATTGTCATTAAGGAGTGCGCCAATGATCTTTTTCGGATAGAAAAGAAGGTCGTTGCCGATAAGAAACCCATGGTTGAACATCAAGAGGCCGTTTGCCTGACGGTTCTCCGGATAGAATATCTCAATCACTACCTCGGTAAACTGAGGGATTTTCCAGTCATACTGGATCCAGAGGTGAATGCGGTCGAAACAGTAGTTGTTGATGCGAATCGCTTTCATGGGAAATTGTGTTTGGAGTCAGGCAAAGATTCTTTTCTACAGTTCACAGTTGGTGCAATCCACTTCTTCAGCTGCCGTCATAAGGCCTGAACCATTGCAGGTAACGGAAAAGTGCTGATTGCAGTTACTGCAGGTTGAGGACAATGTTACCGGTGCAGTCAAACCCCCGGGAACATGACCGCAATCACCGACATAGGCTCCACAGTGAGAGCAATACATGCGTATGGACATAAAAAGAATTTAAATCCTTGAGCTGAATGCTGATTTACCTTTTCTGTATTCAAGACCCGAACCCAATACGGAGCATGAATCTTGGTTCTACCGTAAGAGTTTATTACTCATAACTTGAAATTATATAAAAAATACATGAAGCCGCCCCTTTCAAGCCTATAAAACGCAAAAGGACATAAACTTTATGTCGCGCAACCGATAAGACCTCATATCATTAATCATCTTATTGCCTCAACGCATGTCTGCAAACGGGCACTTTAAGGGGAATATTGCGTATACTTCGGGTGGAGATTATCAGAAGGAGTTTGCAGCAACACATTGCAGCTGAGTATAATGAGCGGTTTTCGGTGGAAGGCGGACTGGATGCGAGAGCACCCGTTTACAAGCTTTGGAGTGATTCTGTTCCTCTTGAGCCGCTATCTTTTTGCGGCTTTTTTTGTCTATGGGTTCTGGCACAAGCTGGTGAAAGGATGGCTGTGGACTGACCTGATGGAGGGGTTCTTCAGGCTACGGCTTTCTGAGCTTGAGGCGGGGTCGTTCCAGGCGCAGTACCTTGAGCACTTCGCCATTCCATTGGCCATGCCTATTGCCTGGATTGTGACGGTTGGCGAACTCAGTATTGCCATTGGGCTGATTACCGGTATTGCGGTGAGGGCCAATGCGGCTTTTGCTCTTTTCCTTTTCCTTAATTTTGCGGCCGGTGCGTATTATAACCTGTCGTTGCCTCCTCTCATGCTGTTCGCCCTGCTTATGATGCTCCTCCCTTCAGGCCATTGGCTGGGTTTCGACCGCAATCTTCACCGAACATACCCAAAATCCATTTGGTTCAAGTAAGAATACATGACAGGAACACCAGCCATCACTTCCCACCTTCGATTTTCAACCATTGCTGCCTTTTTGGGTTGTGCCGCCATTATAAGTTTTGTGACTCTTTTTCAGCCTTGTGATACGAAAGCCGCTACACCGCAGGCGGCAACTGCCATAAACAGCGGCGACAGAGCATTCTGGAAAATGCAGTACCACAAAGCGGATTCACTGTACTCCATAGCTGCAACCCATGAACCCAGAAACGCCGAAATCTGGTGGAAGCTTGCACGCCTTGAAGTCAGCCTCGGTGAATCTCTGCGCCACGACAGGACGGAGGAACGGGTTGCGCATTACCGGAAAGCGGTTGTGCATGCTCGCAGAAGCATAGCCATAGACAGCACCAGCGCGGACGGACATGCATGGCTGGCTGCAGCTCTGGGATTGGCTGTAGAAAAAAGCGGAACAAAGGAGAAGCTCCGCAGCGCTGGAGAGATCAAGCAGGAACTGGACACGGCCCTTCGCCTGAACCCGAACGACCAGACAGCGCTCTCAATGCTGGGCTCATACTACCGCGAGGCAGCCGGCATCGGCTGGTTCAAGCGGATGATGGGAGGAACCTTCGTGGGAAAAATGCCGGAGGGGGACTATGAAGACGCAAAAGAAGCACTGCAGAAGGCCATTACGCTCGACCCCAGAGTGATAAGAAACTACCATGAGCTCGCTCTGGTGGAGCTTGAGCTGGGGCATAAAAAAGAGGCCGTGGTTCTGATGGAAGCGGCGATGGACCAACCAATCCTCTTTTACAGCGACCGCCGCCGCCTTCGGCAGATGCGCCGTCTCTTGGAGAAACTGCAGGACGACTGAATCCCCTACTACCTGCTGCCGTTCTCTTTAAGGGAAATGAGTGCGCGCACGCCAAGATGGTAGCTCTCTTCACCGAACCCACTGACAACCCCATAGCACACCGCAGAAATCACCGATTTGCTCCTGAACTCCTCACGGGCGTAGATGTTTGAGAGGTGCACCTCAACCACCGGCACCTTAACGGCACTGATGGCGTCGCGCAGGGCTATTGAATAATGGGTAAGGGCGCCAGCGTTCAGCACCACTCCCATGCAGCCCCCATGATCTTCAACATGGAATAGCTTTTCAAGCAGCTCCCCCTCATCTTCCGACTGGAAGAATTCAAATGCAATTTCGGGAAAGGCGTCAGCAATACCGGTGTTGATTTCCTGCAGCGTTGTATGGCCATAAATGGCTGGCTCGCGCTTTCCGAGACGGGAAAGGTTTGGGCCGTTGAGAACAAGAATCCTGTGCTGGCTCATGGTTGTTGGTCTGCGTTACAGGTCAGAGTTACAGAATATACTGGCTGAGGTCCCTGTCGGAAACAACATGGTCCAGCTTTGCCTTCACCATATCCTCATCAATAAGGACTTTGCCTTTCGACATGTTTTCTGGAATGTCGAACATGAGTTCCTCAAGGAGGTTGGTCATAATGGTATGCAGCCTCCGCGCTCCAATATTCTCCACACTCTCGTTGACAACAGCGGCGGTGCGGGCAATCTCGCGGATGGATCCGTCGGTAAACTGGAGATCCACCCCTTCCGTTCCCATCAAAGCACGGTACTGTTTGATGAGGGCATTGCGTGGCTGGGTGAGAATAAGGTAAAAATCCTCTTCAGTAAGGCTTTTCAATTCAACACGGATAGGGAAACGGCCCTGAAGCTCAGGTATCAGGTCAGAGGGTTTTGCCACATGGAAAGCTCCTGAGGCGATGAAGAGCACATGGTCGGTTTTGACCATACCGTGCTTGGTGGCCACATTGGAACCCTCCACAATTGGCAGAAGATCGCGCTGCACCCCTTCCCTGCTCACATCCGGCCCCTTGGCTCCGCCACCTGTTGTGGGTGCGGCAATTTTGTCAATCTCGTCAATGAAAACGATCCCCGACTGCTCCACCTTTATAATGGCCTCCTTCACAACACTGTCCATGTCAATCAGCTTCTGAACCTCCTCCTGTTCAAGAATCCTGCGGGCTTCAGCAATAGTCACACGGCGTTTTTTGCTCTTGCGGGGAAGACCGTTCATCAGGTCCTGCATAATCCCGCCAATCTCCTCCATCTGGCCCATCGGGCCGAAAATCTGCATCATCCCGCCCGAAGAATCACCCGACACATCCATCTCAATCTGGCGATCCTCCAGCTTGCCTTCGCGCAACCGCTTGAGCATCTTCTCGCGGCTCCGGCGGTTGAGTTCGACAGACTCGTCTTTCGACTCAAAGGAGGAAGATGGAACCTCCTCCCCTTCTATGACCGCATCCTGAATATCATCCTCACCTGAACCGGCAACAGGAGGAAGCAGAATGTCAATAATGCGCTCTTCAACATGAGCTGCCGCCTTTTCACGAACCTCTTCCGACTTTTCACTCCGCACCAATGCAACAGACTGGTCGACAAGGTCGCGTATCATGGACTCAACATCCCGACCCACATAGCCGACCTCGGTGAACTTGGAAGCCTCCACCTTTACGAAGGGTGCCTTTGCGAGTTTTGCCAGACGACGGGCGATTTCAGTTTTTCCAACGCCGGTAGGGCCGATCATGATGATGTTGTTCGGCATGATTTCATCACGCAGCTCTTCACCCACATTCTGGCGGCGAAGACGATTGCGAAGGGCTATGGCTACAGATTTTTTGGCCTCTTTCTGGCCGATGATGTATTTGTCGAGCAGGGCCACAATCTGGTGTGGTGTCAAGTGCTCCGCGCCAAGGGTTCCACCCTTCACTTCGGGCTCTTCAGGGAGAAAAACGGAGGATTCTTTCTTCAGGGTCATTGCATGCATTTAGAAAATTTTCTGAAAGGTCGGGGAGGCTCAAACCTCCTCAACAACGATATGATCGTTGGTATAAATACAGATGTCGGCGGCCGTCTTGAGGCTCTCCTGCACAATGTCGCGTGCATGGAGGCCGGTATGCTTCATGAGGGCGCGGGCTGCAGCCAGAGCATACATGCTCCCGCTCCCGATTGCCACAATACCATCCTCGGGCTCAATAACATCACCAGTCCCGGAAATGATGAGCGCTTTTTCGCTGCTTACAATAGCCAGCATGGCTTCAAGGCGACGGAGATATTTGTCGGTCCGCCAGTCGCGGGCAAGCTCAACAGCAGCCCTCTCAAGCTTTCCATTGTAGGCCTCAAGCTTCTCCTCAAAACGGTCAAGCAGGGTTATTGCATCAGCCGTTGCACCGGCAAATCCTGCGAGCAGTTTGCCATGGTAAAGGCTTCTGATCTTTCTGGTTGAATGTTTAACTACTGTGTTGCCAAGCGTCATCTGACCATCGCTGCCAAGCGCCGCTTTTCCGTCACGCAACACGCCTATAACCGTTGTTGAACGGATGCGGGACTCTTCTGAATGCTTCATTCGATTAAAATATTTTTTTCCTTAGTCTTGCCACTGGAATTTGCATTTGTTCACGGTATTTTGCAACCGTTCTTCTGGCTATCTGGAACCCCTGTTCCCCGAGCATTGCCGTGAGTCTGTCGTCTGAGAGCGGATTCGACGAGTCCTCAGCCCCTACCATGTCGGCAAGATGTTGCTTGATGATCTTGCTCGACACATCCTCGCCATCATCAGTCTGAATTGCGCCGGTAAAAAAATACTTCAGGTCAAAAACCCCGAACCGCGTCTGTACATATTTGCTGTTTGCTGCACGGCTGATGGTTGAAATATCAAGCCCTGCATCGGCGGCTATGGTTTTCATACCGAGCGGCACCAGAAAAGACGGGCCGTCGGCAAAAAAAGCATACTGGTGCTTCATGAGCGACTCAATCACCTTGAGCATGGTCTGACGCCGGGTTTCAAGCGCGCTTGCAAACTCATTGGCCCGTTGCAGGTTCCGGCGGATAAACTGCAGGTCTTCCTTCGACCCCTGCCTTTTTCCGAGAATGTCGCGATATCGGTCACTGACCTTCACTGAAAGGGCGCTCCGGTCATTGATAGAGGCTGTGAGTTCACCGTTTTCAAAAGAAACAATAAAGTCCGGTGAAATGTAATGGCCCCCTTCATCCTGAAAAATTCCAGGGTGAGGATCAAGCCCGATAATTGCGTTGATTGCTGCTTGTATTTCTTCGGGTGGATTTTGCAGCTTCTTGACAAGCCGCTCAAAGCGGCGATGAATGAAATCATCAAAATGGTGACGGAGGATTACCTCAGCCGCTTCACGGACCTTGTCGGGAGTCTTGCCGGATGAAGAATTCAACTGCACAAGCAAACGCTCCCTGAGATCCTCGGCAGCAACGCCGGGCGGATCGAGATTGAGAATTTTTTGACGGATTGCTTCAACCGTCTCACCGTCCGTTTCCAGCCCCGCAAGCCTGAGACTGTCAATAATCACCTCTGCTTCTTCAACGAAGTAGCCGTCTGAGTCCAGATTGCCAAGAATCTCAATGGCTATCTGCACCTCACAGCGTCCCATTCCCTCCTGCAGCGCGAGCTGCTTGAGAAGAATTTCATGGAAGCTGTCAAACTGAACCGCCTGAAAAAAATGTTCTCCGGAGCTTTGGCTACCCGAGGGGGCGGGACTTCGCTCCCGTTCGTCCAGCGAATTATCTTTTTCCGCTTCAACCGCCTCAAGCAGCGGATTTTCCTGAAGCTCTTCGTAGATACGCTGTTCAAGATTGGCAAGCGGAAGCTGCAACAACTGACTGCTGACAATCTGCTGGGCGGAAAGCTGTGCTTTCTGCTTCTGCTGCAACCTGAATTCAGCCATGAAGGTCGTAGGAATCAGAAAATGAGAGGAGGAGGCTCACCCAGGCTTTGCCATACAGCTCTTCAAGGTGCGGACGGAGATACTCAACCAAAAGAACTTTCCGCTCCAAGCCGAGCAATTTACCCTGTCGGCACATACCATGCTGTTCATACACAAGATACGGCAATCCGAACTTTTTCCGCACCCGTAATGGAAAAAGACGGCAGGAGATGGGCTTTGGCAACGCCGTATCTCCCTCGTTACAGGCTATTTCAAGTGCACAGAGAGTAATACCGTCACGAATAAGACTGAACACGCACTCTTTTCCGCCAAGCGTGCGGGTATAGAGCGACCCCTGATAGGCCTCCACTGTTCCATGGCGGGCAATCCATTGCCGGTTGGCGTCGGGAAGCATTCTCAGCACCTCGCCCGAGGGTTGCTGAAGAACGGCTGCCTCGGCTTCGCTGAGGGGAGCGCCAAGCTCACCCTCCACACAGCAGCAACCCTTGCATGCATGAAGGTCACACGAAAAAAAAGAATCGAGAATATCCCTCTCAACAAGTACTTCTCCTACAGATAAAATCCCCATGGTACAAAACCCGTAACTGGTTGAAGCAAATAGGCACTTGCCCGTTCGCTCTTTTTTTCATAGCTATATGCTTTAGCGAGAAACGGAAACCTGAAACATCCCATCAAATAAATTATAAGCCCCACTGAATCATGCTGATCATTGACGGAAAAAAAATATCACTTGAGCTTAAAGACGAACTGAAAGTAAGCGTTGACCGCTACCGCGAACAAACAGGGAAAGTCCCCGGACTGACTGTTATTATCGTGGGTGAGGATCCGGCGTCGCAGGTTTATGTACGCAATAAAGCAAAAACATGCAAAGAGATCGGCATGAATTCCTCTATAATTACAATGCCGACCGATACACCCCAGGAACATCTGCTCGACACCATCACCTCGCTCAACCTCGATCCTGCCGTCCACGGCATCCTGGTGCAGCAACCCCTGCCAAAGCAGATTGACGAGTTCGCCGTCACCCTGGCCATTGACCCAGAAAAAGATGTGGATGGATTCCATCCTGAAAACCTCGGGAAACTAGTTATGGGCCATCTCGACAAATGTTTTGTCAGCTGCACCCCGTACGGCATTCTTGAACTGCTCGGCCGCTACGGCATTGAAACGAGCGGCAAGCACTGTGTGGTAGTGGGGCGCAGCAACATTGTAGGCAAACCGATGGCCAACCTTATGCTCCAGAAACTTAAGGAATCGAACTGTACGGTCACCATCTGCCATTCAGCCACGAAAGACATTGCCTCCTACACCCGTCAGGCCGATATTCTCATTGCCGCCATAGGCCGTGCGAAATTCATTACCCCGGATATGGTCAAAAAGGGCGCAGTGGTTATTGATGTGGGCATCAACCGGATTGACGATGCCACCACCAAAAGCGGCACCCGCCTTGTTGGCGATGTCGACTTCGAGGGCGTTTCAGCAGTGGCATCAGCAATGACACCGGTTCCCGGCGGCGTAGGCCCCATGACCATTGCCATGCTACTAAAAAACACGCTCCACTCGTTTGAACGCACGCACAACCTCTGAACGGATGGCTAAACAGACCACTAAATATGTCTGTTCCGAGTGCGGAGCCGTATCCCTGAAATATCAGGGGAAATGCTTTGAATGCCAGAGCTGGGGAACGCTTGAGGAGACTAGAATCGCACCGGAACCAAAAAGCCGGAAAGAAGGGGGTACGGGGTTTGCGGCAACGGCTCCCGTCAGGCTGCATGACGCTCTCCCCGATGAGGGCCATCGCCACATGACCGGCATAGGAGAGCTCGATCGGGTTCTGGGTGGCGGTCTGATGAAAGCATCGGCCGTTCTGGTTGGAGGTGAGCCGGGTATCGGCAAGTCAACCCTCATGCTGCATCTGGCTACCTGCCTCAGCCCGGCAAAGATACTCTACATTTCAGGGGAAGAGTCGCCCAACCAGATCCGTGAACGGGCCCAGCGGATGCAGCTGAAGGCCGACAACCTCTGGCTTGCTCCTGAAACCGACCTTGAGGCCATTCTTGCGGTCATTGAGCAGGAACGACCGGTGCTGGTGATTGTTGACTCCATTCAGACGGTCCATTCAACCCAGTACCAAAGTTCCCCCGGCACCGTCACCCAGATACGCGAATGCGCCTCGCTTCTTATCCGAGCAGCAAAGATGCAGAACTTCATACTCTTCCTCATCGGCCACATTACCAAAGAGGGAACCCTTGCCGGCCCGAAAACCCTTGAACACATGGTCGACACCGTCCTGCAGTTTGAGGGCGAAGGGTATCAACGGTACCGCATAATACGGTCTGTGAAAAACCGCTATGGCTCCACCAATGAAATCGGGGTCTTCCGTATGGAAGAGAGCGGGCTTGAAGAGGTATCAAACCCAAGCGAGTTTTTCATCTCCGGGAGGCAGACCGATGTGGCTGGCAACTCGATACTGGCAGCCATTGAGGGGTCGCGGGCTATCCTTGTAGAAGTGCAGGCGCTGGTATCGAACACCAACTACTCCATGCCGCAGCGCATCAGCACGGGGTTTGACCTGAAACGCATGTCCATCATTCTTGCTGTTCTTGAAAAACGGCTTCAGATGGAGACCTGGGGACAGGATGTGTTCGTGAAAATTGCGGGAGGACTGAAGCTGATTGAACCCGCCGCCGACCTTGCCATTGCCGCCGCCGTTGCCTCAGGCCTTATGAATCGGCCGCTTGAGGACACCGCAGCATGCTCGGGAGAAATAGGACTGTCGGGCGAACTGAGAGCAATCAGCGACAGCGAACGCAGAATTCGCGAAGCTGCTCACCTCGGGTTCAAAAGCATTGTGCTGCCAGAAGCAAATACCCGCAACCTGAAACCCTCCCTCAAAAAGCTGCCAATACGCATTGCCGGATGCAGAACCCTGCAGGACGCCCTCACGGAACTTGGCATTTGAAACCAAAGGTTTTGTACATTTAAGTTCAAAGTCAGAGCAATCAGACTTTCAGCTTCAACAAACCCGTAAACAGGGACCACGATGGGACACATTCTTCTTTTCTGGCTCGTCAACGCCGTAGCCGTCTATCTCACAGCAAATATACTCTCAGGCATACACATCAACAGTTTTGGTGCCGCACTCTCTGTAGCCCTTGTCCTCGGCCTCATCAACGCCATTGTCAAGCCACTCTTCATCCTTTTTTCCATTCCAGTAATCCTCCTCTCTATGGGGCTTTTTCTGCTGGTCATTAACGCCCTTCTGCTTCAGCTTTCCGCAACTCTTGTATCCGGATTCACCATTGACGGCTTCTGGTGGGCTGTTGCTGGCTCAATCTGCATCAGCGGCATTTCATGGGTAATTTCAGGCCTCCTGCCCGCCTGAGCAATAACCAATTCACACTGAACCAATCAACCATGCAGGAGACAGCAAAAGCACTTGTACTGCAGAAAGCCAACAAACTCAAACTGCAGCACGCAACCTATGAGGCATCCTCTCCAGATTCCGTTGTTGTAAAAACCATAGCCACCACAATAACGCCCGGCCTCGACCGGCTTCTCCTCACCAACAAACCGGTTTCCAACAGGGTACTCAACTACCCCATCATGCCCGGCAGTGAGGCTATCGGACAGGTTGTCTCCAAAGGGCCTGCTGTTAATGATCTTGAACCAGGCGACTTCGTCTATGCATTCAAAGGCGATTGCTGGACTGGAGTTGAGCCCTACTATGGATGCCACGCGGAAATCATTCCGACCAGCAGAAAAAACCTTCTCCCTCTGGGCCGCCCGTCAATCCATAGGGACCTCCTTATCGGTCTTGCAGCTTACGCCATAAGTGCTATTGACAAAACCGGCGTCAGCCCCTCTTCCAGAGTTCTTGTGCTCGGGCTTGGCTCCGTGGGCCTTATGGTCAATGAGTATCTCCGCCAGCTGGGCGTTACTCGTATTGACGCTGTTGAAACATTCGGTATAAGAGGACATCTCTCTCATGCAGAGAACATTGCGCTCGACATAGACGATTTTGACGACAGCTTCAACAACAGCTACGATCTTGTTGTTGAAACAACAGGAAGAATCCTGCTCCTTGAAAAAGCCGCACGGCTGATGAAGCAGGAAGCCAGAATCCTCCTCATGGGCAGCTATGAGGTACTCGCCTACGACTATCGCCTCCTGCAGCACAAGGAGCCGGTTATTATCTGCTCCAGCCTCACCACCGAGGCCCATCTTGAAAAAGCCGCACGGGAACTGCAGGAAGAGCGGATAGAGAGTGAAAAATTTTTCACCGACATTTTTCCTGTTGCTGAATACGAGCGCGCATACAGAAAAGCCCTCGACAGCAAAGAGTCCATCAAAACCGTCATGATCTGGCTCTGAAGAGTGGCTACAATGGCAGCAGCAATACAGACCCGGAACATCACCAGAAAGTTCGGCCAATTCACCGCCGTCAGAAATGCCAGCATCAGGGTTGAAGAGGGAACGGTTCACGCCATTGTAGGTGAAAACGGAGCCGGCAAAAGCACCCTCACCAACATTATTTCAGGCATGCTTCGCCCCACCTCAGGCGAACTGATTCTCAGAGGCGAGCCAGCACAGTTCATTTCACCAAGAGAGGCCTCCCAAAAGGGAATAGGGATGGTTCACCAGCACTTCATGCTTGTTGGGGAGTTGAGTGTTTCGGAAAACCTCATGCTCGGCTACGAAGAGTGCGGACTCTTCACTCCGCTGAACAAAAAGGCAATCAACAGCCGCATACGCAAGTGCGCTCAGGAGTATTCTCTTGCCCTCAATCCCGAGACCAAGGTCAGCAGCCTCAGCGTAGGAGAAGCCCAGCGGGTTGAAATCATGAAGCTGCTTCTGCGCAATGCCTCTATCATGATTCTTGACGAACCAACCGCCGTGCTCACCCCGCAGGAGAGCGTCAGCCTCTTCACAACGCTCCGCACGCTCGCCAAAAACGGCCACACCATTATTTTCATCAGCCACAAACTTGACGAAGTGCTCTCCTTTGCCGATACCGTAAGCGTCATGCGAAAGGGGGAAATTGTCTGCACCATACCGACCGCCGGAGCAACAAAAAAGCAACTGGCCGGACTGATGGTAGAAGGAAGAGTACTCATTCGGGTTGAAAACCCTCCGCAAACTCCCGGCAAAGAGCTACTGCAGGTAGAACAGCTGAGCCTGTCAGACCAGAGAGGAGCACAAAAGCTCCGCGACCTCTCTTTCTCCATAAAGGCAGGAGAGATTTACGGCATCGCTGGCGTTGAAGGCAATGGGCAGAGCGAACTTCTGCAGGCACTTGCAGGAATGTTTCAGGGCCAGAAAGGCTTAAGCGGTTCAATAACGCTTGAAGGCCGCTCACTGCTGGAGCTTTCCCCTCGCGAAATTATCGACAGCGGGGTTGGTACGGTTCCCGAAAACCGTCACACCGAGGCTGTTATCACCTCTTTCAGCGTCACAGAAAACCTCATTTTCGGACGGCATCGGGAAAAAACTCTCCATAAAAGCGCTGGATTCAGCACCGACGCACTTCTTCAGCTCACAGGCAAGCTCATACCCGACTATGACATACGATGCGAAAACCCGGCGAAACAGACACTCAGCTCCCTTTCAGGAGGTAACCAGCAGAAAGTTGTTGTTGCTCGCGAAATGACCCGCCCCGCCCTCAAGCTTCTGATACTGGCTCAGCCAACGCGGGGTGTGGATATAGGCGCCATTGAAACCATACACCGCAAAATTATTGACGCCCGCCGCCATGGCGTCGCCATTCTTCTGCTGTCGGCGGAACTTGAAGAAGTCATCACCCTTTCCACCCGTATTGGCTGCATGTACAACGGCGCCATTTCCCATGAGTTCAACGAGGAGGAATGCTCCCTGAAACGGCTTGACGGGGTGGCTTTCCAGAAAGAGATTGGCCTTCACATCACCTGAAAAGCAAGCCCATGAACAACCCCCTTCAGCGGGCACTTCTCCCCACCCTCTCCATTCTTCTCGCCATCCTGCTCAATGCCCTCATCATCAGTGCAACAGGAACCAACCCCGTCATGGTGGCCGAACGGATTGTGCACGCAACCCTCGACTCGCCCTACGGCACAGGGCAGGCGCTCTTCAAGGCAACAACGCTGCTCTTCTCGGCACTGGCCGTGGCCATCCCCTTTCATCTCAAACTCTTCAATATTGGAGCCGAAGGGCAGCTTCAGATGGGAGCCATTGCTGCAGCCATCTGCGGAGCGGCACTCCCCTCCAACATTACACCCTGGGCAGCCATACCTATCTGTGTTCTGGCTGCAATGGCCACCGGTGCAGGATGGGCGTCCATTGCCGCAATCCTGAAAATCCGATACAGGGTAAGCGAAGTCATTTCTACCATTATGCTGAACTTCATAGCCCAGGGGGTGAGCGGCTACCTCCTGTTCCACCACTTCGCAGTTCCCTCCACAGCCCACAGCGCCCCTATAGCACCCGGCGCCGCAATTCCTCCGCTCTCCGAGCTGTACGGGTGGTTCCCTTCATCCCCGGTAAATCCTTCGATGTTTGCCGCAATAGCGCTTGCTCTCTTCTTCTGGGCAGTCCTCTACCGGACCCGTCACGGATTAGAGATGAGAGCATCGGGTCTGCAGCCTCTTGCAGCAAAACGGGCAGGCATTAATCCGGCACGGCACACGCTTCTTGCAATGGCACTGGGAGGCGCATCCGCCGGCCTTGGAGCCGCTAATCTGGTTCTTGGATATAAAGGATATTATGAAGCAGGAATGACTACCGGAGCGGGCTTTTCAGGAATTGCCACTGCACTGTTAGCCGCTGCACACCCGCTCTGGGTCATGGCATCAGCTCTCTTTATGGGGTTGCTTGAGTACGGAGGGCTAGCAGTCAACTCTCTGGTGCCAAAAGAGATTTTTCAGGTTATGACGGGCGTCACAATCCTGCTTGTTATTTCGGCAACCGCACTGTACCGGCGGAACGACTGATAAAAAGGTATACTGAACGGCGTCCCTCAAGCCTTACGGGCAGGCTCAATGCTGTCGGAACCGTAAAGGTTCATCTGCTTCCGGTAATAGGAGAATGCCTCTTCCTGGCGGACAATGCCGAGCAGTTTCCCCGACCGTTTTGAAATCACCGGCAGCACATTGGTGTAATCGGCCACCTCAAAGAATTTGAGCGCCTCATCAAGCTTCGATGAATCATAAAGCACCGGCACCTCCTTTTTGACCACATCTTCAGCTATAAGGCCCGCAAAAGTACCGTCCCGCAGCAGAATACTCATTTCCTCAAGGCGAATCATCCCCACAAACTGGTTCTCTTCATTGGTCACAAGAAAGTTCGATTCCGGAGTATTGTGAAAAACCTCCAGCACCTTTTCAACCCGGGTAACATCCATGAATTTGATGAAATCGGTGCGCATAACATCAAGTACGCTAATGTTTTCGGCAACGGAAAGAGCAATGCCGTAACCAACCCTCACCCCCTCCTTTTCAAGCACATAGGTTTCCATGGAATGCCGGTAGGCAACACTCGCAACAAGCGTGGAGGTCACAGCAGCAAACATGATGGGAAGCACAATTTCATACTGGCCAGTCACCTCAAAGAGAATAAGAATAACCGTCAGAGGCGCCCTCATGATGCCTGCCGTCAGAGCCCCCATTCCAACCAGGGCATATGCACCTGAAGCAGCGGTCATTCCTGGCAGAATCATGTTCACCACTTTGCCGAACATGCCGCCGAGCATGGCACCCATTTTCATGGCAGGAGCGAACATGCCGCCAGAACCGCCAGAACCAACGCTGAGCCCAGCAACAACCGGCTTGAGCAGATAAACGCTTATCATGCCAGTCCATGTTTCCTCCCCCCTGAGCGCACTGTCAACAACACTGTAGCTGTAACCATACAGTCCGGGAAGCCACATGCAGATAAGTCCACAGAGAAGACCGCCGATTGCAGGAATCATCCAAATCGGAATGTTGTAGCGTTTCTCAATACGAATAAACCATTCTTCTATAGCATAATAGGTCTTGATGAACAGCACCGCCGAAAGACCCGAAAGAACTCCAAGAATGAAATAGAACAGCAGCTCAATGTTGGAAACAAGCGTGTAGGGAGAGACCTGAAAAGTAGGAGAATCACCAAGAAAGCTTCGCGAAAGCACAGTGCCCACCACAGCAGCAACAACTATCGGGCTGAAGGTCTTAACACTGAAATCGCCAAGAATCACCTCAATGGCAAACATGACCCCACCTATCGGAGCGTTGAACACAGCAGCCAGACCTGCAGCGGCACCGCATCCAAGAAGAGTACGAGTCCTGTCGGGAGAAAACTTCAGCAGCTGTCCGACCGTGGAGCCAATTGCAGCTCCAACCTGAAGAATGGGAGCCTCCCTGCCACCGCCGCCACCCGTTCCAATGCTCATCACCGAAGTCACTGTTTTATGGAGCCCGTGGCTTTTTTTGATTGTACCGTTATTCTGTGCAACAGCCTTTATCACCGAAGCCAAGCCATGGCCAGGACGGGTTTTTACCACATATGCATTGTACAGACCAACAAAAAGACCGCCAAGAGCTGGAATAATGGCAAGAATGAGATAGCGGTAAGGACTTGCAATAAGGTCGGCGCCGCCGAAAAGAAAGGAGCTGAAAAGAAGAATGGCATCATGAAACATTACAGCCACATACCCGGTGGTAAGTCCCACAAAAATAGCAACAAAAAGAAAAGGGAAATCCTGATTGAGGTTGAGCTGAACAAGCAGTGCATCGAGTGAAAGTCGGAAAACCGTGCGATGGTTGCCCTTCAGGTAGCGGCTTTTGCGGAGAACGGCATAGAAAAAGACCCGTAAGTTTCTTTTCCAGTTTCTTTTGCCGTTTTTATGTTTCTTCATGTGAGCCGACTGACCTATTGTAAAAGCACCGCCGCAAACAGCAATAGAAACGGCGCTGACATACATCAGCGGCTACTGTTGGGGCATAAAAAAATACTCTTCTCAATGTCCTGAAACAAGATTCTTTCGTATCTTCAGGAAATAAATATTTGAAGTTCAGGCATCAGTATTTCATTTCAGGCATCCGTATTTCATAACAATCATAGCTACCACCCAGTCATGGCAAAAAAAGCTGAAGAAAAAACTGTCGCCGCCAAAAAAGCCACATCTGCCAAAAAGAAATCCACAACTCCCGTAACGCCGGAAGAGCGGATGGAACTGATCAGGATTTCAGCCTACTACCGATGGGAAAACAAGGGGCGTCAGGATCAGTCGCATATTGATGACTGGATTGAAGCTGAAGACAGCCTGACCGACTAAACATCTACGCGCTGTATTGCATTTTACAATGGCCATTCAACCAGTGAGTGGCCATTTTTTATTGGAACAGAAAAGAACCAGACCGCCATCATGATACGAAATGTGCTCACCAACATCTTCAGCTCAATCCAGCTGCTCTTTGCAGGGCTCTGGCTTGTAGTTCGCATCATTCTCGAATATTTCGGATTCATCAGTGATGGGAACGACCGCACAACAGGAATAAAAGACCTTCGTGAAGATTACAAAAAGGCAAACTACAAATAAAGTTCTCTGCCCTTCAGGGTTCAGTCACCCGTCACAACAGTCAAATCAATCTTCTCGCCCGGCGAAACATAGGCACTGACAGAAGGCTTTTGGCTGATGACGGTATTGGGAACAAGAATGGCCGAATACTCCCGCCGCACTCTTCCCCGCTCCAGACCCGCACCGGCAATAACCCGTTCAGCCTGTGAAAGCGACATGCCGAGAACTTCAGGCACAATGACTTTACGAACCCCCTCATCCGACTCCTCATACAGCCCCACAATAACAGAAACAGCGGCTCCGGGCTTCACTGGCACACCTACCGGCACAGACTGTGAAAGCACGCGGCCATCCTCCTCCCTGCTGTAGACGGAAGTGATCTGTACATCGTCAATAATCAAATCAAATCGTTTGAGTGCCTGACGCGCCTCCACTTCAGGGCGCCCAATAAGGTCCGGCATGGGATATGTAGGCTTTTCCCTTCTGTTCACCACCAGCGAAACGCTTCTGCCAGGCTTCGCATTTGCACCAGCTTCAGGCATCTGCGAAAGCACAACATTGGAATCCACCCCGGAAAGATATTTCACATGGTATCTCTTTTCAGGGTCGAATCCCTTCCGTTCAAGACGGTATGCCGCATCTTCATAAAGCATACCGGTAACATCGGGCACAGTGGAAACACTGCCGGAACGCACGATAAAAGGCATGAGAACCCTGTCAAACAGACCAAGTGCCACAAGAACCAGCAGAACAATCAATCCGGCTTTTTTCATCATTGTCACAGTGCGGTAATAGGTATTATCAGAATGGTTTCACACATATCAATGTTGGCGCTTCATCACAAAATCCACAAGGCCCAGAAGCGCTGTCTTCGCTTCTGAGGGAGGGAACACATCAAGCGCCCCTACAGCCTCTGCTGCATACCGTTCAGCAACAGCTCCGGCATAGTCAATCCCTCCCTTGCCCCGCACAAAGTTCATTACCTCACCACGCAGCTGCGACCGCTTCCGCGAGCTTTTGAGAATGGCGCGGACCCGTCTCTGTTCAGCCGGGGAGGCAGCGGCGAGTGCATGGATAAGAGGAAGGGTTATTTTTTTGTCACGGATATCAATCCCCATCTCTTTTCCTGTCTTGCGGGAATCGCCGATATAGTCAAGCGTATCATCACGAATCTGAAAAGCCAGCCCCAGATTCTCACCATATTTTTTCATTGCGGCTATCTTCACTTCGTCATCGGTAGCACTCTCGGCCCCCATGGCGCATGATGAAGCAATAAGCGAGGCGGTCTTGTCAGAAATAACACTGATATAGTCCTTTTCGGAAATATCAAGACTGCGGGTTTTCTGTATCTGCAGAATCTCACCCTCGCTCATCCTCCTGACCGCCTCTGAAACAAGATGGAGAAATCCGTAATCTTTATACTCCAGTGAATAAAGCAGCCCCTTAGAGAGAAGATAATCACCGATAAGTACGGAAATCTTGTTCTTCCAGATGGCATTGATCGAGGCAATCCCCCTGCGCATCTCCGCACCGTCCACCACATCATCATGAATCAGGGTAGCCGAATGGAGAAGCTCAACCATTATTGCAGCCCGGTAGCTTGATTCCCTGATGCCACCTGCTACCGATGCCGAAAGAAGCACCATGACAGGGCGAATCTGCTTGCCCTGCTGGCGAAGCACATAACGGGTAACCTTGTCAACAAGCGAATTCTGATTGCGCAGCCGCTCCCGGTACTTCTGACGGAACAGGACAAGCTCCTCTGCAACTGGCGCAGTAACATCTTTGATATTCAACAGATCGGGATGCTATAGGGTGAACAAAAATTACCATCCATGCATTACATAAAAATAATGTCCCGTGGTTACTCAAAATAGGATAAAACTCACAAGCAAAAAACATGATCCTTTCCACCCCGCTCTCTTTAGGGGGAACATTTTCTTGCCTACTTGCATCTTTGTTGCTATGTTTTGAAATTCCCTGTTTTACAGGGCCTCTACAGCAGCCCTCATTTCCACTTTTCATGCAGCAATGAACCAGGAACCAGACGAAACATCACCCCTGCCGGAGAGCAACGACGACGGCCAACCCGAAGCGTCCGAAAGTTCCGAGATGACCGATACCCGAAACCCACAGGCCGAAGCGGACGGCGAGGGTTCACTCGCCCCGAAAGAACAGGAAGCAGAAGAAAACAACGGAGAGGAAAAAGAAAATGGGCGTGGCCTCAACTTTATCGACCATCTGGACGAAATCCGTGGGAGAATCATCCATTCAGCGATCGCCCTCATCCTTATGGTGGCGCTCTCGGCCATTTTTGCCGATTTCCTTGTTGAAGTTGTCATCATAGGCCCGCTCAAAAGAAGCAGCGACACACTGGTCCTGCAGAACCTTGTTCCCTATGGCCAGATATCGCTCTACCTGCAGGCGGTCTTCTTTACAGGGTTCATCCTCTCCTTCCCCTACATGGCATGGCAAATCTGGCAGTTTGTAGCTCCCGGTCTCCACGAGCATGAACGACAGGCCGGCCGGTTCTCCATTCTCTTCATCTCGCTTTCGTTCTTCACCGGCATTGCCTTCGGATATTTTGTCTTTCTGCCCGTCTCCCTCCAGTTTTTTGCGGCGTTCGGTTCGACTCTTATTGAAAACAACATATCCATCCAAGACTACACCAGCTTCTTTATTGGAGCGCTCCTTACGGCAGGAATGGTGTTTGAACTCCCCTTCATTTCCTACATTCTCTCAAAAATCGGGCTTCTCACACCCGCCTTCATGCGCTTCTACCGCAAGCACGCCATCGTCTTCCTGCTGATTGTAGCCGCAGTTGTCACCCCCTCAACCGATCTGGTCACGCAGCTCGTCATAGGCATTCCCATGATACTTCTCTATGAGGCCAGCATCTTGATATCAGCCCATGTCAACCGTAAAAATGAAGCCCTGAAATGAAGCACCCCCAAGAGCCCCGGAAACCAAGAATGACAACCCTTCCCATCCCGGGGCGAACACTTCAAGGCAACCCTCTCGGCGACCCCGAAGAACGCGATGCCCTCGTCTACCTGCCTCCCTCATACAACGGTAAACGGCGGTTCCCTGTTATCTATCTTCTTTCAGGATTTGCTTCAACCGGTCGCAGTTTCATGAACTACAGCTTTGGAAGGCCAACCGTAGTGGAAATGGCTGAAGGTCTCATCAGAGACAAAAAAATGGAGGAGAGCATTATTGTGATGCCCGACTGCATGACTCGCTACGGCGGCTCGCAATATGTTGATTCAGCAGGAACAGGCAACTATGAAAGTTATATCACCGAAGAAATTGTCCCCTGTGTGGACGCTGCGCTTTGTACCCTGCCCGAACGCCCTCACCGCGCAATAGCAGGGAAATCCTCCGGAGGGTTCGGAGCGCTGAGGCTTGCCATGTTGCGCCCCGATCTCTTCGGAGCTGCTGCAAGCCACAGCGGGGACATGGCATTTGACCTCTGCTACCGACCGAATTTTGCTGCTGCTGCACGCATTCTTGAAAAACACAACGGCAGCCTCACCGAATTTTTTGCCCGGTATGAAACCACCCTCAAACCCCCGTCGGGTGAATTCCCCCTGCTCGACATGCTTGCCATGTCCTCCGCCTACTCCCCCGACCCTTTCCGTCTCCCACCCGAAAACATCCGTCTGCCCTTCAACCCCTTAACCTGTGAAACCGACAAGGGGGTATGGAACCAATGGCTCAGCTTTGATCCGGTGGAAATGGTTGAAAAGGAGGAATTCCGTGAGGCGCTCCGTTCGCTGAGTCTGCTCTTTGTGGACTGCGGAACAATGGACGAATACAGCCTGCAGTTTGGCCTCAGAATACTCTGCCGAAAACTCTCTCTCTATGGCATTGACCACCGTCACGAAGAGTTCCCCGACTCGCACGGCAGCACATCATACCGCTACCTAGTATCACTTCCTGCGCTTGCGGCGGCGATTGCCGGCTGAGTGTTTTTCTGCCGCATCCTCGAGAACAGAGAGCAGTTCAGTGGCGGCTTTTTTTAATTCCGCCTTTGAACCGTTGTTCAGGACCACATAGTCCGATTTCTCAATCAGCAGCTCCTGCGGCCACTGCATTGCCATGCGTTTTTTAATGTCCGCCGTTGAAGCACCTCCACGGCCGACAGCCCGTTTCAGGCGACGGTCGTCATCGGCAGCCACCACAACCAAAAAATCCATATCATCAGCTGTCCCGGACTCTAAAAGAATGGCCGCCTCCAGAACAACAATTCGCTTTCCGCGGCTCAAAGCATCCAAAACAAAACGCCCGAACTCCGCACGAACTTCGGGATGAATGAGACGGTTAAGGGCACCGAGCTTCGCCGGATAAGAAAACACCTCGGCTGCAACTCTTTTTCTGTCCGGCACAAGAGCTCCCGATGAGTCTTTGGAATAGATATCCTTACCGAAAAGAGCCTGCATACCCTCAATCACCACGGCGTTACTCTGCTGCAGCTCTTTGGCAACCCGGTCAGCCTCAAAAACTTCACATCCACTGCGGGCAAGATAACTGCAGAGTGACGACTTGCCGCTGCCAATGCCACCGGTAATGCCAACGAGAAAGGGGCTGCAGGAGTTCATTTCGGAGGACTCTGCCTGTTGCGGATATTCTCACGCACCCTAACAAGCACCTTCTGCCAGAGCATAGGATCGGCCTGATAGGCTTCACTTTTCTTGAGCAACAGTTCAACACTAAGATTGTGGCGGGAAAGAAGCGAAGCAAGTGTACCGGAATCCAAATCAGCCTTCAGCTCCTCACCTGTTCTGGCCGAAACACCCGAAAGAAGCAAATAATCGCTGTAAAATTCAGCAAAATGAATATCATCAGCCTCAAGCTCCTGGGGCTTTTTCTCAGCGCATCCAGTCATGAGCGGAAGAAGAAAAAGCACAAGAATGAATACGAAGAGACTCCTGTAGGGTTTCATGACAGCTGCAATCTGTTTATACTCTTGAAAAGAGGTCGTTCATCGCTTCGCGGAAAAATATCAGCGCGCAGATGAAACTAATTTTACGGGCCGCAAGTTTATGGGAAGACAATTTCACTATTTAAACTCAAATCACAAAAGACTATTATGGCATATCAGCAACCCACACTCCCCTGGGCCGAAAACGCGCTCGAACCACACATCTCCGCAAAAACCCTCAGCTTCCATTACGGAAAGCACCATGCGGCATATGTCACCAACTACAATAACCTTGTAGGCGGTACACCGATGGACAATATGAGCATTGAAGAGGTGATCGCCTCAACGGCTGGCGACAGCTCAAAAGCGGGTATTTTCAACAACGGAGCGCAGGCATGGAATCACAGCTTCTACTGGAACTCACTCTCACCCGCAGGCGGTGGTATCCCCACAGGTGAACTGGGTGACGCCATCACAAGAGACTTCGGCAGTTTCGACAAGTTCTGCGACGAACTGAAAAACGCAGCTGCAACACAGTTTGGCAGCGGCTGGGCATGGCTGGTAGTGGAGGGCGGAAATCTGAAGGTAGTGAAAACCGGAAATGCAGCAACCCCGATGACCAGCGGACTGAAGCCGATTCTGACCATAGATGTATGGGAACACGCATATTATCTCGACTACCAGAACCGCAGGCCTGACTACACCGCAGCAGTCATTGAAAACCTGCTTAACTGGGAGTTTGCAGCAGCAAACTTCGCAAGCGCCTGATACAAAAAAAAGACATCAAAGCCGGAGCTGAAGTCACAGCTCCGGCATACAGGCTAAACCTGAGCGGAACAACCCCACCCGCTCCATAAGTTTCATATCTACATCCAAGGGAGTGAAGCCGTATCATCAAGACTTACCACCCTGGCCCCATCAGGAATGGGCATTTTCATGCCGACATTCTGCGCGTTGAATACCCGCTCATCATAGGAAATCACCAGCTGGCTCTCCCCCGATCCCGAAAGAGCAGGCAGCACAATGGATACCGTTCTGGGCACCAGAGCGGCTCTCCCCTCAACCATGCAGCTCTCAAAATCCCTGAAATGCACCTCACTCTGTACCCGACCCAGAGAGTCCTCAACCATAACAGCCCTCATGGTGCGTGTTGCACTGTCAACAACAATAACTTTGCTTCCAGCTCCCGAGCGAACCCTGAAGGAAACTAACCCCTCCCCTTTTTTAACCGACACAATATTGGCCGACGGCTCCATAATATCAACCAGACCAAGAAGCGAGCCTGCAAGAATGCCCGAAGCCGAACCGACCCCAAGAATTTTTTCAAGGTTGCGGTCGTTGCTCGCGCCCACGAAATACCGATTGCGAAGCAAGTCATGCACCTGCAGTGAATCGCGCCCTATAAAAAGATCGGCCACGGGAATCCCCAGAATGCCCGCGCTAACAATCATTCGCGACTCAATACCGCGATTGACCCGTATATTGCAAAAAACCTTATGGCGCTCTTTGGGAGTGGAAAGCCACACATCTGCATATCCATCAACCGAACGGATAAAGGGAGCTGAACCTGAAACCTCCCGATAGAGGTCGCGATACTCGGCAACGAGCGCCGCCTGGTCTCCGGGCAACGGAGTTCGGGTTGCTGTTCTGAACCCGGAGCATCCCCAGCTGGAGAGCAGGAGAAACACCATACAGAGCACAAATCCCTTTTTTTTCATCATCTCATTCCTTTTGGTTACTATCAGCAGTTGCAATCCAGGCATATTTTAAGTTTAGTTTATTAGATTGCACCATCAAAATCATATAACACATACCCTGAGCCATGCACGCCCTTTATCTCAAACCCAAAGAACACCGTCGTATTCAGAAAGGTCATCTCTGGGTATTCAGCAATGAACTTGCAACCGTTCCCCATGATATCGCAGCCGGCGAAACGGTTCAACTCCATACGCACGACCGCAAACTCATAGGCGCAGGGTTCTACAACCCCAACTCGCTCATCTCCTTCCGTCTCCTTACCCATGGTGAAGAGCTGCCAGACAGGGAATTTTTCCGAAAAAAACTTCAGGAAGCCCTCAACCTCCGCCAGAAGGTATACCAATTGGACGACACAAATGCCTGGCGTCTTGTGCATGGAGAGTCAGACGGTCTTCCCGGGCTCATTGTTGACCGTTTTGGTAAAGGAATAGTCATGCAGGCATTTTCAGCCGGAATGGATCTGCATCTGCCAATGATATCCGAACTCCTGCAGGAACTGCTTGAACCTGAAGTCATCGTGGTGCGCAACGAATCCGTTCTTCGCGAACTTGAAGGGCTGCCCCTCAACAAGGCTGTGGTTCATGGCACAAAAGAATCTGTGCTCCAGACAATACACGATGCCGGAATATCCTTTGAGGTCGACCTCTTTGCAGGGCAGAAAACCGGATTTTTCCTTGATCAGAGGGAAAACCGCAGAATCATCAGGAAATTCAGCAAAGGAGCGCGAGTACTCGATGTTTTCACCAATGACGGAGGGTTCGGGCTTAACGCACTTGCAGCCGGAGCCGACTCTGCCGTTCTTGTGGACGCCTCCGAAGAAGCCCTGAAACGGGCGGAGCACAATGCAAAGCTCAACGGGTTTGAAAACTTCAGCCTCATAGCTGAAGATGCATTCAACATCCTCCAGCAGATGATTGACGCAAAGGAGTCGTTCGACATTGTTATCCTCGACCCCCCAAGCTTCACCAAAAGCCGCAAGAATGTACCCGGAGCGCTCAAGGCATACAGAAAACTCAACCATCTCGGCCTGCAGCTTGTCAAAAAAGGCGGGTTCCTTGCCACAGCCTCATGCAGCCATCATATCCAGGAAGAGGACTTTCTCCAAAGCATCCACCAGGCCTCGCTCCTTTCAGGCAGCCAGCTCAGAATGATCTACCGCAACTCGCAGCCGTTCGACCATCCCGTGCTACTCTCCATGCCAGAAACCGCCTACCTCAAATTCGCCTGCTTCTATGTAACCCGCTGAAGCCAATTCACCGACAATCCGGAAAAATCGCCTGCTCGCCACATAATCAGCGTAAAGCAAATACACTCTATCAAGAGTACCCTAAACTCCAAATACATACATAGCAATGACTTAGAATTGGAAACACTCGTGACTATGTGTACTTACAAGCGGTCAAGGGTGACCCCAACTTTTGACGAAGGTGTAGGCCTCTTCCCAGGTGGCGGCTTTGGGGCCGGGGATGTGGCGGTTGGTGCTGTTTGAGAAGCAGATTGTATGAAGGCCGGCTTCCCTTAGCTGAAGGATGTTTTCGGGGCTGTCTTCAATGTAGATATCGGCTCCTACCTGCGACTTCTCCTTCATGAAGCAGAGATCCCAGTAGGGTATGCCGTGGCTGTCGAGCCATTCAACGGTCTGCTGAACGGCAGAAGCATGGAAAAAGTGGATAAAAAGTCGGTGGGTGATAATGCGGATTCGGTACCCTTCGTCAGAGAGCCGACGGAGATACTTTCTTGCGCCGGGAATCATCGGCATGGTTCTGAACAGTTCCCTCTGCGTCACGGCAAACCTGTGCAGGCTCTCATACTGACCTTCTCCACTGATGCCCCATTCCGTCAATCCATAAGAAACATTAAGCGGAAGCTCTTCAAGGGGGCGCTCAAGCCACTCGGAAGCAATATCCCGCATCCGGCCGTAAAAATCAGCACAGACCCCATCCAAATCAACCCCGATAACCGTTTCGTTCTTTTTCATGAGCAAAGCGTCTAAAAGGCCCTGTCAAAAGTTTTCCGGTACTTCTGCGTTATGTCGTGCTCTTCGCCAAGATAGCGGAAAATAGCAATACAGGCTTTGCGAGAACCGTCGTCATCATAGGAGCGGTTCTGGCGAAGGACGCTTATGAACCATTCCAAGGCACCCTCAAGGTCTTCGCGTCTCAATTTCTCTATAGCATCAAGATACCCTGCTCGCGATTCATCATCCGGGAAACTTTTGGCGGGAGCAGAGAGAAGTCGGGCAAGCGTCCTGATTGTTTCAGAAAGTTCGGCATGCTCCGGCTCAGCCTCAAGCAATTCGGAAAGCTGGAGTGCCTCCTGTGGGCTGGAGAACAGTTTCAGCTTTGCAAGCAGCGCATGAACAGTAACATTTCCCGTTTCTTTCTGCATAACCCCATCAAGAACCGAAAGAGCCATTGAGCGCTTGCCGTCTCGCACAAACTCTCCGGCAAGAGCAATCTCCTTTGCATAGGCACCGGGAAGGTTTTTTTTCAGCCACTCTTCAATCTGATATTCCGGCAGTGCCCCCGAAAAAGAGTCTGTCACCTCCCCGGCCGAAAACAGCAACACAGTAGGAATGCTCCTGATCTGGAATTTGGTGGCTATATCGGGATATTCCTCCGTATTGATTTTAACCAGACTGAAGCGTCCAGCATGCTTTTCGGCAAGCCGCTGCAGCACTGGGGCAAGCAGGCTGCAGGGAGCGCACCCTTCGGCCCAGAAATCAACAAGAACCGGCATATCGTGGCTCTGTTCAAGAACATCACACTGAAAATCAAAACGAAGAGAGGGGTTCATGAAAAGTGTTCTCCTTTATAATTTTGGGGAAACCGGATATCATTCGAAGCGCACAACAGCTTTAAAAAGAGTCCCTCCTGCTGCTCATCCCCGGCATAATTATGCCTGTCAGAAATGAAGGCTTCAGGCATATCCTTAATATACCGGACATCCCTCTGTATACTCTTTGGGTGATAACTCAGAATTGTGGGCAATGCCGCTGCAGATCGAATAGAGATTGGCTCGCTGCTGAAGGTCAACATACTGCATACTGACCATTGGCAACCGTCAGTGGCGCATAACAGAAATCGAACCGTATATTGTTGCTCATTAATGAAATATACTTCATTCCCCGTACAACAGCAACCGCTCACTCCTGCCCACCGAAGAACCCCTGCCGGACAAGGAATTTGACAAGTTCAAGCAGTGGAACAACCGTAAATGAAGCAAAGGCGACAAGTACCCAGTCCTGAGTAGTGAGCGGATAGATACCGAATGGTTTATGGAAAAACGGAACGGTGAAAATGAGTGCGAGCAGGCCAAGTTCCCATAGAATAGCAAGATTAAGCCATCGGTTGGCAAAGGGATTACTGAACATGCTCCTCCTCTGGGAGCGAAACCCGTATGCCTTAAAAAACTGAATGAGCACAAGCGAAGCAAAAGTCATGCTCATAGCCTCCTGGAGTGGGCGACCGGAATTCAATGCATAGAGAAAGAGCCACATATTGGCCGCCGTTGACCAAATCCCCCCGCCAAGCAGCAGAGCTACCATTCCTCTACTGAAAATGCCCTTCTCCCTTTTGCGGGGGAGCCGCCGCATTGTGTCGGGTTCCGGAGGGTCAACGGCAAGGGCGAGCGCGGGAAGGCCATCGGTGGCAAGGTTGACATAGAGAATCTGCACAGCGGAGAGCGGCAGCGGAAGGCCGGCAAGCGTTGCGGCAATCATCAGGCCGAGCTCCCCGGCATTCGATGAGAGCAGATAGCTGAGATATTTGCGGATATTCTCATAAATCCCCCGACCTTCCTCTACAGCGTCCACAATTGAAGCAAAATTGTCATCCGTGAGCATCATGTCAGAAGCCTCTTTGGCAACATCTGTTCCGGTAATACCCATGGATATGCCGATATCCGCCCGTTTCAGTGCAGGAGCATCATTCACCCCGTCTCCGGTCATGGCAACAACCTCCCCATGCCGCTGCAGCGCCGCTACAATTCGAAGTTTGTGCTCGGGAGAAACTCTTGCAAAAACAGATGCCGATTGTGCCCTCAAGGAGAGCTGATCCTCATCCATCTCCTCCAGCATACGCCCAGTTACCACTTCACCCCCGCCTGCCATACCAAGCTCGCCGGCAATAGCAAGTGCGGTTGCCGGATGGTCTCCGGTAATAAGAAGAGGACGGATTCCAGCACTCCTGCACCTGCTCACGGCCGAAGCCGCTTCAGGACGGGGAGGGTCTATCATTGCGGCAAACCCGAGAAAAGTCATTCCCGAAGCGCTCTCTCCTATCCCCTTATCCCACCCTTCAGCAAAAGCAAGAACACGCATTGCCCGCCGGGCAAATCCATCAGCAACCACCAAAAGCTTCCGGCGCATCGGCGCATCGAGAGTGGCGGGTCCGTCAGTTAGAAGCACCACACTGCAGGCGGCGAGCACTGATTCCGGGGCACCCTTCATAAAGAGACGCATCCTCCCCTCAAACCTTTGCAGCGTCACCATTCTTCGCAATTCCGGGGAAAACGGCAGTTCATCAAGACGCGGATACCGACGGCGCAACTCCCGTTCATCCATCCCGCCCTTACGACCGAGAACAAGAAGCGCCCCCTCGGTCGGGTCCCCCGCAACCTGCCAGCCGTCATTTTCATCATACTCCAGCCGCGCATCATTGCAAAGCAAAGCGGCATGCAGGAGAGGCTCAAGAGCAGCCAGGGTTTCGGTGTCGCCGTCATAGGAAAACGACCCTGCAGGATCATAACCTGAACCACTGACCGTAAAGGTAATCCCTGACGCATGCACAGCCCTCACCGTCATTTCATCGCGGGTAAGGGTACCGGTTTTATCAGAGCAGATAACCGTGGTGCTACCAAGGGTTTCAACGGCGGGTAGGCTGCGCATGAGGGCATTGCGACTGGCCATCCGCTGGACGCCAAGAGCAAGAGAGATTGTAACAACGGCAGGCAGCGCTTCAGGAACTACGGCAACGGCAAGGGCAATGCCGAACACAAGCATCTCAAGAAATGGCTGACCACGCAGAAATCCTGCAAGAACAAGAAGTGCCACAATCAGCAGTGCGGAACGGGCAAGAATTGTGCCTATCCTGTCCAAATCATCCTGAAGAGGTGTGCGGACACCTTCAACCCCTCCAAGCAGTTCGGCAATGCTTCCAAACTGGGTCTGCATGCCGGTAGCAACAGTCACCGCCTCCCCACGGCCTGCACTGACGGCGGTTCCGGCAAACACCATGGTGCTCTGATCGCCGGGAGAAGCTTCAAGAGGAACTGATGCTGAAAAGTCTTTGTCGGAAGGGAGGGATTCACCGGTCAATGATGACTCTTCAAGCTGGAGAGCCGAGGCAAAAAGCAGACGGCCGTCAGCAGGAACACGGTCGCCTGCCGCAAGCATGAGAATATCTCCCGAAACAACCTCCTCCGCCGGGACGAGAACCTCCTTCCCCCCGCGGCGCACCCTTGCCAAGGGAGGAGCCATCTCGGCGAGCGCACGAATGGCCTTCTCGGCACGAAACTCCTGAAGAAAGCCGAGCATGACGGCAAAAACAACAATCACGGCAATGGCGGCAGCTTCAAGCGTATGGCCAAGCATGAAAGAGAGTGCCGCAGCTGCAAGAAGGGTCAGCATCAGCACATTGCGCAGCTGCTGAAAAAGCAGGCCCCACACACTCTGTTGTTCTGAACCGCTTAGCGCGTTCGGGCCGTCACGAAGCAGCCGGGCGGCTGCCTCATCTTCACTCAACCCTGAGGCTCTGGAACCGGTATTGAGGAGCGCATCTTCAGTTGAAAGTGTGTGCCATGGTATTGGTGACGGCGTATGCATAGTCCGCTCTCCAAATGCTTATGATTCCAGCCTTCAAGGGGACAAACAGAACAGAACAACCACTGTGCCTAAAAATTCACCGCAGTCCCCTTCCCGGCCTGAACCATGAATTTTTCAGCCCAGTTGGTTCCGGAATATTTCACGGCAAGCGCAACGGCAAGATGCTGTGGGTCAAGCCCAATATCGCGGTTGCGCCCCAAACCCTGAACGCATGAGGGACAGTTGGTCAGCATCACCGCTCCCGACGCTCCATGCATGGCCTCACTAATGGCCACCCTTTTGCGCTGGAGCATAGAATCGGTAATATCCGGCCGCGAGAGAGAAAGCGTTCCTGCCTCTGAACAGCAATGAGGAACCGGCGTCACGCTCCCGAATCCACCGATTGACTCCATCGCCTCAAGCGCCTTTCCAGATAGGGAATCATGGCACGGTGCGTGGTAAAGATATTTGCCTGTCCCCTCTATTGTGAGGCCCTTTTCCTGAAGGAAGCCGGCAATATCCTTAATCTTTCCACCAAACAGCCTGTCTGCCTCAATAGCCTCAAGGCCCTCCATGCATGTGCCGCAGGTAACGATGCAGGCATCGAAATCAATGTAGGAGAACATCTCCCTTATCTGGCTGAACATCACGCTGTTGCGAAGCACTATGTTGCCATACTGCTCGGTCTTGGCGTTCACATGAGCAGGAAATCCACAGCAGAGGAAGGGGGGAGGAAGTACAACCCGTGAACCCCTCTCAAGCAGCATATGGATAGCCGCCATGGAAATGGTTGAAATCAGGCGTTCAGAGCCGCAGCCCGGGAAGTAGAACACGCTGCTTTCGGCCTCCCCTTCAGGCTCAAATACCAGAACCTGGTCGGGGCCACACTCGGGAAGAATGTCGCGAAGTGTCTGGGAAGGTACTTCCGGCACCTCGGAGCGAAGCATTCGTAATGGATAGAGGGCTGGCGGTTCGTTTTCCGGCTGAATCGGTGCCGTCAGGCGCGTGCCTGCTCTTTGAGCCGCACCGCCAATCTGCAGGACGGCTTTTCTGAACATGGCATTGAATCCGGGAGAACGGCTTGCAAGATAGCTGAGCGTCATTTCAGTCACGGGAGTGGAGTGCTTGATTCCCCACCCCGAAAGAATTTCCCGTTCCAGAACGGAAACCTCACCGGTATCAATGTCAACCGGACAGGGTTTCAGGCATTTATGACAGATTGTGCAGTGGTCTGCAACCTCTTCGAGCCAGCGGAGAAGAGCGAAATCGGTCGATCGTTCACGCTGTGCATCAAAAAGAAGCGCCTCAATGAGCGAGCCGATGGCCAGGTTCTTGTTTCTGGGGTGATAGAACATCCCCCGGGCAGGGTAATAAACGCAGCAGTCGATTTTGCATTTGCCGCACCGTATGCAGTAATCAACCTTTTTGGAAAGCGACTCAATCTGGGCCCGCTGAAGGATATGTGCCTCAAGCTCAAGAAGGTTGAACGAGGGGGTGAAAATATGCTTCAGCACCTCCAAATCATCCAGCTTACCCGGGTTCATGGTCCCTTTTGGATCAACCTTCAGACGGTATGCCGAGAGTTCAGCAAGAATTTTCGGATCAAGATATTTCAGCTTGGTGACGCCTATGCCGTGCTCACCCGAAACAACACCCCCGAGGGAGACAACCTTCTCCATAACACGGTCAATAACACGATCTGTCCTTTCCAGCATCGGCCGGTCATTTGAAAGCACAGGCACATTCACATGAACATTGCCGTCCCCGGCATGCATATGTGTGGCAATTACAATGCGCCGGTCGCGGACAAACGAATAGGCCGTCTCAAGATGCTCAAGAATGAGCGGATAGCCCTGAAAAAGCTCAGCAAGTTCACCGGCCAGCTCCTCAACAACTGCAAGCGAACGGAGTTGATCCTCTCCAGCCTCTGAAATCCTGTTTGCGAACAGACGGCAGAGTTCCCCTGAAGCAGGAATCTTTGAAGCAAACTGCCCGCCGTCCTCATTGACCTCGGTTGATTCAAGAAGGGTGCGGACCCTTTCCACATAGAGAAGCTGAGCATACTGCTCCTCCTCAATGTTAAGGCCATCAATGAAACGGGCAAATTCGGCAAGCGCCTCCAGAGGAATAACAATATCCTCATTAAGCTTGAAGGCATTTGTTCTTCTGGCAATGGCGCTAAGCTTCTTCCTGTCACTCCAGAACCGCTCGGCAGCAGCAGCGTCCTCAGCCACGAACATCAGCGTATTGGGATGGCGCTCAAGCAGCTCCTGCACCCTCAGAACACCCCGCCGGACAGCCTCGGCACCGGTGGCTGCAATATCGATAAGCAGAACCGCTTTGGGCGTCTGCGGTCGGGCTGCCTTTACTTTGTAGTCAATGGCCCGGATGTATTCATCATCAAAATGCTCCAGAGCCAAAAGAGCCTCGCCATCCTCCTCGGGCAATGGAAAAATTTTGGAGAGTTCCACAATCACCCTACTGGCCTCGTCCATGTCGGGGCCGAAAAACTCAAGACAAAGAGTCTTTTTTTCAGGATACTTTTTATACAGCACGAAGAGCGCCGAAGTGATTACCCCGTCAGTCCCCTCCTTCTGCATGCCAGGCACGCCACCAAGCGCCTTGTTGGTAATGTCTTTCCAGAGACCTTTTTTACGGATATCAGTCCCCAAGAGCTCAATGCGGTCGAGTCTGCGGCCCGTTTCATCGCGAATTTCAAAAGCAACGGTATCTTCATGCCTGATTTTGCGGAGCCTATGGTCGGTTCTGCGAACAACAATGTTCTCACCAGTCGGCATCGCCATGCGCCACTCAAGAAGGTTGTCTATGCATGTCCCCCACCTGACAGCCATTTTACCGCCGGCATTTTCAGCAATGTTTCCCCCAATCGTGCACGACCATTCACTTGTGGGATCGGTAGCAAACACAAGGCCATGATGATCCGCTTCCTTCATCGCCTTTTCAGTAATCACTCCGGCTTCAACCTCAAGAACGGAGGCTGACACGCTTGAACCATCTTCCATTTCAAACTCCTGAACCGATATACCCCGAATCCGGTTTAGCTTCTCCATGTTGATAATCACGCATCCGGGACGGAGCGGGACAGCCCCGCCAGTCAGGCCCGTACCGGCACCGCGCGGGATGACATGCAGCCCAAGGGCTGCAATGGCCGTAATGAGTGGAGCAACCTGCGCTTCACTGTCGGGAGTAACGACTGCCACAGGAAGATAAAGCCTCCAGTCAGTCGCGTCCGTGGCATGGGCAACAAGAGAGAATGGATCAAAGAGTACATTTTTAACCCCAACAATAGCGCCAAGATCGCGCCGCATCCGACGGCGCTGCTCGGGTGTTTTGGCAACAACCTTGCGAAACCGCTCAAGCTGGTCGCGAACAGCCTCAACAATGCTGTTCACGCGGGGCTCGCCGTTTGCTGAATCGGCAATGATATCAAGATCCGACATAGCCCGCTCAAACAGTCGGCGACGCCGTGCAGCAGAATCAACCAGTTCCTGAAAAAGATAGGGATTGCGGCGGTGTATGAGAATTTCACCGATGATGCTCATCAGAAGCCTAGCGGAACGGCCGGTCACCCGCACCTCCTTAAGCTCCTCCAGCATCCTCAGGATATCCTGGCCAAGCAGGAAAGCAATCACCTGCCTGTCACCCGCAGATGTATAATTGAAGGGTATCTCCCTTGGTGTCCGCTGTTGTGATTTGATCGTTGTCTGGCCTCTTGTTGGCATAGTTCAGAGTATCGGGGGCAATAACAGCAAAAAAAGCGTCAGCGCCCTGTTCAGGGAAACAGCCGTGCCCGAAGTCTCAAAAAAGTTCGGAGCACAGCATCTTCGTCAGGAATAAAAAATAACAAACACCCAGTAAAGGTTCACGAAGGTGAAAAAGAATTCCGGGGCACCATTACTGAAACATGGCACTGAGCGGTTTTTTTTCAGATGGCGAACCGGCAAAGAGCTTAAAGCCCATAAGACTGGTCATGGACTGTACAGCACAGTTGATTTTACCAATGAAAAGATCAAGGTCGGTAACACCGTGAGAAGCATCGGCAGCTGCCTGCTCCATAAATTCGAGAAACTGGTCATAACGCTGCTCACCGATACGCGAAGACCAAGAAACATCTGATATGCGAAAAGCGCACAGCGGTTCGTCAATCACATACAGATCGCCATGTGCGAGCAGCTGCAGCCAGAAATCAAGATCGATCGTATAGGGCACAACGGCACTGTACCCCCGTGTTCTGCCAATAACCTCTGCCGGAAAAAGTCCACATACCGGCTCTCCAATGATATTGGTTCCCATCCGAACCATCTTCCGAACCACCTCTTCAGCTCCTTTGCGCCCCTCATCAAGAAAATTGACCTTCTTGATAAGTGCTTTTCCCTGCGAGTCAATAATGGTCCGTTGACTACTTACAAGGCTCACGCCAAGGCTCGAGGGCTCAAGAAACCTTTCGACCTGTTTTTCAAGGCAGGTCGAATAGAGGATGTCGTCACCACACACCAGCTTCACATAGCGTCCCTTGACACTGCTGACCGCTTTGTTCCAGTTCCCTTCGGGCCCAAGATTCTCACTGTTCCTCTGTAGCCGTATCCGTGAATCGGTGAACGATGCCGCCAGCTCAAATGAATCGTCTGTTGAATTGTCATCATATATCAGCAACTCAAAATCCGCCATACTCTGGCCAAGCACAGAGGCGATGGTCTCCTCAATAAATCGCGCATTGTTGTACATCGGAATCGTAACCGTAACCAACGGGCGTAAGCTCTCACCCATACCGTAATCTCCTCATCTCTGTCCCTTTCAGACCCTGTTAATCGGCCATATATAGAGCGCCGTTTTTCGTTGCCCAATCCTCTGTAGCAGGCTTTCCAGAATCGAGCACCGTCGCCGGCGACACTTTAGCCCTGTTCAGACGGGTCCGGCTCATATTGACCGGCCAGAATTTTGCCCCTCTGGGGTCCGCTCCCACCAAGGGTGCTTCGCACAGGTTGGTATCACGAAAATCTGCCCCCCTGCATTCGGCATCATCAAGCAGAAGAGAAAAATGTAAAGCGTTTCGCAACATCATCGATCCAGCGCCTTAATGGTTTGGTTCCCGGTAAAGCTCTCGTTTCAGATTCACTGTCAGAAAAAGGATCGAAATAGCAAACACAACACCGGCCACCCCAAGCAAAAGGTCGTTTTCAAGAAAAAATGCAAGCAGAATGCCCACAGCCGAGAGCAGCATCACCGTCAGCTGCACAAACGCCCGATGCATGGTTTCAGGCTTGAGTATACGGGCAAGGGCGTCGCCCTCCCTGAGCATAGCAAGGGAGTCTTTGCGAACAATGGCGGGAATAACGATATAGATCATCCCCACAAACGAAAAGGTTATCCAGCCAAGCAGCGCTGAATGGGTATGAGAGTGGTAAATCCACATCTGGTCGGCACGGATTGGCGGATGCGCACCGAAAGGTATCCCCTGAATAAAATAAACATTCATGATGCCGTATGCGCTGGTAGCAAAAAGCAGGGCCAGACCGCTGAGGAGAAACGCCAGCGCGGGATGGCGGAACCGTGTTTTGAAAAAATTGTTGAGGTAGAATGCAAATCCACCGAGAATAGCTATGACTCCGAGTAGCAGGATATGACTCACCAGCATCATCCCCAGATAGTTGCCCATAAGAATGACAATCAGAAAGACCAGCACCCCTCCCACAAAAATGTAAAACCAGAGGCTGAAGAGCAATGTCATCAGCTCACGCCTGCTTGACTGCTTCCAGGCATAGGTATAGAGAAATCCCATGACGCTGATACTGAGGGGAAAACTTGATCCAAGAAAATATGCCGACTGGGTGACAAAAAACGGAATGATTCCCTGATCGGGAAAAGCCTCTTTGAGCCCAAGCGTAAAGAGACCGAGGTTGGCATTGAGCAGAAAAATGACATCAAAAATATAGTATCGAACAGAGACCTCTTTCCAGATTCTAGGAATGGAAAGAGTAGTGAAAATCTCCTTGAGGGGGCCAAGCACCAGAACCATGAGAAACAGTCCGGTAAAGGCTTTCAGAAGCGGCCACTTCATAAAAACGGCCACCGTAATCATGACAAGCGAAACCAGCACGGCATACACATATCTTCTTTGCTTTCGCGCATCTATCTTCATTTCAGGATAGATGGCCGCCGTCAGGTAACGGTTAAAAATAAGGATGGCAAGGTTGCCGAATCCTATAAAAAAGAGGTAGGGATGAAGCTGGTTCAGAAAGTCATTGTGATACACGGCCCCTGCTGCGCCAAGCACAGCTGAAAAAGCCATAACTGCCACCGTCACCGTGGTAAAGAGGCGGGCAACACTCCCCGGCGATCCCTCAACAGTCCTGTTCTGCATGCGAATTGTTTTTTTGTTTTTTCAGTTCATCAAGCGCCACAAGCGAGAGAGCAATCAGCGCAACATTCAGTGTCAGCGGGTTGAAAGACAGAGTGAGCATAGCGGGCTCAAAGAGAGCCACAAACAGGAGCAGACCGATTAAAGTTATCATATTGAACCAAAACACCCAATACTGCATACTTACCAGCAGCAGCAGACCGAACATTATTTCAGCCACTCCCATCCAGCCAACAGCCAGGCATGCCCACTGGTAAACCGGAATAAGATGGCCGAGAAGCTCAACCTCACCAGAACTCCTGCAGACTAATTTCGGCACCACCCCCTGGTATATCCAGGAAAAAGCGAGTGCAACCCGGCATATCCAGAGTACCGGCGTACCCTTTAAAAGAGCTGGACTTAAAAAACGAAAATGCATAAACTCAATCCTTTTTCAGATGAACCGCAAGCAAAGAATGAATAAAAAAAGCGAACCTCAGTCCGCTTTTTTCTTTGTATCCATACAAAGTAAACGAACACGACCCATCAGCAGAAATGGCGCGAAATGCTGCATGAAATATCCGCCGAAGCCTTCACATGGTTAAGAATCGAAAGAATGCCGGTAAGGCTGATAATATTGGCATCGGTAACATCGGCCTTGATTTTCGCAACAGCCTTGTCGTAAATGCCGTCAATCTCCTTCATCATGTCAATCGTCTCGCTTGCATGCTTGGAATTACCGCTCACAAAGGCCTCAACAGCTTTTTTGATCATCTCTGCCGTAATATCACCCATCGGCTTCAGCCCATACTCGTCCTTATGGAGCTCCTGAACATTGGCAAACTCAACAAACGGAGTCTTATCGGCAATGTTCAGGGCGAACTGTGCCATCCGTTCAAGTTCAAGCAGAATCATCCGGGCGCTTTCAACGATCTTCAGATGCTCTTCACCCAGCCCCTGGAATGATGCGTATGCAAGCGTCAGATACTCCACCTCAAACTTGCCCTTCTGTATATACTCTTCGTCAAACTTGAACGCTGAAGCGGCAAGTTCCAAATTTTTCTTTGTTGCCGCCCTGATACTGAGCATCAGGTTGTTTTCGACATTGGACGAGAGCTTTGTCAGCTTCTGCTTGAGAGACTCAAGTTCAATGTGTACCGGCCCGTCTGGCGTGGTGGATAGGCCGAACTTCAGAGGATCAACCTGTACAGTAAACGCTTTCGGTGTTGCTGCGGCTTTCGGTGAATCACCGAAAAACTTTCCCAGGAAACTTGCCATAATGATTCGGTGACCAGACTTAATAATTGCGGAAACAGAAAATGTAATGTAAATCAATTTAGCTGTCGCAGAGCCTTAAATCAAAGAAAAAAAGAAAAAACCCGGCATAATACCGGGCTTAAAAACATTACTCCCCTTCAGCATAACATCAATCCTTCAGAGACTGAATCAGCTTTTCATATGAGCTGTCGGAATGGCGGGCAATCTCTCCAGTCACAAGATAAATCACCTCATGGGAAATTCTTGCGGCATGGTCAGCCATGCGCTCAATATAACGGGAGATGGAAAGCAGCGCAATCAGCTGGTCCACATCAGCCGCAGGGTCTTTCATCAGGAGCGCAACCCGCTTGAACACGGAACTGTGTATTGAGTCGATTTCCTCATCAAGCGCACAGACCTTATCTGCCAGAAAGCGATCCTTTGCAATAAAAGCCTCAAGCGACTTGCGAGTCATGTCGGCCGCAAGTGAGCCCATATGATCAAAGTCGAAGTGATCAATCATCTCGGGATTGATTTCCGGCATGCGCTCAATAATGTGCACAGCCAGGTCGCCAATGCGCTCAAGATCATCGTTGATTTTCATGATGGTCACAATGGTGCGCAGATCCCTGGCAACGGGCTGCTGCAGCGCCAGAAACGCAAGGCAGCGTTCCTCAAGGCGTACCTCTGTCATGTCGATTTCGTCATCTACCAGCCTGATAGCGCGGGCGCTCTCCTCATCCTTATGCCGAACTGCTTTGAGAGCATCATTGAAATTCTGGAGTACCTTTTCTGAAAGCTGGACAAGAGCCTCTGAGAGCTCTTTAATAAGTTCGTGTACCGGTCTGTCTGACATGGCGGGAAATTAGTTTCGTTAGCTGAATCGTCCGGTAATATAATCTTCGGTCATCCGGTCTTTAGGGTTGGTGAAGAGCTGTGCCGTCTCTGCATACTCAACAAGCTCCCCTTCATAGAAAAACATGGTATAGTCCGATACCCTTGAAGCCTGCTGCATGTTGTGGGTCACAATCATGATTGTGTAGCTTCCCCGAAGCTCCTGTATCAAATCCTCAATTTTGGCCGTAGCTTTCGGATCAAGAGCTGATGTAGGCTCGTCGAGCAGTAGAATCTCCGGCTCAACAGCAAGCGTTCTTGCCACACACAGCCGCTGCTGCTGTCCACCGCTAAGACCCAGAGCGTTGCGATCAAGCCGGTCGCTGACCTCGTCCCACAGTGCCGCCTTGCGAAGACTTTTCTCCACAATCGCTTGAAGCTGCTTCCTGTCGGTCATCCCATGAAGCCTCGGCCCGTATGCAATATTGTCAAAAATCGACTTCGGAAAAGGGTTGGGTTTCTGAAACACCATGCCAATTTTTTTACGGAGAAGCACCTCATCGGTCAGCTTTCCGTATACATCCTCACCATCAAACTGAAGCATTCCGGTGGTGTGGCAGCTCGGAATCAGATCGTTCATACGATTGATTGCGCGCAGGAATGTGCTCTTGCCGCAGCCGCTCGGGCCGATAATAGCCGTCACATACTGTGAGAGAATATCAGCATTGACCTTTTTTACTGCCTGAAAATCGCCGTAGTAGATGGAAAAATCCTTGGCGACAACATGGGGCCTGCCGCCACCACTGACAGAAGCGCGTTCTGAAGGAATATAAATGTCGCGGGTCGCAGTTGCCTGTGCCTCCACTGCACTCTCTTTATGTTCCGCTGTCATCTGCATGGTTCCTTAACCTTTTAGTTTTTGGGAGATTTTGGCCCTGAGCAGGATTGCCGAGAGATTCAGAAGCAGAACGATGCTGACAAGGGAAAGCACCATACCATACTGTACATGACGAATCTCACTGGCCATTTCATGTTCACTGGCAAGATTATAGATATTCCAGGAAAGTGCCGGAGTTGGCGAAGAAAACACATCAGCTATTCCAATTGCAGAACCAACGCTGACTGCCGCGGTAAAGATGATAGGAGCAGTTTCGCCCGCCGCTCGGCCAAGACTGATGATGCCGCCTGTGATAATGCCGGGCAGTGCCGCAGGAAGAATCACGGTAACAATAGTGTTCCATTTTGTTGAACCCAGCCCGAGCGATGCCTCTTTGTAGGTTTTCGGCACCGAAAGAATCGCCTCTTCAGCTGCTCTTATGATTGTGGGAAGAATCATAATTGCCAGGGTCAGGGCACCGGCCAATACACTCTTCGACTCCGACACCTTCATGGTGTTAATGAAAAAGGCCAGGCCAAACAGACCGAACACAATACTCGGCACACCGGCAAGCGTACTGTTTGCACTTCGGAGAATACTTGTAAAAAAGCCTTCCTTTGCGTATTCGGTAAAGTAAACTGCAGCAATCACACCAAGAGGAAAGGCAAAAAGCATGGCGCCGATGGCAAGAAAAAAGGTACCCTGAATTTCAGGCCAGATGCCACCAAAAATATGGGCATCAAGAGAGCGGTCAGTAAAGAATCCCCAATACACAGTAAACTGTGGCTGCATCATGTCAGCCAGATGCCTCTCCGCATAACTGAAAAGAGGTGCAAGCTTTGTGCCAGCAAACTCTTCAGCACGGGGAACATCAAACGCTTTCGCCATAACTGTGGGGTCGGAATAATCCCACTTTTTCTCATAGAGTATGTTGTGAAGCTTCTCTTCAGCCTTCTCCCACCGGGTCTGCCCATACTGAAAACGGGTCAGCATCGGGACAGGATCTCCGGGAAGAGGGCCCAATAGAGATGACATGGCTGCACGCACCGGGGCATATTTTGAGCGGTACTGGCGACTCGCTTCAAGCGACATACCCTCCATCTCCTGCTCAAAATCGGACAGCATCCGATAAGCCTCTGCCCGATACCTATCAGCGGTTGCCGTCTGGGTCTCTATGGCTTTGGCGTCACCCCGTCCGAACTCCTTGTAGAGCATTGTGCGGTGCTCGATAGTCCCCGTAAAGAATACAGAACCCACACCATTGTACACAATCGGTGTCAGGACAACCAGAAGCGCAAGGGCCATAACAACAATGGAACCCATACCGACGGCGGTAAACGAGTTATCCAGTATTTTCCTTGTTCCGAGATTCATGACTTGCGGTTTAATTGAGTTGAATCAACTCAAAATTTATATAGCCAGGCCTGCCAGGCAGATGGTCACTGTCCCGAAAGAATCTTTCTCTGGCGGACCACAATGCGCTCACTCACCAGGTTGCTGAAGAAACTGATGACAAGCAGCAGAAGACCCATCGCAAAGAGCACATGGTAACGCTCTGAACCGGTCACCTGATCAGCCTCTCCCATGTCGCCAGCAATGGTTGCCGTCAGCGTACGGACAGCATCCAGATAGTTGTACCAGGGATCGGGGATGTGCGAGGAGTTGCCCGAGGCCATCCACACAACCATGGTTTCACCAAGAGCGCGCATGATGCCAAGAATTACAGCGGCCAGAATACCACTGCTTGCCGCTGGAAGCACAGTTTTAAGAAGGGTTTCGGCCCGGGTTGCACCAAGCGCATAGCTGCCCTCGCGAAGTTCACGACCCACAGACTGCAAGGCATCTTCAGCCACACTCACAATGGTGGGAAGTGCCATGAAACTGAGTATGATTGAAACATTCAGTGCGTTGGTACCGGTAATAATCTCTATAGCGTTCAGCTTTGTGCCCACCACATAGAGCACAAGAACAGCGAGCAAACCGAAAAGACTCTGGAGAAGCAATGCCATTTTCTTACGGTTCTCCTCCTGGGCAAAACGGGCGGAGAGCAAATCGGCAGCAACAATAACAGCAAGAAGAAGAAAGGGAGCTGCAAGTATCCACCAGGTCCACATCAGAAGCGGGCCTCCGTTTGACTGGAGCAGCGGCGCAAGAATAACAAGGGCAAAGAAACCAAATGCCACTGAAGGTATGGCTGCCAGCATTTCAATCACCGGCTTGGCATACTGCCTGACCGAGAACGGGAGAATGTCGCTGAGGCATACCGCAGCAGCGATGCCCATGGGAACAGCAAGCAACGCTGAACCGAAGGTTACCATGGCACTACCATAAATGATGGCAAGAGCACCGAATTCACCGGGCTCATCTGCCGGGTACCAGCCTGTGCTGGTAAAAAACTCAGTAAAGCCGCGAAGCTGAAAATAGGGGATAGCATCAACCGCCACAAAGAAGAATATGAAGAGTACAATAATGGCAACAAACGAAGCAATACCAAGAAGAAGTGTTTCTCCGGCGTTTTTGGCCAGTTTCTGCATTTTGCGCTTTTGGGGGCTGACAACAAACGCACTTGAGCGCTGACCATCCGTCTTTACCTCTTCAGTCATAACAATGCAGCTGGGTTCCGGGGAGCTTTATTTTCAACGCTTCAAGTATAGACTCTTTGCCCCGCAAAAAAAAGCCAACAGTGTTACATCTTTGCAACATGCAATCTACCAACAGGATGGCAGGAAAAAGAAGCCGTTCCGGCAAGGCAACAAAGAGCTCCTTTATTTTGCAATGAAGCCCAGTTCCTCAACAATGCGCTTCCCATCAACCGTTTCTGGAAGGCCAATAAACCGCTTCACCTCTCCCTTTGGCTCACCGTCGGTATACATATACAGAGGACGGGAAACCGGATAACTGCCATTTTGGATGGTTGCCGGCGAAGGCATCACACCATTCACCCCAAGAACTTTCACAGAACTGTCCACAAATCCCAGACCGAGAAACCCTATGGCTCCAGGTGTTGAAGAAACCCTGTTTTTCACTGCCCCATTACTGGCCTGTGTTTCTGCATCGCGTGTAATCTTCACCCCTTTACCCATCACAAGCTCACGGAACGATCCCTGTGTTCCGCTGTTCGACTCACGCTGGATAACCACTATCCGCGCATTGGGGCCACCCACAGCGTTCCAGCGGGTAATTCGCCCCTGATAAATGGCTGCAATCTGCGCTTTGGTAATGCTGGGAACCGGATTTGAAGGGTGTGCAACAATGGCAATGCCGTCAAGAGCAATCACATGTTCTTTCGGGCTGACCCCTTTAGTGGCACCAGCAGCAATCTCGCGGCTTTTCATCGCCCTCGACATTGCTGCAATGTCGCAGGTTCCGTTGATAAGGCTTTTGGCACCATTTCCACTGCCCGACTCACTGACCGTCACCGGCACGCCGTAGCGACCCGTGAAATAGGCTGCAAACGACTTTGCAATAGGCCCCACCGTTGTTGATCCATCAATGACAATTCCGCCATCCGCAGCCCCGCCGTCCACAGGAGCAAACAGAAGAACAGTCAACAGCAGCAGGATCCTTTTCAATATCATCTCCGGTTCATTTCGTAAAATTCATGAACTTGAAGATAGCAAAAAAGCCGCCCTCCTCACAGGGAGGAGAGCGGCTGAATCCAACAGAAGTTGCTCTGAAAATTCAGGAACCTTACTTGTTCACGAAACCAAGCTCACTGATCATGCGCATTCCATTAGAGGTTTTGTTCAGGTCGATGAACTGCTTCACAACGCCGGTCGGCTGGCCGTTGGTGTACATGAAGAGCGGACGGGAGATCGGGTAGGTACCGTTCTTCACAGTCTCGGCACTCGGAGCAACACCTTCAACAAGAAGAGGCTTCACAGAGCTGTCAACAAAACCGAGACCGATGAATCCGATAGCGGCAGGTGTAGTTGAAACACGGTTCTTGACTGCACCGTTGCTGGCCTGTGACTCAGCTCTTTTGGAGATCGGATACTGTTTGCCCATAACAAGCGACTTGAAGGTATCCTGAGTACCGCTGTTAGACTCACGCTGAATTTTGACGATCTGTGCGTTCGGTCCGCCAACTTTGCTCCAGTTGGTAATTTTGCCGGAGTAGATGTCGCGGATCTGCGATTTGCTGAGAGCGGTAACGCGGTTGCCGGGATTGACAACAACAGCAAGACCGTCAAGAGCAACGATGTGCTCAACCGGGCTGACACCCTTGGCTTTTGCAGCAGCGACCTCTTTGTCTTTCATACCGCGAGACATGTTGGCGATGTCACAGGTGCCGTTAATGATGCTCTTTGCACCATTGCCGGAACCAGACTCGCTGACAGTCACTTCAGTGCCAGTGGTTTTGGTGAAGTAGGCAGCGAAAGACTTTGCGATAGGACCAACGGTGGTTGAACCGTCCATGACGATTTTGCCGGCGGCAGAAGCCTCACCTGCACTCATCACGCCGAGCACAGCAGCACCGAGAAGAATGTTCCTGAAGAGTTTCATTTTGATATACATGATAGGTTAGAAGAAACAAGAGAGAAAAAAGAGATCGAATCTGTGTTCCGTCACAATCACACAGTCAGCCCTTTAAAAAAAAGGCTGCCCTGCCTGAGCAGAGGCAGCCTTGCAGGCCAACCACACAACAGAACGAAGAAAGAACAGCACACACGAAAGAACAACACACAACTGGTTTAGAACTTCACGACTGCGTCAAGCTGGAAGAGATGCTTGGTTGCATCAGTTTCAGCTTCCGTACCCACAATCTTGTGGAAATTGAAGTAGGTAGCACCAAGAGTCATGTTCTGAATCAGCTGATACTTTGAGCTGATCTTGAAGCCCTCAAGATTGGTTCCGCCACCATTACGATCGCTGTCTGTCATATAGGGATTGACTGCATCTTTTTCAAGACGGACATATTCTGCAGATCCTTCAAGCTGCCCGACTTTTTTAGCCTTCCCAAGCTTCAGGCCTACAAGCAGACCGTCTTTTTCAGAATCTGTTATATCACTGTAGTCGTTATTGTCAGCAATATTGAACACATACTGGCCATAAAGCTTCCAGGGAAGTGAAGAGACCTTTCCGCTCACATTACCGAAGAGCTCAACGATGTCATAGTCAACAGCGCCATATGTGTTATCTTGATCTTCACTCAGGTCATATTCCTGACCGGCAAGATGGACATAGTCATAGTATGAAGCGCCAATCTGGTAGCCGAGGCCACTGAGCTCACCTTTGTAGGAAGCCTGCACTGCAGCGACATACGCATCATCGCCAGCTTTAACTTCAGACAGTGCATAGTATCCTGCAACAGCACAAAGTCCAGCCTTCTCTTTGCCCTTGGCATCCTTACCGTACTGAAGGGTGGCGCCCTCAATGGTCACATCTCCATCCCAGATGAGATCATCAATCACAGCAAGCGTGCTTTTGGTGGCTCTCTTACCAAGGAGGATGTTGACATCACCGTTCAGGAACATCGGGTGGTAATCGATGTAGGCTTCGTTCAGGTAAATGGAATCAGCCTGGAAATTGTCACCAAGTGTCTCATTACGGGAAATCGGATCGTGCTCTGAACCTGTGGCAATCTGCAACCCTGCTGAAAGCTCTTCGTTGATCCAGGTATCCATTCCAAAGCGAGCACGGATACGATGGCGGTCACGGCTATTGTCGTCAGTAGCAGAATCGCCATCATCCTTCAGGCTTGACTCATAACGGTAACGGATATCGCCTTTCCAGTTCCAGTCGATGGCCTGCGCGTTGCTCGAAAAACCGAGAACGGCTGCAAGACCGATTAACATTGCTGTCTTTTTCATAAGTAGGGTTTGGTTGGTTTGTATAATGTGTCCATGAAAAACGGCTTGAACCCATTTCAGACCGCTATTTTTTCATGCGCAGACAATCTATGGCTCGAGTGTTACAGAATAGTTGAGGCTTTGTAAAGAGATTGAAAACAAGAAATTCATGTTTTGATGTTGGTTATGACTACTGCTCCATGAAACCGCCTGTCGGGGAAAAGCACCCTTCCTTTTTCGTTGATAACGATATGCGGGTACCCTGAACTGTCGAGAAGGGCAAGCAGGCGAGCAAGGTCCTTTTTCCCCGTTGGCTTGATGATTATGTCCGCAAGTGCCTCTACCTTCTTCACATTGTGCTTGCTGAGTTCCTCCTGAAAAAAGAACTCGCCCTTAACCTCAGCTTTCAGTTCGTCAATCTTCAGCATGGCAAACCTCCCGTCATCCCGTTCGTTGTCCAAAGGGGGACAAGCAGCCCGATTTATGCCCCCGATACAGTCCTCCGCTGGCGCAATGCCGCCTTGCGCTCCATAACGGCACGAATGCCCTCGGTCAGCTCCATATATATTCTGCTGCGGCTGTTCTTGACCCGGCGGTAGAGTTTGAGGATATCAAGCGTCAGGATGATGCGCGTGGAGCTGCAGTTGAGGTCTCCAAAAAGGTGCTTGCCCACAACCTCGAAGCCGAGCACACGGGTATGGAAGTTGAAGGGAGAGTTGGCTTCCCCTTCAAACACATCGGTAATGAAATGGGTGTAATCGCGCTCAACAACCTCGGCTGTTGCCGAACGCATGAGGCGGAGTGCCACGCGGGGGTTGCGGCGGTACTCGCCCAAAATCATAAAGCGACCTATTTCAGCGTACCGGCCGGCATTGCGGATCTTTTCAATGTCAACGCCCGGCTCGAACGACACACCGTAGCCTTCGGGGAGCTCAAGGGAAGGGTCATAAAGCAGTCTGATGATGCCTGCCGGCTTACCGTTGACCTCCGCCAGGAACCATGATACCCTACTGTCGTTTTCAACGCCCTCCGGCATCTGCTCATTCACCGTTGCAATCCAGTTCTTTTCCTTTCGGAACACCTGCTCAATAACCTCCAGCGCACAAAGCCTGTCGGCCGCACACTCTATCTTTCTTACGGTTACACTTGACATAGCCTTTCCCCGGTTTGTGGTTGATGATGTGTGGTTGCTGCAAATATCTGGCTCTCGTGACACTCCTTGCCGGAAAGGCCGGAAAGGCTGCGCATGACAGAATGGGTCACCTCCATGGCAAGCCGGTTCCTCTGCTGCGCTTTTTCACTTCCCTTTCCTGAGAGGCTGCGGTACTCTTCCGAGCAATTGGTGAAGTCCATGGGGCTGCCAACGCGGAGGATGGTTCGTCCGAATACGGGAATCCTGCCCTTCTCTCTTCGCAGAGGGAAGTCTATGCCTACAGGAATGACCTTGACGCCACTTTCAAGTGCTATATGGCCAATGCCGCTGCGTGCACGCCCGAGGGTTTCGGGGTCAGGGTTACGCGTTCCTTCAGGGAAAATGCCAATGCTGCGCCCGGCGGCTATTTTACGGCAGCAGCGCTGCGCGGTATTTTCAGCAGTACGGACAGGACGGGACGACTCAATCCAGCGGAGTGGGGAGCGCTTGGTATACACATATACCGGTTCAATCATATCCATCATACGGCCAAGCACAGGAACACGGCCATACATCCAGTCGATGACGAAACTGATGGTATGGCCTCCAAGATGGTAGATGAAAAAGATGGGGACCATCAACGCTTCTGCCGAATTGTTGTGGTTGAATGCGAAAATGAAGGGACCTCTGGTGGAGGGAAGATGTTCCATCCCCTCCGCGCGCATAAGGAGAAAATTCGGAAGCATAAGCAGCTTCACAAGAAGCGCCCGCATAGGCGAAAGATGTGGAAGTGGTTTGAAAAGCTGCTTCATTGCCAAAGGGCTCCTCACTGGTTGTTTTTCAGGCTACAGTCCTAAAAAACCAAACCAGTGTTGCCGTAGAGTTACGGGGATGCAACAACTCTGTAAATTAAAGGGACTCCCGTTCAGGCGCCTACAAAAAATCGGGTCACCCTTTCATTTTGAAGAGAACGATGAATGGTTATTTTCTCATCTATGAAAAACAACTGGCACAGCTCTGAAAAATTCAACCGGCAGGCTGCGGACTTTGACAGCAACCCCCGCCGCACCCGCATCGCCGAGGCCGTAGCAACGGCCATTACCAAAACCGTTCCTCTGAAGGGCTCAACAGAAGGGCTTGAGTTCGGCTGTGGCACTGGCCTGGTAACAATGCAGGTAGCCCCCAGGCTCCGGCACCTGACGGCAATTGACACTTCGCACCGGATGCTTGGAGTGCTTGAAGGAAAACTCATCGCATCGGGTATCAAAAACATCGAGACCCTCTGTCTGGACCTCTCCTCAGCCGAGGATCGCCGGCGACTGAAGGCCCCCTATGACTTTATTTATTCAAGCATGACGCTCCACCATATTGACAGTACTGCACCGTTCATTGGCATACTGTTCAACATGCTTTCCGACGGGGGAACGCTGGCCATTGCTGATCTCGACCATGAAGAGGGGTTATTCCATGACGACCCCGAAGAAAAAGTGCACCCCGGGTTCGACCGAAAGAAACTTACAGAAATGCTTGAACAGGCTGGATTTGCAGGCATTTCTTTCAAAACCGCCCACACGGTTGAAAAAAAGAACCGGGCCGGTGTGGATGCATCCTACCCGATTTTTCTGCTGACTGCCCACAAACCGCCTCTCATTTCTCTTTCAACCTTTTCCTCCCCCCGACCATGAACTGCAAAGCGGTCATCTTTGATATGGACGGCACCCTTCTCGACACCCTTGAAGATATTGCCGCAACCCTCAACACCGTTCTGGCCCGGCACGGTTATCCCACACACTCGATTGATGCCTGTCGTTATCTCGTAGGAAGCGGGATGCGCGAGCTCATCCGAAAGGCCCTACCGGAAGGAGAGGCAACCCCTGAAAGAATTGAAGTTCTTCTCGGAGAACTGCTTGAGGCATACGCTCTGCACTGGAATGATCTCTCACGCCCTTACGCCGGAATAGCGGAACTGCTCGACGGACTTGAAACGCGCGGAATACCCAAAGCAATCCTCTCCAACAAGGCGGACCACTTCACAAAGCTCTGCGCTGAGCATCTGCTTAAGGAATGGAATTTCGATGTTGTGATGGGGCACCATGAGGGAATACAGCACAAGCCTGAACCTGAAGGTGCGCTTCTGGTAGCAAAGCAGCTTGGAAGAGAGCCGTCTGAAATCCTTTATGTTGGTGATACCGGTATTGACATGCTCACCGCTACACGGGCGGGTATGTATCCTGCAGGGGTTCTCTGGGGATTCCGTCCCGAAAGCGAACTGGTTGAGTTCGGGGCCCGCGCACTCGCTACGCACCCCACTGAACTGCTGGAACTGCTCGACAACTGCTGCTGAAGAAAACAGGACTGGTTCCGCGAATCCCTTATGCAAGAAGGTGCAGACGCGAAAACACATAATCAAGCGAGTCCTCATTGAGCACAATCCTTGAGTATCCCGTATCATTGAGCTCATGGGGGCTGTTGTCACGATCACTGGTAAATTTTCGACTCCGTTTGCCATTGTACCAGTAGACCAGCCGTATCCGATTCCCCTCAATTTCAAGAGCTGTTATGCCTCGTTTGCCAATGGCGCATCCTGAATTGAAAACACTGGGAATGGTAATGTTATTGTAAAGCCCGCTTCTCAGTCCTATCCGCTTTCCCTCACGGTAGCAGGCCTCCAGCTCGCTTTTCAGCTCCGTAATTTTCAACTCAATCTTCGTCCGCTCCTCATCCGAAGCAGAGCAGTATGCACGGCAGAGCTCCTCTATCCGGTAGTTGAGATAATCGACCTTTGAAAGCGACTCAAACAGCGGCCGATGCGTATGGCCAATAATGGAAACTACCTTCGCCTGGTTTGAAAACTCATAAATGGACTTTTCAATGGCGAAACGGCGCCTGCTGTTATATGCGATGGAGAAATTCCTTATGCCCACCGGCTTGGCAATGTATCGCAGAAAAAAGACCACCGCACGGCTGAATATCGGATAGGTTTCCCATAACTGAACCGAGGCCTGATGGCCATGGAATACCAGAAGGGAATCATCGCCGTACTGCAGCCTGATTGCATCAACAAGATGGGACGCGAGCTGATAACTTCTGTTGCCCGTAAGCTCCGCATCATGGTTACCAATAGTTTTCCAGAAAAATCCGTTGCTCTGGAAGGAGCGGAACAGAGTATAGAGTGCTCCCCATTCCGAAGTAATGCCGTCAAGAGAAAACTTGAAGAGCTCCTCAATATCGCCGTTGAGCAGCAGACTGTAACCCTCAGGATGGTAATAGCCTGAAAGCATGGAGGTCACAAGGTCTGCATTCCGGAGGAACTCATCGCGCCGTCCACCGTTACCGATATGCAGGTCACTGAGAATAAGGACTTTTGAGGACTTCTCAAGGCTTACCGTTCTGGCATTTTCAAGAAGTTGCTCAAGATGGGGATGTTTCTTCTGATGGAGAGTCATAATATGAACTGAACCGCTCTACCTTCCTGTCCGGGCTCCGTATCGCTTTGAGCGTTCCGCCACGGCAAAGCAAAAGTGATACGGCCTCGTTTGAACGAATTGCCTGCTTGACGGCATCACTGTTTGCCCGGCACCGCAGGAGGGTTTTCCATGAACGGAGATGCTTCTCCTCATGGAAATCTGAAGTAGCGATATAGTTAAATTTTTTTAACCCCACAACATTGAAAAGATCGTCGTGATTGGCAACATCCCATGCATCGGACGGTGACTGAGGCCCCTCATTTGGCTAAAAGGCACCATTGCGCTACTTTAAATAAAGTATGGCCATGCATTCACCCATTACCCGAATTTTTTGATAGTCCCCGAACGGTTCCACCGCATCCGAGAGATGCTTTGCGCTCGCCAGCCCGACCTGACGGTTGTGATGGACAATGTCAACAAGCCACACAATCTTTCGGCAATTATCCGGAGCTGTGACGCTGTAGGCATTCACGACCTGTATGCCGTCTCCTCCAAAAAGTCCATTTATACCACACAGAATGCCGCTGCAGGTGCCGGACGGTGGACCAACCTCCATCTCTCTAAGGATATCGGCACTCTCTCTGGGAAACTGAAGCTTGAGGGCAAGCAGGTGCTGGTTGCAACCAACACGGATGGTTCACGCGATTTCAGGAAGATTGACTTCACCCTACCCACCGCCATTGTGCTTGGAGCTGAATGGGAGGGCGTATCACCAGAAGCGATTGAGGCTGCAGACATGGCAATAACCATTCCCATGCACGGCATGGTGGAGTCGCTGAATGTTTCGGTAGCAGCCGCCCTCATTCTTTTTGAGGCGGAGCGACAGCGCACTCTGAAAGGCATGTACCTCACCAGAAGACTTGAAGAAGAACGATACAGAAAAATGCTGTTTGAGCTCTCCTATCCAAGACTCAGCCGGCAGCTGCGTGAAAAAGGAGCTGGCTATCCATTGCTTGACGAAGATGGCGGGATAGGGGTTGAGGAAATGGAACAGGAAAACCGCCCTTCGCCCTCAGCCTCATCAATATAATTATGAAGCAGAGTAAGCAACTGGTCGATTTCATCAAGCAGCCGAGCATGGTTGAAGGCAAGCGCAACAAGAAACATGGGAAAGGATATATGCTTGCTCCCGACGAAGCTTTCTAAGCACATTGCCCATAGCGCGTACCATAACAGGGAAACTTCTCTCAACTGAGCAGCCCCCATTCTCTCTTTTGCCCTCTGTTTTAGGGGACGCATAATCCACAGCTGAAACAGAACTCGTCTGTTCCGTCCCATTGTATAGTAATTGTAAACGGCTTGAAAGTGCTCATAACCTTACAATAAGAAATTGTCTGCACCCACAACAGCTCAACCTGTTACAGCAATGCAAAACATTGCCGCAAACAACGCTATTCCCTATCACTCCTAGCCAGCTTCGTCATGCAGTAGGCGAACCCTTATAAAAAAGCCGATACCTAACGGATGGACTCGAGGAATCGTTCGGCGTCAACAGCCGCCATACACCCTGTACCAACTGCTGTAACTGCCTGGCGATAGGTATAGTCCTGAACATCACCACAGGCAAACACGCCAGCAACATTGGTTTCAGTTGAGGATTTTTTCGTTATGATATAGCCATAATCATCGGTCTCAATCTGCCCTGTAAAGATCTGTGCATTGGGGGCATGGCCTATGGCCATGAACACACCATCACACTCATGATCTTCAAGTTCTCCTGTCTCCACATTCTTCAGCCTGATGCCCGTCACCTTCTGGCCATCTCCGAGAATTTCATCAACCGTCCTGCTGAGCATGGTGGTGATCTTCGGGTTTTTGCTTGCCCGCAGACTCATGATTTTCGATGCGCGGAACTCTTCGCGGCGATGCACAAGAACAACGCGACTGGCAAATTTTGTCAGATAGAGTGCCTCCTCCATGGCTGTATCACCACCACCGATGACAAAAACGGTGCTGTCACGGAAAAAGAATCCATCACAGGTAGCACACGCCGATACACCCCTGCCGCGGTAACGGTCTTCCGACTCAATACCAAGCCACTTGGCATTAGCGCCAGTAGCAATAATGACTGAACGGGCAAGAACCTCCGAACCATCCTCAAGAGTCAGGGCGAAAGGCCTTCGGGACAGGTCAGCCTCGGTAACGCTGCCAAACACGAACTCAGCGTTGAACTTCGCCGCCTGGTCACGCATCCGTCCCATGAGTTCGGGGCCCGCAATACCCTCGGGGAAACCGGGAAAGTTCTCTATTTCAGAGGTTATCATCAACTGGCCGCCGGGCTGGGAGCCGTCAATAACCAGTGGATTCAGGTTGGCTCGGCCGGTATAAATGGCCGCAGTATATCCGGCAGGTCCTGTACCGATAATGACGATATCACGAACTTCTCGTTCCATTGCTCTATTGAATGAATTAGAAAAGGGGAAAGAGCGAAACCCCGATGCAGAATCGGGATCCCTTCTATACGGAAAATCGGCAGATCAACCGATATGCTCGTCAATTTTTTTCGCAATCATGTTCTTCGGCATGGCACCAACCATCTGGTCGACAACCTCTCCGTTCTTGAACACAAGCATTGAAGGAATGCTGCGGATACCGAACTGTGCTGCAGTATTGGGGTTATCGTCAACATTAACCTTTGCAATAATCGCCTTTCCTTCGTAATCGGTTGCAAGCTCCTCAATAACAGGGCCAAGCATCATGCATGGTCCGCACCAGGCAGCCCAGAAATCAACAAGTGCAACTTTGTCGGACTCAAGAATTTCTGTTTTGAAATTCTGATCGGTAGCCTCAAAATATTTTCCGCTCATAATGAAGTCTCAGTTTTTGATTTAGTAATCAGCGTTCAGGGATAAACTCTATATCAATACAACCAGCAAGTGATGAAAGTAACAAAAAAACCACTACCCCGCAATTATGACATTGTCGGGTCCGAGAATCTCCTCAACCATTGCAAGAACCTCTTCATCAGGATCGACCGGAGAGCTTCGGGCAAAGAGTTTGAGGGTTTCAACCGACTCTCCCGACTGAACCGTGACCTCAAAATCAACAGGCGTATCGCCCCGGTGTTCATCAAACACCCTTTTCAGCTGCCCAAGCCGCTCAAGCTGCCCGCCATCATCGGCATCAATCTTCAGGACAATCTTTTTCGTCATGCTCTTCCTCACCGATGCAACCGGCACAACCTCCCTGACGAGCAGTTTGAGGGTTCCGCCGGTTGACTCAGCTTCTGCAACAAGCATTACAACCGCGTCGGGTTTCAGCAAATGTCCATACTGTTCGAAAACGCTGGCAAAAACGGTAAAATCGGCCTTTCCCGTAAAATCCTCTATACAGCCGAAAAGCATCTGCTTGCCTTTCCGGTCCTGATAGGGCTTGATGGAAACAATCAACCCTATAATGCGGTACTGCCGTTGCGGCACCAGATCCCGCTCTTTCAGATGAAGCGAAGCAAATGCCTGCCAATCGCGCCGCCAGGGCGAAAGCGGATGGCGGCTGAGATAAAACCCAACAAGCCTTTTTTCATGCTGCAGTTTGTCCTGCTCGGGCATCTGATCCGTATTCTCCATATCAGGATAATGGGCATCTTCTTGGACGGCCCCCTCTTCGGCGGTAAAGAACCCGCACTGGCCAAGCGAGGCAGAACGGTTTTCAATCTGCCCAAACTTGATTGCCTTGTCCATATTTGCGATAAGACGGGCCCGGTGAGGATCAATTTCATCAAAAGCTCCAGCCAGAACAAGACACTCCAAAGCCTTACGGTTCATGACCCGCTGGTCCACAGATGCCGTTAGGTCAAAGAGATTGACAAACTCGCATTTGCGGCGCAGACGGGCTGAAATAATGGCCCTAGCCGCCCCACCAACCTGCTTGATGGCACTGAGCCCGACGCGAATAGCCGCTCCATCGGGAGACGCCTCAACGGAAAAAATGGCGTCACTTCTGTTGATTGACGGAGGAAGGGTTGCAATCCCGAAACTTCTAGCCTCATCCGTCAAATGCTTCATGCGCTCGGTATCCCCGATTTCACTGTTCAGGATGGCCGTCATGAACTCAATCGTGTAATGGGCTTTAAGGTATCCTGTCCAGTAGGCCAGTACACCGTATGCTGCAGAATGGCTCTTGTTGAACCCGTATCCGGCAAATTCCGCCATCAGTTCAAAAACCCTTGTCGCCAGCGTATCGTGCACGCCCTGCGCCACCCCACCCTGAACGAAATCGGCTTTAAACCGCTCCATTATTTCAGGCTTTTTCTTTCCCATCGCCTTGCGTAGATTATCGGCCTTGGCAAGCGAAAAGCCCCCCATGACCTGCGAAATCTGCATCACTTGCTCCTGATAGACAATGACCCCATAGGTCTCCTTCAGAATGGTTTCAAGCATCGGGTGCATATAGTCAATGACCTCCCGCCCATGCTTTCGGTCAACAAAAAGGTCAACGGCATTGCGTTTTTCGTCAACGCGGGCGTTCAGAGCCCCTGGACGGTAGAGAGCGCTCATGGCTATGATGTCACCAATCTGGGTCGGCTGGAGCCGAGTCATATAGCTCTGCATGCCCGACGACTCAAACTGGAAAATGCCGGCCATCTTCCCCTCCTGAAAAATCCTGAAGGTTTTACGGTCGGTCATCGGCACCTTCTCAAGCTCAATCTCCACATTGTGGCGACGCCGTATCAACTGGAGCGTTTCATCAATAACCGCCAGGGTTTCAAGTCCGAGATAGTCAATTTTCAGCAGACCTGCCGTTTCAATCGAGTTTTTATCAAACTGCGTAATCACCTGTTTCCCGCCCGAAGAATCGGCATTTTTCTTGGTCGGCCCGCCGGGCTCCTCATGAGCTGCATCATCCAGAGATACCCTTGCCTCAGTCTCAATCCTGTTGGAAACATAGAGAGGAACCTGCTCCTCCAACGGGCCGCGGGTAATGACCACAGCGCCAGCATGAACTGAAACATTGCGCGCCCTGCCCTCAAGTGCCGTAGCATAGGTCATCAACTCCCGGTTCTGCGGGCAGGATTCCGCCATCTCCTTCAGCTCCCTGACATCCGAAAGTGCGGTTTCAAGCGTAATACCTGGCCTCTGAGGCACCAGCTTCGCAAGCTGGTCGGCAACCGTCAAAGGTACATCCAGCACCCTTGCAGCATCACGAATGGCCGCCTTGGCGCCAAGCGTGCCGATGGCAATAACCTTGGCCACGCTTTCGGCGCCATACTTCTCTACCGTGTAATCAAGAACTTTCTGCTTGCCCACAGGGGTGAAATCAATATCGATATCAGGCATTGAAAGCCTCTCGGGATTAAGAAACCGCTCAAACAGCAACCTGTAACGGAGGGGATCAATCCTTGTGATTCCTGTCAGATAGGCAACAATGCTTCCCGCTGCCGAACCCCGACCCGGCCCCACTGAATACCCAAGCCTGCGTGAGGCGGCAATGAGATCGCTGACAATAAGAAAGTAGGAGCTGAACCCCATCTTCTCAATCACGCCAAGTTCCAACTCTATCCGCTCCCTCACCTCTTCGGGTGTGGGTTCATCATCTGAAAGCCCGGGATACTTCTCTTTTGCCCCCTCACGGGTCAGATGCCTCAGGTAGGCGGCCTCATCGGCAAAACCCTCAGGCAGGGGGAAATGCGGAAGAATGGGCTCTTTTTCCTGGAACACATAACTGCAGGATTCAGCAATGCGAAGTGTATTAGCGAGCTCCCCATGAGTGTCGCCAAACAGTTCACTCATTTCCGCGGATGATTTCAGGAAGTGCTCGCTGCCGGGAAGTGCCGACAAGTTCTGGCTGGTAAGTTTCTGCTTTGCCTTGAGTGCAGCCATGGCACGGTAGCAACCGGCGTCTTTTCTTTCGAGGTAGTGAATGTTGTTGGTTGCCACCACTTCAACACCACACTCTTCAGCCAGAGCAATCGTGCTGCTGTTGAGTTCGTCATCAAAATGGCTATTGTGGCGCTGGACTTCCAGATAAAACCTGCTGCCGAAAATATCGCGGTAAAACCCGGTAAGCGTCCGAGCCTCTTCAACAGCCCCGGCAAGAAGAGATCGCCCGATTCTGCCCGAACTGTAGCCGGAGAGGCAGACAAGCCCCTCATGAAACTCCCTGAAAAGTGAGCGATCGAGGTGCGGCATGCCGTCAACAAACCCGTCTCGTGCAGCGCGGGAAAGAAGAATGCAGAGGTTTCTGTAACCAGTTTCGTTCTGCACAAGAAGAATAAGCGAAGAGGCCGCGTTACTTCTCCCTTCGGAATGGATACCGGTCTCAAGCAGCAAAACCTCACTGCCGATGATAAGCCGGATACCCGCCTTTTCTGCCGCACTGAAAAGTTCGGGCATATTGAAAATTGCGCAGTAATCGGTAACTGCGATACTCTTCATCCCCAGCTTTGATGCGGCCTCAAAGAGCTGGCCCGGAAATACCGGGCTGCTCTGCATTGAGTAATGCGTATGGGCATGGAGATGTACAAAATCCATGAAAAAATGGTCTTTCAGGGGGTTAGCTTATGCGCACTCGACAATATGTGCATTGCGTCGCTAAAAAGCACTATCCAGCCATCAAAAAAACCTCATCTAATGCCCCCTCGAAGTGAGCAAGCTTCATGGCAACTCACCAGACCCCTCGAGTCTGCTAATTCTCCCGGTCGGGGCTGCAGATCGCTTAGCTTCGTTGATTTTCCCCTCAAAAAAATTCTGCCGGAGAATATCATAATAGAGCGACTCATAGCTACCAACCATGCTGCTGTCCGAAAAACGGCGAAGGAACTCTTCACGGCAGTGTCGTCGTGAAATTCTGCCGATATTATGAACGGCGTTGATGAAGTCCATCCGGCTCTCACAGAGAAATCCTGTTTCACCCTCAGTAACTACTTCCGGCGCCGAACCGCAGCGTCTTACAATAACAGGTGTTCCCGAACCAAGGGCCTCAATCATGACGAGACCAAAGGGTTCTGGCCAGTCAATGGTATTAAGCAGACCTCTGGCATTTTTCAGCAGCTCCCGCTTACGCTCCTCATCAACCTCGCCCACATAGTCAATGAGGGGATGATTGAGCAACGGCCTGATTTTAGCCTCAAAATACTCTCTGTCAACAGGATCAATTTTTGCAGCAATTTTCAGCGGCACCCCACAGGCCCTTGCAATCATAATCGCCTGATCCGCTCTTTTCTCGGGTGAAAAACGGCCGAGATAGAGAAAATAGTCACCGGGACGATCGTTAAAGTCATAAGAAGATGGCGGATACCCGTGATAGATGGTGCTAGCCCAGTTGATATCGGGAATCGGCTCGCGCTGCGAATCGCTAATTGAGACGAAAGCGAGATGCCGGTAACTGCGGAGAATTTTCTTGTAATCAGCCGAGTCCAGCCTACCATGCATGGTGAACACAGTCGGCACATTGGCTCCTGCGGCATAGGGAAAGGTCATGAATTCAAGATGGGAGTGGATAATATCAAACTCTTTCAGCATCGGCCCGTACACCTGCTGCATCATCAGCATTGTCATGATCTCGGGTGAATGCACTTGGCGACCAAGCCTTATGGCCTCAGTAACAGGGGCTACAAGACGGGCGGTTGTCTCGGAATCTCCCGAGGCAAAAAGGGTGACCTGATGCCCCCGCGCCACAAGCCCTTCGGTAAGATGGTAAACAACCCTCTCCGTCCCCCCGTACTTCTTTGGAGGCACCCGCTCAATGAGAGGAGCAATCTGCGCAATTCTCAATCTCTTTTTCATCTGTTCACTCCTTTGCATTATGAAGCACAATAAGGAAGCTCCGTTTTCATGTTTGTCGTAATCCTATAAGTTTTCCTGTAGAGATTCAGCGGGATTTCCTCTTCTTCATCGGCATGGATGAGCACTCTCACCCGGTCGTGAAAAACCTCGAGTTCAACAATTCGCGACCTCCAGTGCACCGAAAAAGAGAGGCTCTTCCATTTTTTTGGCAGCCATGGAGTCAGCACTAGCCTGTCCGACTTGATGGAAAGACCGCCGAAACCGTAAATCACCGTCTGCCATGTTCCGCCTACAGCAGCGGCATGAATGCCGAGTTCCGTATTTTTATGCAGATTCTCAAGATCAAAAAGAGCCGTTTTCATAAAAAAGCTGTAGGCACGCAACCGTTTTTTCGCCCTAAGCCCCATCATCGCATGAATACAGTGGCTTAATGAGGATTTGTGCACCGTGCGTTTTTCATAATAGGTGAAATTGGCATTGATCTCCTTACGGCTGAAGGCATGGGGAAAAAGAAGCAGCAGCATCAGCACATCAGCCTGCTTGATCAGCTGCGTCGACTGGATGTTCCGGTAGGTAACCCCCCGGGGAAGGACCGGATGACCGCTGCGATCTAAACGCGAAACCTCATAATCCCTGAGATCGAAATACCCGTCGAACTGCTCAATAAGTCCGCTCTCCTTATCCCTTGAAAGCTTCAGGCCACGACTGACCGCTAGCCATGACTCAACCTCCTCCCCCGTCAGCTCCAGGCGTACGGCCAGATTGTCAAGCAGGTCCGGATGGGTTTTCCCGATATAGCGGAAAAGCATGACGGCAAGATTGAGATGCCACTTCACCAGATAATTCGTATAGGCGTTGTTATCCACATGCTCATGAAATTCATCAGGCCCTATCACGCACCGTATCTCATATCGCTCCCCTGCATCAACCACCCTTGAAGCCCAGAACCGTGCCGTCAGAAAAATCATTTCAAGTCCATAATCAAACAGAAAGGCCTCATCGCCCGTGACACGGAAATACCGCTCAAGGCCAAAAATGACATCTGAAACAATGTGATCCTCCTCCCTTCCGGTATAAATGAAGCGGATGGTGCGCTCCAGCTTTGAGGCGAAGCGAGGCGTCACATCCTCACCGGTCGTTGCTGACTCCCAAGCATACTTAGCCCCTCTGTAGCCCATGTTGCGGGCGTTTTTTCTTGCACCCGGAAGGGTGTTATACCGATAGAGCAGCATATTGCGTGCGCTCTCGGGGAAGTTGTATATGTAAAAAGGGAGAATGAAAATTTCGGTATCCCAGAACACATGCCCCATATACCCTTCTGAGCTCAAAAACTTCGCCCCGATACCTGCGGGTGTTCGGGGCCTGTTGATAAGCAACTGGTAGATGTTGAACCGGATTGCACTCTGCGCCTCCCCGTCGCCCGCCACCACCACATCAGCCTGTTTCCAGAGCCCCTCCCAGGCAGTCACATGCTCCTCTATCTCCGCCTTTACGCCACGCTTCACAAAAGAGCGCAGCCGGCATATGGAATCTTTCATCATCTCTGTTTCCATGGCCTCTCTGCTGGTAGTCACTACCGCCAGCTTCTCAAACCGATAGCTCACACCCTTCTCTACATCAATGGTAATTTCGCTCGTAAACCTTTCCCCGTAAATTCTCGGCTCCCATTTCAACTGCTGCATGGGATGCGAAACCAGCCGCCAAGAAGCGGCCTCCGCAATTCTGATGCCCTGCTCACGGGTCTTCATCTCCAGATACATGAAATTGTGCCCGCGCTCTATTTTCTCAAGCTGAAGATGCTTGAGACGCTCACCCTCAAAAAAGCCCCTGTTGCATACCTCGCCGTCAAGACCGCTGAAAACCCTGAGAGAACCGGAAAAGTTTCTCGGGGTAATGGTCACCAGCATACAACCAAGATGCACATTGTGCATCATGACCATACGGACTGTCTGAAGCGTAAGAATTCTTCCTGAAGCGTGGCGGTAGGTGGTTGTGCGGTGAAGCATCCCTTTTTTCATGTCGAGCACCTGCTCGTGCTCCACTCTGCTGCATCCGGAAAGACAGAATGCCTCACCCTCGCTCCAGAGCGTCAGGTCGTCCCAGAGAGGGCATCGGACCATCTCCTCAACATCGGCCTCGCTTTTGTCATAAATGCCGCTGATGTATAGCCCCGAAGAATGACCTTCCGGCCGTTCTTCAAGGCTTCCGCGGATATTGAGATATCCATTACCCAGCGTAAGAAGGGTTTCGTTGGTCTGTATATGGCGCGCCGAGCGACGGAATCCCCGTTTCCTAAGAAGCCACTCTTCAGATGAAACCCCTACCATATCATCCAGCACCACCATGGGTGCAGAACCTGTTGCAGCATACCCTTCCATTGCCACCGTTCCTCCCTAGAATTGCTTCCGTTAAGGCACAGCATTTAACCCTCAAGAGCAACCAACCCTGCTGTCGATTTATATAGGGGGTAATATTGTAATGCACAGAAAAATAACAAACACCCGCCGCACCCAATCCGTTCACCCCGAAAGAAGAGATATGCGCCACTATGGGGACAACGCTTTTTTTCTTATTTTTATAAAAGAGTTTCCCTGACACCGCCCCATTCAGCAAAAGCTTTAACTACTTGATATTTTGGAGCAGAATACATATAACCAATGTCCTGTCTGTAGCTTCCCCCTAAGCCCGGACAACGCGATATGCCCCCGATGCGGAAACGACATTATTGAGGAAATATCCTCCCTTGAAGGTGAAAGCACTGAGATACACACCCGCGCGATTGAAAACAAAAAGGCGGAATGGTATTCACGGCGGCTGACAGACAAGCTCCTGACCCCAGTGGAAGGCGAACAGTGCCCTCCCCATCAGGAAGCTACTCCATCAGACTCAATTCGACATATCTACTGCAGCAATGAAGAGAAAGATTTTCTTGCAAACATCTCGCGTGAGACAGTCCTGAAAGATTCGGCCCTACGAAAACAGTGGTGGAATGCATTGACTTCCGAATGGAAAGATGTGGTCAAAAACACCCTTAAACTTGTCCGCGACCCGTCAGAGGTCGAAATAGCATCTTTTTTCAACACCACCCATCTTCGTTGCGACAACAGGAGAATTCACGACCTGCTCCCCATCCGCCTGCTTAAAAACCTTGTACAGTTGCGGTGTGATGAATCACCGGTTGAAGACCTCGGCCCGATTGCCGGTCTCGTGAAACTGCAGCGACTCTATGCGTTTGACTGCGACTTCGCCTCTCTTGAACCGGTACGGCAGCTCACGAACCTTAAACTGCTCTGGATATCAAGCACACAGGTCAGTTCGCTTGAACCGGTCAAGGAGCTCAACAATCTTGAAGAGCTCTACTGCTCTGAAACACCCGTCAGCGATCTCTCCCCTCTCCACGGACTGAAAAATCTGGAAAAAATCAGCTGCTACAAAACCGAAATCACCTCGATTGACGCCCTCGCAGGGCTTGAGAACCTGATTGAACTCGGCATAAACCATGCCGCCATTGATGACATTTCCGCCCTGGAAACCCTCACAAACCTGGAATACCTGAGGTGCAACAGAACGAACATTGAGAGCATTGAGCCACTGCGCGATCTGCTCTTCCTCCGCGAACTCAGCATTGCAGGCACACCCGTGTCAACCATTGAGCCGCTTGAGCGCCTCGACGAACTTGAAGAGCTCAACATTTCCCATACGGCCGTCAGCTCCATAGAGCCGATTATGGCACATGAAAGCCTTGAAAAACTTGAGCTGAGCGCCGGAAGGGTTCCCGATTTTGAACTTGAACGATTCATTGAACTGCACCCCAACTGCGAAGTGATCCTGAAAAACTGACGCGGAACACAGAAAAAATGGAGTCCTGAAAAGTAAAATGGCGGCCAATGGCCGCCATTTTACTTTAGTTCTCAACCCTTTGACAGGAAAAAGCTTACATAAAGACTGCAAGAAGAACACCCGCAGCAACTGCTGAACCGATAACCCCTGAAACATTGGGTCCCATAGCATGCATAAGCAGGAAGTTGTGGGGATCGTACTCAAGCCCAACCTTGTTAGAAACTCTGGCCGCCATCGGCACGGCAGAAACGCCGGCGGAACCGATAAGCGGATTGATTTTCTGCTTGAGGAACAGATTCATAAACTTGGCCATGAACACGCCGCCCGCAGTTCCCACAGAGAATGCAATCAGCCCGAGCACAAGAATGCCGAGCGTCTCGAGGTTGAGGAACTTCTCCGCGGAAAGCTTGCTTCCAACACCCAACCCGAGGAAAATGGTCACAATGTTGATCAGCGAATTCTGGGTAGTTTCACTCAAGCGCTCCACCACACCGCACTCTTTCATGAGATTGCCGAACATGAGAAAACCGATGAGCGGTGCCGCCGATGGCAGCAACAGTGCCGAGAGCACAATAACAACAACAGGGAATATGATTTTCTCCCGTTTGGATACATAACGCAACTGGCTCATCTTAATCTGGCGCTCAGCTTTTGTCGTAAGCATTTTCATGATGGGTGGCTGGATGATAGGCACCAGCGCCATGTATGAGTATGCTGCCACGGCAATGCTACCAAGCAGTGCCGGGCTGAGCCGTGAGGCAACAAAAATCGAGGTCGGACCGTCTGCTCCACCGATAATGCCAATGGAAGCGGCATCCTTCATGCTAAACTCTATGCCCGGAACATACTGGGAAAGAAGCAGCGCTCCAATCAGCGTGCTGAAAATCCCCACCTGTGCCGCACCGCCAAGGAGGCCGGTTTTGGGATTGGCAATCATCGGACCGAAATCGGTCATAGCTCCTACGCCCATAAAAATAAGAAGCGGAAACACCCCGGTTTCAATACCTACATGGAACACATAAAAAAGAATTCCCCCCTCATCGCTGATGTAAGCAAGAGGAATGTTGGATAAAATAGCGCCCATGCCAATAGGAATAAGCAACAGCGGCTCAAACCCTTTTGCAATGGCAAGCCATATCAGGAGAATGCCGACGCTGATCATCAGTACCCGACCGAAACCCTCCGTCCAGTTGAGACTGTTGCCGGTAACAAGCGAGTAGACGCCGGTGCTCTCAACCAGGTTCTTCATGACCATTCCTATGGAAAGCCTGTCCTCAGAGGCCTGGGAACCCTGCAAGTCAACTATGAGTTCCTCGCGTGAAATCCTCATCAGCACGGTTCCGGCAGGAATGGCGGAGTATTTGTGGAACAGTTCGTTGTTCAGGTAGGTGATATGTCCTGAAACACCGGCCGAAATGGCAATCTTGTCATGGTGTTCATTGGCAAAGAGCGCCAGAAAGTCGCCCTGCTTCACTGCGTCACCAACCTTCAAGTTCCGGCTGTCACGAACAGGAACCTTCACCAGTTCAAGGCTGTCGGGCGCCTGCAGTGTTACAATGTCGCCATCGGTCTGAAAAAAGGTTTGAGAGTACCCCACCGTACTGAAAAGTAGCAGGGAAAACACAACCATCAATAATTTGCGCATAGTTTTAGTGTAGGAACTTGAAATATTCGAGAAAAGCCCCACCGCCCGCCTCTTCCACAATGGAACATACGGGCCGGAAAAGCATATAGTTACACTATGTAGAGCAGAACATCGCCAGTAGCCACAGTATCTCCCACAGATACCTCAATGGAGACCACACGACCGGCTTTCGGCGACTTAACCGGCGACTCCATCTTCATGGCCTCGATGACAACAATATCGTCACCCTCGCCCACAGTGTCGCCAACTTCAACAGAAATGGCCACAACATTGCCGGGAAGTGACGCCTCTACGGGAAGGCCTTCACCGGTCGCTTCAGGCGCTGCTACCACAGGCTTGACCACTGCAGCTGCAGGTGCGGCACCGGAGGCCGTATCGGCAACCGAAACATTGAAGGACTTTCCGTCCACAGTAACGATATAGTTTGACATACCGGATTTTTCTGGTTTAACGATAAGTTCATTGAGGCGCTGATTGACATTCTTGTGGTCTGGTTTCCCCGATTTCGCAGCAACCTTCGCCACCATCTCCGCTTCAACATCGTCCTTGTAACGGATACCCAGCGGTCTGTCGCCATTAAGGAACCCTATACCCTTTGCTCCGCAGGTAGCGGCAATGAAGATGTTCTCTTCCGTAACGGGAAGCCCCGCCTTTTCAAGCAGGCCACGGTTGAAGTCCATGCCAAGATCGGGATTGCGATCATTAATATCATGCACATCCTCGGTTGTCGGCTCCAGCCCAAGCTGCTCGGAAGCAAGCCGCACAACTTCAGGATCCGGCTCTGCAGGAGTTTTGCCGAAATAGCCGAGCACCATCTTGCCGTAGCTGTCGGTAATTTTTGTCCATGGTCCCTGCACGGTATTGGCAAAAGCCTGCTGGAAGTAGAACTGGGAAACAGGTGTCACCGATGAACCGAACCCGCCCTTGGCAACCACTTCGCGCATGTTGCGGATAACCTCAGGGAAAAGGTGCAGGGTATTGTTGTCGCGCATCATCTGGGTATTGGCCGTGAGTGCGCCACCGGGCATCGGGGAGAATGGTATGACAGGGTTCACCTCTTTGGCTTCGGGCGGCATGTAGTACTTCTCCATGCGCTCAGCAAAAAGAGCCTCGACCTCTATGTACTTCTCGGGATCTATATCAAGCGTATAATCGGTTCCGCGCATCCTGTGCCACATGGTCAGAATGTCGACCTCTGCCGTGCCGCCGCTGACGGGGACCATGGCAAGGTCAATGATGTCGGCTCCGCCTTCAATGGCGGCAAAGTTGCAGGCAACACCCATACCGGCGGTATCGTGCGTGTGGAACTCAATAATGGTTCCCTCGGGTAGCATCTTCCGCGCACCCTTTATTGATTCAAAAACCACGGTTGGAGTCGTCACGCCCGAAGCGTCCTTGAAGGCGACACTGTCAAAGGGAATGCCAGCGTCGAGAATCTCACGAAGTTTGTCGAGGTAGAATTGCGGCGTATGGCAGTACTTCTCGCTCAGTCCCGGAGGAAGCCCCATAAGGGCTATGACTACCTGATGCTTCAATCCTGCATTGTGGATACACTGCCCCGAATAGGCAAGGTTGCGTACATCCATGAGTGCATCGAAGTTCCGGATGGTGGTGATGCCGTGCTTTTTGAACATTCTGGCATGCAGGTCAATAATGTCGCGCGACTGGGAAACCAGCCCCACCACATTTGCACCCCTTGAAAGTGTCTGCAGGTTGATGTCGGGGCCTACTACTTTGCGGGCCGCATCCATCATTTCAAAGGCATCTTCCTGGCAGTAAAAGTACAGGCTCTGAAAACGCGCTCCGCCTCCAATTTCAAAATTGTCCGTACCAGCCGCAACCGCGGCCTCAAGTGCAGGAATAAAATCAGCCGTTTTCACCCGTGCACCGTAACAGGACTGAAACCCGTCACGGAATGACACATCCATAAATCGTATTCTTTTCATAAAACTTCTTTGATTTTTATTGAGTCATGCATTTCCATCTATCTCTATGGCATCCGCCTCAGCTGGCCTGCTGCCTGTGCGCCTGCACAGCGGCTGAAATCACTGCAGCCAAACGGGCTCCGTCAAAACCGGAATCCGCTAAACCCGTTTTTTTTGTCTCCTTCGCCCTTTTTTTCTTCCTTTTATCCTCAATGTCGTCAAGAATTCGTTTCTCTTCACCCAATGCATGCTCTTTAAAAATACTGGAGAGGATACTGATGACAACAACCATCAGCACCAGAAAAAGAGAAACTGTGAGCATGCCCACCACCATGAGAATAAGACCGTCAAAAACCATAATCGGCTCTGTGTTTAGTTAATTGGCAAATGCAGAAAAAAACGGAAACCTGTCAACTCCACCATTCATCCCTGTGATTCCATAGCCCGTGCTGAATCGGCCTCAATGTCACGGTGCAGGCTGTTGCCATTGGCATCCATAGTGACAATTGCGGGAAAAGCCTCAACATCGAAATGCCACATCGCTTCAGGAACACCCATCTCTTCAAGAAAATCCACTCCGTTCACTTTTTTGATGCATGCTGCATAGTACTGTGCTGCTCCGCCGATGGCGTTGAGATAAACGGCGCCATGCTCCTGCAGTCCGGCAAGAGTCTTCGGGCCCATGCCCCCCTTACCAATAATAGCCCGAAGGCCGAGTTTTTTTATGACATCAGCCTGATATGGCTCTTCACGAATGGATGTTGTGGGTCCCGCAGCAGTCACCCGGTAGCTTCCGTCACTGTTTTTCATGACAACCGGCCCGCAGTGGTAAAGAACTCCGCCCTCAACCGAAACGCCTTCAGCGAGGTCGTGATGCATAATATAGTGGTGAAAGGCGTCGCGACCGGTATGCATGGCCCCTTTGACCATAACAACATCGCCCACCTTCAAAGAACGCACAACTTCATCGCTGAGAGGAGCCTCAAGCACCACCTCCCTACCGGTCAGGGGGATACCCTCCCCTTCAGCCATGCGTTTGATTTCATCGTTGTCGCGAAACTGCCAGGCGTTGATGGCGCCAGTGTCCGGGTCCACCAGAATGCCAAGACGGCGATATGCCCAGCAATTGTAGGCCACAGAAACAAAAAAGCTTGCTGGCACGCGGTGCGCCTTGCCGATTTTGCATCCGAGAAGCGTTGTCTTTCCCCCGAATCCCATCGGTCCAATGCCAAATGTATTAGCAGAAGCAAGAATATCCTCCTCAAGTCCCTGCAGTTCCCCGTCGGGGTTGGTATCGTCAACACGACGGAAGAGCTGCTTTTTTGCAAGCTCATAGCCGCTGGTACGGTCTCCGCCAACCCCTACACCTATAAACCCAGGGCTACAGCCCTGACCCTGTGCCTGCCATACGGCATGCAGAAGGCATTTGCGTACACCGTCCATATCGCGGGCAGCGCGACCCAATCCCTGAATTTCAGCAGGCAGTGAGTACTGTATATTTTTATTCTCGCAGCCGCCGCCCTTCAGAATAAGACGAACTTCAATTTCGTCTCTATCCCAAGGCTCAAAATGGATAACAGGCACATGGCTGCCGAGATTGTTGCCTGAATTTTTACCACTGATGGAGTCAACGGCGTTCGGACGGAGCTTACCGGTCCGGGTTGCCTCGACAACCGCCTCCATAATCTCCTGCTGCATCTGCAGCTGGTCGGCACCCCGTGGGGAATGGATAAAAAAGGTCGGCATTCCAGTATCCTGGCAGACCGGTGCAACCCGGTCAACAGCCATGTCGATATTGAGTGCAATGGCCGACATGGAAAGTCCGGCTCTCGAACCCTCCGCTTCAGCTTCAATCGCCGTCTGAATAGCTATGCGTACATCACTTGGGAGATTGGCGGATGTTTCAGTGATCAGCGAAAGAATCGATTCCCGGAAATGGTTCATCATAAAGAAGAAATGTATGGTCGGTTCAGAAAATACTAATGCACCAGGACGGGGAAAGGCTTTCAATCAGGCCATCACAACCTTTCCTCCAGAATTCTGTTTGACAAGAAGAACCGGTATGCTGCTCTCCCGGAATACAGCCTCTGCAACACTTCCCATCATGAGCCTGAGCAATCCGCTCCGCCCGTGGGAACCCATTACAATAAGATCCGCACCCCAAAGGGCGGACTGCTCGGCAATCACCGTTGAGGCAGACCCCCGAAGAACAAGAATGTCGGCATCAAGCCCTTTCTTTTTTTCAGCCATCAAAAGCGATGAAAAGCTCTCAGGAACAACATCACCATGCTCCATACCGCTTATGGGAACCCCGTAACCTACCGCAGTCTTTGCGGCAATATTTCCTGCAGGAAGCACATGGAGAAACCGGACATGAGCCCCTATGCGGCGGGCAAATTCCATCGCGTAAAGGACCGCATTGTGCGAAGCCTCGGAATAATCCGTCGGGCAGATGATTTTTGAAAGATGAATCATGATGAATGGTGCTGGGAATGGGAACAAGGCCTTACAAACCTTGAATTTAAACTTTTTTTTATCTTAAACTATGGGGTTGTTACCATAAAGATGTGAACAGGAATGAAGAAGAACGGGACCAACCAACACGAACAGGAGGAAGAAGCATGGAACAACTACTCGAAGCACTTCGGAAACCCTCCGCCTACAGCCACCCGACCGGGCCGATAGAGGTAGCAGAAACCCATATTTCATGGGTCTTTCTGGCTGGCAACTACGCCTACAAAGTCAAAAAACCGGTCAACCTGGGGTTTCTTGATTTCTCTACCCTTGAACAGCGAAAGTTTTACTGCCACGAAGAGCTCCGCCTCAACAGGAGGCTCTGTCGTGACCTCTATCTCAGCGTGCTCCCCATTGTTCTGAGAGAGGGCGCACTTCGGGTCGGAGGTAACGGTGAAACGGTGGACTACTGCGTCCAGATGCAGCGGTTCGACCGCACCCGGGAACTTGACCGTCTTCTTGCCCACAAAGAGCTAACGCCTCTTCACATCGACAGAATCGCCACCCAGATAGCCCGATTCCACAAAGAGCTTGAACCGATCCCGATGGAGAGCGGGTCGGGCACCCCGGAAAATCTCCTGAAACCCATTCTGCGCAATTTCGACCATACCACCTCCTGCGACCCCGGGGACGGAGAATACTGCACAAGGCTGAAGGAATGGACAATCAGGGAACATAGCCGGCTAAAAGAACTCTTTACCCGCCGGAAGCGGGATGGCTTCATCCGGGAGTGCCATGGCGACATGCATACCGGCAATATGGTGGAAAAGGGGGGGGAAATCCTCATTTTCGACTGCATCGAATTCAGTCACGAGCTCAGCTGCATCGATATCGTCAGCGACATCAGCTTTCTGTTCATGGACCTTCTCCATAGTGGCGCCACGGAGCTTGCCTGGAGGCTCCTGAACCGCTGGCTCTCAATAACCGGCGACTACGCATCTCTCCCACTGCTCCGTTTCTATACCCTCTACAGGGCAATGGTACGGGCCAAGGTAACAGCCATCCGCTGCACGCAGACGAGCATCCCCGAAGAAAAAGAACGCGCCCTGAGAGAGCACCTGTCCTACCTCCGTTTTGCTGAAAGCCTCACAAAAAAGAGCAAGCCGATGCTCATCATCACCATGGGACTTTCAGGAAGCGGAAAAACAACCCATTCCGGGGCACTGGCATCAATTATTGGAGCTGTATCGGTGCGTTCAGACATTGAACGCAAAAGGCTTTCGGGACTGGGTCCCCTTGAACGGAGCAACAGCCAGAAAGAGCGGAGTCGCATTCGGAAAGAGCACTCCATCTACACCGAAGCTAAAAGCCGGGAAACCTACAACGCTCTTCTTGCAATTGCGGGCACCGCCATGGGAGCAGGAATTTCGATGATTGTTGACGCCGCCTTTCTCCGGCTCAATGACCGGAAGCAATTCATGGAACTGGCGGACCAAGCCGGATGCAGGTTCATGATTCTCGGCTTTCACGCCCCCCTTGAGGTTCTTAAAGAGAGAGTGGAGAAAAGGAGGAAAATGGGAGAGGACGCAAGTGAAGCAGGATGGTCGGTTCTTGAGGCGCAGTCCCATAGTCAGGAGCCGCTGACCCCTTCCGAGGAAAGGGTCTCGATAAGCATCAATACTTCAGAACCAGTTGATTACAAAGTTTTGGCAGAGCGGCTCAAACCTCAATACCAAAAGCCATCCTGATGACATAACCGGCAATAAAACTCAGTGCCGCAACCGTAAAGCTCAATCCAACCATTTCAAGGAAACGCCCCCCGAAGGAAACATTGCGGGCAACGGCAATATAGTAGTTGAAAAATCCTATGATCAGCACAGCTCCGAAAAACGACAACCCGAGAGAGAGATAGATGTCGGCAAGAAACAGATAGGGAGCAACCAGAACCAGAACGGTAAAGGCGTAGGCAATACCTGTATAGAGCGCCGCACGGAAAGGGTTGTTTCCGTTGGGTTCCGATTTGGTTGAGAGATACTCGGAAGCCGCCATCGACAGTGCTGCAGCAAACCCGGTGATGGAGGCCGTAAGCGCAACAAGCGTCGTATTCTGCAGAGCAAAGGTAAGACCGGCAAGCACGCCCATCAACTCGACAAGGGCGTCATTCAGCCCCAGCACAATGGAGCCTGTATACTGCAGCCGCTCTTCATCAAGCAATGCCAACAAGGCCTCCTCGTGCTCCTCCTCATCACGAATGATGCCATTCACCTCGGTCAGCGAAGAGGGAAGCATACTGTAAACCGCATGGGCGTTTTTCTCCCCCTTCTCCATCAGCCGTATACCGAAGGTAAACCCGAAAAGCATGCTTACGAGCGTATAGAACCATATCCTGAAACGGCTGGGCGCAATATCGCGCCCGGTATAATGCTTCCAGATTGTGTAATGGCGCATCTCATCATCGGCAATCTGTGCCAGGACCCGACGGTTCTTCACCCCATGGACTCTTGACGAAAGATTTTTATAAATAAAGTGCTCGGTGATCTCGTTTTTCTGAAAACGCTCCATCTCCCGACCGTTCACTTCCCGGTTTCTTTTCACGGATACACTGGTTTAATAGGTTACGGATACCGCTCGGTTATTTTGAAAGCGTTGCAGCTTCTATCAGTTCATTCATCCGCTGGACAAACCCAGTTGTAGAGGCAAGATCACCCTCAAGCAGCAGTGCACCCTCGTAGAGCTGGCGGATGGCAGAACTGATGAGAGGGTTGTCGGCATTGCCGATCATCATACCCGAAAGGTTCCTGATGATGGGATGCGAAGGATTGACTTCCAGAATTTTTTTGGCGGCAGGCATTTCCTGCTGCATCATTTTCATCATCCTCTCCATCTGGCTGTCCATGGCATCCTTTCCACCCACAAGGGTCACCGGGGAGTTCACAAGACGGTGCGACTCTACCACATCGGCAATATCCTCACCAAGGGCCTCGCGGAACTTCGCAAGCAGGGGGGCAAGAAGATTCTCTGCCACAGGCTCCTGGCCTTCCGTCTTCTCCTTTGAAAAATCTATGTCCGCCTTCTCAATTGACTTCAGCGGTTTGGAGTCATACTCGTGAATGGAGGGGATGACAAACACATCAACCGGATCGGAAAGAAGCAGCACCTCGATCCCCTGGTTCTGAAAATATTCAAGGTTCGGATTGGCAAGCAGCTGCGCCCTTCCGGCACCCGAATGGTAATATACCTCCTTCTGATCCGGGCCCATGCGGCCTGCATACTCTTTCAGTGTTACGAACTCACCCTCTTCAGTCTTTGTGCTTTCAAAGCGCAACAGTTCAATGAGTTTTTCGCGATTAGTAAAATCGGTATTAAGGCCGATTTTGACAATAGGTCCAAACGCCTTGTAGAAAGTTTTGAACTTTTCTGGCTGCTCAACAGCAAGGGTCTCAAACCAGCCGAGAATTTTGCTTGTGAGAATCTGGCGGATTTTAGCCATCACCGGGCTCGACTGCACCACCTCGCGCGACACATTCAGTGAAAGGTCTTCGGTATCGACAACACCGGCAATGAAACGAAGATATTCGGGCAAAAGATCACGGCACTCATTCTGGATCATCACCTTTTTCACATAGAGCTGCGGGCCTTTGTTTTCAAGTTCTCCCTGACGGTACAGCAGCTCCATAGGGGCATTTGAAGGCAGGAAGAGAAGAGCCTTGAAACTCACAGCACCCTCCACCGACACGCTCAAGTAATCAAGCGGATTCTCAAAATCATTGCTGATGAACTTATAGAACTCATGCACATCCCCCTCCTGCAGCTCACTCTTCGGCCGCTGCCAGAGAGCCGTAACACTGTTGACCTGCTTCTCTCCGAGGTAGATGGGGAAATCAACAAAGTTCGAATACTTTTTAATAACCTGCTCCACCCGGTACTCTTCAGCAAACTCCTTGTACTCCTCTTTCAGAGTAAAGGATATTCTCGTGCCGCGCTCCTTGCGCTCAATTTTCTCGATTGTGTAGGTTCCCTGACCCGACGACTGCCACCGCAAACCTTCAGAACCCTCCATCGCACTTCTGGTCTCAACACTCACTTCGTCGGTCACCATAAACACCGAGTAGAAACCAACACCGAACTGACCTATCAGGTTACCATCAAGTTCTTTTTTCTGCTCACGCAGTGACTGCATGAACCCGAGCGTTCCCGACTTTGCAACGGTTCCAAGGTTTGCAATCAGCTCTTCCTCATTCATGCCGATTCCGCTATCTTCAATCACAAAAAGAAGCTTCTCCTTGTCAAGGGTTATATGAATGGCGCCCTCCCCTGCTGCAGCCATAAGACCCCCGTCTGTCAGCGAGCTGAAACGGGCTTTGCTGAGAGCATCGGCGGCATTGGAAACAAGCTCACGAAGGAATATTTCCGGATGGGTATAGAGGGAATGGACAATAAGGTCCAGCAGCTGCTTCATTTCAGCCTTGTACTCAAACTCCTGAACCGGTGCATTGTTTTTTTTGCTCATAGTCGTAATAATCTTCTCGTTCTTCATTTAAAAAGTAAACATTTGCAGGCCTGCCCCGCTCCGTTCAGGAGCGGCGAAGCTTCCTTCGGGCGGCCAACTCACCCTCATACAACCGCTTGACACCGTCTCCCATGGCATGTTCAATTTCGCGGATATTCGACACAAGCCGCTGAAGACCGGTAATTTCAACCGAAGCAGCCTGGTCGGAACCCCACATGGCGCGATCAAGCGTTACATGCCGTTCAATGAACCGTGCCCCAAGGGCCACCGCCGCCCATGTGGTCGGCAATCCGGTTTCATGGCCACTGTAGCCAACTGGAACCGAAGGATACTTTGCCTGCAGGGCGGGAATCATATTCAGGTTCAACTCCTCAACCGGGCACGGATAGGTTGAATTGGTATGGGCTATCAGAAGATTCTCACAGCCCACTTCAGCAACCGTACCTTCAATTTCCTCCATGGTCGACATACCGGTGGAAACAATCAGCGGCCGGCCGGTCTTGCGGATTTTTCGGAGCAGAGGAAAATCGGTCAGCGAAGCCGAAGCCGCCTTGTAGCAAGGGGGCTCGAACTCCTCCATAAAATCAACCGCATCCTCGTCCCAGCAGGACACGAACCATAAAATACCCAGCTCCCGGCAATACCGGTCAATCTCCTGATACTCCCGCACGCCAAACTCTATACGGTAGCGATAGTCAATATAAGTCATACGGCCCCAGGGGGTGTCCCGTTCAAAATCCCTCTGATTTTCAGGCACACAGAGATCCGGGGTTCTTTTCTGGAACTTCACGGCGTCACACCCGGCAAGAGCAGCGCCCTCAATCAGCTGTTTTGCAACATCAAGCGAACCATTATGGTTGATGCCTATCTCAGCAATAACAAAGACGGGATGAGCACTTCCAACCCGTTTGCTTCCAATCACAATTTCCTGCATGCTTCAGAATAAATGAATGAGAATAATAAAATCAGCCGTCCTGCCGCCTGAGGCGCAACAGCCACTCGGCAAAATCCCTGAAAGCCCCATGGCCCCCGTCAGCCTCGCACCGGTAATGGGCAAGAGGCATCACAAAACCCGTTGCATCTCTGGGGCAAGCGGTAAGCCCTTCAGGCGCAATAGCCTCCATAATCTCCACATCGTTAACATCGTCACCTATGTATGCCAGTTCCGATACATCCAGGCCGGTCTCCCGGAGAACCTCCTGAAGCTTCGCCTCTTTGTCTTTAACGCCGAGATAAAGACGCTTCATCTTCAGCTTTTCAGCCCTTTTCCCAAGGCTTGGCGAAACCTCTCCGGTCATTATGGCGGTTTCTATCCCAATATGGCGCAACCGCTCCACACCCATGCCGTCCCGAATCGAATAGCGCTTCATCACCTCTCCCGACTCGCCATAATAAACCCCGTTATCGGTAAAAACACCGTCATTGTCAGAAATGACCAGTTTGATTCTGCCGGCTCTACTGACCAGCGACTCTCTTGTGAGTGACAGCATAGGTAAACATTCTTGAACGGGCTAAGGTCGGACTAAGGTTGTAACCGCTGAATATAGGACATTTTCCAAACTTCAGAACTCGGACCTCAAAAAAAAACCACCACCGCTCCGAGTTGTCAACAAGTTATCAACATTCCGTATACCCCTACAGGCAGTGCCTTTAGGATACCGAAAAAAATCAGCAAAGAGCAGGGGAACGAAACCATATATGCGTAAAGCATTTTTATTCAGTTGCTTACAAAGATAAACACTATTAATTCCATCGACATGGCGCAAGCGAAATGCACTGGTTTCGAAAGCTGCAAAAAAGTTATCAACACCTTTGACGCCGCGCTACACCTTCCCCGAAAGCGACCTCCTGCAGGCTTTCAGCTCCTTCGCCCGCAGAGGACCGGCTTTGGGATATTGGAGATCCATGCTCCGGAAAAGCTCGAGAATAATTGAAGAAACAATCAAACGGGCACTCTTCCTGTCGTCTGCCGGAACAATGTACCAGGGGGCATTCTCTGAAGCAGTAGTCGACAGGCAACTTGCATATGCATGCATATAATCATCCCAGAATCTCCGCTCTTCAATGTCGGCCATGCTGAACTTCCAGTTCTTATCCGGCCGGTCGATTCGTTGGAGGAACCTTTTGCGCTGCTCATCAGGGGAGAGATGGAGAAAAAATTTGACAATCTTTGTCCCGTTCAGCGTGAGATGCCGCTCCATATCGTTGATGGAACGGTACCGACCCTGCCATAGCTCTTCGCTCGGGGTTTCAGCGCCGGTTATTGCCTCACTTACAATTATTTCAGGATGAACACGGGCAATCAGAACCTCTTCATAGTAGGAGCGATTGAAAATACCGATATGACCCCGCTCTGGAAGAACAGCATTGCTCCTCCAAAGAAAATCGTGTTCGTATTCCTCTATGGAAGGATGGCGGAAACTGTGAACCCTGCATCCCTGAGGATTGATGCCGGTCATTACATGCCGTATGCAGCTGTCTTTACCGGCAGCATCCATGGCCTGAAAAATAAGCAGTACCGCAAACCGGTTGTCTGCATAAAAGACCTGCTGCAACTCTGAGAGCTCAGAAACATGCTGCCGAAGAATCGCATGGTATCGGGAGGAGGACGCATAAAGAGGAGGAATCCGTGTTGGATACTGCGATAGGTCAACTCTCTGAGAAGGCAACACACGAAACTGTGCGGCATCAAATGCACCGTCCATACTATGGGGCTCCCCCGGTCACCGCTTCCCTGCATGTTGCGGAAACTGCCACAACCAGTTTTATTCTACAGGAACGAAGACCTTGTTGTAGTTGTCAATGGCATGAATAACACTCTCCTGTGCAATCTCGGCATTCTGGAACTGTTCCACAAGCACTGTCTTCTTCTCAAGCGACTTGTACTCCTCAAAGAAGTGCTTCAGTTCAGAATTAAAGTGCGGAGAGAGCTCGTTGATGTCATAAATCTGGCTCATGCTCATATCATCTTCAGCAACAGCAATAATTTTGTCATCCCCCTCGCCATGGTCAATCATGCGCATCACTCCAATAACCCTCGCCCGAACCATACACATTGGAACAATCTGGCACTGTGAAATAACTACAATATCAAGTGGATCATGATCATCACCAAGTGTCTTGGGGATAAACCCGTAGTTGGCAGGATAAAACACCGAGGAAAAAAGCACCCGGTCAAGCTTCAGCATACCGGTTTTCTTGTCAAGCTCGTATTTAGTTTTGCTGCCTTGCGATATCTCGATGATTGCATTGACTACTTTGGGGCAGTCCTCTCCTATCTCAACATGATGCCAGGGATTAAAATTCATGGGTGTAGGGAATGATTAACAGGTTGAAGTACATGCAAAAAAAGCTGTGCCATTATAGCATTTTTTTGGGGAACCCGCCATAGGTTAGCCCGCTTCTTTGTATCTTTGCGGCCATTGAACCATTCACAACCGCTTCCGGCACCTGCCGCCCTGAGACCCCATGGAATCACACAAAGAGATCGCCCGACGCAAAACCTTCGCCATCATCAGCCACCCCGATGCTGGCAAAACCACCCTGACCGAAAAGTTTCTCCTCTTTGGCGGCGCCATACAGACAGCAGGAGCGGTGAAAAGCAACAAAATCCACAAAAGCGCAACCAGCGACTTTATGGAGATTGAGAAGCAGCGGGGCATTTCCGTAGCCACTTCTGTCATGGGGTTTGAATACGCCGGCAAACGGATAAACATTCTCGACACCCCCGGCCACAAAGATTTTGCTGAAGATACCTACCGAACCCTCACCGCCGTCGACAGCGTCATTCTCGTCATCGACTGCGTAAAAGGGGTTGAAGAACAGACTGAGCGGCTGATGGAGGTGTGCCGGATGCGCCACACACCGGTCATCATCTTCATCAATAAAATGGATCGGGAGGGGCGCGACCCGTTTGAACTCCTTGATGAACTGGAACATAAACTCGAAATCCAGGTTCGACCTCTCACTTGGCCGATCAGCCAAGGACAGTCGTTCCAAGGCGTCTACAACCTCTATGAAAAAAACCTCAATCTCTTCCGTCCGAACGCCTCGAAAATAAGCGAAAATCTCATCAGCATCACGAGTCCCAGTGATCCTGAGCTTGAGAAATGGGTGCCTGAAAGCCTTTGCCGCAAACTCCGGGACGACATCAACCTCATTGAAGGTGTCTATGAGCCCTTTGCAGATGAATTATACCGTGACGGGCTTTTGGCTCCGGTGTTTTTCGGCAGCGCCGTCAACAATTTCGGCATTCGCGAACTGCTTGAAACCTTCCTCACCATCGCCCCCAGCCCGGAAAAGAGGGAGACCGAAGAGCGCATGGTTCTTGCTGAAGAAAGCGCCATGACCGGGTTTGTCTTTAAAATACACGCCAACCTCGACCCCAACCACCGCGACCGCACGGCATTTTTCAAAATATGCTCCGGCCGTTTTGAAAGGAACCGCTTCTATACCCATACCCGGCTGCAGAAAAAGGTCCGTTTTTCAAGCCCTACCCACTTCATGGCCAATGAAAAAAGCATTATAGACGACGCCTGGCCAGGAGATGTTATCGGCCTTTATGACAACGGGTCACTCAAAATAGGCGACACGCTCACCGAAGGCGAAGCGCTAAACTTCCGCGGTATACCCAGTTTCTCCCCCGAAATCTTCAAGGCTCTCGAAAACCGCGACCCAATGAAGCAAAAACAGCTGGACAAGGGCATCCGCCAGCTAACCGAAGAGGGACTCGCCCAGCTGTTCATCCAGTTCGGCAACCGCAAAATCATTGGCACCGTAGGAGAACTGCAGTTTGATGTCATCAAATTTCGCCTTGAACATGAATACAATGCCCAGTGCGACTTCCTCCCCCTGCGCTACCACAAGGCGTTCTGGGTAACCGGCGCGAACGAAGAAATGCTTCAAGAGTTTCTCCGTCGCAAGAGCGGAGCAATCGCGCTTGACCGCGAAGAACAGCCTGTATTCCTTGCGGAAAGCGAATGGATGCTCAAAGTAGCCCGCGAAGACTACCCCGACCTCCAGTTCCACA
>Ga0222698_1000003_pt1:82500-210111 | contig 210111 bp, 199 predicted proteins | sample AntAcemetage1450_FD_179833 | JGI IMG/M metagenome (GOLD analysis project Ga0222698, IMG submission 179833) | Saline water microbial communities from Ace Lake, Antarctica - #1450 | ecosystem: Environmental > Aquatic > Non-marine Saline and Alkaline > Saline | place: Antarctica: Ace...
AACCGTCACATCATTTCCGGGATGAAGCTCTATGGAGCGGCCAATTTCAAACCCGTCCGAGTCAAGGGAAAAGTCAGGAATATTGGGCCGTCCGAAACGGAAGTAGACCGGGCCTTTATGAGTAGCTATGGCTCTAGCGGCCCGTTTGGTCTCACTGTAATCAGCCGGCACAACAACGGTCATTCCCGGCAGACCGCGCATAATACCCACATCTTCAAGAATCTGGTGTGTCGCTCCGTCCTCTCCAAGAGTCAATCCGGCATGCGAAGCGCATATCTTTACATTGAGATTGGAATAGCAGACCGACTGGCGGATCTGGTCAAAAACACGACCGGTGGCAAACACGGCGAAACTTGCAGCAAAGGGAATTTTTCCCAAGGTGGCCAGACCGGCGGCCATGGAAACCATGTTCGCCTCAGCAATACCGGTTTCAATAAAGCGATCAGGAAATTCATCTCTAAAATGGTTCATGTTGAGCGAACCAGTCAAATCGGCGCAAAGCGCTACCACTGAAGGGTTCTCACGGCCAATTTTAAGAAGAGCTTCGCCAAAACCCGTTCGGGTTGCCTTGTTGCCACGCGAAACATATTGCCCGGGGGCAGCCTCGATGTTATTTTCTCCCATTGCAGTCAGAATAGCATAAATTTAAAAAAATCATTTCCGCCCTTTTGAAAAAAGCGGGCCGAACACACCCGGGGACCTTACGATGCGAGTTGAATATAAGCATACAGAAATAGCGGTGAAAAAAAAACTGGGGCAAAACTTCCTCACCGACAGCAATATCACCCGAAAAATCGTTGCGGAGTCAGGAACCCTCAGCACCGACCGCATTCTTGAAATCGGTCCCGGATTCGGGGCACTGACGAAAGAAATCAGCGCACTCACCCCCCACTTTACAGCGGTGGAAAAGGATCGGGCTTTGGCAGCATTCATCCGTCGGGAGTACCCTTCAGTAGAAGTGATTGAAGCCGACTTTCTCGATCTTGACCTTGAGGAACTTGCCAGAGAACGGCCGTTGCGGGTTCTTGGAAACATCCCCTACTCAATCACCACGCCAATCCTCTTCAAACTGCTTGAGGCCCGCAACAACATTCTCTCCGCAACACTGATGATGCAGCATGAGGTTGCACTCCGCCTCACAGCAAAACCATCAACAAAAGAGTACGGCATTCTGGCCGTTCAGCTGCAGTCGTTCTGCGATGTCCGCTATCTTTTCAAGGTAGGGCGGAAAGTGTTCAAACCCCAGCCGAATGTAGACAGCGCTGTCATTTCAATGACGCCCAAAGCCGAAAGCCCGGTAGAGGACCCTCTTGCATACAGGCAATTTGTACGCATAGCCTTCCACCAGCGGCGCAAAACCCTGCTGAACAATCTGCGCGATTCATATGATGTTTCCTCACTCACCCCCGAAACCCTCAAACTCAGGGCTGAAGCACTGAAGGTACCGGAGCTTATCACACTTTTCAGTACACTCCGCCCGCTTGAAGGAAAAGAATAAACAGTTGGAAGAAAATAACAATTGTTAATTGCTCGCAGCCAGCATTTTTCGTTACTTTACTGATGATGTTGATCATCGCAACCATCCTCATCCAGCAGATGTTCACACTCGTCTTCTCTCCAGAGCTCCCGGCACACAGTTACCCGTCCTGTTTGAAGATGCTGCTGCAGGTTCAAGCGGTTGCATTCAATGCCATCCATTGAAGGATTATCACTATGACACGCTCCCACAGCACTGTATACCAACACTCCATCGACAACCCCGAATCCTTCTGGCAGGAGGCCGCCGAAGAGCTCCACTGGTACCGGAAATGGGACACCGTGCTCGACAGAAGCAACCCGCCCTTTTACCGCTGGTTTGCCGGCGGACTCACCAACACCTGCTACAACGCCCTCGACCGGCATGTTGACGAAGGACGGGGCAATGAGCTTGCCGTGATATTCGACAGCCCGGTCACCGGCACAAAAGAGCGCTACACCTACAGGGAGTTTCGCGACATTGTCGCCCAGTTTGCCGGAGCACTGCAGTCACGAGGGGTACGCAAAGGCGACAGGGTCATCATCTATATGCCAATGATCCCCGAAGCGGTCGTTGCCATGCTTGCCTGTGCAAGGATAGGTGCCATACACTCGGTGGTATTTGGTGGATTCGCATCCCATGAACTGGCCGTCCGCATTGACGACTGCAAACCCAAGGTAATTATATCCGCATCATGCGGCATTGAGCATGGTAAGGTGGTCGACTACAAACGGCTGTTGGACTTTGCCATTGAGATGGCCCACTTCAAACCCGAAATCTGCATCATCCGCCAGCGCGAACAGCTGAAAGCCGAACTCAACGAAGAGAGGGACCTCAGTTGGAAACAGTCCCTGCTCGGCGCCGAGCCGGCCCAGTGCGCACCCCTGGAAGCAACCGATCCCCTCTACATTCTCTACACCTCCGGCACCACTGGCCAGCCGAAAGGGATTGTCCGCGACAACGGCGGGCACATGGTTGCCCTGAAATGGAGCATGGCCAATGTCTACAATGTCCAGCCCGGAGAGGTCTACTGGGCAGCAAGCGATGTGGGCTGGGTTGTCGGCCACTCCTACATTGTTTATGCCCCGCTCCTTCATGGATGCACCACTCTTATTTTTGAAGGCAAACCGGTGGGAACCCCCGATCCCGGAACCTTCTGGAGAATCGTCTCCGAATACAATGTATCCGTACTCTTTACCGCCCCGACCGCCTTCAGAGCAATCAAGAAAGAAGACCCGGAAGGCCGTTACATAAAGAATTACGATCTCTCGAATTTCCGCACTCTTTTTCTTGCCGGGGAACGGGCCGACCCCGACACCGTCAAATGGGCAGAACAGAAGCTCAATGTTCCGGTCATAGACCACTGGTGGCAGACTGAAACCGGATGGGCCATTGCAGCAAACTGTCAGGGAATTGAGCCCGGGCCGGTCAAATACGGCTCGGCATCACGGGCCGTTCCAGGGTACAATGTTCAGATTGTAAACCAGGAAATGGAGGTGTTGCCGACCGGCCAGATGGGCGACATTGTTATCAAGCTACCCCTCCCCCCCGGAACCATGATGACCCTCTGGAAAGCAGACAACCGCTTTGTGGAAAACTACATGACCCATTACCCCGGCTACTACCAGACCAGTGACGCCGGATATATTGACGAGGACGGCTACATACACATCATGTCCCGCACTGACGACATCATCAATGTTGCCGGCCACCGCCTCTCCACAGGCGGTATTGAAGCGGAGCTCTCTGAACATCCCGATGTAGCCGAAAGCGCCGTAATCGGTGTCAACGACGACCTCAAAGGGCAAATTCCTCTCGGCTTCCTTGTCCTCAATTCAGGCGTCGACACCCCCCGCAGCCAGATCATCAGGCATGTCATTGAATATGTTCGTGAGAACATCGGGCCGGTAGCCTCTTTCAAAAACGCAGTCATTGTTGACAGATTGCCGAAAACCCGTTCAGGAAAAATCCTTCGCGGAACCATGAAAAAGATAGCCAACGGCGAACCCTTCGACATTCCCGCAACAATCGACGACCCTGCAATACTTGAGGAAATAAAAACAGTACTGCAGAGCATCGGTTACGCAACAAAGAAAAAAACATAACCATGATAACCAGCATTGACCATATTGCCATTGCCGTCACGAACCTCGACGAGGCCGTCAAAACCTTCAGCGCCGTTCTCGGATGTGCACCCGAAACTGTCCAGGTAGAAACGGTGCCAGACGAAGGCGTACGGGTCGCATTCCTGCCTGTCGGTGGAACGAAAATTGAGCTTCTGGAGCCCATGAACGACACCAGCCCCATCACAAAGTTTCTTGAGAAAAACGGCGACGGCATGCACCACATCGCCTTCGCCACCGACAGCATCAAATCCGAACAGGAGCGCGTCACTCGGGGGGGCATGCGAACACTTGGAGAAGTTCGCCAGGGAGCCGGAGGAAAAGAGATTCTGTTTCTCCACCCCAAAGACACCAACAGAGTCCTTCTGGAACTGACCGGGAAAAAACCACAATAAGCGTGAAGCACTGTCATCTCCCCTTTGAGAAAAAAAAGGGATTCAGCTACTCGGCCGAATGCATTGCCGCACTCAGCGAGTATGAAAAATATCAGCTCTCGTTCCACCCTGAACGCCCCCGCTTCAACGATTATCTTACGATGTTCAACAGGCCGGAAGAGTGCCTTCCAGACACTCTCTTCGGTAGTCGAACCATTCAGGTTCACCGGGCAGAATTGAGTGGCAGCGCCACCCGGCACAGGGTTATGCTGATTGGGCAGCAATCAGCCCCCACATCCGACTTTCAGCGCCTTGGGGAGATTATGAAAGACCCTGAGGAGATGGCCGCATGGAACAACGGAATGCCAACTCCAGCTGCATTTGAAAAAGCCCTCCGTGCAATAGCGATTGCTGAAGCTGAAAACCGGATAATCATCACCTTCATCGACACCCCGGGTGCCGACCCGACAGAAGAATCGGAAGCGGGAGGGATTGCATGGAAAATAGGACAGTGCATGCAGGCCCTTGCCGAAGCCACAGTACCCACAATATCGGTCATCATCAACCGAGGATGCAGCGGAGGGGCCATTGCTCTCAGCGGTTGCGACCGCGTCCTGGCCATGCAGTACGCAACCTATCTGGTCATCTCCCCGGAGGCATGTTCATCCATTCTTTTCCACACACGCCACAAAGCCGCACTCGCAGCTAAAATCTCGAAGATTACCGCAGAAGAGGCACTCCACCACGGCATCATTGACGAACTGATCATTGAGGGGGAAGGGCCCGCCCACCGTTTCAGGGAAGGGGCCATGCAGTCATTGCATACCGCTCTCCTCAACACAGCCTGTCAGCTCTCCGCCACGCCGCGACACTCAATCTTTGAGGGACGAATCAAACGGTGGGGCGCAATCGGCCGCTGGGAGAGCATAAGCCCCGAAGCGCTGGCAACCTTTGAAAAAAAAATCTCCACCCGGTACACCCCTATCGAAAAAAACCCCTTCGTTCTCCGTCACAAAGGTTGCAGAAACAGCGAAGGAAAGAGATTCTTTGATCCTGTTCTCCTTTCAGCACTCCAGAGCGACAACTTCCAATGTGAGGAGTGCAAATACCGCTACCAGAGGCTTTCAGCACATGACTATTGTGAGCTCATTCTCGACAAAGGCTCCTTTTGTGAAGACCCAAAAACCCGTTTCATTGTTGACTCCGATATTCTTAGATTCCCCGGATACAGCGAAAAACTGGTTGAAGCGAGAAAAAAAACAGGCACGGCAACAGCCCTCATTACCGGAACCGGAACGATTGAGGGGATAAAGGTTGTTTTCTGTGCTGCAAACTTTGGTTTTCTGGGAGGATCGTTCTCCATGGCTGCTGGAGAGAAACTCTTCAGGGCCGCAGAAATGGCCATAAACAATCACAATCCGCTCATCATACACGCAACAGGAGGAGGAGCCAGAATGCATGAAGGATGTTCATCCATGGTCAGCATACCGAAGGTTCATGTCGCCCTCTCCAGAGTTGAACAGGCAGGTCTGGCTCTTGTCACCATCATTGCCGACCCGATGCTTGGAGGGGTTGCCATTGGAGCTGGCTCGCGAGGTGTTCATATCATTGAACACAATGCCGGCAACATCGGCTTTTCCGGCAGACGCGTCATCGAGCAGTACACAGGTCGACCAACATCAAAAGCATTTCAGACCGCTAAATGGCTTCAGGAACGGGGATTTACAGCACGCACTGCCCATCCGGACAACATGAGAAAAGAACTTCTGGCGATCATCCGCCAACCAACAGCCAAACAGCACCAATGACACACTCTCCACCCGTACTCTCCTTCAGTGAATTTCCACCCGTAAGCCAGAAAGAATGGAAGGCAAAAGCCGAAGCCGACCTTAAAACCACTCCATACGAGCGGATAGTATGGAAGACCCCCGACGGCTTTCAGCTTGAACCATGGTACAGCACCGGAAGCCCCATGCAGCAGATTCCCGTTCCCCCAAAAGAGAACACGGCCCCCATGTACATATGCCGCAAAATACTTGTGCGTGACCCCGCAACCGACCCTTCAAAAGCAAACAGCGCCTGCCTTGAAGCCCTCGGCGACGGAGCCACAGCCCTTGAGCTCTTCTTTGCCGACCCCCTTCCCCTCAACCCGGCCATTATGGACCGGATGCTTGAGAATATTGATACCACACGGGTGCCAATCTGGTTTTCAGGAGCAATAAACCATGCTGCACTTCAGGGAATGCTGGCCGAACTCGAAACCTTCAGCAACAACAGTGGCGGACTGCTGGCGCCCGCTCCCCTCTCCTGCTCCCGTAACGAGCTCGACCTGCTCCGCACCGGCACCCAAATGCCGGAGTTCCGAACCATCGCCATCGACACCGTCCCCTTCCACGAAGAAGGAGCAACGGCATCTCTGGAAATTGCCCTTGCCCTTGCCGGCGCAAGTGATGCACTGCACCGCTTCAGCCTTGGAGGCATACCGGCCCGTGATCTCACGGCAAAGATGGTCATCATCATGGCTGCCGGCACAAGCCACTTCACTGAACTGGCAAAACCCAGAGCATTCAGAGCACTCTATGCCCATCTCCTTAAGGCCTATGGAGGCACTTCTGGAAGCACTCCCGCTCTTTTTGCAAGAACATCCCGGCTGAGCAGCTCAGTGCTCGACCCCTATACCAACCTGCTCCGCCTGACCACCCAGACTCTTTCCTCAATGCTTGGAGGCTACAGCACGCTCCAGACGGGCCCCTTTGAGGGCGGCCTCACAGCAGAAAAGGACGCAGCCGAACAGGTTACCAGCCACATTTCACTTATTCTTGGCCGTGAAGCCGACCTCGGCTCACTGCCTGACACGGCTGAAGGCTCTGCATACATTGAAACCCTTACCACAAAGCTGGCAGAAAAAGCATGGGAACTCTTCACCGCCATTGAAGCCGAAGGGGGCCTTGAAAAAGCCATTGAAAACGGAACAATCACCGCATTGACCGCCTCCTCAAGAGCGGCTCAAACCAAACAGCTTCGCAACCGAAAAGCGACAATGGTCGGCGTCAACCGCTACCCGGCCGAACTGAATGAAGCACAAAAAACCAATCGGGAAGCACTTCTGGAAGCCGCTCTTTCAGCCCCGGCCGCAAGCAGAACCGCAGCATTTGAACTGCTCAGACTGAAGGCCGAAGGGCACAAGGCCAGTAACGGCTGCGTCCCCTCCGTCTTCATTCTCAGGGCAGGAGAAAAAGCAATAAGCCGAAGACAGGCGGCGTTCACTGAAGACTTTTTCCTTTGTGGAGGCTTTGCTATTGCAGGAGATGCCTACCTCACTCCCGGGGAAGACACGGTCACCGCAGCAGCTGAAAAGGACCCCGCAATCGTTGTTCTCTGCATGGGAGACAATGAAACGGCAGCTGCCGAACTCATCCGGCATCTCAAAACCAGAAATCCCGGCATCCTCGCCGTTATGGCAGGCCGTCCCCCTGAAAATGAGGCGGACATCCTTGAGGCAGGACTTGACAGCTTTATCTATACCGGAGTGGATGTCGCAGCAATGCTTGAGGCATACCACCGTAAAACAGGAATACAATGAGACCCGACTTTTCTTCAACAGACATATTTGCCGGAGCGGCTCCTGCCGCACCAACCCTCTCCAGCCCCGACTACCTGAAGAGCGCCCCCGGCTTCGCCCCCTTTACCGCAGGGCCCTACTCCACCATGTACGCCACCAGGCCCTGGACCATCCGTCAGTACGCAGGGTTTTCCACCGCTGAAGAATCAAACCTCTTCTACAGGAAAAACCTCGCCGCAGGCCAGAAAGGACTCTCCGTTGCCTTTGACCTGCCAACCCACCGCGGGTACGACTCCGACCACGAACGGGTTGTGGGCGATGTTGGTAAAGCGGGCGTGGCGGTCGATTCCGTAGAAGACATGAAAATACTCTTCGACAGCATTCCGCTTGAGGATATATCCGTGTCCATGACAATGAACGGGGCGGTGCTTCCCGTTATGGCCTTTTACATAGTTGCAGCCGAAGAGCAGGGAGTCGCTCCCGAAAAGCTCAGCGGCACAATCCAGAACGACATCCTCAAAGAGTTCATGGTCCGCAACACTTACATCTACCCACCGGCACCATCAATCCGCATCATTGCCGACATCTTCCGATACACATCCCGGAACATGCCTAAATTCAACTCCATCAGCATTTCCGGCTACCATATGCAGGAGGCGGGAGCAACGGCCGAACTGGAACTCGCATTCACTCTTGCCGACGGGCTGGAATACCTGCGCACCGGCCTTGCAGCCGGCCTCGACATTGACGCCTTCGCCCCACGCCTCTCCTTTTTCTGGGCAAGCGGCATGAACTACTTCACCGAAATCGCCAAACTGAGGGCAGCAAGAATGCTCTGGGCAAAAATCGTGAAGCAGTTCAACCCCAAAAACCCGAAATCCCTGATGCTCCGCTCCCACACCCAGACCTCTGGCTGGAGCCTCACTGAGCAAGACCCCTTCAACAACATTGCCCGCACCTGCCTTGAAGCCATGGCTGCAGCGCTCGGCCACACCCAGTCGCTGCACACCAACGCACTTGACGAAGCAATTGCACTCCCCTCCCCATTTTCTGCCAGAATTGCCCGAAACACGCAGCTCTACATGCAGGAAGAGACCGACATCACCCGATGCATCGACCCCTGGGCCGGCTCGCACCATGTTGAAGCCCTCACCTCCAACCTTGCCGAAAAAGCGTGGGAGATCATCACTCAGATCGAAGAGGCTGGAGGAATGGTCAAGGCAATAGAACAGGGTATTCCGAAACTGCAGATTGAAAAAGCCGCTGCAGAGAAGCAGGCCCGCATTGATCGCGGAGAGGACAGCATTATCGGCGTAAATACCCACAGAACCGGCAGAACCACTACCATTGAGCTGCTTGAGGTCGACAACACCATGGTTCTTGAAAAACAGCTCCGCCGACTTGAAACCCTCCGAAGTGAACGCGACAGCAAAAGCGTTGAAAGTGCGCTCCAGGCACTCACCCGCTGCGCAGAATCGGGAGAGGGAAACCTACTGGAGCTGGCTGTTGAAGCTGCCAGACAACGGGCAACTCTTGGAGAAATTTCTTCAGCCTGTGAAACGGTGTTCGGCAGGTACCGCTCATCAGTCAGGCTCAACACCAATGTGTATCAGGCCGGAATGGAAAACAACGCCCTCTTCAACGAAGCGCGGGAACTGACCGAAACGGTCGCTGCCCAGGAAGGAAGAAGACCCAGAATCATGGTGGCCAAAGTAGGCCAGGACGGCCACGACCGTGGAGCAAAAGTAATTGCCACCGGATTTGCCGATATAGGATTCGATGTCGACATCAGCCCACTCTTTCAGACACCGGCTGAAGTAGTGCAGCAGGCGCTCGACAATGATGTGCACCTGATCGGCATCTCAAGCCTCGCAGCAGGCCACAAAACCCTTATACCCAAAGTCATTGAACTCCTCAGGGAAGCAGGCCGTAACGACATTCTGGTGATTGCCGGAGGCATCATTCCCGAACGGGACCACGCGTTCCTCTACGAACAGGGGGTTGCGGGCATTTTCGGCCCCGGAACGGTCATTGCCGAAGCTGCCATCAGCATTCTCAACCTGATGATCAAACAGAACGGAAACTGATGGCCCCGTCACACGAAAAAACCTCCTCCAGCCTGGACCCCAAAAGCATTGCCGAAGCCATCATGGCCGGCAACCGCCAGATGCTCGCCCGCGCCATAACGCTGGTGGAGTCGGCAAAAGAGGAGCATCAGGAAAAAGCCCACGCCGTGCTCGACATCTGCCTTGCAAAACAGAGAGAGAGCATGGTCATTGGCATCACCGGCTCCCCGGGAGCCGGCAAAAGCTCCTTCATAGAGGCACTGGGGGCGGAAATAATTCAAAAAGGCCTCACGCTTGCAGTACTCTGCATAGACCCCAGCAGCCGACGGTCAGGAGGGAGCATCCTGGGCGACAAGGCACGGATGGAAAAACTCTCCACAAGGCCCGAAGCCTTCATCCGCCCTACCCCCTCGTCGTGTCATCTGGGAGGAAGCGGCCCGAGAACCCATGAAACAATTATGCTCACCCGGGCGGCAGGATACGATGTCATTCTTGTTGAAACAGTCGGGGTAGGGCAATCGGAAGTGCAGATAGAAAACATGACCGACTGCATTCTCCTGCTCATGCTTCCCGGTTCGGGGGATGAACTGCAGGGAATCAAGCGCGGCATTATGGAAATAGCCGACATTGTCTGCATCAGCAAAACTGACGGCGAGCAGGAGCGCAGTGCCACTCTGGCACAAGCCGATTTTGAAGCCGCACTCGGCATGCTGCCCCCAAAACACGAAGGACGCCGACGGAAAGTACTTCTGACATCAGCCCTGAACGGAAAGGGAATTCGTGAGAGCTGGAAGGAAATTGCCGAACACTTCAGCTTCTTGCGTGAACTGGGCATTCTTGAACGCCGTCGCCAGGAGCAGCTCTCAATGCTGCTTGACGGACTGGTGGAAGATGAACTGAAAAAACAGTTCCTTGCAGATCCGCAAGTCGCCAAACGAAAAAAGGAAATTGAAGCCGCAGTACAATCCCGTTCTCTCAGTCCCTTCAGCGGCGCGGCCAAGCTGGTCAAAACCTTTACTGGTCGCCGATAAAGTCCTTCTCGTCCACCTTCACAATCAGAACCGGGCAGCTTGCACGCCTTACTATAGTTTCTGCCACGCTACCCATCAAAAGACGGCTAAGCCCCTTTTTGCCGTGCGAGCCCATAATGATGAGGTTGATATCCATATCAGCCACACAGTCAAGAATAACATCTGCCGGATTGCCGACGCGCACCATACCCGCGGCCTTCAGACCAGCCTCTTGCAGCTCCTTAAGCACTCCTTCAAGGTCATCATTGGCCGCTTTTTCCAGATCCTCCTCCAGCGGCACATAGTTCAGCGAAATGTCAACCGCCATCGGGCGCGGCTCAACCACATTGAGCAGCATAAGCGAAGCCCCCATACCTGAAGCAAACTCCCGGGCATAACGCAGCGCCTTCTTCGAGGCGTCCGAAAAATCAACCGGACAGAGAATGGTTTTGATCTGGAACATGACTTGAAAAATTAGGTTGCAGAGGACGATGAACTGCCACTTTTGCCCATAAAGGCAGTGAAAAGATCAATGGGAATAGGGAAAGCAATTGTTGAATTGTTCTCCTGGGCAATATCCTTGAGAGTCTGAAGATAACGGAGCTGCAAAGCCGAAGGGGCCGAGGAAATGACATTGGCAGCATCTGCAAGACGCTGGGCTGCCTGAAATTCACCCTCTGCATTGATAATTTTCGCCCGGCGTTCCCGCTCCGCCTCAGCCTGTTTGGCCATGGCACGGCGCATCTCTTCGGGAAGATCTATCTCCTTCACCTCAACCTTACTCACCTTCACTCCCCAGGGCGCGGTATCCTTATCGAGAATCGACTGAATGCGCTCGTTAATTTCGTCCCTTTCGGCAAGAAGGTTATCAAGTTCTCCCTGCCCACAGACGCTGCGAAGCGTGGTCTGCGCCAGCTGCGAGGTCGCAAAATGGAAATCCTCAACATCCAGGATCGCCTTTACAGGATCAAGCACACGGAAATATACCACCGCGCTCACCTTCACCGACACATTGTCGCGGGTGATAATGTCCTGCGGCGGCACATCAAGAGTCACCGTCCGAAGGTCGACACGGATCATCTTGTCAATTCCAGGAATAAGAATGATCATTCCTGGACCCTTAGCACCCAGAAGCCGACCGAGACGGAACACAACCGCCCGCTCATATTCACGGAGAATCTTGACCGAAGAGCCAAGAAACAGCACCAGAAGAAGCAGAAGTGTGAAAATATTAAAACCCGGCATGGAACCATCCTTGTTAATAATCTGTTTATCAAAACGCGTCTCATCGTCATCAAAAACCACATACCATAATGTAAAGAAATATCGGAAAGTCAAGCAGTCCCCATCACATCCTTTTTCGTAAAAATTCCCACTCTCCAAGAGAAGGCGTCGCTCCTTCTGCATGCGTCCATGGCTTTACTTTGATGAAAGTTATCCTTAAGTTCATAAGTTTACATAACGATGCACCATAACCAGATAAGATATCTATAGATTTAGAGATTCAATGCGCCCAAAGCCTTCCTGACATCAAGCCGCATTGACAAGTTCCAATAATGAGTACAATACCCCGACAACCATGTTTTACTTCGATCCCTTATATTTTGTCTATGCTCTTCCACCCATGCTGCTCGGCCTCTGGGCACAGTACAGGGTTAAATCAGCGTTCAAAAAATATTCCCAGGTCCCTACCCAGTCCGGCATCAACGGAGCTGAAGCAGCAAGGCGCATTCTGGAACGAGGGGGCATAAGCCATGTGAAAGTTGAAGCCACGCACGGCATGCTCTCCGACCATTACGACCCCCGTCACAAGACGCTGCGGCTCAGCGAAGATGTTTACGCCCAGTCGAGCATAGCCTCCGTCGGCGTTGCAGCACACGAAGCGGGCCACGCCCTGCAGGACAAAACCGGCTACGCCCCCCTGCAGCTCCGCTCCATTATGGTGCCGACCGTCTCCATTGGAAGCAATGTAGGACCAATTCTCTTCATGGCCGGCATGTTCCTTGCCGGAACCCTTGGCACCACCCTTGCATGGGCAGGCATAGCCCTGTTCGGCTCAACTGCCCTCTTTGCGCTCGTTACCCTTCCCGTTGAGTTTGATGCAAGCCGCCGCGCCAAAGAGCTGCTCGTATCGCAGGGAATCGTTTCACGGGCTGAAATGCAGGGGGTCAACGCTGTGCTCGACGCCGCAGCCCTCACCTATGTGGCCGCCGCCGCTCAGGCAATCATGCAGCTCGTCTACTTTCTCTCCATCATGAACCGCCGCGACTGAACCACAACCACGAACGCTTTTGAAACAGAGCTTCAGAAAAAAACCGCTCGCCCTTCTTCTCGAAGAGATGAAAGGCGAGCACCGGCTGGAACGAGTCCTTGGCCCCATAGCCTTGACGAGCCTCGGCGTCGGCGCAATTATCGGCACCGGAATTTTTGTCCTTATCGGCGTTGCCGCGCACGATAAGGCAGGCCCCGCCGTCTCCCTCTCCTTCGCTCTTGCAGGGTTCGCCTGCATCTTTGCCGCCCTCTGCTACGCTGAATTCGCCTCCATGGCTCCCGTGGCCGGCTCGGCCTACACCTACGCCTATGCAACCCTCGGAGAGCTCTTTGCATGGATCATCGGCTGGGACCTGATTCTTGAATACGGCGTAGCATCCGCCACAGTGGCCCACGGCTGGTCGCATTATTTCCAGGACTTCATAAGCATCTTCGGTCTCTACCTGCCTCCTCTCCTCGCCCGGCCGCCATTTGATTTCGACCCCGGAACCGGCCTTATCACCTCCACAGGAGCACTCTTCGACCTTCCGGCAGTCCTCATAGCTCTGGGGGTCACCCTCATCCTCGTCAAAGGCATCAAACAGAGCGCAGGCGCCAACGCCGCCATGGTTATAGTCAAAGTCGCCATCGTGCTTTTCGTCATTGTCCTGGGCGCCACGCACATCAACCCTGAAAACTGGCAGCCCTTCGCACCCTTCGGCTTTTCAGGGCTGAGCATGTTCGGCCATACCATCTTTGGAGAACCCGGGCTCGGCGGAGCCCCCGTCGGCGTCCTTGCCGGAGCCGCCATGGTATTCTTCGCATACATCGGCTTCGACGCCGTCTCCATCCATGCCGAAGAGGCCATCAACCCACAGCGCGACATACCCATAGGTCTCATCACCTCGCTCATCATCTGCACTGTCCTCTACATTGCGGTAGCCACAGTCCTCACCGGCATGGTCCCCTACGACCAGCTCAATATTGACGCGCCCGTATCCAACGCATTCAAGCAGGTGGGGCTCGGCTGGGCACAACTCATCGTCTCGCTCGGCGCCATCACCGGCATCACCTCCGTGCTACTCGTCATGATGCTCTCCCAACCCCGCATTTTTCTAGCCATGGCCCGCGACGGCCTTCTTCCCAAAAAGTTCTTCGGTTCCATCCACACAAAGTACCGCACCCCCTGGAAATCGACCATCCTCACAGGCGTTGTTGTGGCGCTGCTCGGGGGGCTTCTGCCGCTAAGGCTTCTGGCAGAACTGGTCAACATAGGAACGCTCTTCGCCTTTGTGGTGGTGTGTAGCGCCGTACTCATCATGCGCCGGAAGGAGCCCGACGCAGAACGCCCGTTCCGCGCCCCGTTTGTCCCCTTTGTCCCAATTGCCGGCATACTCACCTGCCTCGTTTTGATGTTCTCCCTTCCGGCTGAAAACTGGGTGCGTCTTCTGGTCTGGCTGGTAATAGGGTTCATGATCTACTTTTTCTACGGACGCCGTCACAGTGTTCTGAGAAAAATGCACGCAGCGGGAGAGAATACCGATGGCAAGTAAAAAGACCCTCATCATCACCGGAGCCTCAACCGGCATTGGTGAAGCCACCGCACGGCAGGCTGCCGCGGCAGGGTGGAATCTGGTTCTTGCGGCCCGCAGAATGGACAAACTCGGGCGCATTGAAGCCGAACTCGGCCCCGACCGTGCTCTCGCCCATCAGTGCGATGTGGCTGACTGGCGGTCGCAGCAGGCCTTGAAACAGGCCGCCCTTGAACGGTTCGGAAGCATTGATGCCGTTTTTGCCAATGCGGGATTCTCAAAAGGCTCCTCCTTCTACGGAGGTGAAGACCGGCCCGACCAATGGCGTGAAATGGTGCTGGTCAATGTGTTCGGGGCAGCAGCCACCGCCAGGCTGATACTGCCGGAACTCGTAAAAACCAAAGGGCATTTCCTTCTAACAGGATCGGTGGTCGGGCGCATCACCTCAATCAGAAACCTCTACTCCGCCACCAAATGGGCGGTAACAGGAATGGCACAGGCAATCCGCAACGAAATGTCGGGAACAGGCGTCCGCGTCACCCTCGTTGAACCCGGCGTTGTCGACACCCCCTTCTGGGACTCTCTCGCCCTCCCCGACAGCCCCGCGCTTCTCGCTGACGACATTGCCCGGGGAGTGATGTACGCCCTCTCGCAGCCACCCCATGTTGATGTCAATGAAATTCTCATCCGCCCCACCGGCCAACCGCACTGAAACCCATGCTGATAACCTTTGAAGGAATAGACGGAGCGGGCAAATCCACACAGATACGAAAACTGACCACCCACCTGCGCAACCAAGGAGAAGAGGTACTGACCCTCAGGGAACCGGGAGGAACGGAAGTCGCCGAAAAAATCAGAACCATTCTGCTTGAAAGCCGTCACGACATTACCCCCGTCGGCGAACTTCTTCTCTTTTCAGCCAGCCGTGCCGAACTGATAAACGAGGTCATCCGCCCCGCCCTTCTGGAGGGAACAACCGTCATTCTCGACCGTTTTTTCGATTCCACAACCGCCTATCAGGGATACGGCAGAGGAATAGACCTGCCTACCCTCCGCTCCATCATTGCCCTCTCCACCGACGGTCTCCAGCCCGACATCACCTTCTACCTCGACATTCTGCCCGAAGAGGCCCTGATCAGGAAATTCTCTGAAAAATCCATCCCATTAGCCTTCGATAATGAGGAACTTGACCGGATGGAACGCTCCGGGCTCGACTTTTACCAGAAAGTGCATGAGGGCTACAAAACCATCATGCAACAAGAACCGAGCCGTTTCGTCTCCATCAATGCGCGCCAAAGCATACAGGAAATCCACACCCTCATCCTCAAAACGCTCAAGGGGAGACTACCGAACCCGCTGCCGTAATACCTTACAGCACAAGCCCGACAATTCAGTGCATCTCCTGCTGAGCCACAGTGAAATCGTAAACTTTCATGCCGGTTTTGGCTGGATTTTCTGTAAATTAAATTTTATCTTCAGTACCTTCACTTCCTTACCGGCTCAGCATGCACGAGAGTATCCTGAAAGAACGCCAGCTCACCACCTGCACAACACCCATAACGCTGCAGGACATCCGAACCCTTAAGGAGCTCTACCACCTCAAGGCGGAAACGCGTGAACTGAGGCAACCAATTGTCCGCAACATCATCAAGCAGAGAGTGGTCGGCCGTGCCTGCGTGGAATCACTGAGAAACGCACTCTACTCGCTTGAAACCATCTACATCGACGACGATACGGGCCACCGCCTCCTCCGTCTGGACGGCCTGAAGCAGATAGAGGTTGATCTCACCTATGAAATCCGCGAGCTTCAGAAAGACATTTACTATCTCGAATACGGCGAAGACAAGTTCATTGACTACCTCGCCAAATTCATGCCCGAATTCCGCGCCCATGTGAACAAAGGGGTGAGCATGCTCAAGGGCAAACACTTCAGGGCATTCATCACCGACCGCGACGGCACCACAAACAACTACTGTGGCCGCTACCGCTCATCCATACAGCCGATCTACAACTCGGTCTTCCTCTCCCGTTTCGCCAAAAACTGCTGCACCTACCCAATCATCATCACTTCGGCGCCTCTGAAGGATTTCGGCATTCTCAATGTCTCCATCAACCCGAGCAACACCTTCGTCTACGCCGGCTCAAAAGGACGGGAGTTCATAGACCTGAACGGAGAGTTCAACAGCTTCCCCATTGAAGAGCACAAACAGAAACAGATTCACCTGCTCAATGACCACCTCAGGGTGATGCTGCAGGACCCCGATTTTGAAAAGTTCAACTTCATCGGCTCGGCTCTCCAGATAAAGTTCGGCCAAACCACCGTCGCCCGTCAGGACATAAGCAGTTCCATCAAGGATGATGAATCATCAGCCTTCCTTGAAAAGGTGAAGAGCATTGTCAAAGAGATTGATCCCAAAGGGCACTGTTTCAGGATTGAAGACACCGGCCTCGACATTGAAATTATTCTCACCATTGATGCCGGCTCCGACGGCCAGACCATAAAAGATTTCGACAAGGGTGACGGCCTGGCCTTCATCAGCCGGGAGCTCAACATGGAACATGCCGAAGGCCCTGTTCTGGTATGCGGCGACACTCCCGGAGACATTCCCATGCTCAAAAAAGCTATGGAAATGTACGGAGATGTCTGGACGATTTTTGTCACCCGCGACGAAGCACTCAAAAAAGAGGTACAGGCAATATGCCCTAAAAGCTTTACCGTGCCCTACCCCGACATTCTCCTGACCATTCTCGGCCTTCTCTCCCTGTAGGAAGTTTTGCAACACCAAAAAAATCAATACACCGGTATGAGCAACCTTTTCAAAGGCGCAATCTTCGATCTCGACGGAGTCATCACAGGAACGGCAATAGTGCACAGCCTTGCGTGGGAGTCTATGTTCAACACCTACCTGAAAGAGCATGCTCTGGCCAACAGCGAGCCCTTCGTCCCTTTTGACCCGGCTGAGGACTATCTGAAATATGTGGACGGCAAACCGCGAATGGAAGGGGTAAAAAGCTTTCTTGAATCTCGTGGGATAGAACTTCCCTTCGGAGAGATGGACGACAGCGAGGAACAGGAGACTGTCTGCGGACTCGGGAACCGAAAGAACAGCGTCTTCACTGAAATTCTCATCAAGGAGGGGCCGGAAGTCTACACCTCTTCGGTTACCCTCATAGAAAACCTCATAGCAAACGGCATCCGCATCGGCATTGCCTCCTCCAGCCGCAACTGCCAGCTCATCCTCCAGCTCGCAAAACTTGAGCATCTCTTTGAAACAAGGGTTGACGGAGAGGTCTCCATTGAAATGGGCCTCAAAGGAAAACCCAACCCCGACATTTTCGTGACCGCGGCAGACAACCTCGGCCTCAAGCCGAATGAATGCGTTGTTATTGAAGATGCCATTTCAGGCGTTCAGGCAGGCTCCCGTGGCAATTTCGGACTTGTGCTCGGTATTGCCCGTGAAATAGAGGGTTCCCAGCTCCGCATGAATGGTGCCGATATCGTTGTCCGCGACCTCGGCGAAATCACCCTTGAGGATATCAGGGAGTGGTTTGATTCAGGCCTTCTGCACGAAGGGTGGAACCTCACTTACAACGAATTCTCACCGAAAGACGAAAGACTCCGTGAAACCCTGACCTCCGTCGGCAACGGCTACATGGGAGTGCGCGGTGCCAGCGAAAGCTCGCCCTCTTCAGACTGCCACTACCCCGGCACCTATCTGGCAGGCATCTTCAACAAGCTTCCCTCAAAGGTGCACGGCCAGACCATTTTCAACAACGATTTCGTCAACACCCCCAACTGGCTCCCCATTGAATTCCGCATCGGAGGCGGCGAGTTCATCGACCCGATGGAGCAGACGATTCTCAGCTACCGGCAGAACCTCGACTTCCGTCAGGCCTTCATGGAAAGGGAAATAGTCATTCAGGACAACCTGGGCAGAATATCACGCATAGCGAGCCGCAGGTTCGCAAGCATGGCAAACCCACACCTTGCCGCACTCCGCTTCACCCTCCGCCCGGTCAACTACAGCGCCACGGTTGAATTCCGAACAGCAATTGACGGCACTATTGAGAACAACGGTGTCGCCCGATACAGCGAACTCGCATCCGACCATCTCGAAGAGATTGCCAGCAGTAGCCGCGACGGTTCAATGCTTCTCCACACACGGACCAATGTGTCGCACTACGAAATTGCCACGGCGGCAAAAACCGTTATTCTCTCGCACGGAAAGCCCCTGGAGATCCCCAGGACACTGGAAAGCGAAACCCGCTTCATCGGTGAGCTTTTTGAGATTGATCTCTCTCCCGACAAAAGCTGCACCATAGAGAAACTGGTGGCCATCCACACATCGCTCGACAGCGTAGGAGGTGCTGATCCTGTGGCGGCCGCAAAGGCGTCCCTCGAAGGCATCTCCTCATACGACGGCATGTTTGCCGCACACACAGCCGCGTGGGAAAAAATTTGGGACCGCGCCGACATTACTGTTGGGGGCGACCGTTTCAGCCAGAAGGCTATCCGTCTGCACATCTACCACATGATGTGCACCGCCTCGCCCCACAACACACAGATTGACGCCGGCATGCCGGCCCGAGGACTGAACGGCGAAGCATACCGCGGTCATATTTTCTGGGATGAAATCTTTATTCTCCCCTTCTTCAATACCCGCTTCCCGGATATTGCCAAAGCGCTCCTTCTCTATCGATACCGGCGCCTTGACGCAGCAAGAGACTACGCCCGTGAAAACGGATACCACGGAGCCATGTTCCCATGGCAGACTGCAGACGACGGGCATGAAGACACGCAGATACTCCACTACAACCCCGCAAACGGCAGCTGGGGCCCCGATCTCAGCCGCAAACAGCGCCATGTCTCCATAGCTGTCTTCTACAACACCTGGCGCTACATCAATGAAACCGGCGACACCGGATTCCTCCAGGAGTATGGGGCCGAACTGATGTTCGAAATCGCCCGTTTCTGGGCTTCAATCGCCACCTATTCCACAGAGACCGGCAAATACCACATTGAAGATGTCATGGGACCCGACGAGTTCCATGAATCTCTGCCCGGTAGCGGGCGCGAAGGGCTGAAAGACAACGCCTATACCAACATCATGACCGTCTGGCTGCTTGAAAAGGCTCTGGACATCTCCAAAACGATGGACGAGGGCGCCCTCTCCGTGCTCATGTCGAAACTCAACCTCGGCTTCGACGAACTTCAGGAGTGGGAGAAAATCAGCAGCAACATGACCGTCCTTATTGACGAAAAGGGAATCATTGAGCAGTTCGACGGCTACAGGGGACTCAAGGAACTCGACTGGGACGCCTACCGGGCAAAATACCCCAACATTCACAGAATGGACAGGATACTCAAAGCCGAAGGCGACACCCCCGACAACTACAAGGTTGCCAAACAGCCTGATGTGCTGATGACCTTCTACACCCTTTCGGCCGAAGAAATTGCTGGGCTTCTTGAAAGAACAGGACACACGGTACCTTCACCCGATGCGCTCGTCCGCGAGAATTACGCATACTACGAGCCCCGAACAAGCCACGGTTCAACCCTCAGCAAGGTTGTCCACTGCATTATTTCCAGCTGCATGGAAGGGGGACACGACACGGCATGGAAATGGTTCGCCGAAGCACTCAGAAGCGACATTGCCGACACTCAGGGCGGAACAACCCAAGAGGGAATCCACTGCGGCGTCATGGCTGGCACGCTCGACACCCTCACCCGCTACTTTGCAGGCGTCAACTTCACTAACGGAATCCTCTCCCTGAATCCGAACCTGCCGAAACAGTGGACCGACCTTTCCCTGCAGGTTCAGTTCCGAGGCTCCATCTACCGAATCACCATTACGAGAGAAAGCACATCCGTCACACTCATGGAGAGCGACCGAGACGAAGCAACGGCAATCATCTGCGGTAAAGAGACCATCCTGAAAAAAGGGATAACCTTAAGCAGCTGCTGAAAAAGCAAAAACAGAGCCACCGGCGAAAGGATAAAATCTGTCGCCGGTTTTGTAACTGTCAGCCTCAAACCGTATTATTACTTTTTATTTTTCTTCCGACTTATCGTCTGACCGTCTATGCGCCTATCAAATTTTCGCTACACCCTGCCCAAAACCCGCATTGCCGACCACCCGGTCGAGCCTCGGGATTCCTGCAAAATGATGGTACTGAACCGTCGAAAAAAGGAAATCGAGCACAAAAAATTCGAAGATATTGCATCCTATTTCAAAAAAGGTGACCTCCTCATCCTCAACAACAGCAAGGTCTTTCCAGCCAAGATATTCGGACAGAAAGAGAAAACCGATGCCAAAATAGAGGTCTTTCTTCTCCGGGTTCTCAACCGCGAAGCCGGGCTGTGGGATGTGCTTGTTGATCCGGCCCGTAAAGTCCGTGTCGGCAACAAAATCTACTTTGAAGAGGATGTTGTGGCTGAAGTGGTCGACAACACCACCTCGCGCGGCAGAACCATGCGGTTCCTCAATCCCGAAACCGATGTTTTCAGCCTTGTCGACAGAATCGGCAATGTTCCGCTTCCCCCCTATTTCACCAGGAAATCAAAAGAAACGGACAAAGAGAACTATCAGACCGTCTACGCCAGCCAGACAGGCGCAGTTGTAGCCCCCATGGCCGGAATGCATTTCACCATGCCCCTGCTCCAGAAAATCCAGAAACTGGGCGTCAAAATTCTCCCCATTACTCTTCATCCAAGCCTCAGCACATTCAACGCCATTGAGGTTGAAGATGTCTCCAAACACAAAATGGATTCGGAATATTTCAATATTCCCTACCAGACCGCAATGGAAATTAACGAAACTAAAATCAAAAAAAGCGGACGGGTCATTGCAGTCGGCACCACCACCTGCCGGGTTCTTGAAGCCAACGCCACAGTAGACGGAAAAATCAAATTCGGACAGGGCTGGACCGACAAATTCATCTATCCCCCCTACCAGTTCAAGGTAACCGATGCGCTCATCACAAACTTCCAGCAGCCTGAAACAACGCTCCTGATGGCTGTAAGCGCTTTTACCGAACACCGCTTTCTCATGGACTCCTACAAAACGGCCCTGAAAAACGACTACCGCTTCCTCGCATACGGGGACGCAATGTTCATCCATTAACCCCATGAACGCCACTGCAATCATTGCCGCAAGCGGCGTTGGGAAAAGAATGAGTCTGGACGGGGGCCAGAGCAAGCAAATGCTTGAAATCGGAGGACTCCCCGTCATCCACCACACCCTCAAAGCCTTTCAGCAGGCAGCCGCCATTCAAGCCATCTGCATTGCCACCAAAGCGGAACATGTTGAAACCCTCCGCACCATGGCTAGAGAAGCCGGATTCACGAAGGTCACAACAGTCATTGAAGGGGGAAAGGAACGCCAGGACTCGGTTTCTAACTGCATTCGTGCCATTCGTGACGCCGCCGGGGAAGGCAAAGAGATGCCCGAGGCCATTCTCGTCCACGACGGAGCCCGTCCCTTCATCCAGCCCGAAGAAATTGACGCCATCGTTGCACTCTCACTGGAATTCGGAGCCTCGGTGCCGGCAAACAGACCGAAAGACACCATCAAACGCATTGGAATGGATCCGGGATTTTTCGGAGAAACCCTCGACCGCGCTGCCCTTCTGCAGGTACAGACCCCGCAGGGGTTCAGAGCCAACATCCTCATTGATGCACACCAACAGGCCGAGAAAGAGGGCTGGTATGCAACCGACGATGCGGCCCTTGTTGAGCGGTACTTCCCCCAGGACCCCATCAGAATCTACGAAACCGGATATCACAACATTAAAATCACAACACCCGAAGATATTCCCATGGCGGAGGCCATATACCGAAGTCTCGCGAAAAAGCGCTAAAAAAATGGCGCAGGTTTGTTTATGTTTCCGGCTGTCGTATATTATCAGCCCGGTAATGGTGAGGTAGCTCAGTTGGTTAGAGCACAGGATTCATAACCCTGAGGTCGAGGGTTCAACTCCCTCTCTCACCACCAGAAGCGGGTGTAACTCAGTTGGTAGAGTGTTTGCTTCCCAAGCAAAATGTCGCGAGTTCGAATCTCGTCACCCGCTCCCCTATCAGGAACCAAAACTTCTCCCCCCTTGACCTACTTCAGCCTATGAGCGATTCAACAGTCTTCTTCGGCCCCGTCAGTGCAGAGGAAATCAATGCCACTCAAATTCCCCCGGGACAGATGTCAAGCCATCTCGGCATTGAAATGCTTGAAACCGGCACCAACTTCATGATTGCCCGCATGCCGGTTGACCACCGCACCATTCAGCGCATCGGCATTCTCAACGGAGGAGCCTCTCTCGCCCTAGCCGAAACAGTAGGCAGCATTGCCGCCTCATACTGCGTTGACCGTGAGCTTTTTTACATTGTGGGTCAAGAGATCAACGCCAACCACATCCGCCCCGTCCGTTCAGGATTTGTTTATGCTACCGCAACACCGATCCACCTCGGAAGAACCTCTCAGGTATGGGACATCAAAATCCGCAATGAAGAAGGCAAGCTAACATGCGTCAGCCGGTTCACCGTAGCCGTCCTGAAAAAAGAGAATCCGAAAGGCTGAACCCCAACCGTATTTCGGTACTCCGTGACCGTTTTGTCAAAACTTTTTCTAACTTGCATATTCTTTAGTTCCAGGCACATTCAGGCCATTTTACATCATTTGTCCGTTTAGTTGGTATGCAGACTGTACAAACTGAAACTGTAACAACTCCTTTCGCCGCCACCTCCGTCTCCCCGGAAGAAATTCTCCAGCAGCTGGTCCAGCAGCAGACAGCAAGGAAGAGATGGCTGATCGTCCAGCCCAAGAGCACCACCAGCATGATGGTTGACTCCGGCTCCGTCAGCATGCCCCTGAACCTCATCATGGTGGCAACAATCGCGGGAAAGATTTTCGATATTACATTCATTGATGAACGCATCGGCGACCGTGTCCCCGACGACCTCTCCCCTTTTGATGTTGTGGCCATCACATCACGAAGCCTCAACGCCTCAAAAGCCTACACAATTGGCGACAGAGCACTTCGCCAGGGCAAAACAGTCCTGCTTGGCGGCGTGCATCCCACAATGCTCCACATTGAAGCCGAAAAACACGCAACCAGCGTTATCTATGGGGAAATAGAGTCTATATGGACAGAACTCGCCACCGATATTCTGCAGGGCACGATGAAGCCCCTTTACCGCGCCCTTGAGCTCAAACCCATGGGCGACATGCACCGCCCCGACTTCAGCTACGCTCTTGACTCAAAGCGCGCAAAAAAATACAGCTCACTCATACCAATTCTTGCAACAAAAGGGTGCCCTGTGGGATGCAACTTCTGCACCACACCCACCATATACGGCAAGAACTACCGTTACCGCGAGCTTGATCTCGTTCTTGATGAAATGCGCTACCACCAGAAGCGGCTGGGCAAAAAGTCAGTCAATTTCTCCTTCATGGACGACAATATCAGCTTCAGACCCAAATACTTCCTGACGCTGCTCGAAGAGATGGCAAAACTCGGCGTGCACTGGAATGCCAACATCTCCATGAACTTTCTCGACAAGCCTGAAGTTGCCGAACTTGCAGGTCGCTCGGGATGCGACCTCCTTTCCATCGGATTTGAGACACTCAACCCCGAAACGATCAAAAGCGTCCACAAGGGTTCCAATAAAATCGGCAACTATGAAAAGGTTGTCAACAACCTTCACCAGAACGGTATCGCCATCCAGGGGTACTTCATGTTCGGGTTCGACAACGACACCGAAGAGAGCTTCCAGCTCACCTACGACTTCATTATGAAGAACCGTATTGAGTTCCCGGTCTTCTCACTGGTAACACCCTTCCCGGGCACCCCCTATTTTGACGAAATGAAACCCCGAATCCGCCATTTTGACTGGGACAAGTACGATACCTACCACTACATGTTCGAACCAACAGGAATGAGCGAAGAAACACTCCTGAAGAACTTCGTCAAGCTCCAGAAAGATGTGTACAAAGGAAGGGCCATCATGCAGCGCATGCAGGGTAAGCCCCTGAACTGGGTATGGCTCGCAAACTTCATGATGAATCGGTTCACGAGCAAATTGACGCCTGAAATCTACCTTTAAGGCGCCTCTCTTTATGGTTGTGAGCTTTTAAGCCCCTTTTGCTTCTTCTTTTGGGAGCTCAAGCCTTATGTGCAGTTCACGCAGCTGTGCCGGAGTGACTTCTGAGGGAGCTGACATCATCAGGTCCTGCGCCTGCTGGTTCATCGGGAAAGCTATGACCTCGCGTATGTTCTGTTCATCGCGCAGAATCATCACCAGCCTGTCAAGGCCAGGAGCAATGCCACCGTGGGGCGGTGCACCAAGCTTGAAGGCTTCTATCATGTGGCCGAAACGCAGATCAACCTCTTCTTTACTGTATCCGGCAATTTCAAAGGCGCGGTACATGATGTCGGGACGGTGGTTCCGGATGGCTCCGCTGGAAAGCTCAATGCCGTTGCAGACAATGTCGTACTGATAGGCCAGCACATCAAGCGGGTCCATGCCTTCAAGCGCCTCCATCTCTCCCTGCGGCATGGAGAAAGGGTTATGCGAGAAATCAACCTTTTTGGCCTCTTCGTTGTATTCATACATCGGAAAATCAACAATCCAGCAGAAAGAGAGCTCATCCGAATCAAGCGTAAACAGCTCGCCGAAATAGGTGCGCATGCCTCCCATAATCCTGCAGGCGGCCTCCCACTTCCCTGCAGCAAAAAACACCACATCGCCCGTCTCCAAAGAGAGCTGCTCCTTCATGGTCGCAATCTCCCCTTCCGACATAAACTTGACAATGGGTCCCTTCAATCCTTCCTCACGGAACTGGATATAGGCAAGCCCGGCTGACCCAAGCTCTTTTGCGCGCTTTTCCGCCTTGTCGTAGAACAGCCGCGACTCGGTTCCGCGCCCCTTGAGCACAAGAGCCTTCACGGCACATCCCTCTTTCGTGTTTGAAGCAAACACCTTAAATCCGGAATTGACAAACAGCGGCGTAACATCGGCAATTTCCAGCGGTATGCGAAGGTCGGGCTTATCGGTACCGAACCGGTTCATAACATCGCGATAACTTATTCTCGGGAAAGGAAACTGCGTTACGCGCTTCCTGGACATAGAAGAAACCAGATGCTGGAACATCCCTTCAAGAATCTCAAACAGGTCGTCCTGCTCAATGAATGCCATCTCCATATCGAGCTGGTAAAACTCTCCGGGGCTACGGTCAGCTCGGGCATCCTCATCGCGGAAACATGGGGCTATCTGGAAGTAACGGGGGAAACCCGCAACCATCAGTAGCTGCTTGAACTGCTGGGGAGCCTGGGGTAGTGCATAGAATTTTCCGGGATGGAGCCGGCTGGGCACAAGGAAGTCCCGTGCCCCCTCGGGCGAACTGGAAGTGAGAATAGGAGTCTGTATTTCAATGAAATCACGCTCTTCAAGATACCGACGGATAGCGGCACTGATACGGCTGCGGAAAATGATGTTCTCATGAATCTTTTCCCGGCGAAGATCAATAAAGCGGTACTTCAGACGCAGCTCCTCTGATGGAGGGAGTTCATCGGCCACGGGAAAAGGCAGCGGGTGGGCATTGCTTTCCACCGTGAGAGCAGACACAAGCACCTCTATCGAGCCCGATGCAAGGCGGGGATTGACAGTTTCGGGCGAACGGAGAACCACCGCGCCCCGAATGGCAATAACCGACTCGGCGTGCAGGTGAGAAGCTTGCCGGAACAGTTCCTCCTGCTCGGGCTGTATAACCAACTGGCAGATACCGGTATGATCCCGGAGATCAATGAAGATAAGGCCGCCATGGTCCCTGATACGGTGAACCCAGCCGGCAAGGCTGACATCCTCCTGCTTAAGCTCTAGCCCAAGAGAGCCACAGTAATGGGTACGGAAACGGTTCTGAAGTGCTGAGGAGCTGCCTGTGGCTGTGGTCATAATACTCTATGCTATCCTTAGGAATTTACGAAGAAAGAAAAAGAGGCTTAAAAGACTGAATATGGGGAATTTCCGTGACTTATGAAACCAGTGACCGGGCCCCAAAAACAAGGAAAAGCTCGGCATTCAACAAAGGCGGGTCAGTAGATAAGCTCACTTCCAAATTCCTTGATGAGAAACTTGACCACAGCATTGGTTCCGGAAAGTTCCCCAAACAGCGTAAAGACGCTTTTCTCACGGGTACAGGCATCACGGTCGGCGTCATAACGGATACGGGGACTGAGCGGGCGGTTGTAAAAAGCTGACAGCTCCTTTTTCAGCAGGGCCACCTCGCCAATCAGCTCCTCGCAGGAAAATTTTCTGCAGCAGGCAATGGCAACAACGCCTTTGGGAGTGCAGGAAAGAAGTTCACAGGACTGCAGGTGCGTTCCAAGCACAGTGTTGCCGGTCCGGTTGATATGCTCAATGAACCCGACCCACTCTACCCTCAGCGAGTCAAGATCGGCCGTATGCTTTTCATCCGAAGCAGCGAGAGAATCCCCATCTTCAGACTTCAGGGGAGTTCCGGTCACAGGGTTTGCAACATATCCGGTAAACTTTTTCTGCCATGATCCCAGATCAAGATTTCCGGACTTGGGCTCAGGGGCAGGTACAGACTGCTGCTGTGGGACAGGAGGAGGCGATACCGGAACGGTTTCTGCTTGAGGTGGTGCAAGCGCCGATGCCGGAGCTTTGGATGCGGCAGTGCTCAGGGCTTTTTTTTCTTGGCTCAGGGCTGGTGCAGACTGCTCAAGGGCTTTTTTTTTTGAGTCCCCCGCTTCAGAGGGAGCCGCCGGCTGCTCTTTCAAAGGCAAGTCAAGCTCAAGCAGCCTGAGAAGGGCAAGTTCAAAACGAAACTGATATTCAAACTGAAACTTCAGCTCTTTCTGCGTGTCGAGAAGAAATGCGGTCATCCGCATGAGACCGGCAGGGGTAAAATTGCTGCTATCCTTCTGGTATCGTTCTTTAACGCTTTCAGGCCGCTCAACCAGTCGGGTGGAACGGAGATTGATCACCATCAGAAAATTGCGGAGATGCTCAATGAGTTTTTCAAGAAAGTCCTGCTCATCATAACCATTGGAAATGACAAATTGCGCAACATCAATCATCTCCACGGCACTTCTTGCAGTAATGGCGTCAGTTACGGCAAACAGCTGTTCATCGTCAATGTAGTTCAAAAGCTCCCTCACCCCCGCGTAGCTGATACCCTCCCCCGACTCGGAAGAAAAAGCAATCACCTGATCGAGAATGCTTTGTGCATCGCGCATGGAGCCCTGCGCCTTGCGTGAAACCAGCTGAAGCGCATCCGCGTCCACTTTCATCCCCTCAGCCTCACAAATCCCCTTCAGCTGACTTTGGATGGCGTCAAGAGGAATGCGCTTAAAATTGAACCGCTGGCAGCGAGAGGCAATTGTAGCGGGAATCTTGTGCAGCTCGGTTGTGGCAAAAATGAATATGGCGTGCGGCGGCGGCTCTTCAAGCGTTTTCAGGAATGCATTGAATGCCGCAATGGAAAGCATGTGAACCTCATCAATAATATAGACCCTGTACCGGCCTTTCTGGGGGCCGTAACGAACATTGTCGCGAAGAGTTCGAATATCGTCTACGCTGTTGTTGGAGGCAGCGTCAAACTCCGCAATGTTCATGCTCGTACCGGCATCAAAGTCGCGGCAGCTTTCGCACTCCCCGCAGGGTTCAGTAACATCACGAAGCCAGTCCGCGTCCTCAATCATCCGCTGGCAGTTCAGCGCCTTGGCAAACACCCGTGCCGCAGTGGTTTTACCCACCCCGCGCAACCCCGAAAAAATATAGCCATGCCCCACCCGCTCCATGCGCAGTGAGTTCTGTATGGTACGGGTAATGTGTTCCTGTGCCGTAATGTCGGCAAATTTTGCCGGTCTGTATTTTCGGGCTATAACCTGATAACTCATACCGCTTTCCTGTTGCTCCCTACCCGGCAGGGAACGCCCCCCCGGCCTTAAAAATGGATTACTCTTGCCTTGTGTCTATGAATATCAACAATTTTTCTCAAACTCGAAGCATTCTCTTCAGGGCACAGCCCTGCTGCCCAGCCCTGAAACCGAACGGACCCTTGTCATCAGGAACATGCCTACCGCAAAAAACACAAGCAACGAGGCAAGTGCAGCCCTCTGGCTGCCGGCTCCCGAGGAAACCAGACCGAAAACAAGAGGCCCTGCAACCGCAGACGCCTTGCCGAAGGTGCCGTCATAAAATCCGAAAAACTCTGTCACATGACCGGAAGGGGTTAGGCGGGCCATCATGGAGCGGGAAGCCGCCTGCGAGGAACCCATGGACATTCCGGCCAGCATTCCGACTAGGAAAAAAGCATCTTTGCCCTCAAGCACTATGGCCCCAACAACAACCACAATCCAGATGCCCAGCGTCAGCACAATGGTCCGCTTAGGGCCTATCCTGTCGGTCACGAAACCAAAAATCACGGAACCGGCAATGGCAGTCGTCTGCACCAGCAGGAAAAACACAATCAATTCAGATGTGGTGAAATGAAGTGTGTTCTGAGCATAGATCGACGAAAATGCAATAACGGTGAGGATGGCGTCATTATAGAAAAAATAGGCGAGAAGAAAACGGGAAAGATCGGGGTAGTTCATGATATGGGTTACCGTATGGCGCACCTCCCGCAACGAACGAAGCATTGCCGCAATGGAAAAGATCGCCCCTTCTCCTTTTTTTTCATCGCGGAATACCAGAAAAATTGGGGCAGCAAACAGGGCAAAAAAAACAGCTGAAAAAAGAAAACTCAACTGAACATTGGAAGCATTCGCAGCCGAAATCCCCCCCTCGAGCAGAGGACGCAGAAGCAGCAGGATACAGAGCGCGCCAAGGTAGCCCATGGCGAATCCGTAGCCCGAGAGGCGCCCGATGCTTTTTTCGGAGGTGATTTCCTTGAGGTAGGCGTCATAAAACACAAGCCCGCCCTCAAACCCGATGTTTGCCATTATAAAGAGCAGAACCGCGAAAACCGCCATTCCAGGACCCGCAAAGGAGAGCAGAGCCGTGGCCACTACCGAAAGGAGGGTAAAAGAGAAAAGAAACCGCTTGCGCCTCCCTGAATAATCTGCCGAAGCGCCCAGTACCGGCGAAACAACGGCAACAAGCAGCATGGAAATGCTGATGGCGGCTCCCCACAGGGCGTCTCCGTATGACTCGCCCCCGCAGATGACATTCTTGAAATAGAGAGGAAAAGCGAAGGTGACCATCATCACGCTGAACGAGGTGTTGGCAAAATCAAAGAGAAGCCAGGAAAACACATTTCGTTTCAGAGTCACGGGCGAAGAAGTTTACAGCTGCCTGAAAAGGGACTCAAACAGCCTGCGGCCGTCATCGGAGCCGAGCAGTTTCTCGCTGGCGCGTTCCGGATGGGGCATGAGGCCAAGCACATTGCCGGCGCGGTTCACAATGCCGGCAATGTTGCCAAGTGAGCCGTTGGGATTAGCCTCGTCCGTCACCCGGCCAAGGGCGTCGGTGTAGCGGAACACAATCTGGTCATACTCCATAAGGCTTGAAATGGTCTCGGGAGGGGCAAAATAATTGCCTTCGCCATGGGCAATGGGAATACTGAGTACCTCATCTTCACTGTAGAGGCTGGTGAACATGGTCGAACAGTTCACAGGCTTGATGAATGTGTTGCGGCAGAGAAACTTCTTGTCGCGGTTTCTTGACAGCGCACCCTCCAGAAGACCGCTTTCAAGCAGAACCTGGAAACCGTTGCAGATGCCAAGCACCGGCATTCCCTTGCCTGCAGCCTCAACAACCTCCTGCATGATGGGAGAAAAACGGGCAATTGAACCGGCCCTGAGATAGTCGCCATAGGAAAATCCACCCGGCAGCAGAATGACCTTTGCGCCCTCCAGGTCATGGGAACCGTGCCAGAGCATAACTGGTTTCACCCCCTCAAATGAGGCAACGGCATGCATGGTATCATGGTCACAGTTTGAACCGGGAAAGACAACGACACCTACAGTAATATCAGCCATAATCAGAGCACTGTTTAATTGACTTGTTCCAGCAGAAAGGAGTAATTTTCCATAACTGGATTTGAGAGCAGTTTCAGGCAGATCTCATTGCAGATCCGTTCAGCCTCGCCCTGTTCCGCCTCATTGATTCGAACCTCAATATACTTGCCTATCCTTGCTGAATCCACCGAGGCGTAACCGAGATTGAGAAGGGCGTGTTCTACGGCCTTTCCCTGAACATCAAGAATGGACTCACGGAGGGTAACCGTTATCTTTGCTGTATATGCCATGGAAAACAGGTGTGTTTATTAAAAAAATCATGCCAGCCACTGACGGCAGGACAGTGTCAGAGAGCGCAGAATTCCGAGCAGAATATACAACAACATGGCCAGAAAAAAAGCCTTCGTCTGAAAGACAAGGACACAGAAAAACGCAATCCCGTAGAGAGCCACCTGAAACGGGTAGCGCCGGATAAGGTCTATGGTTGGCTTCGGAAGTGCATCATAGTTGACCCTGCTCACCATAAGAAAAGCAAGAATGACAGAGAGCCAAGCAAGCACCAGCGGCATCATCACCGGGTCAAAAAAGCGTTCACTCTGCATCCAGAGCACAAATCCCGCAATGGTGAGAGCCTGAGCCGGGGTAGGAAGCCCCGAAAAAGACTCTTTGCTGTACCCGATCATGCTGATGTTGAAACGGGCAAGACGAAGGCCGCTGCCAACCATTATAAGAGCGCTGATGGCGACGCCGCCAATGCCCCACATCCCCTCAAGCCCGAACTTGTACACCAGATAGGCGGGAGCCGCCCCAAACGAGACAAGGTCGGAAAGGGAATCAAGCTCAACACCGAAATCAGAGGTCCCATTGGTTATACGGGCGACAAACCCATCAATGGTGTCAAAAAAGGCAGCAAGAATGATAAACCAGCTGGCCGCAACGAAACTCCCCTCGCCCGACATCACAATGGCCATATAGCCCGAAACCATGTTCATAACAGTAAATACGGAGGGGAAAAAGGAGCGGGAAACAAAGGGAAAGCGCTGGCGACCACCTTCAGGGTCTGGCTTCAGAACAGGAGGATAGTGTTTGCTTCCCTGCTTCATACGGGATTGATCCATAGAAACTGCATCATGGTCATGGTAGTTGGGGCTCAATAACTCTCTTCAGGCGAAGGGAAATCTCCACTCCGAACATCCTCCAGATACCGGCCTACAGCATCTTCTATTATCGTGCTCAAATCGGCATACTGGCGCACAAACCGTGGATGGAACTCCCTGTTGAGACCAAGCATGTCATTGATTACCAGCACCTGCCCATCACACTCGGCACCAGCGCCGATTCCGATCACGGGAATGGTCAGCGAGCGGGCGATAATTCCGGCAAGTGCCGAAGGAATTTTTTCAAGCACCACGGCAAAAGCCCCCGACTCTTCAAGAAGAAGCGCGTCCTTCATCAGCTCTTCGGCTTCAACTCCCTCCTGTGCCCGCACCTTGTAGCTGCCATACTTGTAGATGGACTGCGGCATAAGCCCCAGGTGACCCATAACCGGAATGCCCGCATCGGTAATTCTCCTTACCGTTTCGGCAATGGAGCTCCCTCCCTCCATCTTGACGGCATCGCACTCATGCTCTTTCATAATTCTGCCCGCATTGCGCAACGCCTCCTCCGGGGAAAGCTGATAACTCATGAAAGGCATATCGACAACCACCATTGCCCGCCCGGTTGCGGACTGCACTCCCTTCACAACAGCCTTCGCATGATAGATCATTTCATCAACCGTAATGGGAAGAGTGGTATCGTGACCAGAAAACACATTGCTGGCCGAATCACCCACAAGAATCACATCAATACCCGCACGATCAAGAATCCGCGCAATGGTATAATCATAGCCGGTCAACACTGCAATCTTTTCCCCGTTCTGCTTCATGTCAAGCAGCCGCCTTGTGGTCACATGGGCCGATTTCTGCTCTGCGTTCTCTTTCATGATTCTCTATTTCATTGAAGGTGGACGACCCGTAAGGGAGCCGTGGATAAATTCATCAATCTCCTCACTGCCGATCACTGCCGCCAGCATGCCATAATGGCATTCCGCCGCATCCTTCAGCAGTCCTGCAAGTTCATTGTGCCCGAGGCGTCGCGGGAGAATCTCTTCAAGTGAAACAGCTTTTCTCAGCAGCTCCTGCTTCAGGCTCACGCCAAAATCGGGATCAGGAATCGCAATATAGTCCGAAAGATCCCCATGTCGGCCGGAAAGAGGAAGAGAACCATGCTGAAGCAGAGCCCTTCCACTTCTTCGCTGTGCCGAACCAACCAGTTTCCGGCCCATAACCTGCAGTTCAGAACGGGCAGAAGCACTGAAACATGCAGCAGGTAGCGAACTCCCGCCCGACACCGCCGAAGGAAGAGCCGAACGGCAGAAATCCGCCGTAACACCCAACTCCAAAAGAGCAAGACGGATGACCTCATGCACCGACCGGTAGAGTTCGGCATTGGGCTCACAGGAATCAGCAAAAAAACTGTAGGTAAATTCATCGGCATGCAGCACAGCCCTTCCTCCGGTCGGGCGCCGGACCACATCTATTCCCTCTTGCCGACACCTCTCGGCGTCAATGGCTTCAGCATCCTGACTGTAGCCTAGGCTTATGGCATGCGGCCTCCACCCATAAAGACGCCAGAGCGCACATCCTTCGCCGTAGCGGCGCTGAAAACTCCCATCAGAAAAAGCCTCAAGCAACCGCCGGTCGCACTCCATGTTCTCATAGCCGGTGCGGATGCCGGTATCAACAAAATAGAGTGAGGAAAAAAGGGGTGGCACGGTATTGTAAAGTTCCCGTTCATTGCTGAAAACAGAAGGGGGAGCATACCAATGAAAATGAATGAAACGGCCCCATCCGCTTGAAAGATAGCTGAAAAAGAACTTGCCGGCAACACGCCCGAAATACAAAATGGAGCGCATTTTTTATCTCCATGCATTGTTTGTATGCCCCCCCCACACTATTTTGCTTTTCAAAAGAGAGGCCGCTGCCTCTCTTCCCACTGAACCCAAACATGCAATGGAGAGCTGAATGGAAAGCCCCGATATACGAAGCATTCTTGAACAGAACCGCACAATTGCGGTTGTAGGTATTTCACCAAAACCCGAACGGGCGAGCAATGCGGTTTCACGACATATGATGGCAGAAGGATACACCATTGTCCCCATAAACCCCGGTCATAAGGAAATTCTCGGCAACCCCTGTTACCCTGCTCTCACGCTCTTGCCCGACGAGGTAAAAAGCAGTATTGAAATCGTCAATATTTTCCGTAAACCCGCAGATGTAGGGCCTGTTGTGAACGAGGCCATAGCCATCGGCGCCAAAGTCATCTGGATGCAGCTTGGCATTACCAATGAAACTGCTGCCGAAAAGGCCCGGAAAGCTGGAATCTCAGTCATTCAGAACAGGTGCATCTCCGTTGAACACCAGCGTCTTTTCTACTGAAACACCATGAAACCATTCACCGTAGCCCTTCTGTTCGGAGGCCGTTCAGCTGAACATGAAATAGCTATCATTTCGGCACAGTCTGTGGTCCGCCACATCAACCCCGAACACTACAGGGTTGTACCCATATACATCACCCGCAGCGGCCGCTGGTACAGTGAAGGCATTGCCGCCGCCATTCTTGAAATGGACATAGCCACCCTTATCAGAAAATCGGGAACCGCCGCTGCATCGAGGAAACTCCAGGAAATGGCCCTCTCCTCAGGGCAGCTGCCCTTCGGATTCAATTTCACAGGCATTGATGTTGCCTTTCCGATCCTTCACGGCAGTTACGGCGAAGACGGGAGAATTCAGGGATTTCTTGACACCTTCGCCGTTCCCTATACAGGCTGCGGGGTAACAGCCTCCGCCCTTACAATGGACAAGGCGCTTACAAAACTATGCGTGCAGGATGCAGGAATTGCCGTCGCCCCATCGGTTACCGTTCTGGGCTCCGACTGGGAAAACAGTCCTGAACAGATACTCCAAACCCTCACAGAAAGCATCGGCATGCCGGTGTTCGTCAAGCCGGCGCATCTGGGCTCCTCGGTCGGCATTTCAAAAGTGACCGATCCACGGGAGCTCCCCGAAGCGCTTGCACACGCCTGCAGCCTTGACACCAAAGTTCTGGTTGAACAAGCCATAAAAGGAAAGGAAATAGAGGTAGCGATCATAGGCAACAGTGAGCCAATGGCCTCAGGATGCGGTGAAATAGAACCCGGCAGCGAGTTCTACGACTACGACGACAAGTATATCCACAATACCGCAAAACTGTTTATCCCCGCAAGAATTCCCGAAGAACTCGCCCAGAGGGTAAGAATGGAGGCACTAACCGCATACCGCGCTCTGGGATGCCGGGGGATGGCCCGTATCGACTTTTTTGTTGATGAAAAGAGCGGAAGCGTGGTGTTCAATGAAATCAACTCCATTCCCGGTTTCACCGACATCAGCATGTACCCTCAGCTGATGGAAGCCGCGGGCATAGGCTACAGCGAACTCTGCGACCGCCTCCTCCAGCTTGCCCTGGAAACCGAGCAACCTGAAAACACCTGAGCCCGACACCCATGCAGAGCAACCCGATGACGCCCGAGGAACCTCATCTCTTTTTTGCAGAGATATCGCTCGACATTTCCCGAGGCGAGCACGCACTCGCCCTTCAGCGCCTTGCCCCCCTCAGCTCCCATTTTGAGGGCTCCTACCTTTTCACCCTCCTTCTTGCACGGGCTCATAAAGGAACAGGCAACCTCCCTCAGGCGTTTGAACTCCTGAAAAAATGCTGCACCATTGCACCCGCCAACCAAATTGCAAAAAAGGAACTTGTCGCCCTCTACAGCTCCCTAGAAACATCCCGCAATGCAAAAGGAAACCCCCTTGACTGCCAGGGGGAAATGTCCGATCCGCTGACCCTTGAGCTTGAAGAGCTTTCGGCGGCACTGCTACATTTCCAGCCTTCACTCGAATCCGAAACCGCTGAACCCACCCCGCTTGCAGAGCAGAAAATCCCCTTCGCCGACGAAGAAGCGATTGAAGTGCCAACTGAAAGCCTCGCTCGCCTCTTCAGCAAGCAGGGGGCGCTGAAAAAATCCATAAAGACCTATACCATGCTGATTCAGCTCAACCCCGGGCGTGCCGAGCACTACCGCCAGCAGATTGACAAACTCCTCGAAAAGCTTTAAGACCCCTTCCACCATCAAAAAATTGGGTTTATAGGTTACTACGAAACTATTCACCCCGTTTATAGGTATACATATCCGTTGAGTATATTGTTTCATAATAACGGATGAATCCAAGACACCAATAACTGAACGGGAATTCCCTGAGACCTTGACTAAAGCCACACTCTTCCTGCTCTCACTCCTCACCTTCATTATCACGAACCCGGCACAAGGGCTCGCAGAAGAGTACAACACAAAAAACCTTACTCTAGAAGAGTGCGTCCGAATAGGAATTGAGAACGCCACAACAGGGATAAAAGCCGAAAGGGCCCTAAAACTGACCGGAAGCGATGTGCTCCGTAACTACGGAAAGTTCCTCCCCCACCTTTCAGCCTCCGCCTCATACTCCCCCCTCACCATGCAGAGGAACTGGTCGACAACATCCAACGACTATACAAAATCAAAAACCGAGTCCACAAGCCTCTCGCTGCAAGCCACGCTGAACCTCTTTAACGGGTTCAGCGACTACGCATCACTGAAAGCTGCCCTCAGCGAAAAAAAATCGGCCCGCTACAGTCTGGCAAGAGCCTATGAAACAATAGCATACGACATCACACAAAGCTACTATCAGGCCCTGCTTGAGGGCGAACTGATGGTAATTGCCCGTGAAGACCTCCGCTCCTCAGCCGACCAGCTGAAACTTACTGAACGCCAATTTCAGGTAGGGCTGAAATCCATGACCGACCTCTACCAGCAGCAGGCTGAAACCGCCTCACGGGAGCTGGTTCTCATTCAGGCGGAATCACGCGCACGGCGCAGCACGCTTGAACTGCTTCGGCGCCTGCAGATTGACCCCCAAAGCCAGATAGGCCTTGCTGAACCGCCCGCCCGTGAAACCGACGGAAAAGACGGCACCGTCGGAAACGCAGACTCGCTCACGGCACTGGCACTTCGCAGCCGCTCCGACCTGAAAGCGCGTGATCGCAGCGCCCGGGCCGCCAAATGGAAAGTTACCACAGCCCGCGCTGCACGCTTGCCCTCACTTGACGCATCCTTTACCTTGGGTACGGATGGAACCCGCTACCTCAGCGGGTCGTCAAAAGTTTATTCTTCGCCCGCAATAGAGGACCAGCTTGAAAACTCGGGCGACTACGCAGTAGCATTGAACCTCACATGGAGCATCTTCGACGGCTACCAGACCAGATACGCCGTTCAGGCGGCAAAAATAAGCCATCTGAACACCATGCAGGACTACGATGACCTTCAGCGCACCATACAGATAGATATACAGCAGCAGCTCGGAGACTACCACTCCGCCAAAACCGAAATCATCACGGCCAACGCAACCGTCAAAGCAGCTGAAGCCGCATGGAACGCCGTCAAGAGAAAATATGAACTCGGAGCCGCAGGCTTTGTGGATCTCTCCGCCGCCCGGGCAACCCTCTTTGACGCCCGTTCCAGCCTGACAAGGGCAAAATACAATCTGGCACGACAGAAAAATATTCTCGACTACACCACCGGCAAGACAGCGTTGCCGCAGACACCACAAGACTGAACACACAATGGCCAAGAGAAAGAACACGGCAAAAACGAAGCGATACCTCATCATAGCCACCGGCGCAGCGGCAGCCGTGGCAATTCTTGCCGTACTCTTCATATTCCGCGAAAAACCGCTTGAAGTCACCACTGTTCCGGCAATAAGAAAAGAAATTGTCCACATTGTCACCGCAACGGGTAAAATCCAGCCGGAAACCGATGTTGCTATATCCCCAGATGTATCGGGTGAAATCATTGAACTTCCCATCAGGGAGGGAGAGAGTGTTGAAAAAGGGGCGCTCCTGTTCAAAATCCAGCCCGATGTCTATTTCAACCAGGTTGAACAGAGCCAAGCCCAGTTGAACCAGGCCCGCTCGCAAAGCCTTGAGGCCCGCTCACGCCAGTTCAAGGCGAACGACGACTTCCGCAAAGCCGAACTGCTCTACGGGGAAAAACTCATTTCCGAGACCGACTATCTGGCAGCAAAAACCAATGCGGATGCCGCCCGCGCAACATACAGCTCTTCCACCTATGCAATTGCGCAAAACAAAAGCCTACTTGAACAGAATCAGGACAGGCTTAAAAAAACCGTTGTCCGCGCCCCCATCCGAGGCTCAATCATCTCCCTTACAAGCAAACTCGGAGAACGGGTGGTCGGCACAGGGCAGTTCCCCGGAACGGAGGTGATGCGTCTGGCCAACCTCGACAGCATGCAGGTAGAGGTTGAAGTCAATGAAAACGACATTGTCAATGTCCATACGGGCAATCCTGTATCGGTAACCGTGGATGCCTATGGCAGCATGCTCTTCAGCGGCAGGGTGCATGAAATAGCGAATTCGGCAATTTCAACAGCCGCAGGAACACAGGAAGAGGCTACGAATTTTTCGGTCAAAATCCGGATTTTCAACCATCAGCGACGCCTCAAACCAGGCATGAGCGCCACGGCCGACATTGAAACCGAACGGGTAAAAAACGCGCTTGCCGTACCAATTCAGAGCCTCACCCTCAGAACACCATCCCTCAAGGAGAAAAAAGCTGAAGCCTCCGAAGAGAGCCTGCAGGGAGTGTTTGTGATTCGCAACTCCAAAGCCCATTTCGTATCCGTTGCAACCGGCACAACCGACAACACCCACATTATCATAACAGAAGGAATCAAGGAGGGCGAAGAGGTTGTTTCGGGCAGTTACACGGCAATCAGCAGCCAGCTGCAAGATGGAATGAAAGTCACCCTCAAGGAATAAAAAGAAATACCACAGAGTCCCATGGAGTCATCACCAGTCATCACCATGCGCGACCTCACGCGCCACTATGCAATGGGGGAAGAAACCGTAAAGGCTCTTGACGGCGTTAATCTTGAATTCCTAAAAAACGACTACGCTGCAATCATGGGACCCTCGGGAAGCGGAAAGTCGACACTGATGAACATCATCGGCTGTCTCGACACTCCTACCTCAGGCAGTTATATTCTCAATGGCGAAAATGTAGCCGACATGGACGACGACCAACTTGCGCGGGTCAGAAACCGTGAAATCGGATTTGTTTTCCAAACATTCAACCTCCTGCCCCGGCTCAACTGCCTGCGCAATGTGGAACTCCCCCTTATCTATGCAGGGGTAGGCCCCGAAGAACGCCAGGAACGAGCCACCGATGCTCTCGTCCGGGTAGGCCTTAGCGACCGGATAACCCACAAACCCACAGAACTCTCCGGAGGGCAGATACAGCGGGTTGCAATAGCACGAGCGCTCATCAACAACCCATCGATCATTCTGGCCGATGAGCCTACCGGCAATCTCGATACGGCAACCAGCCAGGGTATCATGGAAATTTTCCGAGACCTTTCCAAAGCTGGCAACACCATCATCCTCATCACTCATGAAGAGGATATAGCCCTCTACACACGCAGAATCATCCGCCTCAGGGACGGGAAAATAGAAAGCGACCAGAAGCAATGAAACGGGGTCTGAAACAGTTCCAGTACGAGACTGCAGAAAGCCTCCATATTGCCCTGTTCCAGATAAGGGCCAACAAGGTCCGTTCATTCCTTACCGCATTGGGTGTCATTATCGGCATTGTGGCCATCACCATGATGGGAACAGCCATCAACGGCATTGACCGGGGATTTGACAAAAGCCTCGCCATGATTGGCTACGATGTCATCTATGTCCAGAAATCATCATGGAACACCATGGGCCAATGGTGGCGATACCGCAACAGGGCGGACTTGAAAACCAGCTACACCCAAACCATCAACAGAACCATAGAGGGCAACCCCAACTCAAACCTCCTCGTTGCTGTACCGCAGATGTCGACCTACCGGGCATCGGTCAAATACCGCGACATCAACATAGAACAGGCCTTTGCTCTCGGCACCAGCTACCGCTACCCCCTGACAGCATCGGGAGACCTCTCCATGGGCAGGTTCTTCACCCCCGCGGAATCCGCTGCAGGCACTCTGGTAGCAGTCATTGGGGACGACATTGCTACAGGGCTATTCGGAGAACGGGAGCCCTTGGGAAAGACCATCCAGATGAAAAACAGCCGATTCAGAGTAATTGGAGTGTTCCGCAAACAGGGAAAATTCCTCGGGCTCTTCAGTTTTGACAATCAGGTCATCATGCCTCTCGGCGCATTCGAGAAAACCTTCGGCAAAAAAGGGTTTGTCACCCTGAGGGTCAAAATCCGCGACCAGAACGAGGTTGCCGACGCCAAAGAGGAGCTGCTCGGCATCATGCGCCGAATACGCAGGCTCCCACCCCAAAAAGAGGCCGATTTTTCCATCAATGAACAGAAAGCCTTCAAAAGCCAGCTCGACCCCATAAAGAACGGGATTGCAGCCGCCGGCATATTCATAACCGGAATGTCGCTCTTTGTAGGAGCCATTGGTATTATGAACATTACCTTCGTCAGTGTCAAGGAACGGACCCGTGAAATAGGGCTGCGCAAAGCCCTTGGCGCCCGAAGAAATACCATCCTCCTGCAGTTTCTTATAGAATCGGTCATGATATGCCTCATCGGCGGGCTCATCGGACTCTTGACCGCCCTTCTCATGACCTGGTCCATTGCCGCAGCACTCCCCGATTTTCCCGTACAGTTCTCTCCCTCTCTGGTTTTTGCAAGCCTTGTCGTATCCGTGGCGACCGGTATTGTTTCCGGTCTGGCACCCGCCGTCAGCGCTTCCAAACTTGACCCCGCAGACTCTCTGCGCTATGAATAGGAACCACTGGTATGCAGTTTCGTGAAATCATCATGCAAGCCCTCTACTCTCTCGGCGCAAACCGACTGCGTTCAGGGCTCACTGTCATGGGCGTTGCTGTAGGAGTATTCTCCATCATCGGCGTCATGACGGCACTGGAGGCCATCAACAAAAGCGTTGAAACAGGCCTCACCAGCTTGGGAGCCAACACCTTCCAGATACAGAAATACCCCGCAACGGTTTTTGGGAGCGGACACCGGCGCAACCTCTACGCCAACAGAAAAGACATCACCTACCGCGAGGCCCTGGTCTTCCGCAAAACCATGGAAGGAAAGGCCGGCACCATAGGCTTCATGCTTTCCTCACAGGCAAATCAAGCAAAATATGCCCTTCAGACAACCAACCCCGATGTTGTACTGAGTGGCGGTGACGAAAACTTTTCCGCCTCTAACGGCTACCCTATAATCAAAGGGCGCAACCTCACTCAGAATGACATCCGTTATGCCACAAACGCTGCCGTCATAGGCGGCGAACTCGCCGCAACCCTCTTCCTCCCCACTGAAAACCCTCTCAACCGATCCATACAGGTTGGAGGTGAAGTCTACAGGGTTGCCGGCATCTTTGCCAAAAAAGGAGCCGCCTTCGGCCAGAGCCAGGACAACTTCCTCCTCATACCCATCACCCGCTATCTCAACCATGTCAAAGAGAGCGCCAGCATCAACATAACAGTGGAAGCAACCTCCCGAAAAACCTATTCCCGTACCATTGATCATGCAGTCGGCTCAATGCGCACCGCACGGGGACTGAGCATAAGGGAGCCAAACGACTTTGAAATCAGAACCAATGAATCACTGATCGACTCCTTCCGCGATATTGAACGGGCCATCAGTTCCGGAGCATTCATCATCAGCTTCATGGCGCTACTCACTGCGGGGGTCGGCATTATGAACATCATGCTGGTCAGCGTCACCGAACGAACCAAAGAGATCGGAATCCGCAAATCCATTGGAGCGCCGCGAAACAGCATTCTCCACCAGTTTCTCCTCGAAGCCCTCATCCTCTCTCTCACCGGGGGTATAATCGGCGCCGTTGCCGGCACTGCAACTGGGAATCTGGTTGCCCTGAAGTTCAACCTCCCCCCTATCTTCCCGATGCTCTGGATAACAGTCTCCATGGCTGTCTGCTCGGCAATCGGAATCGGCTTCGGCCTCTTTCCTGCATGGAAAGCCGCCAACCTCAACCCCGTTGAGGCACTCAAAGGAAAATAGCACCACACCCCGCCAATACGCACCGCAAGAACTCCCCCGCTCTATCGTCTAAAGATATATGGTATCCAGTTTTTTTCTACAGAAGAAGGGAAAAATGCTGGCTCTTATGTATTTTACATACACATATAATCGCGAGGGAGAAGAATTCCAGCAACACAACCAACACAACCATGACACATCTACAGACCACATTGAAACGCCCCATCACCCTCCTGCTCGTTCTCGCCATGACCTCGCTCACCTGGGGATGCGAAACCACGAGAAACACGGGGCGGGGTGCCGGAATTGGAGCAGCCGCCGGAGGCGTACTGGGAGGCATTATCGGGAGCAAAACCGGCAGCTGGGTACAGGGAGCAGCAATAGGAGCCGTTGTGGGTGGTGGAGCAGGAGCTCTGATAGGAAACTATATGGACAAACAGGCAGAGGAAATTGACAATCAGGTTGAAGGGGCAAGGGTCGAGAGGGTTGGCGAAAGCATTCGGATTGTATTCGATTCCGGCATTCTCTTTTCAACCGGCTCATCCACAATGACTTCAACCAGCAGGTACAATATCGAAAAACTTGCCCGCATCCTGAACCGCTACAGCAGCACGAATCTCGTCATTGAGGGCCACACGGATTCCGTCGGCAGCGAAACCCTCAACCAGACGCTGTCGGAACGACGCGCAGAATCAGTCGCCAACCTCCTTGCAGGATATGGTGTAGCGCGTTACCGCCTTTCACCCGTTGGATTCGGCGAAACGCGACCCGTAGCCACCAATGAAACAGAATACGGAAAAAGGCTCAACCGTAGGGTTGAAGTGCTCATCAGCGCAAACGACGAACTGAAAGACCAGGCAGCTTCCGGTGAACTGAAGATGTAGTAGGTAAAACCGGCACAGCTCTCCGAACAATTCTACCTGTCCCGCAGAATTGTTCGGAGAGCTTTTTTTGAGAGAAAAAAACAAAAATGCGTACATTTTCCCTGCAATACCTCTCCATAACCGAAGCAACATCGACACAATGTTCAATGGCCCCGTTCAAAACAGCAGAAGAGATCCTATACCAGTGGGTAACCCGTGTATGCAGCGGAAAACCCGATGAAATCGCGGCGCTCTACAATGAACACGCAGTTCTTGTGCCAACATTCTCACCCCATACAGTCATTGGCCCCGAAAAGATAACAGAGTACTTCCGACAGCTTGCAACCCGTGAGGGCATGGGCGTCAGGCTCCACAGCAAGGCGCTGAGGATACAGAGCCAGAGCGACTCCATTCACACCCTCAGCGGCATCTATTCTTTTGAGTTTGAGGTGGACCAGGTGCTCCTCTCCTTCCCATCCCGTTTCAGCTTTGTTGTGGACATCTCCCAGCCGCAGCCAATCATCCACCACCACTCATCACAGGTACCCAGAAACCTCTCCTGAAAAGAAGCCGGCAATCACTCCCCTTCCGGCAACTTCTTCATCCGCCGCTCCAGTTCATCAATCCTCTCTTTCATGGAACCCAGATGGCGGAGCGTCGCTTCATGGCGCAGCTGATCGCGCATAGGCTGTGCGGGATAGCCGCGAAGTGCGGTGCCAGGCTCAAGAAAGGATTTTGAAACACCCGCCTGAGCCGCAACGCTGGTTCTGTCTGCAAGCTCAAGATGACCCGCAAAACCGGCCTGTCCTCCTATCATGCACTGCCGACCCATGGTCACACTCCCTGAAATTCCGGCCTGGGCGGCAATAACCGTATGCTCGCCTATGCGGCAGTTGTGTGCAACCTGCACAAGATTGTCAACCTTGACCCCTTTACCAATGATCGTACTGCCCATCGTAGCTCTATCTATGGTGGCATTGGCGCCAATTTCGGCATCGTCTCCAATCTCCACAATACCCATCTGGGGAATTTTCACATAAGAGCCGTCAGCCTGCGGAGCAAAACCAAAGCCGTCAGCACCAATGACGCTCCCGGCATGAATCACAACCCTCCGGCCGATAATGGTGCCGTCATAGCAGACAACATGGGGAAAAATGGTGCACTCTTCGCCAATCACAACATCATGCATTATGACAGCATGCGGCCCAATCTGGGTACCGGCGCCTATACGACAGCGGTCGCCCACAACAGCATACTCGCCAACAGCAACCCCTTCGCCCATAACAACCCCTTCGCCTATAGCCACGGTCGAAGCAATGCCCTGAGCAGCCATGATACGGGGACGCGAAAACTTCTTGAGAACAAACACAAAGGCCGTATAGGGATCGGTAACTTTCAGAAAAGAGCGCCCTTCAACAAAACCCTCAACATTCACTGAACGGTGAACGATAACAAGCGAGGCCTTGGTTTCGCCGAGAAAACGAAGATATTTCTCATTGGCTATGAAACTTACCTCACCCTTACCGGCCGACTCAATTTTTGCAGGGGCCGAAATTTTGACCTCGCCGTTTCCGACAAGTTCGACGGAATCGAAGAATTCTGCCAGGTATGCTTGTATCTCCTGAATGGTCATATCGTTGTTGCTTGACTGTTCGCTTGTAAAAAGAGGAAAAAAATAATTAAATTGTAATCCGTTTTCATTATATTTGAAGTCCCTGAACCGTTTTTCGGATAATTGCGCAGGCAGGCTGTCGGAAGATGACGGAAGGGCTTATGAAAGTACTGCCATAATATAATCCGTTTCATCTGTAATATGCAGGACACAATGGCAAAACCCATTAAAATTTTTGCGGGGCGCAGCAACCCCGCACTTGCAGAAAAAATCGCCGCCTATCTTGATATGCCCCTCTGCGACGCAAAGGTGGAAAACTTCTCGGACGGCGAAATTTCGGTAAACTATTTCGAATCGATCCGGGGGTCTGACCTCTTCATCATACAATCGACCAATCCGCCGGCCGACAGCCTGATGGAACTCCTCATCATGATTGATGCGGCCAGGCGTTCATCAGCGGCAAGAATCACCGCAGTCCTTCCCTATTACGGATATGCCCGGCAGGACAGAAAAGACAGGCCCCGCGTTGCCATTACGGCCAAACTGGTAGCAAATCTGCTTACCGAGGCCGGCGCGAATAGGATTCTGACAATGGATTTGCATGCGGCGCAGATACAGGGATTTTTCGACATACCCTTTGACCACCTTTACTCCAGTGTAGTTCTTATAGAGCATGTCCGCCACAAAGCGTTCCGCGACAACCTGGTAGTAGCCTCCCCCGATGTGGGCGGCGTAAAGCTTGCAAGAAAATTTGCTGAGGAGCTCGGAACTGATCTGGTTATTGTTGACAAACGGCGGCCGAAAGCCAATGTTGCGGAAGTCATGAACATTATTGGCGATGTGAGGGGGAAAAATGTACTGCTGGTTGACGACATGATTGACACCGCCGGTACACTTGTCAACGCTGCTAAAGCCATACGGGAAGCCGGAGGGCTCGACATTTATGCTGCGGCAACACACCCCATTCTTTCAGGCCCGGCAATTGAACGCATTGATGCATCATTACTCGAAAAGGTCATTGTGACCGATTCCGTTGTTACAGGCCATGCATTCTCGCCGAAAATCGAGACGGTCACCGTCAGCAATCTCTTTGGTGAAGCCATCAAGAGAATCTATGAGGACGACTCGGTCAGCTGCCTGTTCGACAGCAAAAACATTATTCAGAAAATCACGAACAATCATTAAAACCAGAAGAGAAAAAAGAGAGAAAGAAAGAGCATGGAAACTACCGTACTTGGGGTTCAGCCCCGCATCATCAAAAAGAACGACGCCGAAAAAATCCGCAAAAGCGGCAATGTACCGGCTGTTATCTACCATAAAGGCGAAGAGACCATTTCAGTCAGCGTCAACGAGCTTGAACTGAACAAATTGGTTCACACCGCTGAATCGCACATCATTGACCTTCGCTTTCCCGATGGCAAAGTGAAGCGTTCCTTCATAAAGGCAGTGCAGTTCCATCCTGTAACCGACAGAATCATCCATACCGACTTCCAGCTCTTTGCAGCCGATGAGGTCATTGAAATGGATGTACCTGTTACCGTTACCGGCGAATCGATCGGCGTAGACAAGGGCGGTAAACTGCAAATTCTGCGTCACAACCTGACACTGAAAGGCAAACCGGCCGACATGCCCGACCATCTGGTCATAGATGTCACCGAAATGCAAATCGGCAGCATTGTGCATGTTAAAGACATTCCTGCTGAATCATACAAGAACCTCGAAATCATTCTTGATCCAGAAACTCCTGTCGTGAGCGTTGTTGCTCCCAAAGTAGAGGTTGAGACCGAAGAGACCCCGGAAGCTGCCGCTCCTGAAACAGAGGAATGAGGTAACCGTGACTGCAAAAAGCTGCTTCCCCTGAAAAGAGAAGCGGCTTTTTTTAGCACTCAGACCCCATCATCCTCAAAGCCATCTGCAACAGCGTGAAAACAGACCCGACAGAAGGCCGACACGGCCTGAATTTTTTCATTGCGCTCTCTCTTGCAGCACTCCTCTCAGTCCTGTTCATTCAGTGGGACCTGTTTGTTCTCAGCATCCGCACCTTCCTCTTCGCACTTGCTCTCTTCATTTCCGCTCCCCAGGCACTGCAGCAGATATTCACATCTGAAATAACCCAGTTCTGGGCTGCCGCATTCTACCTTCTCACCTCCATCCTCATTCTCTCAACCATCCTTTTCAGACGGATGAAGAGGAAAGCCGGAGAATCCCCAGGAACCCCCGGCGAGCTGAGCCTTGGAAAAATAAGCCTCCGGGCCTTCATGCGTCAGAAAATCGCACTGATTGCCTCTGCCATCATATTCATCCTCTACTCCGTCGCATTTCTGGCCCCCTACATTGCCCCCTTTAGTCCCTATGACCAGCAGGACTTTCTGGTTACCGCATACCAGCCCCCATTAACCAGAATTGAGGGGCTGTTGCTTAAACAGCCGAAAACCCTTGAAATACCAATGCAGAAGGGTGAAGGCAGCGCAATATGGATGGTAAACACCCTTATCGGCGATTTCCGGAAGCTAAAAACACGCAATGAACCCCACGCCATCCGCTTTGTCAATTCTGTTCATGAAGAGGGCGAGAGTGCCGTCTACCGCCAAGGGATGCGCACCAAAACCATCCCTCTGGAAGAACTTGCAGGACCGGAGTACAGGGTCACGCGAACTTTTATTCTCGGCACCGACCAGTACGGCCGCGACATTCTCTCCAGAGTGATTTACGGCTCCAGAATATCCCTCTCCATCGGGTTTCTCGTAGTTCTCATTTCCGTCACCCTCGGCACCTTTGTAGGGGTTAGCTCTGGCTATTTCGGAGGCTGGGTGGACGCCCTCATGATGCGCATTGTTGATATTCTCATCGCCTTTCCCGCACTCTTTCTCATTCTCATCATCATTGCCACCTTCGGCAACTCCATCTACCTTATCGTCATCACCCTCTCTTTCACCGGCTGGATGGGGGTTGCCCGAATTGTACGCAGCCAGGTTCTCTCGCTCAAAGAGCAGGAGTTCATCCTTGCCGCCCGCTCGCTCGGCCTGTCCGACATGAGAATCATCTTCCGTCATCTCGCCCCCAATACCCTCACCCCGGTCATTATTGCCGCCACACTGAGAATTGGAAGCATCATCCTCACCGAAGCCGGGCTCTCTTTTCTCGGCCTCGGCGTACAGCCGCCTGTTCCCAGCTGGGGCAACATCATCAACGAAGGACGCGACAGCCTGCTCAACCATTGGTGGATCTCCACATTTCCAGGCATTGCCATTCTCACTACAGTGGTCTGCTTCAACCTTTTGGGCGATGGTGTCCGCGACGCCCTCGACCCACGCATGAGAGGCCAGTCATGACGCCACAATACCGCAAACCCGAACACTGGACAGCCCTCAGCTCCCGCTACATGCACAAGGAACCCTGGTTCACCGTACGAAAAGACAGGGGGAGAGCATGAAAAAAACGGCACAGCTCACTCTTCTTGAAACCGCCATCAAAGAGCTCGGCTACACACTTCGCTATGAAAAAGGGGATTTTTTAGGTGGTGACTGCCGCCTTCATGAAAACCGTGTTGTCGTGGTCAACAGGTTCCTTCCCCTTGAAGGAAAAATCCATACGCTCGCAAAGGTAATCAGACAACTGAACCCTCCCGGGATCTCAAAAGAAATTGCCGCCATCATCGACAGCCAGATTGCTGCAGGCCTCTTCACTCCCCCCGAAAACTGACCGCAGTATCGTCATAGACCACCATCTGCCGCTCTTTTGAACGGAACTCCACCGCCGGACGCTCCAGAGTAAACCGGCGCAGCACCTCTCTGTCGATTTTCTTCAAAAAACTGCCCGGTACAATCAGGCAATGTCGGGGCCGTGCATACTCAAGCCACGAGGCAAGCTCCCGCTGCTCCTTCAGCCCAAACCTGTAAATCCACAGCACAGCGGTATCAGCAGAAAAAAGCGGATCCCTGCGAAGATTTCCGGTTCCCGAAGCAATCAGAACCGACTGCCGGCGGCTCCAGAGCCTCACCACCCTATGAGCAGGCCGAGCCACAACAAAAGAAGAAAGAACAAGGAGAGAATCAGCCTGAAGGAAATGGTGCGGTGAGGGAACCCTGAGCACAAGCGAATCGGGTGAATAAAACTGGACAACCGCCGTAGGGGGAAGAAATCCGAACCCCGCCTCCTGTCGCCCGATGCGTGCGGCTTCCCCCGGCTTCCTCCCCGCGTCAACCTGAATGCTTTCCATGCCCGAAGAACAGAGAAAAGAAAGATCCCTTCCGAGGTTAATGCTCAAAAATGCCGGAGAAACAACGGCAGCGGGAACAAAAAAAACCTGCCACATAATAAGGTTGGCTGCCGCAAGCAGCAAAGTCACCCCCTCTTTCCACCGGTTCCGAAGCAGGAAAAAAAGCGGTACAGGAAGAAGAAAATAGAACAGAATAAGCTCAAATGCAGCAGGACGGAACTCAACAACCCCGAACGGAAGGCTGCTGAAAAACAAAACAGACTGCAAAGCAAGCATCGCAAAAAACTGTGCCGCAAGAGCAAGCATACCGGCCGCAGCAGCAGACACAAGGTTCAGCGCCAGCATCCCGAAAAGCGCATAGAGCATGAGTGAAGAAAAAAAGACAACGGGAAGATTTGCAGCAAAGGCAATAAGCGAAACGGTGCCAAAATACCATGCAATGAGAGGGGCCACGCCAAGGGAGGCCGCAACCGTAAGAAGCAGGCTTGAGAGCACAAACCTCCAGACGCGACGCGCAGCTCCCCCGCCCCTTTTCACCTGCTGGTTAAGACGCGAATACAACAGCAGAATGGAAAGCACTGCTGCATTGCTCATCTGGAAACCAGGACTGAAAAGGTCAAGCGGATCAAGAAAAAGGATTATGACATCGGCCAAAGCAAGGGCGTTGAGGGAAAACGACGGACGGCCCGATGCCGCCCCTGAAAGAACCACCATCGCCATAATTGAGGCTCGCCGCACAGATGGGGCTGCACCTGTTACCATGGTGTAGACAAGGAGAATGAACCCCGTCAGGGCAACTGCCGCCCAGCGACCCCATGTGGCGGACTTGAGCCGTTGCAGGAGAAGATTCACCACAAGAACAAGAAGACCAACATGGAGCCCCGAAACCGCAAGAATGTGCGCCGTGCCGGTTCGACGGAACGCCAGATCCAACTCAGGAGACAACTGGTCGCGCTCTGCGGCAAGAACCCCGGCCATAAACGCCCGTTCCGGCCCCTCGGGCACCAACTCCCTCAGGGAGTTCTCAAGATAGAGGGCAACAGGGTCAACGAAAAAGGCCTCAAACCACCCTGCCCCCCTCTCTCCATCACTCTGCACCTGCCACCCTCCGGCAGCAAAGACCGATGCCGATACCCCCTTCAGCCGGGCCGACCGGTGCGGGTTGAATTCCCCCCTGTTTCCTGGTCCGCCAATGGTTCCCACACTCCCCTTCACCCGCACGAGACTTCCGCGACGAAGGTTCAGTTCGCCCTTCCCTACTCCCCGTACCTGCACCGCCGCCCTGTCGCGGAGCTCAATTGAATCTCCATCATCAAACACCTCACGAACCTCCATGAGAAAACGGGTTCCCGAAGAAGAAACCACAGGCCGGCTCTCCACCATGCCGCTGAGAACAACGCTCCTGCCGGAAAAATCAAGAAGACTGCTTTGGGGAACATGGTTGAGACGGAAGTCGGTGGATCCAGCAAACGCGAACAACACCAGACAGAAAAAGGCTAGGGAGGTAAAGGGAAGAGGGAACCACCCGCCGTGGCGGGACCGACCGGAACGGAACAGTTCATAGAGAAGTCCCCCGGCAACCGCAAGAAGCGCGGAAAGAGCCGAAGCCAACCAAAACTCCACGGGCAGAGGGAAATAGGAGCCGGCGAGAATGCCCGCCCCCAACGAAGCCAGAAGACGCATCGCTGGATATGGAGCTAACGCAATGTTTCGTATATTCTTTTTTTTCACGAAAGCTCCTAAACCCTTTATTTCATGCTGGTCAAAGAGATTCTGAACACAGCACAAAAACCCGTATTCAGTTTTGAATTCTTTCCTCCAAAAAAAGATGCAGACTGGGACACACTATTTAAAACAATAGCGGCTCTCTCTCCGCTTAACCCGTCCTATGTGAGCGTCACTTATGGCGCCGGCGGCTCCACCCGGACAAGAACGCACGACCTAGTCACAAGAATCCAGAAAGAAACCGGACTTTCCGTCGTATCGCACCTGACATGCATTGCCTCAACAACCAACGAAACCGGTGAAATCCTTGAAAACTATCTGAGCCACGGCATCAACAATGTGCTTGCACTCCGGGGCGACAAACCCGCCGGCACAGAGTCCATAGATGACGCCGTCAAAGATTTTCCACACGCCATCAATCTGGTGCGGTTTATCAAAACCAATCATCCGAATATCGGTGTAGGCGTAGCGGGATTTCCCGAAGGGCACCCCGAAACCCCCAACAGGCTGAAGGAAATTGAGTATCTGAGGGCAAAAGTCGATGCAGGGGCAGACTATATTGTCACTCAGCTATTTTTTGACAACCGCGACTATTTTGACTTCGTGGAACGCTGCCGTCTGGCTGGCATTTCGGTCCCCATAATACCAGGAATCATGCCGATAACAAGCGCAAAAGGAATGACAAGAATGTCGGAACTTGCCCTTGGAGCCAGAATTCCAGCCCCTCTCCTGAAAAAAGTGCTCAGCGCGGAAAGCGACGCTGAGGTTGCCTCAATCGGCATTGAATGGGCCACAAATCAGGTTCAGGAACTCATTGACAACCAGATTCGCGGCATTCACTTCTATACGCTGAACATGGCCACAGCAACCCTTGAAATATTCCGGAACCTCCACAGCTAAAACTGCCGCAGTGGAACCCTCCTTCTTCTAAACGCTCAGAGGGCTGAACACATCGTTTGCCGTCAGCTGCTCAAGAGTCTCACGCCTGCGTATCAAACGGGCCTCAGCCCCATCAACCATCACCTCAGCAGGACGAAGCCGCCCATTATAGTTGCTGGCCATCACAGCGGCATAGGCGCCGCAGGACATCACGGCAACCAGCCCGCCCTCCGGTGCGTCATCAATCTCCCGGCCGCGTGCAAAAAAGTCGCTCGACTCACAGACCGGGCCAACCACATCGACAACCACCCTCTCTGTATGCTGCTGCACTGAAAAAACCTCATGATGCGACTGATAGAGCGCCGGCCGGATAAGCTCGGTCATGCCGGCATCGACAACAAAAAACTGCTTTCCCGTATGATTTTCCTTTTTATAGAGAATCTTGGTCAAAAGCACCGATGAATTAGCCACAAGAAAACGGCCAGGCTCAAGAATCACCCTCGCCCCCGTCTCCTTCAGCATAGGAACAAGTTTTTCAGCAAAACGCCCTATGGGGGTCGCCGGCTTCATGGGGTCATAGGTAACCGGGAACCCGCCGCCTATGTCCAGATACTCAATGGCAAAGCCCGCACTCCGAGCGTAACTGAACACATCAAGCAGTTTTGTTGCAGCGGCAACATAAAACTCCGTATCAAAAATCTGGGAACCTATATGCATGTCGAGCCCAGAAAGCCGGACATTCTGAAGACTGGGCAACAGAGAGAAAATAACGGGAAGTTCAGCCTCATCAATACCAAATTTCTCCTTGCTGTCGCCAGTAGTGATATAGGGATGGGTTTCAGCCGTAACATTCGGGTTAACGCGCAGCGCCACCGAGGCAACAACCCCCTCTTCGCCCGCAATACGGTCAATCGCCTGAAGCTCTGAAATCGACTCCACCTTCAGAAGCATCACGCCGCTTTTGAGGGCATAGGCAATTTCATCCGGCCGTTTGCCCACGCCGGCAACAATAATCCTGTTGGCAGGAACGCCAGCCTGAAGCGCCCGGTAGAGCTCTCCTCCGGAATTGACATCGCATCCCGCACCAAGCTCTCCAAACTCCCTGATAACATTCAGGTTGAAGTTGGCCTTCACCGAATAACAGGTAAGATGCGGCAACGAGGCAAAAGCCTTTTCAAACTCGCGGAAACTCGCCACAAGACTGCGACGGGAAGTTACATAGAGCGGTGTTCCGAAACGCTCAGCAAGCTCAGTCAGCCCAACGCCCTCACAGTTGAGTTCCCCGGCTTCAAAATGAAAATCTGTTCTATCCAACAAAATATCGCTACCCCTTCGTTTTTGTTAAAAAAGATAAAATACCCTTTCTCTGTCTATGAAGGAAAGAAATATCAGGAACTTGCAAAATCACCAACCCGGTCTTATATTCACAACTCACTTGAAAAGCATAAATCCATACACTAGCGAAGCGGAACAATGGCAAAAGGAAAAGAAAATAGAATCGTCATCACGCTTGAGTGCACTGAAGCCAAAAAAGAGGGCAAAACAGTCTCAAGATATACCACGACGAAAAACAAGAAAAACACGACAGACCGTCTTGTCCTGAAAAAATACAACCCGAGCATGCAGAAACATACGCTACACAAGGAAATTAAGTAATTTACTTTTTTGACTTTATAGAGAAAAAGCGCTTACTTTCATATTGGTTTTCAGCGTAGCATTTGCTTAGCCCGAATGGCGGAACTGGTAGACGCACTCGTTTCAGGGACGAGCGCCGCAAGGTGTAGGAGTTCGAATCTCCTTTCGGGCACATAAATAGCTTACTCGCGATATGCATGCAACTTCGTCTCTCATCTTTTCAGCAGACAGTTCTTTTTCGTCTGTTCTTTCACATATGACACAGAGTACGCACCTTTCAAGAGAAGGTGCTTTTTTTTGTGCCTCTCATAATCCAAAACACGAGCAGTAGTGGATCATACAAAAATCAACCTCCTTGTCAGGCTTCAGCACCTCGACAATCAGATAGAAAAAATCGTCAGCCTTCAAAAAGGGCTACCCGAAGAAATCGGTGCACTTGAAGAGGATCTGAACTTTACCGTAAAGCAGATTGAAACGCGCACAGCAAAAAAAGAAGAGCACCTCAAGCTTCGCCAGCATCTCAATGAAACCGCCAACGCGTGCCGTGAAAAAATTCTTGCGTTCAGGGAAAAACAGACCCTGGCAAGGAACAATAAAGAGTACGACGCTCTCTCCAAACAGATTGAGTACGAAGAAAAGGAGATAGCGCTTGCTGAAATCGGTCTTCAGGACATCAGCCAGGGCGAACAGCGAACCCTTGAAATGCAGGAAAAAGGACGCCAGCTGATTGCCGAAAACCGCTACGACGAAATATCCGAGGACATGATGCCCGACGATGTTCTCGCCCAGCAGCTTAAGGACCTAAAGCAACAGGCCAAACAAAAAAATGAAGAGCTCAACGGCATTGTCATTGAAACTGCCGAAGAGGTCACCGCGCTCCAGAAAAAGATTGACGCACAGCGAGAACTGCTGGCAACGGAAGCCAAGCGCCTGCTTGACAAATACGACCACCTCAGAAGCGGCACGCTCAGCAATGCTGTTGTACCGCTCAACCGCAACGCGTGCTCAGGCTGCAACACCAGAGTGCCCACCAACCGCCACACCATGATTGTGCAGGGAGGCTTTTACCTGTGTGAATCATGCGGACGCATTGTCGTGCATGAGCGCCTTTTTGAAGAAGCCAATATCTAAAATACATCACCGCCCTCATAAAAAAGGGCGTGCTTTTCAGCAATCACATGCTATATTTAAAAAGCTGAAACCGCAAGTGTGCAGTCGCTGCAGGGCCAATGGCTCTGCAGAGGAAAGTCCGAACTTCACAGGGCAGGGTGCCGGTCGAGAGAGCCGAAAGGTCCTCAAGCCTGGGCAGGTCGGCGCAAGCCGGTCCTGACAGAGAGCGCAGCAGAAAGCAGACCGCTCCGGGAAACCGGAGTAAGGGTGAAACGGCGGTGTAAGAGACCACCAGGCATTCCGGTAACGGAATGCGCTATGCAAACCTCCCCGAAGCAAGGCCGAATAGGAAAGCTTTTCCCTTAAAGGGAAAAAGGGCGGCCCGCCCAATTCCGCAAGGAGAGTTTTCGGGTAGGCCGCATCAGATAAATGACTGCAGTTTCATCCGGTACGCCGGATGAATCACAGAATTCGGCTTACATCTTCGGTTTCGGCTTTTTTTATTCAGCCATCCTCAGGGCTGACATCCACCGAGAGCACTCCAGTGCCAGAAATCTTTACACTGACACTCACCGGCCTGCAGCATACCGCGCAGTCTTCAGTATACTGCTGATTCCCTGCACTGCAGTCAATAGCCAAATCCATCACCTCTCCACAGAAAGGACAGGGAACTGAAACCGTTTCAAGCATATTCATAAGCTGCTCCTCTCTTCAGTTGGCAAAACACCCAGACCAAGACCCCGGAGATAGTGGTCCTCTTTCTGGCGCATCTGCTCCCTCTCCGCTGATGACCCGTCAACATACCCAAGAAGATGCAGCGATGAATGGACGGTGACACGGAGAAGCTCCTGCATAAATCCACTCCTGAAACGCACCGCATTGCGGCTCACTTCGTCAAACGACACATAAAACTCCCCCTCCACAGCCAGCCCTTCACTGTAAGGAAAGGTTACAGTATCGGTATCATAGTCATGCCCCAGATATTCCCTGTTGATACGGCGCATCATCCGTCCTCCGCAATAAATGCCCTCAATTGACACTGCTTTCGCACCCTCCCCTGAAAGCACCAGCTGTATGGCCTTTTTCAGTTTGGCCTCCGGAAAGGGTCGACGGGTAGTGTTGTACAGTTGAATCGTCATAGCGGTTATATGGCAAGATGGCCGGTAAGCGCATCAATATGCTTCAAGGTGTGCTTATGTACCTGAAAGGTCAGCTCTATATCCTCATCAATACACTGCCGGTCGGTCACCTCCGTATGTTCGTACAGATAACCAATCAGCTTGTAGTCGGCCACATGGACCCTGATTTTCCGTTCGGTGTAATCGAGCGCCACATGCTCGGCAATTCGAAGACGCAGCTCGGCAAGATTAATGCCGCGGGCAGCCGAAACAAACACAGCTTCAGGATACCGGGCCCGGAGGCTGAGAAGGGTTGCGGGATCCTCAAGGGCGTCAATTTTGTTGAACACCTCTATGGTGTTCGGATGGCTGACCCCTATCTCCCGAAGCGTGGCGTCAACCACCTGCATCTGCTCCTCAAAAGCAGGATGGCTGAGGTCAATCACATGAAGCAGAAAATCCGCCTGCAGCACCTCGTCAAGCGTGGAGCGGAAACTCTCAACCAGCGTATGGGGAAGCTTGCGTATAAAACCAACCGTGTCAGACAGAAGAACAAGCTTGTTTATTTTCAGCTCAAGGCGGCGGGTTTTGGTGTCAAGCGTTGCAAACAGGCGATTTTCAGCAAAAGCCTCTGCCTCAGGGCAGAGCCGGTTCATAAGGGTTGATTTTCCCGCGTTGGTATAACCCACAAGCGCCACCCTCGGAACCGTCAGCCGCCCCCGGGTCTGCGTGTCATGCTGGAGAGAAACATCGCGGAGCTTTTTTTTCAGCAGTGCTATCCTGCTGCGCACAAGGCGACGGTCTGTCTCAATCTGCGTCTCGCCAGGCCCCTTGGTTCCAATGCCGCCCTTCTGCTTCGAAAGGTGAGTCCACTGGCCCGTCAGGCGCGGCAGCATATACTCCAGCTGTGCCAGTTCAACCTGCATTTTCGCCCGGAACGACTTTGCCCTCAGGGCAAATATCTGCAGAATAAGACCGGTCCGGTCAATCACCTTACAGGCAAGCTCCCGTTCAAGGTTTCTCGCCTGAAGCGGCGTAAGGTCATCGTCAAAAATCACGATATCAGCCTCCCGGTCCTTCACCATGCTTCGCAGCTCGTCCACCTTACCACTCCCTATTGCAAAACCGGGATCAGCAGCGCGCCGTTCCTGGATCATTGACTTCTCAATATCGGCTCCCGCCGTATCAGCAAGGAAAGCCAGTTCCTCAAGGTATTCCTCCACCATTACACGGGGAGTTTCAGGCGGATAGGCTATTCCGACCAGAATTGCCTTTTCTCGTGCATCGCTTGCAGCAACAGTATTCAACAGATTTTCAGGTATAAGTATTGCGCCCGGAGGGCTACCGGGCATATTGTGATTTTAGGCGGTTTGTTATATCTTGCCACACTTCCTTAAAGTAACCTATGCAGACCCTCTAAAAGTTACACATTTTTGTTATTCACGCCATACCGAGGTGGCAGCAAAAAAAATCGGCGGGCCCCTGGAAGACAATAATCGCGAACAGCAGATGACAAACGGCAACAACGGGACCATATCCATACCGCAATACAGCAAGGAGCTTGCCCCCCGAGACGCATATCAGCATTGTCGCCAGATTGCAAAGCATCACGCCAAAACTTTTTATCTCGCCACTCTCTTCCTCCCCAAACGGCTGCAGAACCCCATTTTTGCCATATATGCCCTGCTTCGTACCGTTGACGACCTTGTTGACAACGCCGAAGAAAAGCTGACCAAAGGCACCATAACGCGCGAAACCATCAACACGCTGCTTGAGGATTGGAAAACACGCCTCAAAGCCTGCTACGCCGGAGAAACAGGAAGCGACCCCATCATGGTTGCATGGAACCACACGCTCGAAAGCTATCCAATTGCCATTGAGCACCCGCTTGAGTTGATTGAGGGTGTTGCCATGGACATTGAATTCACCCCGTTCGAAACCTTTGACGAGCTCTATGTATACTGCTACAAAGTAGCCTCGGTGGTCGGGCTTATGACATCAGAAATTTTCGGGTACAGCGATCCGGCAGCCCTCCGCCATGCAATAGATCTCGGTATAGCCATGCAGCTCACCAACATTCTCCGCGATATTGGAGAAGATGTGGACCGCGGAAGGATATATATACCGCTGGAAGATTTGGAGCGGTTCGGCTACAGCCATGAAGAGTTCATGCAGAAAACCATGAACGAAAAATTCAGGCGCCTTATGCAGTTTCAGATAGAGCGCGCAAGAAACTACTACCTTTCATCCGACAAAGGAATCCCGATGCTTCAGAAAGAGAGCCGTCTGGCCGTTGCCCTCAGCAGCGTCAACTACTCGAACATCCTGAAATCCATTGAAGAAAACAACTATGATGTTTTCTCACAACGGGCCTACCGCTCGCTGAGCCAGAAGTTGCTGACAATACCCGAAGTATGGTTAAAATCCAACGCAACCAGCTGACGGCACCACAACAATCAAGAGCTCCCTCATTCACAACACCGTAACTCATTGTCCCGATTTCTTTATGCACCAGGAACACGAACAGCAACTCTCCCTCAACGACCAGATGCAGCGCCGTCTGGACGAACGCACCCACCTTTTGGAATCGGGCGTGAACCCCTATCCATGTGAATTTGCCCTCACCACCCATTCAGAGGATATCATTGCCACCTTTCAGGAGGAAGCCAAAACTCCCGTATCAGTAGCAGGGCGCATTATGGCTATCAGAAAAATGGGGAAAGCCTCATTTTTCCATATTCAGGATGCCAAAGGCAGAATACAGATCTACCTGAAAAAAGACGAAGTGGGAGAGGCCTCATACAGCACCTTCAAACTGCTTGACATCGGTGACATCGTCGGCGTCAAAGGCTACACATTCAAAACCAGAACCGGTGAAATATCGGTTCATGCCGAAGAGTTCACACTCCTCTCAAAATCACTGCGCCCCATTCCCGTTGCCAAAGAAAAAGAGGTTGAGGGAGAAAAAGTGGTGTTCGACGCCTTCTCCGACCGTGAACTCCGCTACCGCCAGCGCTATGTTGACCTCATCGTCAACCCGGAAGTCCGCAAAACTTTCATAAAGAGAAGCGCCATAGTTTCACACATGCGCAACTTCTTCACCACAAAAGGGTGGCTTGAGGTTGAAACCCCAATCCTCCAGCCCATCTACGGAGGAGCCGCTGCACGCCCCTTCACCACGCACCACAATGCGCTGGATATGGAACTCTACCTCCGCATTGCAAACGAGCTCTATCTCAAACGCCTCATTGTAGGCGGATTTGAGGGCGTGTTTGAATTCGCCAAAGATTTCCGCAACGAAGGCATCGACCGTTTCCACAATCCCGAGTTCACCCAGGTTGAGCTCTATGTGGCCTACAAAGACTATAACTGGATGATGGAGCTTGTCGAGCAGCTCTTCCACCAGACCGCCCTTGCCGTCAACGGTAGCGACACAACATCGTTCCTCGGCCATGAAATCAGCCTCAAGCCACCGTTCCGTCGTATCACAATTGCCGATTCCATAAAAGAGTACACCGGCGCGGATATAGAAGGAAAAACCGAAACTGAGCTCCGCAACACAGCAAAAGACCTCGGTCTGGAACTCGACCCGAAAATAGGGTCAGGCAAAATCATTGATGAAATTTTTGGCGAGTTCGTAGAACCAAAACTGATTCAGCCAACATTCATCACCGACTACCCGACCGAAATGTCGCCGCTGGCCAAACCGCACCGTGAAAAAGAAGGGTTGGTAGAGCGGTTCGAGCTCATTGCAGGTGGCAAAGAGATATGCAACTCATTCTCCGAACTCAACGACCCGGTTGTTCAGCGCCAGCGGCTTGAAGAGCAGGCCAGTCTCCGCCAGCGTGGAGACGACGAAGCCATGATTGTAGACGAAGACTTTCTCAGAGCACTTGAATACGGCATGCCCCCCTGCGCAGGCCTCGGCGTCGGCGTTGACCGCCTCGTCATGCTGCTCACCGGAGAAGACTCCATCCGCGATGTCATCTTCTTCCCGCACCTCAAACCGGAATGATGGAGTTGAACAGACAGAAAAAAACAATTCCAGTGTTCAGGAATTTCAAAGTCCCACTTTCACAGCAAAGAGCCCGTTGAAGCGGGCAACGGAACCCGAAGGAGCCATAAGAAAAATCTACATCAGGGCGCTTGCTAACGGGACAGGTGAAGTTGACTGGAAGGAATAAACGCCTGATATATTCAATACATACAAAACACCAACAAAAACAAATATTCTCTGTATAGGAAAAGGCCCAACCCGAAAAACCTTACAGACAATGAAACCCATCTGCATCAACGGCTACTGCTTTGACCGTATTCACCTCTGGATACAGTACCACAAAAGCATACCTCTTTTCATTGAAGTTGTCGTAGAGGTCTTCTTCCCGAAAAAACGCCAAGCAGAAAGACTGGTCATGTTCAACCACGGATTTCTCATCGGGAACGACCTGTTCTACTACCCGAAAAAAATCGTCGGTGCACTCCTCAACGACAACCCCCTTTTCGGCATCAACCCTTCGTATTCTTATAATAACAGCAACGCTGCCGCCGAACACAACTGAGCAATGGTATTTATCAGTGCATCCCACTCACAGGGAACCGGCCTCCCGGCAATTGACATCAGCGGCAATCCGAGAGTGGGTCAGGAGGCCTATGCGGCAGCCTCCTATCTGGCGAGATACGGTGTAACCGATTTTTTTTTACCGAGAAAAAGAGTACGGAAGGAGCCAGAAGTTTGTTGACTGCAGCCTCCCCCCGAAAATCCCGATTCATGACATCCAACAAGGTCATCTTTGCCGGCCACTCGGTTGGCGGAGCGCATGCCCAAGCAGCAGCCTGCGATTTCGAGCAGCTGCAGGACATTGGAGGGAAAACCGGAAAGACCTTCAACCCGATTATCTATGACCGTGAGTTTCTGCCAGCCTCAACCGAACCCCTTTCAGAGTGGAATCCTGCACACAGAGCCTCTCCGGTCGGTCTCCTGCAGCTCTCACCCATTGACCAGAAGTTCCCCCTCGTTGCACCAGGAATGCAGCCCTACAGGGAAGCTCTTTCAGTAAAGCCCATGCCAATGGTAATGGCGGTTGGAGAATGTGACTGCCCGAGCCTCACCGGCTCAACTCCCCCGGCATGGAAGGAGGAAAATGAAAGCCCTACGCAATTCAGGCAGCTCGCACCCGAAGGAGGAAGCTCGTGGGCCGTGGCAACGAGAATAGCAAAAGGCAGCCACTGCGGCTACCTTACCGAACCCGACACCCTCTGCCAGGTCAGCGACAGCAAAAAAGAGTGCCATCTCTGCCCCAATATTGAGCCCTACGCTCCAGACGGGGAAGAAAGCGCCTTTACAACTGAACTTTTCAGGCGCTTTATAGCGCACCAATCCAAAAGCGCACAGGGTGAAGCAAGCCGCGATGAGTGGCTCAAAAGCTCTTTCATGGTATGGCTGAACAGAGAAAGTCCGGACGGCACAGTAAAGCTGCTCCCTTTCCGGAGCGGGCAGTATATTGACTATGCGGGAGCAGAAACCGTTCTGAAGGTTCAGGGCGCCGGAATGCCGTAGTACTCCCGGTACCACGCCACAAACCGTTTGATGCCCTCGTCAACAGTGGTTTCAGGCTTGTACTGCACATCCGCGATGAGCTGCTCAACATCGGCATAGGTATCAGGCACATCACCGGGCTGGAGCGGCAGAAACTCTTTTTCGGCTGTTTTGCCAAGCTCCCGTTCCAGTGCGCCAATGTAGTCCATCAGCTCCACCGGCTGGCTGTTTCCGATATTATACACCCTCCACGGAGCGCGACTTGAACCGGGGTCAGGCTTCAGGCCCGACCAATCGGGATTCGGTTCGGCCACATGATCGAGCGTGCGGATAACACCCTCAACAATATCGTCGATAAAAGTAAAGTCCCTCCGATGCTTGCCGTAGTTGAACACCTGTATGGGTTTCCCTTTGAGAATGGCGTCGGTAAAGAGGAACAGCGCCATGTCGGGCCTTCCCCACGGTCCGTAGACGGTGAAAAAGCGGAGGCCTGTAGTTGGAAGCCTGTAAAGATGGCTGTAGGTATGCGCCATCAGCTCATTGGCCTTCTTGCTGGCCGCATAGAGAGAAAGAGGATGGTCAACATTGTCATGCACGGAGAACGGCATGGTTTCATTGGCGCCGTACACGGAGCTGGACGAGGCATATACCAGATGCTCAACCCCGTTATGGCGGCACCCCTCAAGAATATTGGTGAAGCCGAGAATGTTGCTCTCAATGTATGAATGCGGGTTGATGAGCGAATAGCGCACACCGGCCTGTGCCGCCAGATTGACAACCCGGTCGAACCGCCCTTCTGCAAACAGATCCTCCATCGCCTTGCGGTCGGCAAGGTCCATCTTCACAAACCGGAAATTCTCCTGACCGGTCAGCCGGGCGAGCCGGGCTTCCTTGAGCGATACATCATAGTAGTCGTTCATATTGTCGATGCCCGTCACCCTGTCGCCCCGTTCAAGAAGCCTGCGAGATACATTTGAGCCGATAAAACCGGCTGCGCCGGTAACAAGTACATGCATGGGAGAATCGTTTATGTGTTTGGTCTGATTCTTATTATAAAAACTAATCCCCGCGTCTGCAAGCATTACGCTCCGTCTCTTCTATTATGTAACTTTTTTAGGCTTAAAACATTTTTTTCCATAAAAAATTAAGGTATATAACGGAAGAGCTCCACAAAAGCTCCCTCCGGCAATATGTAAAACGACGGATATGAAGCGTTTCTTTGACGGTTACAATGCAGATACGAACCGTTTTTTTGATGAAGTCATGACAGGGGAAAGATCCCCCCGCCCCCATTACGACAAACTGCTCCACCGCTTCGGGCAGTTTTCCGTTGAAGACATCAAAGCCCGCCGGGAGATGGTGAACATGTATTTCCGGAACCAGGGCATTACCTTTACCGTTTACGGCCGTGAAGAGGGCATAGAACGGCTTTTTCCCTTCGACCTCATACCAAGAGTACTGCCTTCAAAAGAGTGGGAACTGATTGAAAAAGGGCTTACCCAGAGAATCACGGCACTCAACCTCTTTCTGCACGATATATACCATACCCAGAAAATCCTGCGTGACAGGGTCATTCCCGCGGAGCTTGTTCTCGGTAGCCCCCATTTCAGGAGAGAGTTCGTCGGAGTCACCCCGCCACGAGGCATTTACATCCATATAGCCGGCAGCGACATCATACGCGATGGCTCAGGGAACTACCTCGTCCTTGAAGACAACCTGCGCACGCCCAGCGGTGTCTCATACATGCTGCAGAACAGGCAGGCAATGAAACGCGCCTTCCCCGTTCTTTTTGAGCAATACAAAGTCCGCCCCGTCGAACACTATCCGCAGGAACTGCTCCGCACACTGCATGAAGTTGCTCCGCAGGGGCGCACAAACCCCAATGTGGTATTGCTGAGTCCGGGCATCTACAACTCGGCATATTTCGAACACAGCTTCCTTGCCCGCCAGATGGGCGTTGAACTCACCGAAGGGCGCGACCTCGTCGTTAACGACAATATGGTCTACGCCCGCACCACCAGAGGGCTTGAGCAGGTGGATGTCATCTACCGCAGAATTGACGACGACTATATTGACCCGCTGATGTTCCGCCCCGACTCGAAACTCGGTGTGGCCGGCCTCATCAACGCCTATCGAAAAGGCAATGTCACTCTGGCAAATGCCATCGGAACCGGCATTGCCGACGACAAGGTCATCTACAGTTTCGTGCCAAAAATCATCCGGTACTACCTCGGAGAAGACCCAATACTGGAGAATGTCCCAACCTGGCTTCCAGGCAATCCCGGCGACCTGAAATACATTCTTGAACACCTCGACACGCTGGTAGTCAAAGCGGCCAACGAGTCGGGAGGGTACGGCATGCTTATCGGCCCCGAATCTACCACAGAAGAGCAGGAGAGGTTTGCGGAACTGATTGTAAAGAATCCCCGCAACTACATAGCACAGCCAACCATTTCCCTCTCACGCCACCCGAGCCTGTTCAGCGACTCGGAGCTTTACGGATGCCATATTGACCTTCGTCCCTATGTCCTGAACGGGAAAACCACCACAATTGTACCTGGAGGGCTCACCAGAGTTGCCCTGAAACGGGGCTCACTTGTTGTGAACTCCTCACAGGGCGGAGGCAGCAAAGACACCTGGGTTGTTGACGAATAACCGCACAATAAAATGATTGCCACCCTATGTTAAGCCGCGTTGCCGAATCCCTTTTCTGGATGAGCCGCTATGTTGAGCGGGCTGAAAATACTGCAAGGTTTTTTGATGTCAACTTCAACCTCCTGCTCGACCTCAACCGCATCACCCCAACCGAGAACCCCGACTGCTGGATTGCGCTGATTCTCGTCGCCGGCAACCGCGAAAAGTTTGAAAGCCTGTATGGTGAATACAGTGCCGAGAGCGTTACCGACTATCTGGTCTTCAACCGTAGCAACTCAAACTCCATCATCTCCTGCATCGGCCTGGCAAGGGAAAACGCCCGAAGCATCATTGAGAGCATTTCAAGTGAAATGTGGGAACAGATCAACAACCTCTACCACCTGCTGCAAACCATGCGACCGGAAAATGTACAGAACGACCCTTTCCGTTTTTACCGCGAAATCAAGAATGCCTCGCACCTTTTTCAGGGCATTACGGACAACACCATGGCACGAAGCCAAGGATGGGACTTCATTCAGGTTGCTAAATATCTGGAACGGGCCGACAATATCACCCGCCTTATTGATGTCAAGTACCATATACTCGCTCCCAATACCAGCAATAAGGCCGATGTGCTCAGCTGTTCTGTCGACATCATCCAGTGGATGGCCGTCCTGAAAAGCTGCAGCGCACTTGAAGCATTCAAAAAAGTCCATCTTTCACGCATCCAGCCGGAGAACATTCTGGAGTTTCTCATTCTCGACAAAACTTTTCCGCGCAGCATTCATTTTTCCATCGGTGCAGCAAAAGAGTCCCTATGGAGGCTGTCGGGCAACTCAACCCAAAAAAATCTCTCCGATTCAGACCGGCTGGTAGGAAAAATGGAGGCCGAGCTGAGCTACACCACCGTTGAGGACATTATAGAGAGGGGGCTGCATGAATATCTGGACGAAATCAAGATCCGACTGAAAAAAGCCGGAGAACAGCTGCATCTGGTATATTTTGCTTACCATACCCCGGAAATTGAATCGCAGGAAGAAAACAAGGCGCTCCCCTTTACAGGCCTTGCAAGCGGGCGGGCAAACTGGAGTCAGGCACAGCAGCAACAGCAACAGTCAGCCTCACGGGCAACCCCGGCAAGGAAAAACGCATGATACTCAAAGTAGAACACCGCACGCTGTTCGCCTACAGCAGCCCCATCTATGAAACCGCCACCGAAGTGCGGCTTCACCCCGACTGCAGCCACGCATCCCAACAGCGCTGCAGCAGCTTCACGCTTGAAATAGAACACTCCCCAACCATTTTCGAGTACACGGACTTTTACGGCAACAAGGTCCACCACTTCAACATCCTCCAAAGTCATGACCGGGTCAGCATTCTGGCGACCTCAATTGTTGAAACAGGCAAAGGAACCCCGCTCTCGTCCTACAACGAGGAGATTCTCCTCATGGACCTCTCCGCCGAAAGCCGATTTGTCAATTTCGATCCCGCCATCCGCGACTTTACCGCGCCCTTCTCCCCGGATATGCCTCCCCTTGCCCTTGGCGAAGCGATCTGCCGGAAAATCAACAACTCCTTCATATATGAACCCGGAGTCACCGATGTTCACAGCACCAGCGCGGTAGTAATGGCTCTTGGACGCGGCGTATGCCAGGACTTTGCCCACATTATGCTGGCCGCATGCCGTAGCCTCCAGCTGCCCGCCCGCTATGTAAGCGGATACCTGTTCGGCGGCAGCACACCTGACGGCCATGACGAGGCATCGCATGCATGGTGCGAAATCTACGGGGGCCCCGAAATCGGATGGGTAGGAATGGATCCCACACACAGCTCCCTCTTTGTCGACGAACGATACATTAAAATCGGCTCAGGCCGTGACTACGCCGATGTTCCGCCCGTCCGGGGAACATGGAAAGGCAGTGCAGAAGAGACCCTCAGCGTCGCCGTCCGGGTCACCAGCATCAGCTAAACCTCCCGCACAGCCCTCTTTCCTTTTTTATTTCTCTCTCCCGCTGATTACCTTCAAGTAACCTCTAATGTATTGTCGTCTGCGCAATGTCAGTCCCTTTTCCTGCCTTATGAACTTCCGCCTTCTTTCCACAGACACAAAAACGGCCGCCCGCTGCGGAGTGCTCTCAACAGACCACGGTGCCGTGCCAACCCCCGTCTTCATGCCGGTCGGCACCCGAGCCAGCGTCAAATCGGTGGAGCCGCACGAACTGCTGGAACAGCAGGTCCACATTATCCTTGCCAACACCTACCATCTCTACCTCAAACCCGGCAACGCCATAATGCGGAAAGCCGGAGGAATACACCGGTTCATGAACTGGCAGGGCCCACTCCTTACCGACAGCGGTGGCTACCAGGTGTACTCACTCTCCGACCTCCGGAAAATCACCGAAGAGGGAGTCACCTTCAAATCGCACCTCGACGGGAGCATGCTGCAGTTCACCCCCGAAAATGTGGTTGATACCCAGCGAATCATCGGCAGCGACATTGTAATGCCGCTTGACGAATGCCCCCCTTCAACCGCCGAGAGGGAGTACATACGCAAATCGGGAGAGATGACCATCCGGTGGGCAGAGCGGGCAAAACAGCACTTCAGCGCCACCCATCCGCTCTACGGCCACGGCCAGTTACTCTTCGGCATAACCCAGGGAGGAACTCACCCTGACCTGCGCACCATTTCAGCAAAAGCCCTTGTGGACCTCGACTTTGACGGCTACGCAACCGGCGGCATGGCGGTCGGAGAACCGGCAGAAGAGATGTACCGGATTCTGGAACTCTCCCACACCCTTCTCCCCGAACACAAACCCCGCTACCTCATGGGGGTCGGCACGCCCGAAAACATTCTCAACGCCATAGAACGGGGTGTCGACATGTTCGACTGCGTCATCCCGACCCGTGAAGGGCGAAACGGACGGGTCTATACCAGACATGGCAAAATGAACCTGCGCTCGGCAAAATACTCCGAAGACTTTTCATCCATAGATGAGGGGTTCGACAACAATGTCTGCCGGAATTATTCCCGGGCCTATATCCGTCACCTGCTGAATGTAGGAGAAATTCTCGGACTCAAACTCTGCACCCTGCAGAACATCTCCTTTTTCATGTGGCTCACCCGCACCGCACGCACTGAAATCCAGAACGGCTCGTTCAGTGAGTGGAAAGAAAGCTTTCTTGAACAATACAGAAGCAATGACTGAACAATCCAGCAAAGTCTTTCTCTTGAGCCTTGGCTGCTCAAAAAACACCGTCGACTCCGAACGGCTTATGGCGCAGGCCGAAGCCGCCGGGATTGTATTCACCCAGAGCGCCACTGATGCCGACACAATCATCATCAACACCTGCGGCTTCATTGCCGATGCCAAAGAGGAGTCCATCAATGAAACGCTGGCTGCCATAGCCGAAAAAGAGAGCGGCAGAGTCCAGAAAATATTCGTGATGGGCTGCCTCCCGGAACTCTACCGCACTGAACTTCAGACAGAACTCCCCGAAGTAGACCGCTTTTTTGGCACCCGCGAACTGCCCGCCGTGCTTAATGCCATAGGGGCCAGCTACCGCATTGAGCTTCACGACCACCGTTCCATTACGCCGCCGAACCACGCCTCATTCCTCAAAATCTCCGAAGGGTGCAGCCGAAGCTGTGCATTCTGCTCCATCCCCCGGATTCGTGGCCCATACATCAGCCAACCTCTCGACCAGCTCCTTCGCGAAGCCCGCCTCCTGCAGGAAAATGGGGTCCGTGAACTCAACATCATCGCCCAGGACATAACCCTCTACGGGGTTGATCTTTACGGACGACAGATGCTCAACGACCTCCTGCTCCGCCTCTCCGACATGGATTTTGGATGGATTCGTTTGCTCTACGCCTATCCCCTGAACTTTCCGCTGGAAGTCATCGACACCATGAGAGAGAGGGCGAATGTATGCAACTACCTCGACCTCCCGCTTCAGCACTGCAATGACAGGATTCTCCGCTCAATGAACCGCGGCATCACCAAAGAGGGGGAACTGGCGCTTATTGAGGCCATCCGGGAAAAAAACCCCGACATCCGACTCCGCACAACTATGATTGCCGGATATCCGGGTGAAACACGGCAGGAATTCGAGGAACTCCTTGAGTTTGCAGCAACCGTTCGCTTCGACCGACTCGGATGCTTCCCTTACTGCCACGAAGAGTTCTCCCCTGCATTTTCACTCGTTGACAGTGTTCCAGAAGATGAAAAAGAGAGCCGTACGGCTGAGCTCATGGAGCTGCAGGAGGGTATTTCAGAAGAAAAAAACCAACTGCTCGAAGAAAAGGAACTTATCGTCCGCATCGATCGGATTGAGGAGGGTGCCGCATGGGGCAGAACGGAGTGGGACGCGCCCGAGGTTGACAATGAGTGTTCACTTGAGCCTGCCGGACACAGGGTTGCCCCCGGCACACTCTGCCTCGCCAAGATTGAGGGGAGTTCCCCCTACGAACTCTTCGGCACCATCCTGAAAGTGCTTGAATAGAACCTCTTGCAGGTCGGGGCTTTTGGCCATTTTTCGCTATATTTGTGCCAAAGCGGGCAAGCATATAAAGCCCGGAAAACCCCGAAGAGACCCTAAACAGCAGTCGTGGAAAAAACGCATTCACTCATTTTTCTGACCGGATTCAGTGGATCGGGCAAATCCAGCATAGGGCCGCTTCTGGCAAACTCCCTTGGCTATGACTTCATTGACATCGACAGTGCAATTGAAAAGCAGGCAGGCAAACCCATCACACGAATTTTTGCCGACGATGGAGAAGCCGCATTCCGTGAGCTTGAGCTGGCCATGATCAAAACAGTAGCTGGCAGAACAGATCTGGTAGTCTCTTTGGGAGGAGGCGCTCTTGAAAACAACCCATCCTTTGAATTGGTAACCGATTCAGGCACCCTTGTCTACCTGAAATCCGACCCCAAAAATCTGGCCAAACGGCTTTTCCACAAAAAAGACCGCCCCCTGCTTCGTAGCAGCGGCACTGAAAAACCAGACCGCGACAAACTGGAACAGAAAATCAACGCGATTCTTGAAAACAGGGAACCCCGCTACCAGTCTGCATCCATTACCGTTGCTACCGACCAGAAACGGATTGGGTCAACAGTAGAGGAACTGACACGGAAAATTGAACGGTTAGTGCGCAAAAGCGCATCCACAGAATAAAACGATCAACCAACAGGCCAACAGTGAGTACAATAGTTGTTACAACACCGGCAACCGCCGGACTGGGAGAGCAGTTCAAAGCACATGGACTGACAAAAAAAACCGTTGTCCTTTTCGACGAAAACACAAAGCGGCTGTTTGGAGAGGAAATTCTTCAAACCCTCCACAGCGAAGGGTTCCGCACTCTTGAACTGGTAGTTCCCGCCCGTGAAACCTCCAAAAGCCTCACCACAGCCAACCGGCTCTATGGCAGCATGATTGAAGCCGATATCGACCGAAGCTGGAACCTGATAGCAGTAGGGGGAGGCGTTGTGGGCGATCTCGGGGGGTACATTGCCGCAAGTTACTACCGCGGCATTCCGGTCATTCAGTTCCCCACCACCCTGCTTGCCATGACAGACAGCTCGATAGGCGGGAAAGTGGCAATCAACCACCCGCTCGGCAAAAACCTGATCGGATTCTTTCACCTTCCCGAACTGATTCTCATAGACCCCTCCCGACTCAAAACACTGCCTCTGCGGGAAATATACTCCGGCATGGCCGAAGTAATCAAATACGGCTTCATTGCCGACGCCGCATTCTTTGCCATGCTCGAAAAACACTTCTCAGACATCGTCTCACTCAAAGAACCCTGGCTAAGTGAAGCGATCCGAAAAAGTGCGGGCACAAAAGAAAATGTTGTCGCCAGCGACTTCAGGGAAATGAACGGTCTGCGCGCAACCCTGAATTTCGGCCACACCTTCGCCCACGGACTGGAAAAACTCGCCGATTACCGCCATATCGGCCACGGCGAAGCAGTCACCATCGGCATGGCATGCGCCCTCTTCCTCTCCTCCGATCTCGGGTTTCTTGACGCCACCGAACGCCAGAGAGGCCTTAGCCTCATCAGCCGGTTCCGCTTTCCAAAAAGGCTCCTGAAAAAACGATTTCTTGCAATTGAAGGCGAAACACTGCTCCAGAACATGCTCTCAGACAAGAAAAAGCTTGACCGTAAACTCCGGTTCGTTCTGCTGAAAAAGCTGGGGGAAGCGTTTCTTTATGAGAAGGATGTTGACGACAGGAAGGTTCTTGAAGCAATAGAGGAAGCAAAAAAGTTCTTCACCGGGCATTCTGGCAGTTGAGCGAAAACAGATAACGGGCGCCATAAAGAACGGCATGTTCGTCAATCCTCAAAGAATAATCAAGCAGCTGAGCAAGAAGCGGCGCATGCCCCCCGGTAGCAATGACCCGTACCTCTTTTTCGCCATGTTCAGCTTCGAGCCAGCGGGTGATTTTCGAAATCAGCCCCTCAACCCCCGACACGCATCCCCATACCACACCACTTTGAATGCACTCCCGGGTTGAACGGCCCAGAATCCCCCCCGGCAAAGCCACCCTCACCCGTGGCAGGCGGGCAGTACCCGAATGAAGCACATCAGCCATCAGCTCCAGACCCGGCATAATAATACCGCCCAGATAGCGCCCGTCTGAGCTGAGCGCGTCAGCAGTAATGGCTGTACCGATATCAAGCGCAATCACCGCCCCCGAACCCTCAATCGTTGCAGCATGGGCACAGAGGGCAATACGGTCAGGCCCGAGGGCTTCGGGAGGATCATACGAAAGGAGAAAAGGAAGCCGCAGCGATGCATTAATCCGTATCACCTCGCCCCGAAGCTCTCCATCAAGCCACTCTCCTACAGCTTGCTCCACCGGCGGCACCACACTGCTAAGCACGGCGTCGCACACCCCGGGAAAGCGGCTAAGGAATGGAAGGAAAAGAGAAGAAATCCCTGAAGGAGAAGTAAGTTCGGCTGTCATGCCGCTCAGAAAGGCGACCGGTTCGTCGCCCACAAACAAAGCCCCAACCACAGTGGTGTTGCCAATTTCGACAACCAGCAGGTGATGGCCCTCAACCAGCCCTTCACTCATGCGGCTGCAGTTTCGCTTTGAGCCCGGTCCTCTCGGAAATAAGCTCAATGAAACGGTCAAACCCCTCAAGATTTCTGGTCACAAACAGTGAATCCTGGAGTGCATTGCGTGAAGTAACAATAAAAATTTTAGCAGGCGGATTGTAGGTCACGGGCTCCTGACGGACAGCAGTGATCTCAGTCAGAAGAAAAGATTTCTCACCGCCCCTGCGGTCAAGATAGCGGAGACTGCTGCCATCTATTTTCACAGAAGCGCCATCCTCTCCATGCTCAGCCGCAAACCGGGTGTTGTAATACATGGGCCCACCAAGCGTAACAACAAACAGCACCAGCATCATCGCGGTTTTCCAGAAACACCCCAGATTCACCGCATAGGTGAACCGGCCGTAACGGAAAAACAGCCCCCATCCGAGAGCAAGCACCATCATGCTCAAAAACCAGGTTGCATAATAGTAATAATCCAGCCAGAGGGCCGGATAGGGCATGGGATACTGAAAAACCTCAACCATTGCAAATAGAGTTACATTTTAAATAATGTAGACCAATGAGACATACTCCTGAATGAATGCAGCCATAAAAATAAGCCTTAACCCCGCCAATACAAAAGACAACCTCACACCACCCTCAAAAGGAACTTCCGCACAGCCCCAAGAAACACCTCCGGCTGCTCCTCATGCGGCAGATGGGCGCAGTCGGGAACAACCTCCAGCACTGAATCCTCAAGCTCATCGGCCAACCGAAAACTCTCCTCAACCTTCACGGTACGGTCATTTTCACCGGTCATCACAAGCACCGGCACACTGATGGAAGGAAGCCGGTCATCAAGATGCAGATGATGGGTTTCAAGAAACACCTCCCAGAACCCCCTCGGCCAGTTCCCCTCCATCATGTCACTCCTGTACCCTGCCAGCGTTTCAGCACTCAGCCGTGAGGGATCGTTCCAGAAACTCAGAAGCAGACGGTCAAAAAACTTAGTGATAAGCAGCCGCATCAACACCGCAAAAAGAGGGCTCGCAGCCTTCAGAATCGGCTTCATCAAGCGTGGCACCCCGCTCGCAGCATAGGCACTGTAAATCATTGCATCCACCAGCACAAGCCCCAACACCACCTCCGGATGGCGAAGAGCCGTAAGCATAGCCAGCGTCCCCCCCGTTGAATTGCCCACAAGAATCGCCTTTTCAATACCCAGCAATCCCAGAAACTCAGCAATCATATCGCTCTGAGCCTCAGGCGCATAACTGACCCCATTCGCCCGAGAAGGCACCGGCCGTGAAGTTTTTCCAAAAGCCGGACGGTCAAGCACCACAACCGTCCCCATTTCCGACAGCGGCCCCGCAACAAAACGCCATGAGCGCATACTGAGGAAGCTCCCATGCAGAAAAAGCATGAAAGGCTCCTCTCCACTGCCCATCATCCTATAATGCAGGCGAAACCCCCGACACTCAATAAACCTGCTCTCTGCAGCAAATAAATCAGTCATAAGCAAATCAGTAACACTCAAGGGCATTCCCCAACTTTTAATAAATCTTAACAAGAATCAAAACAATATCTTAGAGATGAGCACACTCATGACAGAGTGTACTAAAAAGTATGCTCTGTCATGAGTGTGCCCCCGCCGCTCCGGGTTTTCTAAAATAACAAAAAGGCCCGGGATACGGGCCTTTTTGTATTGCATCTGGTATTGAAGCGCTCAGTGCTCAAACAGCATTTCCGAGTATGTCGGAAGCTGCCAGCGACTGCGGTCTACCATGAGTTCAAGGCGATCTGCAACTTCGCGGACTTTGACCATAAATGGAAGCAGAACATCAGCACAGTAGTCTGCCTGGGCAAACTCGCCATCAAGCGTCTCCATCTTGGCGGCAACACCGTCAAGCTCTTCAGTCAGGTCAATGAGAAGCGAGAGATTCTCGGCAAGCGTCTTGAGATGCTTCGCCTGGCTCATGAGCGCCTTGTCGGAAAGTCCAATCTCAGCTGCTGCTGAAGCCAGATTGTTGTAGGAGCTGCTGATGTCACCCTGATACTCTGAAACATCGGGGATAACAAGCGTTTTGAGCATCAGCTGAAGCGTCCGGGCCTCAATGTCGACACCTTTTATGTACCGCTCAAGGCGAATATTCAAACGGGAATCAATCTCCTCATGGCTCAAAACACCGTATTTGATGAACATGGCCTGCACATCTTTACTCTCAAGCGTCCTGAGTGCCTGCGGCGTGTTCTTCAGATTCGGAAGACCGCGTTCCTCTGCTGCCTTCTGCAGTGCGTCACTATAGTTGTCGCCCTGATAACGGATGTCCTTTGTTGCGGTGATCTCTTCACGCAGTGTCTCAAGAATGGCTGTATCGCGATCTTTTCCTGCGCTGATTTTGGCAAGCATCTTGTCTGCCATGTCGTCAACCGCTTCGGCCATAAGTGTGTTGAGCACCATGTTCGGTACTGATGCCGCCTGCGAGGAACCTACAGCACGGAACTCGAACTTGTTGCCGGTGAAGGCGAAGGGGGATGTTCGGTTGCGGTCGGTATAGTCCTTATTGACCACTGGCACCTGCGAGAGGCCAAGGTTGAGCACCTGTTTTTCTGTCTTCAAGTCAATCTTGCCGCTTTCAATGGCATCAAGCACCCGCTCCAACAACTCACCGAGGAAGGCGGTAACAACGGCAGGAGGAGCCTCATTGGCGCCGAGGCGATGGTCATTGCCAATGCTGGCAATAGACATTCTGAGCACATCAGCCCTCTTGTGCACACCCTTGAGGACAGCAACAAGGAACACGAGGAACTGGATGTTCTCTTCGGGAGTATCACCCGGATCAAGCAGGTTGATGCCGGTATCAGTACCTATTGACCAGTTGTTGTGCTTGCCGCTTCCGTTTATTCCAGCAAAAGGTTTTTCCATCAGGAGGAGAGCAAAGCCTTTCTTGTCGGCAACCTTTCTCATCACCTCCATAACCAGCAGGTTATGGTCAACGGAGATATTTGCCTCTTCAAAAACCGGTGCAATCTCAAACTGGTGGGGAGCAACCTCGTTGTGGCGAGTCTTGGCAGGAATACCGAGCAGATAGAGCTCGTGCTCCACCTCCTGCATAAACTCAAGCACACGGTCAGGAATGGCTCCAAAATAATGATCCTCAAGCTGCTGGCCCTTGGGAGGAAGCGCACCAAGAAGCGTACGGCCACACATAACGAGATCCGGCCGTTCGGACGAGTACTTCTTGTCAACAAGGAAATACTCCTGCTCAATGCCAGCAAATGTCTTCACGCGCTTTACGCCTGTAACACCAAGAACTTCAAGAAGACGGACAGCCGAGTTGCTGACAGCGTTCATGGAGCGAAGCAGCGGGGTTTTGGCATCAAGCGCCTCACCGTTATAGGAAATAAAAACGGTCGGGATGCAAAGGGTCAACCCTGTGCCGCCCTTCATGAGGAATGCAGGGCTTGAAGGATCCCATGCCGTATAGCCACGAGCCTCGAAGGTGGTGCGCATACCACCGGAAGGAAAACTGGAAGCATCAGGCTCACCCTGAATCAGCTGCTCGCCTGAGAACCGCTCAATGGCGGTCCCGTCACGATCGATAGAGAGAAAGGCATCATGCTTTTCCGCAGTTGAACCGGTCATCGGCTGGAACCAGTGGGTATAATGTGTGGCGCCGTTGTCCATGGCCCACTCTTTCATTCCGTGCGCAACTACGCCGGCAATTTCTTCAGTAATTTCCCTACCAGCCTTGATGGTGTCCTGCAAAGCTTTAAAGACTTCTTTGGGAAGCCTTGCGCGCATAGCTTTGTGATCAAAGGTCATCGCCCCGAAATAGGACGAAACCACATGTTTAGTCTCAATGCTCAAGAGATCCTCCTTGTTGTTTAGCATAATATTATTGCTCTGCTGTTCTGAAATTGAATATTCTAAAATCACTCTATCCTGTTCCGCTATTATTTTCTCGACTTTTTCTCGTCATAGGTCAGTAGCACCTGGCGATCCTGAAGATTTGCCCGGACAATCTCCGAAGTAATCTTTCTGGTTTTCTTAAGCTGTGAAAGCACAAAACTCGTATTGGTGCTCAGCACGCCCGGCCAACTCTGAATGCGTGAAAGAAACTTTTCGAGTGACGCAGTATTATGCGTCATAACCCGCATGATGTGCGATCCCTCGCCTGTTACTGAAAAACACTCCATAATCTCGTCCTCTTTCATGACATGTTCAAGGAACGACTTATAATGCTTCGAGGAATCCAAACCCACCCTTACAAAGGCCTGAATGTCAAAACCGAGCTGCCGTTCATCAATCTCGGCGGTAAATCGCTTGATGATGCCATTTTTCTGCAACTTGTCCATCCGTTCACTGACAGAGGGAATCGAAAGACCCACAACTTCAGCAAGCTCACTCAGTCGAATTCTGCCGTTCTCGCCCAGAGACTCGATAATTTTAAGATCAATCAGATCAAGGTGTCCCGACATAGCTGCAGTGAATTTAGTTCGGTTTTGTAAGAAAACTACAAAATTATAAGAAATAACCAACGCATTTCTTAAAAAACACCCTCCTTGCCGCACATTTCCTTAAATTATTTAGGTAGCGAGTGTCATTTCACGGAAATCGTGGGCGCTTCGGCTACAAAATGGAGGTTCGCGCTGGTTTTTCCAATTTCGCAAATTATTTTATTACGCAAAGCATCTAACTCAGCATTCACGAAGCAACAACCCCGCTGTAACACTCTGCGGCAACAAATATATCCCCCATCAATGACAGAAAACAGCAAACCTGCACCCCAGACCGCAGCCATACCAGAAACGACTCAGCATCATCAACCGGTGCGCCCTCCCGCCAATCAGGATCTTCACTTTATAATTAAAGAAAGCCTGCGGCTGGGATTCCGGTTTCTTGTTGAAATTGAAAGAGCTCTTAAAAAACTCAACAGTTGATGAGTCCAGCCATTAATTCATATATTCCTGCTGGATAGCAAGAAATCGGCAGGCAGCATGAACTGCCCTCAGCCGTTAATCATTAAAGAAACAGCAACCGTGAAAATAGCCATATTCGGGGCGGGTGTAGCCGGCCTTGCAGCAGCAATAGAACTTGTAGACCGAGGCCACACTGTTGAACTCTATGAGAAACGCAAAGTGCTCGGAGGCAAGGTCTCCGTATGGAAAGACAGCGACGGCGACTCCATAGAATCCGGGCTCCATATTGTCTTCGGAGGCTACCGGCAGCTTCAGGAGTACCTGAAACGCGTTGGTGCTGAGAACAATTACCTCTGGAAAGAGCACTCACTCATTTACTCCGAATCGGACGGAAAACAGTCCTATTTCAAAAAAGCCAACCTCCCAAGCCCCTGGGCGGAACTAGTGGGCGGCATGCAGACTGATTTTCTCACCCTGTGGGACAAGATATCCCTCATCAAAGGACTCTTCCCTGCTCTGACAGGCAATGAAGAGTACTTCCGGAGCCAGGACCACATGACTTACTCCGAGTGGCACCACCTGCGCGGCGCCTCGGAACACTCGCTCCAGAAACTCTGGCGCGCCATTGCCCTGGCAATGAACTTCATAGAGCCCAATATCATCAGTGCCAGGCCGATGATTACCATATTCAAATACTTCGGCACTGACTACGCAGCCACGAAATTCGCATTTTTCCGGAAGAATCCGGGGGAATCGATGATTGAGCCCATGCGCCAGTACATACAGAGCCATGGAGGACGGATCTTTGTTGATGCCAGGCTCGCAAGATTCGAACTCAACAGCGACGAAACAGTCAAGCATGCGATGCTCCATGACGGCCACACCGTTGAGGCCGACGCATACATATCCGCTCTGCCGGTGCACAACCTCACCAAAGTCATACCGAATGAATGGCTGCAGCACAAATATTTCCGGAATCTTCACGAATTCACCGGAAGCCCGGTTGTCAACTGTCAGCTCTGGTTCGATCGAAAAATCACCGATACCGACAACCTCATGTTTTCCCAGGGGACCATCTTCGCAACCTTTGCCGATGTCTCCATCACCTGCCCCGATGATTTCCAGAAAGGGATGGGAACGGCTGACGGTGGGAGCGTGATGAGCCTTGTGCTCGCTCCTGCTCATCAGCTCATGGGAATGCCCAACGATGTCATCACCGAACTGGTCATGAAAGACATTCGCGACCGGTTCCCGAAATCACGAGATGCAAAGCTCCTTAAATCCACACTTGTCAAAATCCCACAGTCTGTGTACAAAGCGGTACCCGATGTCGACAAATTCCGCCCCGACCAGATAAGCCCCGTGAAGAACCTTTTTCTTGCCGGCGACTATACCGACCAACACTACCTCGCATCCATGGAAGGCGCTGCGCTCTCCGGAAAACAGGCGGCAGAAAAACTGCTCAAAACTCTGGATGAATGACTCTCTGGCGAATGCCGCAGGAGCAGTGGCGGACTTGGTAAAGAGATTTCATATATTCAAGTAAGAGAAAACATCACATTCATCACATCAATCAACCACTTATCATGGCAGAAGAACTCAACAAACCCGCAGCACCAGTGCCTGCAGTGCAGCCAAAAGCGCCTGAAACAGCACCCGGCAATGGTGACATGGCTAATCTGATTGGCAACATCGGGATTCTCATTGACGGTGCCGTCGTATCCCTGCAGGGGATTTTCGGATTCATCGGAACCACAACCGGACAGTTGATAGAGGGTGTCAACACCACCGTCAACTCATCACAGTTCAAAGAAATGGTAGAGAATGTCGGCCAGGCAACAACACAGCTTGCCGACGGCGTTAACAGCACAATCAACTCCGTGCAGGTCAAGGAGATAATTGAAAATGTAAGCAACGCCACCGGACAGATTGTTGAAGGCGTTACAGCCACAATCAACTCCGACCAGATACAGAGTTCAGTTCAGGAACTCGGAAGGTTTTGGACCAACATCCTTCAGAACATAGACAACTCCGGACAGGTCAAAAACATGTTCGACAATGTCAGCGCCGGTCTCGGCCAGTTGATGGGAAGCATTCTCCCGGCAGGCATACAGATGGGCTCAAAAGCAGAGACCGTGAAAAAAGAGGTCAAGGAGATCCCTTTTTCACCCAAAGAACAGGCAAAACCCGCAGTAGCAATCCCTCCCGCCTATACAGGAAAAAGACCCTGAAGAATCTCGGCTTCAGAGGAACAGCAGTAACATAAAAATCCCCGTTCTAAAAGCCGGGGATTTTTATTTCGAAACTGACATGCCCCGTTCAGGAACGAACGGTACCGGTGTGGCCGAATCCCCCATCACCCCGCACCGTCTCACCAAGCTCCGATACCTCCTCAAACGAAACCTCTTCAACCCTCGCAACCACCATTTGGGCAATGCGATCGCCATGGTTTACAGTAAAGGATTCGCGGCCATAGTTGACAAGAATCACCTTCACCTCACCGCGGTAATCGGCGTCAATGGTTGCCGGTGAGTTCGGCAGTGAAATCATGCTTCTGAGGGCAAGACCGCTGCGCGGGCGAAGCTGCGCCTCATAACCGATGGGAAGTTCAATGGCAAACCCAGTGGAAATCAACTCTGTGGAAAATGGCTCAACCACTACCGGCCTCTCAAGGCAGGCCGACACATCCATCCCTGCAGCATGCGCGGTGGCATAAAGGGGAAGAAATGCTTGCTTGTTAAGTCGGACAATCTTTACTTTCAGCATTGCAGAAACATTGAAGTGTACACAAGAAAATACCTACGACGAAAAGAACAGAAGAATATAGCACCGAAGTGGAAAGAACCCCTGAAAAAGTCTATGCGCTTGCCTTTGGAGCCCACCCCGACGATGTGGAACTCTCAATCGGCGCCACCCTTCTGAAAATAATGGGCGAAGGCCACAGAGCAGCCGTCTGCGACCTGACCCGCGGCGAAATGGGCACCAGCGGCACACCGGAAAGCCGAAAAAATGAAGCTGCTGAGGCCGCCCGAATCATGGGCTACAGTGCCCGCACAACCCTCGACCTCGGCGACTCCAGGCTCTTCTACAACGAAGAGAACCTGCATACCCTCATACGGGTAATCCGCCGCTTCAGGCCGTTTATCGTTTTCGCCAACCCCCCTGAAGAACGCCACCCCGACCACCCCAAAGCCTCACGGCTTGTCACCGACGCCGTCTACTATGCCGGCCTCCGCCAGATTGAAACCCTCCATGAAGGCCGAGCCCAGGAAGCATGGCGGCCACAGCACCTTTTTTACTACATCCAGTACAGACAGCTCACCCCCGATCTTATCGTTGATGTTTCTAACACCTTTGAGGCGTCACGCAAAGGAATTCGGGCATTTACTTCGCAGTTCTGGCAGGAAGGTGAGGTCACAGAGCCAGCAACCCTCATCAAGCGAAAAGAATTTCTCAGCAGCCTTGAAGCCCGGGCAAGAAGTCTTGGCGAACAGATCGGCACACTTTACGGCGAAGGTCTGCTCACCCCGTCAACCACTGCCATCAGCTCATTCACCGCAACCTTCCCCGAACCCCGCCACCAATGAAGCGCAAATACATTCTCACGGCCATTATCCTTACCGTGGTCACAGGCCTCTCCGCCTGCCAGCAGAACACCACCGAGTTCCGTAGCAACACCATCATTACGGCAGCATCGGCTGACTTTGACTACCTCAACCCCCTCCTCATCCAGCTCTCGCTCTCTCGTGAGGTCTGCACCCTCATCTACCCCTCGCTGGTCAAGCCAACCTACAACGAAAAAAGCGGTAACATTACCTTCATCCCCTCTGCCGCCACCTCATGGAAATTCTCCCCGGACGGAAGAAATGTAACCTTCCATCTCAAAAAAGGGGTCCAATGGGAAGACGGCCAACCGCTCAGCTCCCATGACTTCAAATACTCCTACACCCTCTACACCACTCCAGCAATAGCCAGTTCCCGCCAGGACTACCTGAACGATCTCTTGCTGAAAGCGGACGGAACCCCCGACATTGAACGCGCAGTAGAAACCCCCGACAGCCTGACCCTAGTGCTACATTTCAACCGATCCCTCTCACCCTCAATCGTGCTCGACCACTTCAATGACCTCATGCCAGTTGCAAAGCATGTGATGGAGCAGTTCAAGCCCGAAGAAATCCGCTCCCGCGCCACTGAAATCCCCCCCATCGGCGCCGGCCCCTTTAAGGTGTCGAAATGGGCCCGGCAGGAAAAGCTGGTGCTTGAGGCCAGCCCCACCTCAACCCTGCCCCACCCCGCCAAAACCCGATCACTGATTTTCGTCATCGTACCCGAGTATACCACTCGTCTTGCCATGCTCAAGTCCGGCCAGATTGACGCCCTCATTTCAGCTGGCGGCATCAACCCTATCGACACCCGCGAACTCGCACTGAACTCGCCCGATATCCAAATAAGACCGGTCAAAGACCGCTACTTCGACAGCATCGTCTGGCTAAACATTGATGGGGAGAAGTGGCGGGATGAGAAAAAAGTGGTACCCAACCACCTCTTCGGCGACCCCGCAGTCCGTCGCGCCTTGACCCTTGCCGTCGACCGTCAGTCCATCATAGACGGCTTCATGGGTCCACAGCACGCCACAATTGTCAACACATCACTCTCCCCAGCCTACCGGGCCATAGCCAACACCACCCTCGACCCCTACAGCTATAACCCTAAAAAAGCCACCGCCATGCTCGCGCGTGCAGGCTGGACGCCCGGGCCCGACGGCTTCCTGCAGAAAAACGGAGAGCGGTTCTCCTTTGAACTTGCCGCCCCTGTAGGCAACCCACGGCGAAACTATGCAGCAACCATCATCCAGCAGAACCTCCGCCAGATAGGCATTGACTGCCACCTCCGGTTTGAAGAGAACCTCGTATTCCTCAAGAACCAAAACGAGTTCCGCTATGAAGCCGCACTTTCGGGCCTCGCAGCCGAAACCCTTCCCTTCCAGCTCATCATCTGGGGATCTGATTTCCAGAACCGCACATTCAACTCCTCCGCATTCCAGAACGCCGAGCTCGATACCGTCATAAACCGGCTCAGCGGACCCCTCACCGAACGGGAAGCATTCGGGCTCTGGCAGAGCTACCAGAAAATTCTGCACGACATGCAGCCAAGAACCTTCCTCTACTATTACGACGAACTTGAAGGGTTCAGCCGCAGGGTGGAAAACACCAATGTGAACCTTCTCTCAACCCTTTACAACGCCTACGACTGGACCCTCGCCCCGGAACCCTGAAGGCGCAAGGTAAATTTTCGCTGATTGGCTATATTCAGCTGAATTTAAATCTGTATACAAGAAACCGACACAATCATGCCCCGTTACACACCCGACCAGCTTGCCCGCAGAAACGCATCGGTATGGACAACCGTCCAGGCCATTCTGGCCCCCATACAGTTTGTCATGTTTCTGGCCGGACTCACCGTCACCTATCTCTATCAATACGGCATCGGGATAGAAAGCTTCGCATGGGTCACCTTTTTTGTTGCCCTTAAAACCTTCATGCTCGTTCTGATATTCGTCACCGGAGGTTTTTTTGAGCGTGAGGTCTTCGGTAAATTCGCCTTTGCCCCCGAATTCTTCTGGGAAGATTTCGGTAGCTCCATTGCCATGGTGGTACACATCGCCTACTTCGTTCTCTTCTTCATGGGATTGGACGAAACCACCCTTATCTGGACTGCTCTTGGTGCATACCTGAGCTATCTCATCAATGCTGCCCAGTTCGTCATCCGGCTTCTCCTTGAAAAACGCAATGAGCGAAAGCTGAAAGCAGGAGAAGCAGCATGAAAACAAAAGCAATCGTCTTCACCGGCATCCGCCAGATTGAGGTATCGGAAGTACAGCTCAAGCCCCTCGGTTCAACAGATGTTCTGGTGGAAACCTACTGGTCGTCCATCAGTACCGGCACAGAAAAAATGGCATACAACGGCCTGATTCCCTCCCCCCCGTTCATCTTCCCCTTCATTCCAGGATATGAAACCGTTGGAAAAATCACAGAGGTTGGCAACCATGTCAACCAGAACCTGATCGGCAGGTTCGCCTACATTGCCGGCTCGTTCGGTTACGAAGGGGTCAATGCCGCCTTTGGCGGAGCATCGCAGTTCGTAGCATGTCCGGTTGAGAGCATCACCATCCTTGAAGGCATTGAAAATCCCCAGTGCGGCATAGCGCTTCCGCTTGGCGCAACGGCGCTGCACATTGTTAACCTTGCAGAAGTCAAAAACAAAAAAGTGCTTATCCTCGGACAGGGTGCCGTAGGCATTCTCGCAGCGGAACTTGCCAAACTCATGGGAGCAAAACTGGTTGCCGTCACCGAACCCCACCCGAACCGCCTGAAACTCTCACCAGCCGACATCCGCATCAACCCCGAAACAGAAGATGTGTCAGCCGCACTTGCCGGACATGAGTTCGATGTTCTCATTGACAGCACCGGCATCATGGCAGCCATCGACACCGGCCTTCGCTTCCTGAAATTCCACGGCACGGTTATTTTCGGAGGCTACTACCAGCGCATGAACATAGACTACTCGCAGGCCTTCCAAAAAGAACTCTCCTTCATTGCCGCCAAACAGTGGGCAAAAGGCGATCTTGATCGTGTTCGTACCCTCATTGCCCAGCAGCGGCTCAACGCTGAAAAAATATTCACACACCAGAGCCCGGTTGACGACAACATCACCGAAACCTACATGAAGGCCTTCAGCGACCCTGACTGCCTGAAAATGATTCTCAACTGGAAAACCGACGGCGAAGAATCGGGCGGAGCCTGTTACCTCACCGGTGAACACTGAAAACAACCCCCGATGAGTGCAAGAACCATAGCAATTTACGGCAAGGGAGGAATCGGCAAGAGCTTTACCACCACCAACCTCAGCGCCACATTTTCCCTTATGCAGAAACGGGTGCTGCAACTCGGCTGCGACCCCAAACACGACTCAACCACCTCACTCTTCGGTGGCATGTCGTTGCCGACCCTGACCGATGTTTTTGCCGAGAAAAACGCTCGAAACGAAGAGGTCGCAATTGAAGACATTGTCTTCAGGCGCGACATCCCCAACTTCCCCCAGCCAATTTACGGCGTGGAACTCGGAGGCCCGCAGGTAGGACGGGGATGCGGCGGACGGGGAATCATTTCAGGGTTTGATACCCTTGAAAAGCTTGGTCTCTTCAAATGGGACCTTGACATCATCCTCATGGACTTCCTCGGCGATGTGGTCTGCGGCGGCTTTGCAACACCACTTGCCCGTTCGCTCAGCGAAGAGGTCATCCTCGTCACCAGCAACGACCGCCAGTCCATCTTCACAGCCAACAACATCTGCCGCGCTAACAACTACTTCAGAACGGTTGGAGGAACCTCCCGCCTCTTGGGGCTCATCATCAACCGCGACGACGGTAGCGGTGTAGCTGAAAAATATGCCAAAGCCGCCGGCATCAATGTTCTCATGAAGGTCCCCTATAACACGGAGGCCCGCAACCATGACGACCGCTTCGACTTTGCCATACGCATCCCCGAAATAAAGCAACATTTCGAACAGCTCGCCACAGCCATTCTCGAAAACACAATAACACCCTCCCACTCCGCAGGGCTTGAGTTCCGGGACTTCATCCAGCTCTTTGGAGAAGTTAGTGACAGCCTCCCCCGTCCCGCAACAAAAGAGGAACTCTTCAGCGCCGCCGGTTCCGCACCTGAAGGAAATGCATCCCGGGCCGGCGAGCAGGAAGACAACAAAATTTTGGAATGCATCAGCCAGCTTGAGCCGAGCCTTCGTAAAGTCTACCTCCTGCATGAAAAGGAGGGGAAAAGCACCGCTGAAATCGCCGCCCAGCTCCACAGCACAGAGCCCGAAGCCGCCCTGAGACTCAAAGAAGCACAGAAAGCACTCCGAGCCCTCTTCTTCCAGCTCTAAGCATCTCTCAGAAATTCTTCGGCATATAACCAGAAAACCCCCTCACATCTATAAGATATGAGGGGGCTCTTCTTTTTCTGCACCACCCTGCATTCAGGAAAGGGAACTCTCTTCAAGCGTTGGCTTTCTTAGTCGCCCTGGCCCGCTGGTTAACATCAAGAATCTTCTTGCGAAGCCTGATGCTCTCGGGCGTCACTTCAAGCAGCTCATCATCATTAATGAACTCAAGAGCCTGTTCCAGCGAGAGAATTCTCGGCGGAGTCAGGCGAAGCGACTCATCCGTACCCGAAGAGCGCATATTGGAGAGCTTTTTGGTTTTGCACACATTGAGGGTAATGTCAAGCCCGCGGGTAGACTCGCCCACAACCATACCGGCATACACCTTCGTGCCGGGAGAAATGAAAAATGTACCGCGGTCCTCAAGGCTGCTGAGGGCATAAGCAACACAAAGTCCGTTTTCGGCAACCACAAGGGCTCCGGTTTCACGGGAAGGCAGCTTACCCTTGAAGGGCTGGTACTCGTGGAACACATGTGCCATAATTCCCTCACCCTTCGTGTCGGTGGTGAACTCAAGGTTGTAACCAATAAGGCCACGGGTCGGAATTTCAAACTCTAGGCGAACCATACCGCCTCGGAGCGTTCCCATATGCTTCATTTCAGCCTTCCTGCGTCCCATCTTTTCAATAATGACGCCGGTATACTCTTCAGGAATATCAATGGTCACATGCTCAACAGGCTCAAGCATTGCACCCGACTCATCCTTCTGCATAATCACCTGAGGCCTGGAAATGGCAAGTTCATACCCTTCACGGCGCATAGTTTCAATCAGCACGGAAAGATGGAGCTCTCCACGGCCCGAAACCCGGAAGGTGTCGGCGCTGTCGGTCTCCTCAACATTCAGGGCCACATTGGTCATTATCTCTTTCATCAGGCGCTCGCGAATCTTGCGGCTGGTCACCTCCTTGCCCTCCAGTCCGGCAAAAGGAGAGTCGTTCACCGAAAAGAGCATGGAAAGCGTAGGCTTGCTGATTTCAAACGATTCAAGCACTTCGGGAGAACCAATAGCAGTGAGGGTTTCGCCCACATTAGCGTCGGCAATGCCGGCAATAGCAACAATATCGCCGGAAGTGGTCTCCTTAGCTTCAATGCGCTGCAATTTGTCGAACTGGAAAAGCTTGGTCACCGTACCGCGACCGACGACCCCTTCATGGCTCACAACTGCAAGCTGGTTGCCGGGGCTCACCTTTCCGCGATGAATTCTGCCAATAGCAATTTTACCGATATACTCGCTATAATCAAGGCTGGTTATCAGCATCTGGAACGGTGCATCGTCATCACCAACAGGAGCAGGAATCTCCTTAATGATAATGTCGAGCAGGAGGTCCATGTCGCCATCGGGATCGTCCATGCTGTACTTGGCCACGCCGTTTTTGGCAGAGGTAAAGAGATAGGGAAAGTCAAGCTGTTCTTCTTCAGCGCCCAAAGCAATGAAAAGGTCAAGAACCTGGTCGTGCACCTTCACAGGGTCAGACTGGGGACGGTCAATCTTATTGATAACAACAATCGGCTTGAGTTTCAGCTCCAGCGCTTTACGCAGCACAAACTTGGTCTGCGGCATCGGGCCTTCAAAAGCATCAACCAGCAGCAGCACGCCATCAACCATTTTCAGAATCCGCTCAACCTCACCACCAAAATCGGCATGGCCCGGGGTATCAACAATATTGATTTTATGATCCTTGTATACAGCCGCAGCATTCTTCGAAAAAATGGTAATGCCCCGCTCCCGCTCCTGGGGGTTTGAATCAAGCACCCGAACATTCACCTGCTGGTTGTCCCTGAAGGCACCAGTTTTCTGGAAAATGGAATCGACAAGCGTCGTCTTGCCATGATCAACATGGGCTATGATTGCTATATTTCTGATATTCTTGTTCCGGCTCATCTTTTTTCCTTGTAACTTGTAAGGGAGTATAGTTTATATTTAATGACGGGCGGAATATACATATTTTTCTTTGGTTATCCCGTGCCCAACAATCTTTGCAGTTCCGTTTCAATAGAGGTCCATAGAGTTGTCGCATCAGACCCCTTGCAGCACATTAAACCCTAAGCGGATACCCATGAAGTATCCCCATATATACAGAGGATGAACAATATACTTTTAAGCAACTCTCCACTGCTCCTGCTGACGCAGATACTTTCAGTACTGTATCTGGTCACCACCGGCCTTTACGGAGCACATTTCTTCCGCGACATCCAGTCCGCCAAGAAATACAAGCAGCCCGCGCTGGTCATGACGCTTCTGACGCACCTGGTGTATCTCGGTCTTCTCACCTCCATTGATGGCTTCCGGATAGGGTACTCCACATTCAACATCATGACCATGGTGGCCCTCACCCTTACCACCACTTATTTCTTCATTGAATTCACAACCAAGAACGACAAAACAGGATTTTTCGTTCTTGCCTTTGCATCCGGCGCACAGCTACTTTCCTCCATACTGACGGCTCAGGCCACAGGAACAGGCGTAGCATTCAGCGGCATCGGCATAGGAGTGCACCTCATCTCCTCAATTTTCAGCTTCAGCGCCATAGCCATTGCCGGCCTCTACAGCTTTCTCTATCTGCTCCTCTTCCGCCAGATTCAGCGCAACCGTTTCGAACTCCTCTTCCAGCGTCTGCCGAACCTTGAAGTGCTTGAAAGCCTCACCATGCATGCCGTAGCATTCGGATTCATTTTCCTCTCCATTACTCTCTTTGCCGGTGTAATTGAACTTAACGCATCCGGCGGAGCCATCAACCTGATGGATCTCAAAGTCATCACGCTGGTTGTCATATGGCTCTTCTACGGCATCAGTATTTTCATCCGCCCACTCATCGGCTGGGACATCAAAAACATGGCCTACCTATTCATCATACTGTTCGTCTTCATCACTCTGCTCATTACCCTGATGGCAATATTTTCACCAACATTTCACACCGCGATCCCATAAAAAGCACCTCATTTGAAAATATGGGGTTAGAGGGATATATTTACAGTTCATCATTTTGATACGCTCAAAGTCAGAAAGGCATTCAATAGTAAAACCACGCTGCCATGAACATCATTTCAGTTGGTGTCAACCATAAGACTGCACCTATTGAAATCCGTGAAAGAATCTCTCTTTCAGAAGTTCAGAACAAAGAGTTCGTCACGGGTCTTGTCTCATCAGGAATTGCCCATGAAGCCATGGTGCTCTCAACATGCAACCGGACAGAAATCTATGTTGTTCCGGCAATGCATGAAGTAACCGGCGAATATCTTAAAGACTATATCATCTCTTTCCGTGAAGCCGGAAAAGATGTCAGACCTGAACATTTTTTCAGCCGCTTCTACTGCGGCACAGCCCGCCACCTCTTTGAAGTTTCCAGCGCAATAGACTCCCTTATACTCGGTGAAGGACAGATTCTCGGCCAAGTAAAAGAGGCCTACCGCATTGCCGCCGAAGTGCAAACTGCAGGCATTCTGCTCACAAGGCTCTGCCATACCGCCTTCAGCGTCGCAAAAAAAGTAAAGACCAGAACCAAAATCATGGAAGGCGCCGTATCGGTCAGCTATGCAGCTGTCGAACTCGCGCAGAAAATTTTCTCCAACCTCTCCATGAAAAAGGTGCTCCTCGTCGGAGCAGGTGAAACAGGCGAACTTGCCGCGAAACACATGTTCGCGAAAAACGCGCGCAACATAGTCATCACCAACCGGACCCAGTCAAAAGCCGAAGTGCTTGCCGAAACGCTCGGCACCAACCAGGTGCTCCCCTACGAATCCTACAAAGAGCATCTGCATGAATTCGACATTATCATTACCGCAGTCAGCACCACAGAGTACATCATCAGCCAAGCGGAAATACGCGAAACAATGCTCAAGCGTCGCCTCAAACCAGTCATCATTCTTGACCTCGGACTGCCAAGAAATGTAGACCCCGAAGTATCGAATGTGCAGAACATGTTCCTTAAGGACATTGACGCCCTCAAGCACATCATCGACAAAAACCTTGAGCGCCGCAGCGGCGAACTCCCGAAAGTACACGCAATCATTGACGAAGAGCTTGTTGTCTTCGGTCAGTGGACCAACACCCTGAAAGTCCGTCCCACTATTGTCGACCTCCAGTCGAAGTTCATTGAAATCAAGGAAAAAGAGATCGAGCGCTACCGCCACAAGGTCTCTGAAGAAGAACTTCGAAGAATGGAGCACCTGACCGACAGGATCATGAAAAAAATCCTGCACCACCCGATTAAAATGCTCAAGGCACCAATCAGCACTTCCGACAGCATGCCGAGCCGGGTTGACCTTGTCCGTAATGTTTTTGATCTTGAAGAGCCGAACCAGTCACACTAAATAAAAAATCTGTAACCGCTTTGAAAAAACAGCTTATCATCGGTACCCGCTCCAGCCCACTTGCCCTCTGGCAGGCAGAATACACAAAGGCTGAGCTCTCCAAACACTTTCCAGACCTTGACATCTCACTCAAACTGGTCAAAACAACCGGCGATGTGCTGCTGGATTCCCCTCTTTCCAAAATCGGAGACATGGGGCTCTTCACCAAAGACATCGAGAAATTCCTGATTGCAAACGAGATCGATCTGGCTGTCCACAGCCTGAAAGATGTTCCCACTGCTACCCCCGAGGGGCTGATCATCAGCGCCTTCACCGAGCGGGAAGACACCCGGGATGTCATCATTTCGAAAAACGGCGTCAAAATGCTTGATTTGCCCAAGAACGCAAAAGTAGCAACCAGCTCGCTTCGCCGTATGTCACAGCTCAAAAGCCTCCGTCCCGATTTCGACATCAAAGACATCCGCGGCAACCTCAACACCCGCTTCCAGAAGTTTGACGAAGGTGAATTTGACGCCATGATGCTTGCCTACGCCGGTGTCTTCCGCCTCAATTTCAGCGACCGCATCTCCGAAATCCTTCCGCATGACATCATGCTTCCGGCAGTCGGACAGGGCGCACTGGGTATTGAAACCCGTGTTGACGACGAACAGACAAGGGAAATCGTTAAGGTGATGAACCACAGCAACACTGAATATTGCTGCAAAGCCGAACGCTCACTGCTCCGTCACCTTCAGGGCGGCTGCCAGATTCCCATCGGTGCATACGCCTCGTTCAAAAACGGAACGCTACACCTGCTCGCATTTGTCGGTTCAGTCGACGGAACAAAAGGCATTCGCAACGAAATCACCAAAACCGGACTCACTTCCCCCGCACAGGCGGAAGCAGCAGGCATTGAGCTTGCAGAGGAACTCCTGAAACAGGGCGCGGAAGAAATCCTCTCGGAAATCCGCAAAACATGCTGATAAAAACAGTACTGGTAACACGACCGAAGAATCAGGCAGGCTCCTTTGTCAGTCAGCTTAAAGAGCACGATCTCGCTTCGGTCGTGTTCCCGACTATTGAAATAAATGCGCTCAAAGACTGGGAGGTCCCCGACATTTCTGCCTTTGACGGTATTTTTTTCACCAGTCCCAACAGCGTTGGTTCATTTATGGACCGACTCGAGAACACTCGCCCCGACCAGCTTGAGCTCCTCCGCAAAGCAACCGTCTGGGCAGTAGGAAAAACAACCGCAAGCGACCTTCTGGCACACGGCGTCAAAACCGAACCTGTGCCCAAAATAGCCGACGCCGTCACTATGATGGCTGGAATTGGCGAAGAACGCATCAAGGGAAAAAGCTTTCTTTTCCTGCGCGGCAACCTCTCGCTCGGCGTCATCCCTGATGTCATTGGAAAACGCGGGGGACAGTGCACGGAACTGACCGTCTACGAAAACCTCCCGCCCTCACTCGAAGACACGGCAACCATAAAGGCAATGCTTGAAGAAGGGAAGCTTAACTGCCTCTCCTTCACCAGCCCCTCAACAGCCACAAACTTCTTCAAGGCCATGGGCACAACCGCCCTGCCCGAAGGGGTAAAAATTGCGGCCATCGGCACCACCACCGCCGGCGCCCTGAAAAAAATCGGCATAAAAACCGACATCATTCCAGAATACTTCGACGGACCCAGCTTCGCCAAAGCCATAGCCAAAGCCCTCAGCTAATCACCCTCCCTCTACAATATCCTTCAGTAGCTGCCTGCCTATCGCCATATTGGCGCTGACAAGCCCTTCCCCCGTTATCGTCGTCTCCCCCCTGTAGTCAAAACAGCACCCCCCGGCCTCCCTCACAATGGGAATAAGTGCCGCACAGTCCCATGGGCTCATTACCTTGTCCACCGCCACCTCGGCCCTGCCGGAAGCAACAAGCATGTGGCCGTAGCAGTCTCCCCATCCCCGTACAAGGCCGGCACCACGCCGCAACCGGTCAACCGGATGGCCCGACTCCGGGTCCATGAGATACTCCTTTTCGGTAAAAACCACCGTAGCGTCCCTTTCGTCCGCAATGGAAGAAACGCTAATAGGAGTGCCGTTCATGAACGCACCCTCCCCCAACTCCGCATGGTACATTTCATGTAGCGCAGGAAAATTGACAACCCCCGCCACCACCGTTCCATTGACCTCAAGCGCCACCATCACCCCGTAAAAGGGCACACCATGGATAAACGAACGGGTCCCGTCAATAGGATCAATAATCCACCGTCGTCCATTGGTAGACAGGCGCTCTTCAAACTCTTCACCCAGCAGGCCATCGTTCGGGCAGGCTGCAAGAATGCCATGACGAATCAGCTGCTCAGCCTTCCGGTCCGCCTCGGTCACCGGAGAGCGGTCCCGTTTTGTTTCCACCCACAGCGACTTTCGGGAAAAATAATCAAGTGTCAGCAACCCCGCCCTCTGGGCAAGATCAAGCGCAAGTTCCAAATCCCCAATCATAGGCTTTTTCATCTAAATGACTGTAAAAAAAAGAAAAATAGGGATTATTAACGCACTCTCCATTAACAAGGCGGATTTTTCCCCTTTTTTTTGAATATTCAACCTATTGCGGCCGACACTCAGACCGTCAAACCCTCATGAAGCAAATCCTGCAAAGCCATGAAACGCTGATGGCATCAACATTCAAGACCTTCGGCCCTGCTTATCAGCCAACCTCCTCAGGCCTTCCTGCAAAACCCTATTGACACACATCATGAAACGCTTGATTGCCGAACGCGAAAAAGCCCGTCTTGGCGGCGGGGAAAAACGCATAGAAGCTCAGCACAACAAGGGCAAGCACACCGCCCGTGAGCGCATTGCCATGCTTCTCGACGAAGGCAGCTTCGAAGAGTACGACATGTTCGTCACCCACCGCACCACCGACTTCGGCCTCGACAAACAGCACTACCTGTCCGACGGCGTGGTTACCGGCTACGGAACCATTGACGGCCGGCCAGTTTACATCTTCTCCCAGGACTTCACCGTCTTCGGCGGCTCCCTTTCGGAAACCTATGCCGAGAAGATCTGCAAAATCATGGATCAGGCTCTCAAGGTGGGCGTTCCGGTCATCGGCATCAATGACAGCGGCGGAGCGCGCATACAGGAAGGGGTCAGAAGCCTTGCAGGCTACGCCAGCATCTTCCAGCGCAACATCATGGCCTCGGGCGTCATCCCTCAGATTTCAGCCATCTTCGGCCCCTGCGCCGGAGGTGCAGTATACTCCCCCGCCCTTACGGACTTCGTGATGATGGCTGAAAACACCAGCTACATGTTCGTCACAGGCCCCAAGGTTGTCAAAACCGTAACGGGTGAAACCATCACAGAAGAAGATCTCGGCGGCGCCACCGTCCATGCATCAAAATCCGGTGTCACGCACTTCGTAGCATCTGACGAAGCCGAAGGGATCCTGCTCATCAAAAAACTGCTGAGCTACCTGCCGCAGAACAACCTTGAAGAGCCACCGCTTGCCATCTGCGACGACCCTATCGACCGCCTCGACGAAGGCCTGAACACCATCATCCCCGAACAGCCCTCTCACCCTTACGATGTCAAAAAAGTCATAGAGGCCATTGCCGACAACGGCGAATTCCTGGAAGTCCAGCGTCAGTATGCCCGCAACATTGTCATCGGGTTTGTCACCTTCAACGGCATTTCAACCGGTATTGTGGCCAACCAGCCAAACTACCTTGCCGGCTGCCTCGACATCAACGCCTCGCGTAAAGCCGCTCGGTTCATCCGGTTCTGCGACGCCTTCAACATTCCCATCGTCTCCCTTGTCGATGTTCCCGGCTTCCTGCCAGGCAGCGCCCAGGAGTTCGAGGGCATCATCAGCAACGGAGCCAAACTTATTTTTGCATACGGTGAGGCAACGGTGCCCAAAATCACCATCATCCTGCGCAAAGCCTATGGAGGAGCATACTGTGTGATGAGCTCAAAGCATCTGCGCGGAGATGTCAACTACGCATGGCCGAAAGCAGAAATCGCCGTTATGGGCCCTGCCGGAGCCATTGAAGTGCTCTACAACCGCGAGCTCAAAGGCATTGAAGACCCCGAAGAGCGGGCCCGTTTTGTTGCAGAAAAAGAATCGGAGTACCGCGAAAAGTTCGCCAACCCCTACGAAGCAGCCAAATACGGATACATCGACGATGTCATTGAGCCCCGCAACACCCGTTTTAGAATCATACGGTCGCTGCAAATTCTTTCGACAAAAAAAGACTCGAACCCTCCCAAGAAACATTCAACGCTGCCGCTTTGAGCATACCATTTGATTTTTCAGCAATTCAGCCAGAACACTTCACCCTTGCCGCAACTGGCTACGGTGTCGTTTTTCTGTCGCTGATACTGCTCTACTTCATCTTCAGCGTTATGCCGAAGGTGCTCGACTTCCGCTTCCGAAAACAGCCTGACGCGGAAGGGCATGCCACTCACGGGGCTCACCACACCCCCAAACAGAGCGGAGAAGTCAACGCAGCCATAGCCATGGCGCTCTCACTCTACTTCAGCGAACTTCACGACCAGGAAACCGCCATTCTCACAATCAAGAAAGCGGCAAAAACTTACTCCCCGTGGAATTCGAAAATCTATAATGTCATCAACTTCAAAGGTGCGCAGCGATGAGGAGATATACCTTCACCATAACCGGCAACAAATACAGCGTAGACATTAAGTCAATCGAGGAGAACACCGCGGAGATTGAAGTCAACGGAACCTCTTACCAGGTGGAGCTTGGAAAAGAAATGAAAGCTCCCGCCACGCCGAAACTCATCCGTCCCATGCCGACCACGCCGCCAAAGGCGCCGGCACCGCTCAACACCGCAGGCGTCAGTCTGGTCAAAGCACCTCTGCCCGGCACCATACTCAAGGTCATGGTTGCCCCCGGAGCCACAATCAAGCGCGAACAGCCGCTTTTGGTTCTTGAAGCCATGAAAATGGAAAACAACATCCTTGCCGAAAAAGACGGTACAGTCAAAGCCATCAAAGTCAACGAAGGCGACACCGTCCTGCAGGGCGACACGCTGCTTGAAATAGATTAACCATCACCATGCAAGGAATCCTCCGCTTTTTCGAATACTCAGGCTTCGCTAATGTCACCCCGGGTCATATCCTGATGGTGCTCATAGGCCTTCTGTTCATATACCTCGCCATCCGTCACGAGTACGAACCGCTCCTGCTCGTACCCATCGGATTCGGCATTCTCATCGGCAACACCCCCTTTATGGAGAACGCCGGACTGCAACTCGGCATCTATGAACCGGGCAGCGTCTTGAACTACCTCTACCAGGGGGTGCTCAAAGGCATTTTCCCCCCGCTCATATTCCTCGGCATTGGCGCCATGACCGACTTCAGCACCCTGCTCTCCAACCCGAAACTTATCCTTCTCGGAGCAGCAGCGCAAATCGGCATCTTCCTCACCTATCTCGGCGCCCTAGTTCTCGGGTTTGCCAACCCGGAAGCTGCGTCAATAGGCATCATCGGCGGAGCCGACGGCCCGACGGCCATCTTCATCGCCTCACGCCTAGCACCGCACCTCATAGGTTCCATTGCCATTGCAGCATACTCCTACATGGCGCTTGTTCCTGTCATACAGCCGCCCATCATGCGCCTCCTCACCACTCCTGAAGAGCGCAAAATCAGGATGAAACCACCGCGCGCTGTTTCCAAACAGGAAAAGGTCATCTTCCCCATAGCAGGTCTGCTCCTCACCGGATTCATAGCCCCCGGTTCGCTACCCTTGCTCGGCATGCTCTTCTTCGGCAATCTGCTTAAAGAGTCGATGGTCACCAAGCGCCTCGCCGACACCGCAAGAAACGCACTGATTGACATCGTCACCATCATTCTCGGACTTACCGTGGGAGCTTCCACCCAGGCAACCACATTCCTGACGCCGCAGTCCATTCTTATTTTCGTACTCGGAGCCCTCTCCTTCATGATTTCCACTGCCGGCGGCATCATGTTCGCAAAACTCATGAACCGCTTCCTCAAGGGCGACGACAGAATCAACCCCCTGATTGGAGCCGCAGGCGTCTCGGCCGTCCCCGACAGCGCACGCGTAGCCCAAACTGAAGGGCTCAAGGCCGACCCGAACAACCACCTGCTCATGCACGCCATGGCCCCCAATGTTTCAGGAGTCATCGGTTCAGCCGTTGCGGCCGGCATCATGCTCAGCTTCCTCATGTAAGAGGATCACTTTTCCTCTGAAATACATTGATCCCGCACCCGGAATAATGCCGGCAGTTTTTACTGCCGGCGCTTCCCCATGTTCAGGGATTTTCTTATTTTCAGTGATTCACCAAACATAACCCGTCACTACCAATGAGCCAGCTTGATCTTCTCAACATCCCTCACCGCCCCAGAAGACTCCGCAGAACCGCAGCCATACGGAACTTGGTGCAGGAACGCACCCTGACGGTCAACGATCTTGTTTATCCCCTCTTTGTCTGCCCCGGCAGCAATGTTGTTGAGGAGGTATCCTCCATGCCCGGCAGCTTCCGCTACTCCATTGACAACGCCGTCAAAGAGTGCAAGGAACTCTGGGACCTCGGAATCCAGTGCATCGACCTTTTCGGCATCCCCGAAAAAAAGACTGAAGACGGCAGCGAGTCCTACAATGATAAAGGCATTATACAGGAGGCCATCCGCGCAATCAAAAAAGCGGTACCCGACCTCTGCATCATGACCGATGTTGCGCTCGACCCCTTCACCCCCTTCGGCCATGACGGCCTGGTGAAAGACGGCATCATCCTCAACGACGAAACCGTTGAGGTGCTCTGCAAAATGTCAATCTCGCACGCCAACGCCGGAGCCGACTTCGTCTCCCCGAGCGACATGATGGACGGACGCATCGGCGCCATCCGCGAATCGCTTGACGATTCCGGTTTTTCCGATGTAGGCATTCTCTCCTACGCCGCCAAATACGCCTCAAGCTTCTACGGCCCGTTCCGTGACGCGCTCCACAGCGCCCCGCAGTTCGGCGACAAGAGCACCTACCAGATGAACGCCGGCAACACCGACGAAGCCATGAAAGAGATAGAGCTCGACATCATGGAAGGCGCCGACATCGTTATGGTCAAACCCGGCCTTGCCTATCTCGACATCGTCTACCGCACCAAAGAACGCTTCGATGTTCCCGTGGCCATTTACCATGTATCGGGCGAATATTCCATGGTAAAAGCTGCCGCCGAGAAGGGCTGGATTGATGAACAGCGCGTCATGATGGAATCGCTTCTCTGCATGAAACGCGCAGGCGGCGACCTGATCTTCACCTACTACGCCAAAGAAGCAGCCAAACTTCTCCGTTAAGACCAGCAGGAAAGAAAAAGAGAGATAGAAAAGAAGCCCGGCCGGAAGTGATGAGCAACACCCGGTCGGGCTTTTTCATAAGATGAACATCGACTGATATGATACGATACTTTACCGCAGGAGAATCACACGGCCCCGCCCTCTCGGCCATCATTGAAGGCATGCCGGCCGGCGTACAGGTCACCCAGAAAGAGATTGACCTGCAACTCCGGCGCCGTCAGCAGGGATACGGACGCGGCGGACGAATGAAAATAGAAAGTGACACCGCAGAAGTGCTTTCCGGCATCCGTTTCGGCAAAACCATTGGTTCCCCCATCTCCCTCGTCATCCGCAACCGCGACTGGGAAAACTGGACGGAGAAAATGTCGCAGTTCACTTCCAACGAAGCAACAACTGAAAAAATCACCATCCCCCGACCCGGCCACGCCGACCTTGCAGGACTTATCAAATACGGCTTCAACGACATCAGGCCCGTCATCGACCGCTCCTCCGCACGCGAAACCGCAGCACGGGTTGCAGCAGGCTCTCTCGCTCGCATCTTCCTCCACCAGCTCGGCATAGAAATCGGCAGCTGCATCTCAGCCATAGGCTCCGTAGCCGACACGGAATCAAACAAAAATCTCTCCAAACTCCTTGAAAAGGGAGCACAATGCATCGCAGCTGCGGCCGACCATTCAGAGGTTCGCATGCTTGGCCAAAAAGCTGCAGAGGAAGCCATAGCCGCCATAGATAAAGCAAAAGAGAACGGCGACACCCTCGGCGGCATCATTGAGCTCTACATTACCGGCGTACCGGTGGGCCTCGGCAGCTACGCACAACACGACCGCCGTCTCGACAGCCAGCTTGCAGCCGCAGTCATGGCCATTCAGGCAATAAAAGGGGTGGAAATAGGCCCCGCCTTCGAGAATGCCCGTAAACCCGGCTCCGAAGTGCACGACGCACTGAATCTTGTAAAAGAGGAAGGGGTACAACGGCCGACCAATCGATCGGGTGGAATAGAGGGCAGCATGTCGAGCGGAGAAACTATCCACATCAGGGCCGCAATGAAGCCCATCTCTTCGATGCAGTCTCCCCTGCAGTCGTTCGACCTTGCCACCCTTGAGCCAGTGCTCTCGCGCTTCGAACGAAGTGACACCTGCGCTGTTCCCGCTGCAGGCGTTGTTGCCGAAGCCGTAGTAGCTCCCATCATTGCCAACGCCCTACTTGAAAAGTTCGGTGGCGACCATCTTGAAGAAATCCGGGACCGCCTGAATCGTTACCGTGAAACGGTGCTATCTACCTTCTCCGACTGATCGTCATCAGACTTGTTGTACTGTCCCTCCAGCTGCCCCACAAGGCGCTGGTTCATGTCGAGTGAAGGCTCAGCACTCTCCGTTCTGCCCACAATCTGAGCAGGCACACCGGCAACCGTATAATGCGGAGGCACATCCTCCAGCACCACGCTTCCCGCACCAACCTTCGCGCCCTCGCCAATCACCACATTGCCCAGTATCTTCGCACCGGCGCCTATCAGCACCGACTTGTGCACCTTAGGATGGCGGTCGCCCATCTCCTTACCCGTACCGCCGAGGGTTACCTCATGCAGTAGCGACACATTGTCGTCCACAACAGCAGTTTCGCCAATCACAAGGCTCGTGGCATGGTCAAGCAGAATCCCTTTACCTATAACCGCCGCAGGATGAATGTCAACTGCAAACACCTCCGACATCCGGTTCTGGATGAAGTATGCCATCGTCTTCCGTCCATTCTTCCACAACCAGTGCGCAAGACGGTATGCCTGAAGCGCCTGATAGCCCTTCAGAAACAGCATAATCTCAAAATAATATACCGCTGCCGGATCGCGCTGCTGCGTTGCCACAAGATCATAGGCAGCCCACTCAACCCTGTCGGGGCACTGCTGGTAAAAGTCCTCAATCAGCCCCTGCAGGACAGGAGGCGGGAAATGCTTCGAACCCAACTTCACCGCCAGGAGCATCGCCAGCGACGAAGCAAAATCATCAAACTGCATGATATGCTGCTCCAGAAACATGCTGATGTCCGGATCGCGACGGCACTCAGCCGCAGCCTCCAACACAATACTGTCCCACACCTTCCCTACATCTATATCCATAACACGCTGAACGGCTCCCCGCCGCAAGAAAAACATTAAAAAATGAAACCCGCTAACCCTATGAATACATACAAACAGCCTCTCCCGTAAAAGGTTCAAATAAAATAGCGTTTCAGAGAGCCAAAAAAAATCCCCAGCTGAGCTACATTGCAGTCCCCCCCCCTCTTTACATAAAAGAATGGAGGCTGTGCCATGAGTTTTATACATTTCCACGACGATGTACTCTTTACCCAACAGCTCCTTGCCGCTGAACGACTCTACCTTGGTGCGCTTGATGGTCTCTGGGGGCCAATAACCGAACGGGCTTACCTTGAATTCAGTGCGCGCTCAACCGCAATACAGCAAGAGTTTGGCGCGTTCGACACCCGCTCCGAACAGAATATAGCCACCCTCTCTCTGCGTGCACAACGCGTGTGCCGCATCTTCCTTGCACGGGTTCTGGAAGGAGGGATGAGGGTCAGGGTCATTTCAGGCACACGCACCTACAAAGAGCAGGACGAACTCTTCCGCCGTGGACGCTACGGCAACCCCGGCCCCAGGGTCACCAATGCCAGAGGAGGCTGCAGCAGCCACAACTTCGGCATTGCCTGGGATATCGGCATCTTCACCGCTGAAGGGGGATATGTCACCGACGGAGAGGAATATGACGAAGCCGCCAGAATCGGACTGACTCCCGACATTGAATGGGGAGGGTTCTGGAAAGGGTTCCCCGACAGACCCCACTACCAGCTTCGCTTCAAGCAACCGCTCAGCATAGTAACCCTCCGAGAGCACTTTGAGGAAGGCGAAGCAATTCAATCGTATGCATGAGTGGCAGGAGGCACATCTGCTTTTGAAAGCGGTTTTTTTTGCGTACACTTTGCTTGCAGAGCACCAACCCCAATCGGCAACAACACTCAGGCAAAGGAATGCAGATATCACGCAAAATTGAGATCGACTACGGCCACACCCTGCCGAACCACTATTCGTTCTGCAACCAGCTGCACGGCCACCGCGGAGTAATAGTTGCCACCATTGAAGGCCCGGTTGTCACAGAAAAAGGCGACAGCCGGGAAGGCATGGTAATGGACTTCAAGTTCCTCAAAGACATTATGGTGGAGCACATCCACAACCAGCTTGACCACGGCTTCGCCGTATGGAAAGATGACCATGAGGACCTCGAGTTCATCCTAAAGCGCAACACCCGCGTACTCGTCACAGACGAGCCTCCCACAGCTGAATACTTAGCCAAATGGGCATTCAGCCAGGTTAAAGACCATCTTCCCCAGGGCGTCACCATCACCAACCTACGCTGGTATGAGACACCGAACAATTGGGCGGACTGGAACGGCAAGTAAAGCAAACTTCAGAGTAACGAGCACCCTATGAACTGGAACGCAAAACAGTGCTAACTCTCATAGCAATAGGATTCCTTGCGTCAGCGATGGCGCCCGTGCTGTACAAGCGCTACAGGGAAAATTTTGGCTGGATTGCCGTCACTTTTCCCCTGTATATGTTTTTCAGCTTTCTGTCGCGTTACCCACGCATCGCAGCCGGAGAATCCGTACGGGAATCGCTGCCATGGGTACCATCTCTTGGAATCAATCTCTCCTTTCTGCTGGACGGGCTGAGCCTATCGTTCGCGCTCATCATCACGCTGGTAGGCGCAGCAGTGTTTCTCTTTGCCGGTGCATACATGAAAGGGTACAGAGATGCCGGAAGGTTTTATCTCTACATCGGCGTTTTCATGACCTCAATGCTCGGCCTTGTTCTCTCCGATAACATGCTTCTGCTCTTCGTATTCTGGGAGCTGACGAGCTTCAGTTCATATCTGCTGATCGGATTCAACCATCACAAAGAGTCATCCCGAAAATCTGCGCTACAGGCACTGCTCGTAACCGGAGGCGGCGGCCTTGCGCTGCTGGCAGGCATTCTACTGCTCGGAAGCGTAACCGGCACTTACGAGATTTCTTCGTTCTACGACATGAACAGGCTCATCACCAGCCATGCACTCTATCCCGCCATTGTCGTGCTTCTCCTGCTCGGAGCCTTCACCAAATCAGCCCAGTTTCCCTTTCATTTCTGGCTGCCCAATGCCATGGAGGCACCCACACCAGTAAGCGCCTACCTGCATTCAGCAACCATGGTCAAGGCCGGAGTCTACCTGATAGCCCGGTTGAACCACGAAATCGGCGGAACCCCTCTCTGGCAAGACACGGTTCTCATAACAGGAGCAGTAACCATGCTCTTCACCGCCACGCTTGCCTTCCGGCAGACAGACCTCAAAAAGCTGCTTGCATACTCAACCCTCTCCGTACTCGGCACGCTTGTGATGCTTCTTGGAATCGGCTCGGAGCTTGCAATCAAAGCGTTCTTCATCTACCTCATAGCACACTCGCTCTACAAGGGAACACTGTTTCTTGTTGCCGGCACACTTGATCATGAAACCGGCACACGCGATATCGGCAAACTCGGAGGCTTGCGAAAAGCAATGCCGATAACGGCAACAACCGCTGCGCTGGCCTCCTTTTCAATGATGGGAGTCATCCCCCTGATTGGCTTTATTGGCAAGGAGACCGTCTATAAGGCAATACTGGAACTCGACCGCTGGGGTCTCGTGCTTATTGCAGCAGCAGTGCTGGCCAATGCCTTTATAGTCATGGTGACGCTGCTTGTGGGAGTCCGGCCATTCTTTGGAAAGCTTCGTCAGACCCCGAAACAGGCGCACGAGGCTCCGCTGAAAATGCTGATTGGTCCAGCTCTTCTTGCCACTCTCGGACTGCTCCTCGGTCTCTTTCCAGACTTTTTCATCTCCAACATGCTGGAGCAATCTGCCAGAAGCATCCTTTCCGAAGAACTCAGCCTGAAAATCGTCCTGTGGCATGGGGTCAATCTGGTGCTGATACTCAGCTTCCTTACCCTGCTGCTCGGCGCCCTACTCTATGCACTGCGTCCAATTGTTCTCCAACAGTTCCGCTTCCCGACGCTTCCCGCCTTCCTCAAGCCTTCAGCATGGTACGAAACTGCACTGAAGGGGATGCTATCGTTCGCAAAACTGCAAACACGGATTCTGCAGAACGGTTACCTTCGCAACTATACCATCGTCATTGTTATTGCTGCTCTCATCCCAGCCTCTTTTGCTCTCTACAGAGCGGCCGAAGAGCTATCCATCGTTCCTGATTATTCAATCACCTTTTATGAGGCAGCGCTGGGGTTCATCATCATTGTTGCAACTGGCCTACTGATAACATCAACCTCAAGGCTCAAGTCAATTGTGTCGCTGGGTGTCATGGGTTTTTCAATAGGCATTATCTTCGTACTCTACAGTGCCCCCGATGTTGCGCTCACCACATTCGCCATTGAAACGCTGAATGTGATTCTGTTTGTGCTGGTGCTCCAGAAGCTGCCTAAGTTTCTCAAACGCTCCCGTTCTTCAAACAGAATAAGGGATGCTGTTATCGCTTCTTCAGTCGGGGTGTTCATGACGCTTGTTGTGCTCTTTGCCACCTCCTTCGAGCTCTCAACGGAACTGAAAAACTATTTCGCAGCAGCGAGCCTGCCGGAAGGAAAAGGGCTCAATGTGGTCAATGTTATTCTTGTGGATTTCAGGGCGCTTGATACGCTGGGCGAAATCACAGTGCTTGCAATAGCAGCAATAGGGGTGCTGGCAATGCTCAAAACCGCAACAGGAAGGAGGGCGCAACCTTGAATTCAGTAATTCTTGCAACCGCATCGCGCTACCTGCTCACACTGATTCTGATGTTTTCAGTCTTCATGCTCCTGCGCGGCCATAACGAACCCGGCGGCGGTTTCGTTGGCGGGCTGGTAGCGGCCGCCGCCTTTGCGCTCTACTTCATTGCCAACGGACTTGATGCAGCCCGCTCAATTCTGCGCGTCGACCCACTTCGCGCAGCAGTGCTTGGCCTGCTGCTTTCCTTTCTGAGCACAGTACCCTCACTTGTATCGGGACAGCCGTTCATGACCGCACTATGGATCGATACCGGCATTGCATCCATCGGAAAGGTTGGAACCCCGCTCCTGTTCGATTTCGGGGTATACTTCCTGGTGCTTGGCATCACGCTCACCATTATTTTTGCGTTGGCTGAGGAGGAGTGCAGCTTATGAGGGTTCTGCTTCCAGTAATTATCGGCCTACTCTATGCAGCAGGGATCTACCTCATTCTGAGGCGAAACATGGTCAAGGTAATTTTCGGCCTGGTCATTCTCGGCCATGCCGCCAATCTCATGATTTTTACCGTTGGCCGTCTGACCAAAGGCGCGCCGGCATTCGTACCAGAAGGAACCACAAACATTGCCGAACCCTTTGCCGATCCTCTTCCACAGGCCCTCATTCTTACAGCCATTGTAATAGGCTTCGGAATACAGGCGTTCACGATAGCGCTGTTCAAAAAAACCTGCCAGACGCTGAAGACCGAAGATCTTGACGAGATGAGGAACACAGACCAGCTTGAGAAGGAGAGTCTATGAACAGAATCATCATACTGCCGGTTCTGGTACCCTTCGCAACAGCTCTCATCATGCTGCTGTTTCCTCGCCGCATTGCAGCGCACCGGCTGCTCGGCGTGCTCTCAACCCTCCTGCTCTCGGTTGTCTCTGCCATACTGCTCAACAGCGTTCTTTCCGGCGGCATTCTCTCTCTGCAGGCAGGCGGCTGGGCAGCTCCGTTCGGCATCACAATGGTTGTCGATACGCTTTCCTGCATCATGCTGACCATGTCCTCACTCATCGGTCTGACCACAGCCATCTATTCAATAGGCTCTGTTGATGAGAAGCAGGAGCACAACTTCTACCATCCACTCATACAGCTGCTTCTGATGGGAATCAACGGAGCGTTTCTGACCGGAGACATCTTCAATCTCTATGTATGGTTCGAGGTCATGCTCATCTCCTCATTCGTGCTGCTCGTTCTGGAAGGCAAACCGGAGCAGTTTGAAGGCGCAATAAAATATGTAACGCTGAACCTGCTCTCCTCAGCAATCTTTCTTGCTGCTGTGGGAATTCTGTATGGCATGGCCGGCACGCTGAACATGGCAGACCTCGCCATGCGCCTTCCCCTACTGGAACATAGGGAACTGCTCTCAGTTGTTGCCGTTCTATTTCTCATCACTTTCGGCATAAAAGCCGCAGTCTTCCCCCTCTTCTTCTGGCTCCCGGCATCCTACCATACGCCACATATCGCTGTTTCAGCAATATTCGCCGGTTTGCTCACCAAGGTCGGGGTATACGCAATCATACGGTTCTTCACCACCATCTTTACCCTCGAAAGCACACCCCTCATCCACCAGATACTGCTCTGGGTATCGGCATTCACAATGGCAACAGGTGTGCTTGGCGCAGTTGCCCAGTACGATCTCCGCAAGCTCCTCTCCTTCCACATCATCAGCCAGATAGGCTACATGATATTCGCCGTGGCAATCCAGTCACCACTGGCTATAGCAGGAGGGCTGCTGTACATCGTGCACAACATCGTCGCAAAAACCAACCTTTTCTATCTCAGCGGAATCATACGGCTCATATCGGGCTCATGGAACCTCCGGCAAATTGGGGGGCTGTATGCAACCTACCCCCTCTTCGGCCTGCTGTTTCTCGTTCCAGCACTCGCTCTTGCCGGAATACCTCCGCTCTCAGGCTTCTGGGCAAAACTCACCGTTATCCGGGCAGGGCTAGAGGCTCAAGAGTGGCTTGCAGTCGGCGTAGCCCTTCTGGTGAGTATGCTCACGCTGTACTCCATGATCAAAATCTGGAACGAAGCCTTCCTGAAAGACGATCCCCGTGGCGAGGACACAGGAAACAGAGGCCAGGAATACCACGCGCTCTCTTCGGGCAAAAAGATTGCCCTGATTGCACCAGTGGTCATCCTCGGGATGCTCACAATACTCTCCGGTATCTGGTTCGAGCCGTTATTCGTACTCGCCGACCGGGCTTCACTGGAACTGCTTGACGCAAGCATTTATAGTAAAGCCGTAACCGGAGGAATGCCATGAACCTCCTCCTACTCAACATACTCCTGGCGGTTGCATGGATGATGCTGACCGGCGAAGTAAGCGCCGGAACCTTCACGGCAGGACTGCTTGTCGGGTATCTTTTGCTGTGGCTCACGCGCCCGGCCTGGGGTGAAACCCGTTACTTTTCCAAGCTCCTGCTGGTAATCAGGTTCGTCCTGTACTTTCTCAAGGAACTCCTCGTCGCAAACCTGAAAGTAGCCTATGACATCGTAACACCGAAAGATCACATGGAACCCGGCATTGTTGCCGTGCCGCTGGATGTGAAAAGCGATATTGAAATCACACTCTTCGCCAACCTTGTGACCCTCACCCCGGGCACCCTAAGCCTTGATGTGTCGCCCGACAGGGGCACGCTCTTTGTACACGCTCTGTATGTTAAGGATGCCGAACAGTTCCGCCGGGAGCTTAAAAACGGCCTTGAAAAACGCCTGATAGAGGTAATGCGATGAACTTCATGGAATGGGCTACACAGATATCGGTAATCGTTATCGGCCTGTCGATACTGATCATATTTCTGCGCCTGATCGTCGGACCCTCAATAGAGGACCGCATCGTTGCGCTCGATCTGCTTTCAGCCAACGCCATCGCGTTTATCGCGGTGTATTCAATCCAGAAAAACACCACAACATTTCTTGATGTAGGAATCATCCTTGCGCTGCTTGCCTTTCTCAGCACCGTAGCGTTTGCATTCTATCTTGGAAGGAGAGTAAAACAATGAAAGAAATTCTCAGCGGCAGCCTGCTCCTCATGGGGAGCCTCTTCATACTGCTTTCAGCGGTCGGCATTCTGCGCATGCCTGACCTCTACACACGCATGTCCGCAACAACAAAAGCCTCCACCCTCGGCATAGGGCTTGTGCTCATAGGAACCATCCTCTACTGGCAGGATTTCGGCATCGCATCACGGGCCATCGCAATTATCGTCTTTCTTTTTCTCACAGCACCCGTAGCAGCCCATGTCATAGGCCGGGCAGCCTACCTCGGCAAGGTTCCCCTCTGGGAAAAAACACACATCGACGAATTCAAAAAGAGTGTGGAACCTCCAGAGACCGGCTCATCAACGCCTGAGTAAAGGTACAGTGGCCACCTACCCCAAGGCGTCACCATCTTCAAGTAACTGTTCTCCACACTTGACTTCGCTCAAGCACGACTTAAGTTGACATTTACGACAGATATCCCCGTTTAAGTCAAAAATCACGACAATCCGACCCTATCCACCAACCCTTCGCCAACCTTCAAAACAGCAATCTCAATCCACCCGTCTCCCCTCGCCGGAAATACCCGTTGCCCATCCCCAAAAAAGGCTTCAATATCAGCAAGCGTGTGGCATCGTTCCACAACAAACCCCGGTTCACGGCGCACCTCCTCCTCACGCCAGAACGAGAACTCGCGCATCAAAGAACAATACTGCATAATCTCCTCGAACACCAGGCGCGGAATATCCCTCCGCTCCGCCTTCACCTCAGCATAGGGCACGAGATACTCAAAAACAACCCTTGAGCCTGCAGCCAAACTCCGCCACTGCCCAAGAGCACTCTCTCTCGTCACATAATAAGACAACCCCTCAACAATCGTGAGAGAAGGGACGCCAGCATCCCATCCCGCACCTGAAAGAATGTCCCGCAACCCGGCATGATCTTCAACATCAACCTCAAGGCAATGCAGGCTGCTTCCCGCAGCAAAAGCAAGACCTTCAACCATTCCTCTTTTTTCCCTCATACCGCTTGAGTCAATCTCAAACACCCTCACTCCCGGAAACAAGCTTGCCAGCTCAATGCCCAGCATGGAATACCCCGCACCCGAAATAATCACCTGCCGTAACTCGCCCGTCGCCAGGCTCGCCTTTGCCTCACGGGCTATGCAGAGCTTCCGGTAACGGATAACCCGGTCGTACTCCTCCCACACAGCATGGCACCGCGCCAAAAGCTCCTGCCCTGCAGACAAATCAAGCATACCGGCATATTCCCTGACAGCGTCAGACTCATAAATCTCAGCTCCACACCAAAGCAGCACGAGTGCCGAGGTGTCGGATATGGGTTGACGAACCCCGCCTACTGCCGTAAACCGGCCACTACCCTGCACTGCATTGTTTTCCATATGGAATGTTTCAATCATCAAAAGCAACACTCTTCGTTACTATAGCCAACCGATTCATCATAACCCGTAAAACAGCTTAACACTACTGTCGCCCTTTCACCAGCATTGCCCTCAGCGTTAAAGCCACAAGAACAACAGCTGCACCAACAGCCATCACTGAAGGCTCAGCATGAACCTGCTTCCCTACCCAGTGCGTGATATCAAGCCCAAGGTAGCGATACAGCTCATTGACCAGCATACCCGCAGCAAGTGACATCACAATAATACTCACAAGGTAGACGGCGGTTGAAGTTCTGCCAAGCATACGCGAAATAACCGTCAGTGAAGCCGCATTGGTTGCCGGCCCGGCAAGCAGGAACACCAGAGCCGCCCCCGGAGAAATCCCCTTCAGGGCAAGTGCCGCCGCAACAGGGGTTGAAGCAGTAGCGCAAACATAGAGCGGCACCGAAATGGCAAGCATCATCAGCATTGAGAGAAACTCATTGCCGGCAACCCGCTGAAGCATATCGGGCGACACAAAAACAGAGATACACCCAGCAAGCAGAAGACCCAGAAAAAACCATTTCCCAATATCAGCAAGAAGATCGGAGAACGCGAAAGCCAACCCACCACGAAGCCTTTCAAAAAAAGGCGGTCGCTCTGGTTTTGCATCGTCGCCCGAACAGGTACTGCTGCAGCAGCATGAGCCAGCAGGTTTTTCTGCTTCCGGAGCAACAGGGGCAGTTTTCTCAAACCGCTCAAAAAAAGCCACCGAAACCCCCGCAGCTATAGCAGTAACAAAGGACACCAGTGGACGGATAACCGTCATCAAGGGATCAAGCAGAGCATAGGTAACCGCAATGGAATCAACGCCCGTCTCAGGCGTTGAAATAAGGAACGAAGCGACAGGCCCCTTCCCCGCGCCCTGTTTCCTCAACCCTGCCGCTGCAGGCAAAACACCGCAGCTGCACAAAGGCACCGGAACGCCAAGCGCAGAGGCCTTCAGGATACCCTTTATCCCGCCTCCCCCCATATGTTTGGCAATCATATCGCCCGGCAGAAAAGCACGGAACAGCCCCGCCACCACAAACCCCATAAGCATCCACGGCGCCGCCTCAACAAGAACATGCCACGAAGCAACAAGGACTGAATGCAGTAAGGCTATAAATTCATTCATGATTGATTTTCCCCTGTTATCGGGTTACAGCACATTACGGCTTCCGCTCTTCCCTCACATGCTCAAACCCTGTTTCCATCAGCATGGAAATATGCCGATCGTCAAGCGAGTAGTACACATTCTTCCCCTCCTTTCTGGACTTGACTATCTTCGCCCCCCGCAGCACACGAAGCTGTTGCGACACTGCAGATTGATTCATCTTGAGTATCAATGTCAAGTCACACACACACAGCTCCGAACGGAGCAGAGCACCAAGAATTGACATTCTCGTCCCATCACCAAGCGCCTTGAAAAGCTCAGCCACAGCCAACAGATCCTCCTCTGATGCCATAGAGCCACTCACCCGCTCAACAATTTCAGGGTGAAAGCACTGCCCAAGGCATATATCAGAACGGTTTTCAGTCATTGGTTTTTATCTATCCACATTCATATGATCTTATGATCATATGTTAATACATAACACAAACAAGAGCAAAACCATTCCGCAGCAATCAGGTCGCAAGTCAAAAAAAAGATTCAATCAAGAAAAAAACGAGCCTATGACGGCCATTGTCCTACTGCCCCAATTATCTTATTGGCAATACCGACTCATAAAAACGACCGAAACACGCAGAATATTTTTTATTGCCGTATCAAATCTGTAACTATCTGATGTTCCCCCGTGACTTTGATTTGCGGTGGCTGATGGAACAAAACTGTCTGGCGGGCAAAGTTTCGCCGATAGAGGTTATTTGCTCACTTCGCCCAATAGAATATGCGATCTCCCAAGGCAAGAATACGCTGCGCTGATGACCTGGCTGAGCCGGTTGCTTTGCCCCTTGAGGCGTGTTTAGCAAAAACCCGGTTCGCTGATAACCTGACAAGAGCTGGAGGCCGAACTGTTTTCGACCATTGCTGCATTGTGGGTGAAGTTGCGCGAATGCTGATTGAAAGGATGTCTCCTTTACTGAGGGATTCATTATTCCCTTCAGGCTCTTCATTGATTGCAGCTACCCATGATATCGGTAAGGTCAGCCCGACTTTTCAGGAGAAAATCCATCGTGGGATTGACGGGTATGTTCCGAATTCCCTTTCTGGCCTTGCGGAAGCGGAACCGTCTCTGGAAAGAGGTTGGGGTGGACATGCGGGGACAAGTATGGTCTCTATGCAGGCGCTGGATTCTGGTAAGTTTATCCCGGAAATTCTTGGCCGACACCATGGGTTCCCTCCATCCATAGCTGGCCAAATGGCCAATGATAAAATTTTTGGCGGACCAATGTGGCAACAGAGACGGGCTGAACTGGTTGATCACATCAAGAGTGAATTACAGCTGGAGTTTCCTGCTGTAACCCAGCTGCAAGCGTTGACAATTTCGGGATTAACCTGTGTGGCTGACTGGATTGGGTCAGGAGGAATGTTTGATGATCCTGCATTGAATTGGCGTACGCTACTGCCCGATGCGGTTGAGGCTGCAGGTTTTGTTCAGCCGCAACTGCAAGCTGGCCTCAGCTTCAAGGAAGTTTTCGGGTTTGATACCCGTAGCACTCAGCAGCTTCTGATAGAGCAGGTTTCCTCTCCTGGCACTTACATACTAGAAGCCCCTATGGGTATAGGGAAAACTGAAGCTGCCCTGTATGCGGCGTATTCCATGATGGTTTCAGGGAATGCCACTGGCATATATTTCGGCCTTCCTACCCAGCTCACCTCCAACAAAATCCATGAGCGGGTTAATGCGTTTATTGACAGGATTCTTGCTCCAGAGAGTCCGCACCGACAATCACTTCTTCTGCACAGTAAATCGTGGCTATTGGATTATGACATCGGTGCCGAGGGCGGCCCCGGCAAAAGTTGGTTCAGTACCGGCAAACGGGGAATTCTTGCACCCTTCGCCGTAGGAACAGTTGATCAGGCTCTGATGGCGGCCATGAATGTGAAGCATGGGTTTGTGCGGGCCTACGGGCTTGCGGGGAAAGTGGTAATCCTTGATGAAGTTCATACTTATGATTCATATACCGGGACCATCCTTGATAAACTTGTGGCGCTGCTGAGAAGCCTTCATTGCACGGTAATCATTTTGAGTGCTACGCTGACCAATGAAAGGAGAGGCCGGTTCATTGGTTCGGGTGCGCGCGCTGAAGATGCTTATCCGCTCATTACTGCCCATCATAATGGCGATGATCATATCACTGAACGAACCGCTTCAGTAGGAACAACAGCAACCGTAAAGATCTACCAGACGGAAGACCGGACCGAAGCAATTGAGGAGGCTCTCATAAGAGCCGAAAATGGCCAGCAGGTTCTCTGGATTGAAAACACTGTTGGTGAGGCGCAGGAGGCGTTCAGCATTCTTGCAGCAAGAACAGAAGGAATGGATATTGAGTGCGGTCTGCTCCATTCCCGTTTTGTTCATGCTGACCGCCAACGAATTGAAGATTATTGGGTCTCACGGTATGGGAAGAATAATGCCGCCGTGCGACAACTCTCGGGGCGTATTCTTGTGGGAACGCAGGTGCTTGAGCAGTCGCTGGACATTGATGCGGATTTTCTTGTCACGCGCATCTGCCCTTCTGACATGCTGCTACAGCGTATTGGCAGGTTATGGCGACATGAAGCGACTCCACGCCCTGAAGGCGCCGCATGTGAAACATGGGTGCTGAGTGCGGATTATAAAAGGGCACTGAAAAATCCTGAATCAACTTTCGGCTCGACGGCAAAGATTTACAGCCCTTATGTTTTGCTGAGAACCCTTGAGGTATGGGCGGAAATTGAAGGGGTCAGCCTTCCTGATGATATTCGCCCCTTGATTGAAGAAACCTACAGGGAACGCAAAGACCCCCCCGAACTACAACGACATAAAGCGGTGCTTGAGCAAAAACGCGGTATTCTGGAATTACTTGCCTTGCAGGGTGTAGCCAAGGGCATACAGACTGCCTCGGATGACCGGGCACGGACCCGATACAGTGAAGAAGAAAACATTGAGATTCTTCTGCTGCGCTCCATCCACCATGACAAGGCCAAGAAAGGGACTTTGCTGACCCTCCTCGACAATCGCACTGTTTTTCTTCCCGGGGCAGTTCCTTCTGGTGCAAAAAGGGTGCAGCGCGAATTGGCGGCAACCATTGCCCAACAGACACTACACACCGCACCATACATGGCGCCACCAGCTCTTAACCGCAATACCCTGAACTGGCTTTCCGGATACTGCTATCTCGGTGACCAAAACGAGGAAAGCTTGTTACGCATTGCGCTTGTGGGGGATGACGGCTCCATAAAAGAACTTGATGGGCGAGATGCTTCAGGGCGCTACCGGCTGACTTACAACGACAGGATCGGGTACCGGTCCATTAAAATATAAATGACGAACCATGACGATCAATTCGCTTGAAAACCGGTTCAATCTGGTCGACGAACTTTGGATTCCTGCTGCAGGCAAAGGGAAAATCAGCCTTCGACAGGCGTTTGCTGACCCTGCAATCAGGGAGCTCGGCGGCAACCCCATACAAAAGCTTGCCATCACGAAACTCCTGCTTGCAATAGCCCAGTCGGCATATACTCCAGAGGATAATGCCGCGCTGGATGCTCTTACAGTTGATGATTTCCGAAAAAACTGCCTAGACTACATTGAAAAGTGGAGAGAACGGTTCTGGCTGTATGGCGAGACGCCGTTCCTGCAGATGCCTGCCATTGAGGGCTTGATTAAACGGCGATTGGCTACGGAACTGAAATCGGCCACTTCGAAATCAGCAAAACTCAAAGCCGAAGAAAATGCAAGGCCCCGCCCTATCGGCTTGGGCTACTACCCTGACATGCCAGCAGAGAACAATACCATCCTCAGCCAGCAACAGATCCCCCGGCAACTTGACGATTCCGAGAAAGCTCTTTATCTGGTAACACTGATGAACTTTGCTTTATCTGGAAAAAGAATCGAAAAGAATCTCGACCCGCTTACTGATGGATTCACGGGAAAATCTGTATCAGCTAAGCCTGCTCCGAGTTTGGGTAATTATGTGGGTTACCTGCACTCGCATTTGGTCGGTCCGACTTTAGCCGACTCATTAATACTCAATCTTCTGAGCCTTGAGCACATCCAAGAGAACAGTTACTGGACCTCTGGCCTTGGCACTGCGCCATGGGAACAGATGCCAAAAGGTGAAGACTGCCCTGTTGCGAGGGATCTTAAAAGCTCATATATGGCAACCTTGCTCTCCCTTTCAAGATTTGTGCTACTGAAGGAGAATGGGGTTTTTTATGGTGAGGGTATTCAGTACAAAAGCCACAAAGATGGATGGCGCGAGCCGGGAATGGCAATCAGGATGTTGGATGGAAAGGTCAAACTCATCTGGGCTGATCCCAACAAGAGACCATGGAGGGAGCTGTCTGCCATGCTGTCATTTATGGATGCGGGAATTACGGGAGGGTATGATTGCCAGTTCCTGCGCTACGGAATACCTCCTGCGCGACAGCGGTATGAACGCATTGGCATCTGGTCAGGAGGACTGGCAGTGACGGCAAATGCTGGAGACCAGTCTATAAAGCAGAACAATGACTTCATAGAATCATTCGTTCAATTTGATACTGCTGTGATTGGAGAACAATGGTACGGACTTCTGAAAGTTGAAATGGATGCCCTTGAACATTTATCGAAAACCGTGTATACCGCAACAAGAGGCTATTTCAAAACAATGAATATTAAGGATAGTGCATTTGCCGGCCAGGCATCTTCATTGTTCTGGCAGGCTTGTGAAAAAAAGTTTCAGCCGCTGCTCAATGCGTGCGACAAGCCCACATCACTTCCTACAGTCAGAAAATCCATTGCGCAAGATGCAATGCACGCCTTTGAGCATTACTGCCAGAAAGACACTGCCCGGCAGCTGGATGCCTGGGCAAAAAACCGCCCGAACTTTATAAAGTATCTCAACCCTTAACCATAGCATACCCATGAGCACAGAAATGAAACCCAAAACAGGGAAGTCAGACGCGTTTGTGCAGTTTATTGTTGAGAAATGCAAGGACAATGGCACAGCTGCGGCACTGAAGCGTGCCGACAACCCTGCAACCGAGTACCAGAGCTGGGAGTTTCTCGCTGCATTCAATATAGACCTGGAGAAACCATGGCAGCGGATTCCCTATGCAGCTATAGCTGCAGCAATTGCAAGGGCAAAGCCGGAACATAACGGGCGCATAGGCATTGGAGCCGGTATTGCTCGTTGCTATGAAGATGGCAATCAGAGCGATCAGGCAAAAGCACGCCTTCGGCGACTGCTTGCCTGCCAATCATCTGAAGAGGCATGCCGTATTCTCCGACCGCTCTTCAGCCTTATTGGCGCAAAAGGTAATGTGTCGCTGGATTATGCGCGACTGCTTAACCAACTCCTTAGGTTCAACCTTGACAGTCAGACGGTAAAAACCCAATGGGCTATGGATTTTTACAACCAGAAAGCCAAAGCTGAAGAGGAGGCCGCCGCATGATTGCAAGCATACTGAAACTGAACCGCCGTGACATACAGTCGCTACGGGTTACGGATGACTATTCTTTGCACAGAGTTGTGTACAGCCTTTTTGAGGACATTCGATCCGACGAGGAAAAACATGCCAGCGTTCCAAGCGGATTCCTGTTTGCAGATAAAGGCGGTGACATCAACAACAGGGTAATTCTCATCCTTTCAGACCGAGAGCCCAGAACTCCGGAATTCGGAACTCTGGAATCCAAAGCGGTTGGGGATGCTTTTCTGGAGCATGACCATTACCAGTTTGAGGTACTGGTTAATCCCACCCGGCGGGACAATGCTTCCCGGAAACTGGTTGCTCTCCGCAACCGCGCGGATATTGAACCGTGGTTCATTACCAAAGCACCATCCTCCTGGGGGTTCAAGATTCATCCCGAATCTCTGGAAGTGCGCGTGATGCAGACGAAGCAGTTCACCAAGAAGGACAACAAGGTCATTCAGGGCCGCGCACTGATTACTGGAGTACTCAGTGTTCAGGACCGATCTCTTTTCAGAAAAAGCTTTCAACAGGGCATTGGGCGGGGCCGGGCGTTCGGCTTCGGCATGCTGCAGATTGCTCCGATAATCGTTTCAACCAACAACTAATCAACTACTACAATGAGCACTCAGAACCCTTTCAAGAGCACAAGAATTGAATACCACATTCTCCAGTCATTCCCGGTAACATGCCTGAACCGGGACGATGTTGGGGCACCCAAAAGCGCAATGGTTGGCGGAACAAATCGCGCCAGAGTCAGTTCACAATGCTGGAAACGCCAGGTGCGCCTTGCCATGCAGGATTTCGGCATCAAACTTGGCATCCGCACGAAAAAAATGGATTCACTTATTTCCAATGCATGTATGGCGAAAGGTGCTACAGAGGAAGATGCCAAAGCTTGCGGAACAGCAATTGCGGCCGCATTCAGCAAGGACACTCTTTTCTTTTTCAGCTCCAATGAAGCGGCTGCATTTGCTGATTATGCTGAAACACAAGAGTTCAAGGCAAAAGATCTGAGCGAAAAGGAACTGCACAAAATCGCGAAGAAAACATTAAACCCTGCGCTCGACGGTCTTGATATTGCCCTTTTCGGCAGAATGGTTGCACAGGCCAGTGAACTGAATGTTGAAGCTGCCGCTTCGTTTTCGCATGCCCTGTCAACACACAAGGTGAGCAATGAAGTTGAGTTCTTTACCGCGCAGGACGATTTGGCTGAAGAACCCGGTTCAGCACATATGGGGAGCCTTGAGTTCAACTCTGCCACCTATTACCGTTACATTAGCCTTGACCTGGGACAGCTGTATGAGTCGCTTGAGGGTGAGGGTATTGAAACAGCCATAGAGGCGTTCACTAAGGCTCTTTTTGTAGCCGTTCCGAGTGCGCGGCAAACAACCCAGTCGGGCGCTTCACCGTGGGAGTTTGCCAAAATCTACATCCGAAAAGGCCAGCGACTTCAGGTGCCGTTTGAAACGGCAGTGAGAGCAAAGAACGGCGGATACCTTCAGGAAAGCATTGATGCCCTTAAAGAGTATCTGGCAAAGAAAGAAGCCCTTGCCGGATCGCTTTTTGGAAAGGAACGCGAGTACACCTTCGGTGAGGATACATCTTTCTCTATTGACAGCCTTGTCGATAATCTGAAATCCTATGCTGCGGAGGGCCTATGAAGAACAAATATCTTCTGCTCTGGCTTGAAGGCCCCCTGCAGGCGTGGGGGGCTGATTCCCGATTCGGCCGGCGGGACAGCCTTGATTTCCCTACAAAATCCGGGATTTTGGGATTGCTTTGCTGTGCACTTGGTGCCGGTGGGGAGCAACACGAACTGCTTGCTGAAATGGCGCAGCTCTCCCACACGGCCCTGGCTTTCAGAAAAACAAAAGAGCAATGGGATGGAACACAGAAGAAAAGAGCAGCAGAAGCACTCTTACGGGACTTCCATATGGTTGGAAGTGCTTATGATGAAAAAGACCCATGGCAAGACCTGATGATTCCAAAGAAAGGCAATGGGGAGAGGGCTGTAAAAGGTGGAACAAAAATCACTTACCGTAATTACCTGCAGGACAGCGTGTTTGCGGCAGTTATTGAAATCCCTTCAGCCAAGTCTGAGGCTTTTGCTGAAGCATTGATTATGCCTCATTGGGATCTGTTTCTCGGCAGAAAGTGCTGTGCTCCTACCGACATCATTTTCAGAGGCTGTTACGAATCCGAAAATGATGCTTTCCTTGCTACGGCGACCATTGCTGAAGAGAAAAACCTGATTGAAGCATTCCGGGTTGTGGATGGCGAAACGGAAGGGGAAACCATGACGCTGAACGATGTTCCTGTTCAGTTCGGCGCACAAAAGCGATATAAGGAAAGACGGGTAACCATAATCCTTACAGATGATGAGCTATGACAACCAATGACGGTCAAAACCAGAAAGGCAACCCCGCAAGACTCCTGATACGAATTACACGGGACACCCTGCCACAGGTAAAGGACAAGTATCCGTTCATCTATCTTGAACGGGGAAGGCTGGAAATAGACGACAGCAGTGTGAAATGGATTGACTGTGACTGCAATGTTGTCCGGCTTCCCATAGCCATGCTTAACTGCGTGCTTCTGGGCCCGGGAACTTCAGTCACCCATGAAGCGATAAAAGTTATGGCTGCGGCGAACTGCAATATCTGCTGGGTTGCTGAAGACAGCATGATGTTTTTTGCCGCAGGTCAAACTCCGACCAGCAATACCCGAAATTTCCGCCACCAAATGATGATGTCGGCTGACCCCGATAAATCCCTTGATGTTGCGCGACGCATGTTTGCTTACCGGTTTCCCGATGTGGAATTGAAAAACAAATCGCTCAAACAGTTGATGGGTATGGAAGGACTGCGCGTACGGCAATTGTATGAGCAAAAAGCAGCCGAGTATCATGTGGGATGGAAAGGCAGACAGTTCGTACCCGGAAAATTTGAGATGAGCGACACCACCAACAGGATTCTCACGGCAGCCAACGCCGCTCTTTACAGCATTATCTCATCGGCTGTACACAGTATGGGGTACTCTCCTCATATTGGATTCATCCATTCCGGCAGCCCGTTGCCATTCGTGTATGACCTTGCTGATCTGTATAAAGCCGAACTATGCATTGACCTTGCGTTTGCCATGACGGCCACTATGGCTGGGCAGTATGACCGGCACAAACTGGCCTCTGAGTTCCGCAAACGCGTTATCGAAATTGACCTTCTGGGCTCTATTGGGCCTGATATTGAATCACTCCTCGGGAAATAACCATGCTTGTAGTTGTTGCTAATGATCTTCCCCCAGCCGTACGCGGGCGAATGAAACTCTGGTTCATTGAACCCAGAGCGAACATTTTTGTTTCAGGAATAAAAGACTCCCTAGCCAAAAAAGTTGTAGCGTATCTGCATGAACACTGTCCTGAAAAAAGCGGACTGATGATTCTCTGCAGCAACAACACGACCCCTGGATATGAAATCTATGGGATAGGAGATACGAAAAGAGACTTTACTGAAATTTCAGGCATGCCCCTTGTGATTGAAAAACAGATAAAGCCACAAAACGAATCTCCACCAACCCCCCGTCAACACCAGTAAAATCCAGTGTCTTCCCCACGCTCGTGGGGGTGTTTCTATCAGGTTTCATTTTTTTTCTCTCTCCCTTGAGTCTTCCCCACGCTCGTGGGGGTGTTTCTGTCATTTCATGTGTCATTTTTGTATCCTCTTGGTCTTCCCCACGCTCGTGGGGGTGTTTCTATTTCTTCGGTGGCATATCAGAATTTGAGCTTAGTCTTCCCCACGCTCGTGGGGGTGTTTCTCGCGTCCTCCTCATCCACTATCCCCGCACCGTAGTCTTCCCCACGCTCGTGGGGGTGTTTCGGCAGGCTAACGATATGCAATCAGATAGTTGGGTCTTCCCCACGCTCGTGGGGGTGTTTCTAAGGCCGTCAGTCTGAGAGATTCGTTCATGTGAGTCTTCCCCACGCTCGTGGGGGTGTTTCTAGACTGGGGTGAGTTCGACAAGCTATGTATGAGTCTTCCCCACGCTCGTGGGGGTGTTTCTAGATGGCTGGGGTGTCATGCTGCCATCCTCGCGTCTTCCCCACGCTCGTGGGGGTGTTTCTGGATACAATGGACGATGGACCGCTGGAAAGGTGTCTTCCCCACGCTCGTGGGGGTGTTTCTAGAGAGAGGAACGATCTCCTCGACCTATCCCGGTCTTCCCCACGCTCGTGGGGGTGTTTCCAGCAGCAGCGTAGAAAAGCAGCTGCGCATTTTCGTCTTCCCCACGCTCGTGGGGGTGTTTCCTGTGCCCGGGGCTTTTTTCCGGGGGTGGGCTTAGTCTTCCCCACGCTCGTGGGGGTGTTTCCATGCATCAAGACGTTATCACATCGCTATTTAGGTCTTCCCCACGCTCGTGGGGGTGTTTCTGTAGAGAGAGGTCTTCCTGCACTTATTCCGTTTAGTCTTCCCCACGCTCGTGGGGGTGTTTCCCACACGAGCAACGATGGCAGCATGACACCCAAGTCTTCCCCACGCTCGTGGGGGTGTTTCTGCGGTACGACGCGGATGGCCTAGGGGCCGGGGGTCTTCCCCACGCTCGTGGGGGTGTTTCCAAGAGGAGTACGAGATCAAGGCTGAGGAGGAGGGTCTTCCCCACGCTCGTGGGGGTGTTTCCTAAGTCTACATCCTCCGCGTCATCAAACAGGGGTCTTCCCCACGCTCGTGGGGGTGTTTCTATCTGTCATATCGTCGCACAACAATATAGGCAGTCTTCCCCACGCTCGTGGGGGTGTTTCTCAGACTTGTATGTGCTCCCAGCAGGAATAATAGTCTTCCCCACGCTCGTGGGGGTGTTTCCGAAAGGGCCTTGAACGGGCATACTGGGGTAGCGTCTTCCCCACGCTCGTGGGGGTGTTTCGGCAATTAGGTTTTTAAGTCCGCTCATTGCAGGTCTTCCCCACGCTCGTGGGGGTGTTTCTGGAACAAGCACAGAGGGAGCGATAATGGCCGCAGTCTTCCCCACGCTCGTGGGGGTGTTTCTAAGCCCCCCGGAAATAAGCCCCCGGACCTCTCGGTCTTCCCCACGCTCGTGGGGGTGTTTCCTAAGATATAGCTTGCAGGTTAATTATATTTTGGTCTTCCCCACGCTCGTGGGGGTGTTTCCCAACAACAACCATGAGACACTACTACGCTTTAGTCTTCCCCACGCTCGTGGGGGTGTTTCTTGCACATGTTTTTATATCAGGCTTCTTCGGGTGGTCTTCCCCACGCTCGTGGGGGTGTTTCCTTCAGGGGAGCATGGAACTCGCTTTCCGGGGCGTCTTCCCCACGCTCGTGGGGGTGTTTCCAAAAGCCAGATCATCCTCACCCGACACCATACGTCTTCCCCACGCTCGTGGGGGTGTTTCTGTATACGCGTCAATTTTTTACAATGACACTCCGTCTTCCCCACGCTCGTGGGGGTGTTTCCTGCTACGGAGGCGTTGCGGAGCAGGCGCAAAGCGTCTTCCCCACGCTCGTGGGGGTGTTTCTCTCCGACTCTGTCAAAGAAAGCCTTGCCGGAGGTCTTCCCCACGCTCGTGGGGGTGTTTCCCCAAGGTGGAACCCTGTCGAGTCTTCCCCACGCTCGTGGGGGTGTTTCCACCACGTCGCTCTCGTCGACGCTTAAAGCCATGTCTTCCCCACGCTCGTGGGGGTGTTTCCCAGGCGTGGATATGGCCGGCGATAGCCTTCCGGTCTTCCCCACGCTCGTGGGGGTGTTTCTTATCGGACTCGCGACGGAGCTGCTCAGTCTCGGTCTTCCCCACGCTCGTGGGGGTGTTTCTGGGATCAATGTCGTCGTCGGCAAGACCGATGCGTCTTCCCCACGCTCGTGGGGGTGTTTCTGGAGATCAAGCTACTGAGCCTCCATCTCAAAAGTCTTCCCCACGCTCGTGGGGGTGTTTCCGGGAGATTTATGGGACAAGAAATGACGGCAGGGTCTTCCCCACGCTCGTGGGGGTGTTTCCAGCCGTGCGCTCGGTATCGGAGTATGTTGCAAGTCTTCCCCACGCTCGTGGGGGTGTTTCTCAGAAAGAACGCAAGCACTGGCGATGCTGAAGGTCTTCCCCACGCTCGTGGGGGTGTTTCCGTTCTGGCGGCCGTCTTCGACTTCGCCACTGGGAGTCTTCCCCACGCTCGTGGGGGTGTTTCTAGAGAGCTCAGGGCGGAGTGGGCCATCGTCAAGTCTTCCCCACGCTCGTGGGGGTGTTTCCATCGGCATATTTGACGCTATCAACCTCGTCGTGTCTTCCCCACGCTCGTGGGGGTGTTTCTACGGAGCCCGACACCTCCGCGCTTGAAGCCGAGTCTTCCCCACGCTCGTGGGGGTGTTTCCGGCAAGACGACGATGGACGAGCTTGGGTCCAAGTCTTCCCCACGCTCGTGGGGGTGTTTCCTCCACATCGCTCTCGTCGACGCTTAAAGCCATGTCTTCCCCACGCTCGTGGGGGTGTTTCCGACAAAGCGCTATCAGTGTGCCACCCGAACGAGTCTTCCCCACGCTCGTGGGGGTGTTTCCTCGACGGAGTTGATGAAGTCGGACACGACCGAGTCTTCCCCACGCTCGTGGGGGTGTTTCTAGGCCTCGTACACGATGGTGTGCCCGCCACGGGTCTTCCCCACGCTCGTGGGGGTGTTTCCGACAGCCCTCATTTTCTCGGCACTTGTCGAATGTCTTCCCCACGCTCGTGGGGGTGTTTCTACTTTCCGTATCGATGTGGGGGGTGATTCCGAGTCTTCCCCACGCTCGTGGGGGTGTTTCCAAGTCCCTCCTCTTCCATATACTTGAACTTCTGTCTTCCCCACGCTCGTGGGGGTGTTTCTTATCTTGCCTGTCTCGGCCTGCTCTTTTGCAGTCTTCCCCACGCTCGTGGGGGTGTTTCTGCTACCGGGCCGGAATCGACAGAAAAGGCATGGTCTTCCCCACGCTCGTGGGGGTGTTTCCATGAGCTCGTCCCGATGCAAAAGCCTCTCCTGGTCTTCCCCACGCTCGTGGGGGTGTTTCTCTCCATCAGCCACCCTACCCGAATCGCCGCACGGTCTTCCCCACGCTCGTGGGGGTGTTTCCAAAAAGCCGGAAAATCGGGATCAAATTTCTCAGTCTTCCCCACGCTCGTGGGGGTGTTTCCGAGACGGGCGGGGGGCTGACTGGCGCGCTGGAGTCTTCCCCACGCTCGTGGGGGTGTTTCTAGTAAAGACTCGCCCGATCCATGCTGCGTCAGGGTCTTCCCCACGCTCGTGGGGGTGTTTCCATGACTATAGCAATATGATTGCCTTATTACTATGACTTATTGCAAGCAAATGCCAAGCAAAACAGTCCCATCGGAAGGGTTACCGTCATACCTAAATGGCACACTTTCCCCGAAATACTCAGCGATGTAAAAACACTACCTATTTTAAGAAAAAAAATGCATATTTGATACCCCTACCCGGTATAAGTAGGTGTTTGATTCCCGGAGAACTCGAGTTAAAAACTTATGGATGATATCATTACGAGATTAAAAAAGGTCAGCGGGCAGACTCAGGGGCTCGTCAGGATGATCGAGCAACGCGAACAATGTGAAAAGGTTATTGTTCAGTTTCAGGCAGCAAAAGCTGCCTTGGATAAAACCTATTCTCTTGTATTGAATAATAGCCTGAAGGAGTGTATGAACCGGCATGACTCAGAGAACATGGACAGGATTCTGAAGCTGATATCCAAAAAATAGGTAATGCAAAGGGCATGTTTCTGCTCTGATGAAGTGCTGTTGAAAAAAAGTTAAAGCAAGGGTTACTACAAAGTGAAAATCAAAAAAAATCTCGGCGCGGGCTACTCGCCCATTTACTTTCTGGCTTCTTTGGGGAGCGGTGGTATCGTGGTTACTTTTTTTATGTTTATGATGTTCATGGTCGAACACGAGGGACGACCGATCCCAGTATTCGAGGATGTCGCTGTGGCACTCTCATCCGGTCGTTTGGATATTGTTGCTCTCATCATTTTGAGCTATGCCGGAATTGTGTTCTACTCTTTTCAGCATTTTCGGCTGCTCGTCTGGAATATCCGTGAGTATCGAGGGTTCAGCCGGACGGACTCGTATGCGAAGTTGAGGGAGTCGGATGGAGAAGTTCAGCTCATGGCTATTCCTCTGACATATGCTATGAGCATAAATGTCATGTTCATGCTCGGGGCATTATTTGTACCGGGACTCTGGAGTATCGTGGAATATCTTTTTCCCTTTGCGATGCTTGCTTTTCTGCTTGTCGGTATCTACGCCGGGGCGATTTTTCTTGCGTTTTTTTCCAGGGTCATCGCGTACGGCAATTTCGATTGCGAGCGGAACAACAGCCTGAGTCAAATGCTCTCTATTTTTGCCTTTTCAATGGTCGGGGTCGGCATGTCAGCATCGGCGGCGATGAGTCACCAGCCAGTGACTTCGGGACTGGGTATCATTTTCGCATCGTTCTTTACCAGTATCGTTATTACGCTCGGCGTGATCAAGATAGTTCTGGGTTTCCGGTCGATGCTTTCTAACGGGATCAACTACGAAGCCTCGGTCTCACTCTGGATCGTTATTCCCGTCTTGACGATTTTTGGTATTACGGTTAATCGTATTTCCATGGGTCTGGTGCATAACTTCGGAGCCGGAGTCCATCCCTGGTTCCATGTGATCTTTTTCAGTGCGCTGGCTGCCATGCAGCTACTTTTCGGCTTGCTTGGCTATGCCGTCATGAAGCGTCTCGGATATTTCAGCGAGTTCATCAGCGGCGAGGGGAAAAGTGTCGTTACATATGCGGCGATATGTCCGGGGGTGGCGTTTTTCGTACTCGGAAATTTTCTTATCAACAAGGGACTGGTCGCAGCCGATTTTCTTGAGAAGTTTTCTCTGGTGTATTTTCTGCTTTATATCCCGTTAATAGCCATACAGGTGCAGACAATCAGGGTGTTGGGAAGGCTCAACAGAAAACTGCTGAAAGCCTGAGGGGTTTAACCAATGAAAAAAAATAAAGCGGGACATTCCTTATTACTGTGCCTTATCGTAAGCAAATGCCAAGCAAGACAGCACAGCACTCCTGGCCTTCAAATTCTCTGCTGGCCAGTTCTTCATAACCCTTTTTTCAATCATCACCCACCCACCGTACACTCATGTTGACACAAACCGACGCCATCGCACGACTGTAAGGCGAGTCATCCTGGGCGAACATCCAAATTGATATCGGCCGCCGTGCTGAATTCCAATGCGAATATTGCGGCAAGGATCTTCTTGCATCTTATGAGAACTATGACCTCTGACAGGTTGTCAAAACCATCGAGGCGGTGATTGCTTTAAGATAAGCGATACCAACATATAGAAATGCTTTTTATCCGGCCACCTTACCCCGTTGATCTCATGATGTTCACGAAAAAGATTTCAGGAACATCACCGCGTCCCGCCCTGGAGCAGATTCAGAGCCACTGCCTGTATTTCACAGAATATCTCCTACCAGATTGTTTGCCGCAATAACCTTTTTGGCGCGAAGGTTGCCACTGTGGCATAAATCTTGGTAAATTACTTAAGTATGACCCTGCGCATGGGCCATAAGGCCCAGCAGTTTTGTGACAGTATTTCTCAAATTCAATTCAGAAACAAGGAGCTAACCATGCAGAACGGATCACTTTTCGGCAAACTCATCGACTTTTCATTCAAAGCCTTCATCACCCCGCAGATTGTAAAATACCTCTACATTCTGGGGATGGTTTTTGCGGCCATTACCGCACTGGGAATACTCCCTGCACAATTTGCGTCTATGCAGTACAGCTTCTGGAGCGGGCTTGGCGGCGTGCTGATGGCACCTATAGTCTTTTTCCTGCTGGTGCTCCTTACGAGGCTGCTTCTGGAAGCGCTTGTGGCAACATTCCGTATTGCGGAGAACACCAGCATACTGGTAGAGCGGAACGAAAAACTCTGAGCTCTTCCTTACGGTCTCTTAAGCTGTAGCTTTCCTCCGCACCACGCGGATGCTCTGCACCAGAATGAAGAGTGCCAGAGCAATGAGGATGATGGCAATGGAGGCGAGCAGGTATTTGCCGGGCTCGGCGGTGGTTCTGCTTGCCACAAGGCTGTGGAAGCCTGATACCGCACCGCAGCCGATGGTGATGAAGAACATGGGGAAACATCCAGCCCTGGTCGGATGAAACCGCCACCACCGGAGGAGCATAGAGCTCAGGACGGGAAATAAGCAGACCGAGGAAGCCGAAGAGCATGGCAACACCGAGCAGTGAAGAGAGCAGGATGGAGAAACCGCGATGATACATCAACCAGCCGATGAGGATAGCAACAGGAATGAGCCCGAGGGTGGGAAGCACCACTTCAGGGGTGTTGGCGAGGGTCTGGCCGGCAATGGCGGCGAACACAGCCACAATGAGGATAAGGGTCAGGAAAACAAAGAGGCTGAAAACGATTTTGGCATTACGGTCAAGGATGTGTTCAGTGTGGTCGGCTATTGAGCGGCCTTCATTTTTAGCAGAGATTGCAAGAGAGGCGAGATCATGCACAGCACCCATGAAGATGCTGCCGAAAACAATCCATGCAAGGGCGGGAAGCCAGCCCCAGTAGAGGCAGGCGATAACTGGGCCAATGATGGGAGCCGCCCCTGCAATGGAGGCAAAATGGTGGCCGAAGAGAATCAACCAGTGCTTTGCCGGCACGAAGTCCACGCCGTCATGCTGTTTTACTGCGGGAGTCTCTTCCGATTCATCGATGCCAAGCTGGCGGGCAAGAACAGAGCTGTAATAGCGATAACCGAGGTATAGCAGCAGAAGTGAGACTGCCGCAAGGAAAATGGTGTTCATGAACGACCGGCGCTTTATGCCTGTGAATTCTTTGTCAAATAAAAAAAATTCTGTCGATATGAGCTCTGAAGCACCGAAGGAAGAAAGGCGCTTAGAGCGTCAAATAAGTATGAAGTGGATATGTACGGCAGTCCAATAATGATGACAACCAGACCTGAAGAGAGGACGATATGAAAAAATTACTTGCGGTTTCATTGCTGCTGCTGGCTACGGGATGCTCCCCCTACTTACGCAACCAACACGACAACCGCAACGACAATCGCCGTGATGATAGCCGTGACGAGCGTTATGACAAGAAAGATAGCAAAAAGAGCGACCGGAAGGACCGGGACGAGAAAAAAGACGACCGTCGTGACGACAAAACAAGGGATCGTGACTATTACCGCTGAGCATTCGAAACAATAACGCTCACTCCGCCTTTTTAATCCAGTAGGTTTCCACACCCTGTTTGATGAGGCTGAACCGACCGGTGGCGAACATCTCCTTCATGAGCTCTCCGGCTTTCTGTGGAGCGCTGGAGAAACGATCTTCAAGGGCCTTTCTGAGTTCGCGCTCCTGAACGGGGTGGCGAAGGGTGATGGCGGTTACTGCTTCAAGAATGTCGGGGGTGCCGGAAAGATCCATAGACCCTTTTATCGGGTGCACAACGGTAGCCACCTCCTGCATAAGGGCAAATGCCCGTTCAATGCGTTCTTCGCTTGGGAGAAGAACATCCTTTTCGGTTGAGGGCCTGGTCGGGATGACGAGATGCACCATGTCGGGGCTGATTTGACGGAGAGCGCCGGTAATGTCATTCAGGGCTGCGTCGGTGTCGTTGACTCCTCCAAGTAGCATTACCTCAACCCAGAGGTTGCCTGTGTATTCCCTTCGGAATGCCGTGAGCCCTTCAAGGTGCCGCTTGAAGGTAAAGCCCGGAGCATGGCGGCTGATTTTCTGGTGTAGCTCTTCTGAGCCGGCGTTGAGTGAGGGAAGCACTGCGTCAGCTCTAAGCGCTTCCTGTCGGACTTCAGGAAGGGAGAAAAGGGAGCCGTTGGTAATAATGGCCACAGGAATATCCGTCATTTTCTTCACCTCGTCAATAAGCCCACCTATTCCGCGGTAGAGCATGGTCTCACCTGAACCGACAAAGGTTATCCAGTCTATGTGCGCTCCGGAGTCTACAGCCTCTTTTATTTCTGAGAGAATCTCTCCCTTCGGATAGAACTCCTGCCGCTCAAGGGTGTACTCCTTCGTTCTACCGAGCTGGCAGTAGATGCAGTTCCAGGTGCAGCTTTTAGGGGGGAGCAGGTCAACGCCGAGCGACTGCCCGAGGCGTTTTGAGGATACAGGGCCGAACACATGGGTCATGGTAGTAATTGCTTATGGTTGAGCGGAGGCTCAGTCGACGCCGCTGTTTGCAAGCACCTCGGAAAACTTCACCCGGCTCTCCTCCTCGAACTCCTCTTTGGATATTCTGGGAAGCAGCAGGCTGGCAACACCGAATGCAAGGATTTCAAGGCCAAAAATGGCGCTGTAGGCCATCATGTAGCTACCGCTGAAGGCGTGCACCACATCGCGGATGATGCCTGCGCCGAAGTGACCAAGGAACATGGCAAGGCTCTGGGCCGTTCCCCAGAGGCCGATATAGACGCCGCTGCGGCCAGCGGTCATGGTCATCATCATGGTGATGTTCGCTACGCTTGAAGCACCGAGGCCGATACCCGTAACTACAAGGCCAATGCGAAGCATGGACTCGTCGAGGGCGAAGCCTGCTGCAATGATAATGGAAAACCCGACCATGCAGAACAGGTTACCGATGAGGGCTCCGTTCTTGTTCCCTATGCGGTTCAGAAGAAACCCGGTGATAAGCATGAAAACCAGCTGCATGCCTCCCATCGTTGGACGGAACAGCTTGGTGGTCACCCCTACGGGCATGCCGAACACATCGGCACCGAAAGGCTCCATCACAATCTCGTTGGAGAAGAGGGCGAAAATGGAGAGGAAGATGTAAAACGCAAAAAACATGGTTTTGGGTGACTGGGAAAGCAGGCGAATCGACTGGGCGAAACCGAGCGACTCCTCCGCTTTTCCTTTCTTCCTCTCGGTATTGCGCTCTTCAACTCCCACAAAAGCGATAAGGCCGAGGATAAGGGCAACAAAACCGCCAGCAATACCCACATTCACAAGGCGTTCGGGAGTGTAGACATCAAGATAGGAGCCGACGACACGAGCTGAAATAATGGTGGTAAGCACCATAAGAGTCCAACTGGAGGAAGTTACCTTGCCAATATGTTTTTCGCCCACATAGTCAGCAATGAGGGCGTAGTAGGCGGTGGTGGCTACCTGCAAACCGAATCCGAAAAGGAGGAATACCACCATGAGCTGCCAGAGGCCGATGTCATACAGGACTGCGGGGAAAAGGGTAGCGAAGTCAGTACCGCTCACCTGCACCTGATAAGCCGCTACGGGGGCGTACATGAAAGAGACAACACAGCTCACAAGACCGAGAAGGATATAGGGAGAACGCTTGTAACCCATGAAGTGCGAACGGTCGGACATGCTGCCAGCCCATACCTTGACGCCGAACACGGCGAGCAGTTCTTTGAGGCTGATGAGGCCAAAGACGATTGTGGAGGCGATGCCGAGCTCTTTGACCATGACCCGGTTGAGGGTGTCGTGCAGAAACCCGAGCATGATGCCGAAACCCATCTGGAAAAGTGCGAGACGGACCAGGTTGAACAATCGCATTGAACGGAAAAAAAATTGTTAGGGAAACGGCGGTGCCGGGCCATTGCACGGCGGGAAATATAATAAAAAAGGAACGGCAATCAGCCTATCGGACCCCGAAGCGTGGCGGCAAGGCCGGTAAGGCGGCCCTTTGAAGAGCACTTCCCGATGGCCGTGGCAAGGGCTTTCTCTTCACCAATAACCATTACCAGCTTTCTCCCCCTTGTCACCGCCGTGTAGATGAGGTTCCGCTCAAGCATTGGGTAGTGGAGCATGGAAAGCGGTATAACCACTGCAGGGTATTCAGAGCCCTGGCTTTTGTGGATGGTGATGGCCCATGCCGGAGCCATTTCATCAAGCTCGCTGAACAGGTAGCGCACCTCACGGCCATCAAAGAGCACCTGCATTTCTGCATCGTCGTCATCAATGGCGGATATGATTCCGATATCGCCGTTGAACACCTCTTTTTCATAGTTGTTGAGGGTCTGAATCACCTTGTCGCCCCTGCCATAAGTGATTCCGAACCGCTCAATCCGCTTGCCTCCCCCGCCGTTCAGGCGCTCCTGCAGAAGAGTGTTGAGCGACTGCGAGCCGAGAGGGCCCTTGTTCATTGGAGTCAACACCTGGATGCCCTCCAACGGATCGAGCCCAAAGCGCTCAGGGATCCGTTCCGCGACAACAGAAAGGAGTTTGCGGCGTATCTCTTCCGAGCCGGAGGCAGAGACAAAATAAAAGTCGGTCAGTTCGGGGCCCTCGTGGCGAAGAAGCCCCTCTCCGCGGTTGATGCGGTGGGCGTTCTGAATGATCATCGACTGTGCAGCCTGCCGGAAAATCTCCGTCAGACGGACAACGGGAACAGCTTCGGAGCTGATGATGTCGGCCAACACAGCGCCCGGCCCCACAGGGGGAAGCTGGTCAACATCACCGGCAAGAATGACGGCGGCTTTGCTGGAAACAGCCAAGAGCAGGCGATTCATCAGCACCACATCAATCATTGAAGCTTCATCAACAATGATGATGTCGGCGTTGAGGGGGTTGGAGGAACAGCGTTTGAAGTCGTAGGTATAGGGGTCGAACTCAAGCATCCGATGGATGGTTCTCCCCTCCCGTCCGGTAGCTTCACCGAGCCGTTTGGCAGCCCTGCCGGTGGGGGCGCAGAGCAGCACACTGAGTCCGAACACCTCGGGAATGGAGAGCAGCGTCCGGATGATGGTAGTTTTGCCTACGCCCGGGCCGCCGGTGATGACCAGCAGTTTGCTTGAAAGCGCAAGGCGCACCGCTTCGCTCTGTGAGGGGGAGAGTTCAAGGCGTGAGCGCTCTTCAGCCTCCGCCACAGAACGCTCAACATCAATCCTCCCCCAGGGCAGCTTGCCTGAAGCAATCCTCTGTATACCCGCTGCCACACCCTGTTCAGCCTTCCAAAGGGACTCAAGATAAAGGTGGCGATTCTCCGCCTCCCCATCGGCAATGATGCGCCCCACAGTGAGTTCGTTTTGAAGGGCCTCCTGCAGGATATCCTCACGCATCTGCAGCAACTGGCGGGCTGAATCGAGCAGCATCGGTTCGGGAACCCGGCAGTGGCCCTTTGAGGAGAGCTCCTGCAGCACCCAGCTGATGCCGGCCCGTGCCCTGAGGGGAGAGTCTTCGGCAATGCCGATGCTTCGGGCAATGGCGTCGGCCGTGCGGAACCCTATGCCCACAATGTCGCGCGTGAGACGGTAGGGGTCGTTTTTGACTGTCTCCACAGCGTCAGAGCCGTAGACTTTGTAGATTTTCAATGCCCTTGCAGTTCCAACCCCGTGCGACTGGAGAAAAATCATGATGTCGCGCACTGCCTTATGCCCCTGCCACGACTCCACAATCTGTGTTTTCTTCTTCTGCCCTATGCCGGGCAGCTCAAGCAGCCGCTCCGGCTCAGCCTCAATGATGATGAAAACATCCGTGCCCCAGGCACCCATCATCACCGAGGCAAGGTGAGGCCCCACCCCCTTCAGCATGCCGGAAGCAAGATAGTTCTCCATCCCCTCACGGCTCTTGGGGGCAACAACCGAAAGAGTGGTAGCACGAAACTGCATGCCCCAATTCCGGTCGTTCTGCCATCGGCCCACGGCCTCTATATGCTGACCCGGAGCAACGGAGGCAATGCAGCCGACAACAGTCATCTGTACCTCATCCGGACCCGAGGAGAGGCGAAGCACGGAAAAACCGCTTTCAGAGCTGAAAAAAGAGACCTTTTCAACTACCCCACTGAGCCGTTCATCCCCTGCTGCGTTCGATTCCTCTGGATTTCCGTTCATTAGCCATTATGGAGTTATGGCGCCCATAGCCGTTATTGTAGAAAAAGACGCTCATGAATACTCAAAACAAAGCAGCGTTAAGCTACGAATGTTTGAGAAAAATGCGGAGCAAAAAGCATGAGAGGGATGAGAGGCGGAGCGCCAATGTGGCAGGAGTTGGAGGGCTGAGGTTTGTCTTCGTGGCACTTATTTACAAACCGAGGGGAAGTATGATCTTGCCTATAGGGCATCTCTATTTATTCGAAAACGATTTATCTTTTATAAAAACAATAACTTAGCGTCTGCAAAAAGCTCTGAATTTCGTATATTACAGCAGTTTCGTTCACACCTTTTCTGCCGTCATGAAAAACATCAATCCTCTCTAACTTTTCGACGAACATTTCCTCGCTGGAACGGCTCACCAAGCTCAAAGATCCGCTTGTGAAACTGGAAGCATATATCGACTGGAACATT
>Ga0222698_1000053_pt1 | contig 46521 bp, 38 predicted proteins | sample AntAcemetage1450_FD_179833 | JGI IMG/M metagenome (GOLD analysis project Ga0222698, IMG submission 179833) | Saline water microbial communities from Ace Lake, Antarctica - #1450 | ecosystem: Environmental > Aquatic > Non-marine Saline and Alkaline > Saline | place: Antarctica: Ace Lake...
GAAAAAAACTATTGGCAGAGCAGCAGAAACTTCGTAAAATGTACTGGTTCGCAAATCAAACAACCGGAGACGGGCAGTAGTGAATTGAAACCCCGTTTTGCGACATCATCCAAAAATCACGCCGACACTGAAAACAGTAGCACTCAGCAAAAGGAACAACAATGAAACAGCAGCATACCGTACTCGTTGCCCTTTTTATGGCAGGGCTGTTCATGACCGGCTGCAATCCGACAGTCAGGGTTGAAGCACCGGACAAGCCGATTGTGATCAACATGAACATCAAGATCGACCATGAAATACGAGTCAAAGTCGACAAGGAACTTGACTCGCTTCTTGACACCAAACAGGGATTATTCTAAACCGGAGGAACAGCGTGATGAAAAGAATACAGACAATACTTGTGCGCATGAGTGCCATGATGCTTCTGGTTGTTGCCATGACAGCATCTGCATCTGCACTTGATCTTGACGCAGCACGGGCAAAGGGCCTTGCTGGCGAAGTTGACAATGGTCTTCTTGCAGTGCCTCCGGGCGCGTCAAATGAAGCCGCTACCGAAATTTCAGCTATCAACAACCAGCGCAGAGCTGAATATGCCAAGATAGCCGCACAGAACAACCTTGGGCTTAATGTAGTGGGCAAAATGATGTTTGAGAAAATTTACACCCGACTCCCGGCAGGAACCTGGGTGCAGATTCAGGGCAGCTGGAAGCAGAAAACTCCCTGAACGCCCGATGACTTCTGAACAGTGAAATGGATAAGACGGATATTCATAGCGTTTCTGCTGCTGCCCATAGTTCTCTGGGTGGCAGCATGGATAGCTTTTCCTCTGTTTGCCCCCGCTCTTCTTCGAAATGCCCTGCAAGGACCCTCTCACAACATTGAACTCAAAGGACTCGAGAGGCCCGGACTGGGTGAAATAGGGTTTGACGCAATAACGGCATCCATCATCACTCCCCCCGGACCCTGCTCACCTGATGCGCCACCCTCCACATACAAGGCATTTCTCGGTAAAGGCCGGATAGGCTGGAACCTCGACCCCTTTAAACTTTTAAGTTCAGGCATACTCAACGCCCGACTCACACTCGAATCTGACTCCTTTGCTGTACAACCTGAATCGGCTGACTTTGTTTTCTCCGACAGCAATTCCGTCATTTCAGCAACTCTTAACTTCAACCTTCGAAGCAGAGTCCCCTCCCCCTTTGAGCTGATTAGCATCTCTTACCCTGTGAAAGATGCAACGCTCCGCAGCGGGAAGATTTCAGCTCACGGCATCAATTTCCCACTCCTTCTCAACCCTCAAAATGGCTGGACGCCAATGGGAGGGACGATAACTGTCAAAAATGTGCGGAACGGGGCCGATACACTGCCGGTTGCAAATATCACGGCATCACTGCCGGCGCGCTCCGACACACTGAACCCCTGTACCCTTTCACTCCTTGCCTGTTCAGCAGACCTCTATGGCATGCATGCCTCTTCAGACAGCATCGCCTATGACATGAAAAACAAGAGGGCTGCCTCTACCCTTACACTAAAGAACATAAACATCGGCGAACTGCCCGGGCTCAAGCGTGAAGGCAATGAACCTCAATTTGCCTCAGGAACGCTTCAAGGTGTTATTCCATTCGTCTACAGCGATACTACGCTTACAATCAGGAACGCATCTCTTGCTGCTGGCAACAATACCAGCCTTTCATACTATAACCGTGAAAACAGACAATGGCTCACAATAGAGCTGAACGATGGCCCATTCATTAAAAAGCTGAATGCGACCGCCTCCATCACCTCTAAAAACGGGCTCAGCATCAGCGGCCTCAATGCATCACTGCTTCGAGGAACAATCAGCGCCGCACCTACCCGCTATAACTTTGCCACAGGTGAAACATCGCTTCTCTTTACCCTCAAAAATCTGAACGCACTCGAAACAGTTCATTTTCATGGTGATTTTGGAGGCAAACTCACTGGCAGCGTAAGCGGCACCATTCCTGTAACAGTCTCCACCAAAGGAGTTTCAATCCCAGGAGCACGCATTCGCTCCGAAGGAGGAGGAACAATCACCATTACAGACCCGGCAACCGGAGAGGCCTCTTATGCCTTCAGCAAGCCAGCGCTCGTTCTGAGGCGCAACACAAACGGCTCTATTGTGGTAGACTTCCGTACACAGGAACTCAAACGAATGGCCGGCGGAGGCGAGCTGTTGCTCAATCATCCGGCAGGACGGGCTATGCTTTTCGCAGACCCTGAGAATCCGGACATCGTCACCCTTTCAAACTTCAGTGCAGGCTTTTTCAATGCTACCATGAGTATTGCGCGTATTGACTACGATATGCTCTCCGGAAGCGGTGAAACCTCAATCCATTTCAGCAGCCTGCCTCTCCAGAAGCTGCTCGACATGCAGGGCACCAAAAAGGTATACGCCACAGGAACCCTCTCGGGCAGCATTCCCGTGAGGATGGAAAACAAAACTTTTGCCATACGGGATGGGGGCATGAATACCGAGCAGGAAGGCCAGATCATCTACGCAACTACTCCCCAAGAGCGTGCAGCCGCCAATCCCGGCTTAAGAATCACCTATGATGCGCTTACGAATTTCCTCTACCGCGACCTCACCTCATCCATTGACATGGATCCCGACGGTCAATCTGTAATAGCGCTGCACCTCAAAGGCCGGAACCCCGACTACCAGAACGGCCGGCCGATAGAAATCAACCTCACCATACGCCAGAACCTTCTGGACCTGATGCGCAGCCTCAGCATTTCTTCATCAATTGAGCAAGCTATCTCCGAAAAAGCCCTCCAAAAGAAAAAGCCGTAACCATCCTCATATTCCTACCATTCTGTCACCACCATCACAGAAGCTACCCCTATGTAGTTTTATTTCTGTCTTTCACATCAGCAGAAAATCTGTAACCCGCGAATATATTAGCACTTATTTTCAAGCATGAAACCACGGCACGGTTCTTGCATTATTGATATTGAGCACCCTGCGCAATGCCGGGATGAAAAAACGCCAAACACTGAAAACGAGGACCACCATGACCACAAAACCTACACCCTTTGGAGAACTGTCGGGCTTTACATTCCGCGAACTTGCTTCGAACAGTAAAATGGACGGCGGATTCATGACAGAGTACAACGAGCTGCAGTCGCCTTTGGGCAACCTTGTACCTCAATATGAAGCTGAAGACATGGGTCGCAGAAGCGTGAAGCCAATCTGTTTTTATAAGGACGGCTCCCTTAAATCGCTCCCGCTGCAGTCGCAGACAATACTGCAGACCCCAGCTGGTCCAATGCCTGCGGAACTGGTTACCTTTTATCGGAGCGGCGCCATCAAAAGGATCTTCCCGCTCGACGGGAAATTGAGCGGATTCTGGTCATGGGAGAACGAGTTCAAGCTGGCTGTTGAGATTGCCTTTTCAACATCGTCCGGCACCTTTGCCACAAAAATCATTGCCGCCCAGTTCTACGAAAGCGGCGCACTGAAAAGCATTACACTGTGGCCCGGGCAAAGAATAACAGTCAACACGCCTCTCGGGAGCTTCAATGCCAGAAAAGGTGTAGCCTTTTATGAAAACGGCAGCATCCGTTCCTTTGAGCCACTGAAAAAAATTGAACTGCCAACACCTATAGGCACCTTTACCGCTTACGACAATGAACCCAACGGCATCCATGGTGACACAAACTCCGTGCAGTTTAGCGAGGAGGGTGCCATAACCGGCCTCAGTACCGTTGACAACGCCATTGCCGTCTACCCGGAAAGTGACAGTGCCCCAATTCTTCTGCGGCCAGGCGTTAAAAACAATGTCTGTGGTGACGAACGAAAGGTTAGTGTGCCCATGCGCATTCAGTTTGAGGGCACATGGGTGAAGGTTGACGAAAAAGCAGACCAGTCGTTTGATCGATTGCTGAGCAGAATGGAAGTGCAGAAGCTCTCAGCAGTGGCATCTGACCCAGTTTACTCCTGCAGTTGACTGGCTGCTGAAGAACCTGCAAGCCAGCCGGTGGAAAAGGCGGCCTGAAGATTGAAGCCGCCTATTTCACCGGCATAATCAAGAAGCTCTCCGCAAAGAAAGAGCCCCGGAACAACTCTTGACTCCATAGTTTTCGGGTTGACTTCCCTGAGTGCAGTCCCACCGGCCGACACCTCGCCCTGCTCAAGCGGCACCCGCCCAACTTCACCCAAAGGAAAACGCTTGAGAACAGTCAGCAGCTTTTTCCTTCCGATTTTTGGCAGTGTGCTCCAGGTAACATCCTCTTCCAACCCGGCATGCTTCATGATCAATGGAACCAGTGCGGTCGGTATGGTTCCATTGAGAGAACTGCCCCTCAGTCCACCTGTTGGCGCAATGGGGCACATCTGAAGGAATTTCCGAATCATCTGCGAACCCTTCTCTACAGCATGGCGAAGCAGTTCCGCCTCAAGCACCGCATCCGTCAGGTCCGGGAAAAGATCGGCCACAACGGCGCATTTCTTATCTTTATCAGAAAAAAGTGCTGCCTCCCGAGAAATGGAAAGGGCCGCTGGACCGCTGAGCCCTTTATGGGTAATGAGTACATCTCCCCTGCGCACAGCCTCACCCGATAAAGAGAATACCCTAAGCCCTACACTGCGAAGTGCTATGCCGGCCAAAGAAGACGAAGGAAGACGGACAAGGTAGAGCGGGGCAAGTGCAGGCGAAGGAGAGGTCTGAGTATGACCAAGCAGGCGGGCAATTCGCAGCCCGTCCCCTGTCGTTCCAGTCTGCGGCCAGGAAACTCCTCCCGTTGCAAGAACAAGCCACTCTGCACCGAGGGAGCCGCCCTCTTCAAAAAAGACTTCAAAGAGACCGTCCCTAAAAAGAACCTTCGTCACTCTTGAAGAGTATTCAATTCGGACTGCGGAGTCTTCAAGCAGTGACTCAAAGGCTTCGGCAACTGCAGTTCCATCACCCTCAACTGGAAACACCTTCCCATCTTCACGCGCTCGTGCTCTCAGCCCCTTCTTGAGAAGAAGCTCAAGAATATCACTGTTTGTAAACCCAAACAATGCCTTCCGCAGAAACCGCTCTTCAGCCCTGTTGAAAAAGCCCTTTCGAAGCACTTCCTGAGGCAGTCCTTCATGGGTGATGTTGCACTTCCCTCCCCCCGATATCCTTATTTTCTCACCTACCCGGCTATTTCGCTCAACAATCACAATGCTGAAATCCTCCCTTCTGATACCTAACCGATCAGCTGTTTGACGGGCAGCGATTGCCGATGCCATGCCGGATGCCCCTGCACCAACAACCAGTAATGAAGCAGTCATTAAACCACTCATTGTTGAAAAGTAATGCGCATGCCCTCATGCAGTTCAGAAGACGGGTGAACCACAACCCGCTCACCAACATTGACGCCATCAAGAACCTCAGCCTCACGGGTACCCTGCATACCAATGGATATTTTCTTTTCAACCGCACGATTGCTTTCCGCGGAAAAAACATGCCATTGGCTGCCCACCCTGAAAAGTGCACTTATCGGCACTTTCACCACCTTCTCAGCGCTCTGCACCACAATACGGGTCTGTACCCTGAAATTATCACCCAGACCGGGTGCCGCCCTGTCCAGACCAGCCACAACATTTACCCGCTTCTCTTCAACACCGAGGGCCGAGATTTTCGTAAAAGCCGCAGGCTCTATCTTCGTAACCAGGCCAGTCAGCAAACCAGGCCCACCCCAGTCGATAACCTCAACAGTATTTCCCCGCTTCACTCCAACGGCGTCTGCTGAAAGAAGATCAATAACCACTTCAATAGACTCGGGATTGCCAACATCAAGCAGCGGAGTACCGACCGTTACGGCCCTCCTACTCTTTTCATGAATACGCAGAACGCGACCCTCAGCCGGAGACTGTACGACAACCGGTTTTCGCGAAAGCCCTGGGTCGATGGACGCCTGACGGGATCTGAATGTATAACGGGCAGACTCCACGGCTGACCGTGCAGAAGTAATCTCTTTGCGGTACATCGCAGAATCGTTGACCGCAAGCTCAAACGCCTCTCGCGAAACCGCCCCTTCACCGAAAAGGCTTCTGTACCGTTCTGCACGGCGGCCAGTCTGCTCCGCTTCTATCTCCACCCTCCGAAGATGGGCCGTTACCTCAGAAAGCGCCGCCTCTGCAGCCTTTGCCTGAAATGAAGTTTCACGGTACTGACGCGCATCAAGTTCAGGGGGGAGAATTGAGGCCAGCGCTGTTCCGGCCTTTACACTGTCGCCCTCCTGTGCATCCACACGCAGCAGTGTTCCCGAAACCGGAGCTGCAACAACAAAGAGATCTTTTACCCTGGTCATGCCCTCCTCTTCCAGCGTCACCCGTAAAGCGCCCTCCTGCACAACGGCACTCTCCACCAACAACGGCGCGGGCCTGAAAACAAGGTAGAGCAACAGTGCCACCAGAGCAGCTCCCAAAGATGCAATAGTTCGAAAAGAGAGTTTTTTCATCCTGATATTCTATTCCCTTGTTTTAAGAACCTCAATAAGATCAAGCCGAATCAGCCGCCGTCTGATGGCAAAACCCGAAACCACCGATACGGAAACAACCACAATAAACGAAAAAAGAAAATTGTAGCTGTTGAACACCAGCGGCAGACGGTACAGTTCTGAGCTCAGGGACAATGCGAGCAACACTGACAATCCAATACCGGCCAGAAATCCGGGAGGAATGGCAAAAAGAGTCAGAACCGCCTGCTCTCCGAGAAGGATAACGGAAATCTCTTTTTTGGTCAACCCGAGAACACGAAGACTGGAAAGTTCGCGGGCTCTTTCAGAGAGCGAAATCCGTGCTCCGTTATAGATGACGGCAAACGCCAGCACACATGCAAAGATTGTCAGAATGAGGGTTGAGGTCAGCATGCTTTCAGCAATAAGATCATCAAAACTTTTTTTGAGCGCTTTGAGCATCATAATTCCACCCACACCCGGCATGGCCTTGAATTCGCTATAGAGCGCTCTGGCTCTGCTTGTATCAATACGCAGAAATGCGCCGTTCACAGCTCCGCCATCACCTGCCAGCCGATGAAGACTCTTGATATCCATATATGCCGAAAGTCCGAGAATTTCATCAAGCGTACCAGCCACCGCTACACTTCTTCGGTGCTGTGAGCCAAGAAGAAACTCGACTTCCACTGTATCGCCGGGAACAACACTCAGGATACGAGCCAGCTCAGTCGTCATGAGCAGACCCTCGGGCGGCAACGCATGGCGGCGCCCATTGCTGTCAATAAGTCGCTGAAGTCCCCCGCCTGAAGCAAGGCCGCGAACGGTCTGCCGACGGGATCGATGCCGGGAATGCAGGGTGACGGGCTCATCGCGATAGTACTCATGCTCCAGAACTCCTTTATACGAGCCCACTGTTGAGGCAACCGATACAGGCATAGAATCATTGAAGAGGAGTGTCAGGTCTTCGCGATGTTTTTCGGTGAATTCTACCTCAGTCATCCGCTCCACCGCATCATATGTATAGCGACCAGCAATGAGAATGGCAACTGCCGAAGCGATCATCATAACTGAAAGAGCCGCCTTCCATGGCCTCCGTTCAAGGTTGCGGATAATTATTCTGACGGAAACCGGCACATGTTTCTGGATTTCAGCGCGATCAAATATTCCGGGCCTATACAGCTTTGGAGCTTCTGAGCGCATTGCTTCTGCCGGAGGGAGCTGAACCACCCGCCGAACAGCGCCAAAGGCGCCAAGCATTGCAGAAGAAACACTGAGAACAACGGCAATCACCACCTCCTGAAAACGAAAATAATAGAGCGGATGGGCAAAATTGTAAAAATCCCCATAAATGCCCATCAATCCCTTCCCGAGCCAGGCTCCAAGTACTGACCCGACGATGGAGCCTAATATGGCAGGTGTCAGTGCAAAAAAAGATAGTGAAGAGCAATTGTACGGTTACTGAACCCCATTGCCTTGAGCACCGCAATTTCGGGTCGCTGGACGGCAACAATACGGGCAAGAACGATATTTATGAGGAAAATCCCGACAGCCAGAAATATCGAAGGGAGAAACGAAATCTGGATGCCGACCTGCTTGATTTCATCGCTGAGAAACCGATTTGAGAGCTGGTCACTCCGGCCATAGGCGCCAAGTGATCCATAGCGCTTGAAGAGTCGGTCAAGTTCGCTGACGACATCATCTTCATGTCCATTATGGGAAAGGGTCAAAGAAAGATCATTGAACGCACCGCTCATGTCCAAAGCTGACTCAAGCGACCTCCGCCCCATCCAGAAAACCCCAAAATGCTTGTTATCGGGAAAAAAAGCGCCAGGCTGCACTTCATATACATACTCTGGTGAAAGCCCCATGCCCACAATCCGCAGCTCTTTCATATGCCCATTGATGACCGCCCTCAGGCGATCACCCGGACGCAATCCGTTCGCTTCAAGAAAAGGCTGACTGGCAATAACCTCATTATCCGAACCGGGCTGAAGAGAACGGCCACTCTTAATATAAAGGTCATTAAGAATCGGCGCATTACCATAGTCCGGGAGCGAAATCAGTCTTCCGGTTGCAGGCTCTTCAAGCCCGGGAACATCAAGCGTTACATCAGCAACGATTCTGGTGCTTACTGATGCTACACCAGGAATGCGGGCAACGGTTTTGCGGTAATACTCCGGCGCCCGCTTCAACTGCATGAACACATCAGCAAACCGATATCGACTGTAATATTCCGCTCTGGTCGCCTCAAGCGAATAGCGGACACTGCTCATTGAAACAAACACCGCAATGCCGCATGCCACAACGGCTCCAACGGCAACCATCTGTGCCCGATGATGCCAGAGCTCGCGAAGCAGTTTCCTGGTCAGGAGCGTCCTGTGCTTTCCAGCTACCATTCAAGCTCCGAAGGGGGGCGTCTTTGGGCATTTCGATGATCTTCATACACTTCACCGCTCCTCATCCTGATGACACGGTCTGCCATACCTGCAATGGCAGCATTATGCGTAATGAGAATCACCGTCGTCTGCAGCTCCCTGTTGACCTTTTCCAGAACTTCGAGAACAAGTTTGCCTGTCTGAAAATCAAGCGCGCCTGTCGGTTCGTCACACAGCAGGATTTCGGGACGCTTAGCCACCGCCCGGGCAATAGCCACACGCTGCTGTTCGCCTCCCGAAAGCTGGGAGGGAAAATGGTTCATGCGGTTTTCAAGTCCCACTAGCCCGAGAGCTTCTTCGGGCAGCATCGGATCATCAGCAATTTCAGTCACCAGCTGAACATTTTCAAGCGCTGTCAGGCTGGCAATGAGATTATAAAACTGAAAAACAAAACCCACTGCATGGCGCCGGTAGGAGGTCAGCTCAAGCTCGGTAGAGGCCGTCAGCTCTTTGCCATGAAAAAATATCTCACCTCGAGAGGCCACATCAAGTCCCCCGATAATGTTCAGAAGAGTTGACTTGCCGCTACCAGAAGCTCCAAGCATCACAGCGAGTTCACCACTGAAAATATCCAGAGTCACGCCTTTGAGGGCATCAACCACCACCTCACCCATAGTGTAGGACTTGGAAACGCCCGAAAGCCGAAACAGAGGGGATTGCTGATTCTCATGCATTGCTGAACATCATTCTTCCGCATTTCCTGCATCCAGAACTGACGGAAGAAACAGACAACCGTCCGGCTGCAGGGATAAACTGAAACTTGTTGTATCTTAAACATACTCATAAACAGTGCAGAACCCGTATCATCAACCATAATCATCTCTACATCTATGGCAAACGAATCAGAAAACAACGGCACCGGAGTATTCTTTGATCTTTTTGAAAGCGTTGGCAGAATGGGACAGCAGCCTATTGACATGGCAGGCAATGCAATGAATGCAGGAATGGATATTGCTGGCTCTGCCCTGAAGGCATCGGGTGAAATTGCTACAGGAGTTATCAACGCATACATCAGCGTTATTGACAGCATCTCTGCTGCCATTGCTCCCAAAAAGTAACTGCCATTACTGCTCTTTTAAGGTACATTAACTTCAACGCATTGACTGCCGGCTCCTGTGGCCGGCAGTCCTGTTTTCAGGACCACCCGCAACACTCCCATTTATGACAGAAGGAATTTATTTCACTGCCGCCATTTCACTTCTCTCTGGTTTAAGCATAGGCACTGCAATTGCGATACTCTTTTTCCGATGGATCCGAAAGGAGCAGGGAAAGGTAAGCATTCAGCCTTCCACTGTCGCTGGACGGGGGGCATTTGCAGCACAGAACATCACAACAGGTGAAATCATTGAGCGCTGTGCGGCAATTGAGGTAAACCATACTGATATTGGAGGCGAACTGCTCAACTATGTCTTCTACGGAAGCACAGAGAATTTGCGGCTGGTGGCAATGGGAAACGGAATGCTCTTCAACCATTCGTTTGAGCCCAATGTCGGCTACTATCTTGATGAAACACCATCAGGAAAAGAACTTGTGCTCTATGCGCTCAGTGAAGTTCGAAAGGGGGAAGAGATGTTCTACAATTACGGCGATGACTGGTGGGCAACAAGAAGCGGAACGGACAGTTAAGGGGCAACACTTGAGCATCTCCCTTTTCGGACGAGCACCACGCCACACTCAGGACACTGGTCCATCCGGCACGGAATACCATCAAGATGTGGATTTTCATAACCACAGTTCAGGCAGACGCAACTTCCCGGCAGAGAGGCACCAGAGGGACCAGAGAGAGCCTCAACATGACCGCCCGCAATACAGATCGATTTCCCATCAACAATTGCCTCAGCCACCTTTTTATGGGCCGATTCAATAATCCTGCCGAAGGTCTGCCGGGAAATCATCATGCGTGCAGCCGCCTCAGCCTGATAGAGACCCATTTTATCAGCCAGCCTCAGCGCTTCAAGCTCATCAACCGAAATCACTACACTCTCAAGCCTTGAGGGGGAAACCCCCTCAGGATTGAAACAGGTGACCTTCGGAAGATCTTCAACACACCGGCAGCTGACTGGCCTGCCTGCCCTGTTGTTTTTCATGGCGAGCAGCTCTTATCTGTCAGTCTTCAACACAGATTTCACCCTTGGCAATAGCCATAACCGTGCGTATCAGCAGCACCGCAATAATCAACACAAGAAATCCGAGCTCAAAAATCGCAATGCTCTTGAAAAACGGATTCTTAGTCAGATGGTACATCAGGAGGGTTGCAAGTGCCTTCGCCGCTACAGGGAACGAATAGGCCCACCACGAGAGATAATAGTTAATTTTTGCCAGCATGGGAAGCTGAACCAGCACCAGCACAAACATGAAGAGTGAGAAATAGTAAAGAATACGGGCAAACGCATCAAGTTCGCCACCACCAAGCTTTACATATGCAATAAATCCGATGGCGGGAGGAGCGAAAAGAATGAAAAGAGTTGGAAGCAGACGGTCTGGAATCGATGCGTGGAAAATCATCCGGTACATGACAATGGTAAACAGAGCAATCCAGAAAATGATGCCAACCGCAAAGAAAAACCATGAAATTTCAAGAAACCCATGTTTCACGCCAGCAATCGGAACAATGATGGCGCCTACAATCGGAATGAACCATCCGGGAGTCATGTGCTCAATCTTAAAATGCGACTGATTGATCCAGCTTGAAATAATGAACACGGAGGCAAGAAGCTGCAACACCACACCCGTCACCCATGCATAGTAGGAAATTTGCATGTTGCGCTCAAGATAAACGACACTCAGCACAAGGAAGATTTTCGCAATAAGAGGAAAGAAATTAATCTTGATGGGATGGTTCCACTCTTTCCGGATAGTATCGGGATGCGATACCGCCTTGGCCAGATAAACAAGGCTTACAAGGCCAAACAGGCCGAGAGTGAAATACAGAAGCCAGTCGCTGGTGAGCTCAAGAACTGGAAACAGTTCTCCGCCTTTCTGGATGGCGAGGGTAAAACCCGCCATGCCGAGCACAATGGCAAAAAATGTAATGTGAAAATTACGCAGCCTCAATGGCTGTTCCTCATGGCCTGCTTGAGTAGTCATGTTTGAAAGGGTCGAGATTGAAGGGTTGATGTTATGGATAAAAACTGCTGGTCGCTCAGCCTTCCGCTATTGTGGCTGCAACCTCAAAAATAGGAGGATCCAGGATGTGCTTTTTCACTGCACAGAGATTGGCTGCAGAAATGACAGCAGTCCGATATTTGGCAGGAAAATCAGAAGGGAGATCTATGGAAAGAGAAATTTTACCAACACCTGTCCCGTCCTCTCGGGGTTCGTGCGACTGGACGATACGGATATTGTCGGTTGGAATCCCCCGTTGCTCACAAAACAAAAAAACATAGATGCCGGCACAAGTGCCTATGGATGCAAGAAAGAGCGCGAACGGCTCAGGAGCAGACTCCTCTCCACCGCCATTAACTGACTGGTCTGTCTGGATGGTAAATCCCCGGTAATCGGCGTTTACTTTTTTCCCGCCACCAAAGGAGATGATCATATTGTCGCTCATAGCCGCACGCTTCAGATAAAAATTATGAAGAAACCATGGCAGTTACCATGCTGCTGCGCAGATTATAAGCATATGCTCATAAGTAACCAAATAACTGAGGAAAAATCATAAAAAAAGAATTGAGAGGAAGGTGTGGGGGCCTCAGAAGGCAGTTAAAGCTAAACCGGCGGCCAACCATACGAAAAGCTCAGTGACCTCACTCACCGCCCCCAGAACATCGCCAGTTACCCCGCCAATTTTTTTCTGGCTCAAAAAGCCCATTCCCGCTGCGGCAAGCAAAGAAGCGCCGACTGACAGCGAAAGCAATACTGGATCACAGTAAAAAAGCAGCAGCAGAATCAGAAAAGAAAGACCGGAGGCCACTGCTGCATGACGAAACCCGGCGCCACCAACAAATCCCGAAGCAGTCCCACCATCTCTCCGGGCATACGGGAGCGACACGGCAAGCAGCACCTGTGAAAGCCTTCCCAGAAGAACGCCAGAAGCAATTACTGTGAAAGCGCCATGCTCGGCAAGCCTCAGAACCGCAACCCACTTCAACAGCATAAGAGAAAAAAGGGCAAGGGCGCCAAAAGAACCAACATTGGGATCTTTCATGATGGAAAGAATCCTCGCACGGTCGCGCCCGCCCCAGAATCCGTCAGCCATATCAGCCAGACCGTCAGCATGCATTCCGCGTGTGAGCAGCAACCCGCCCACTACAACCCCAGCCGCAGCCAACTCATTCCATCCGGAACGGACACCGAGCCATGCTACAGCCCCCAGAAGAGCCCCCAGAAAAGCCCCCACAACAGGAAACCAATAGAGGGAATTGCTGAACTTCTCTGAATCCTTTCCGGGTACAGAAAAAATGGTAAGGGTTCTTGCTGCAGTGACCAGTCCGCTGAGCATAAAGCTTACTCCCCTTCCTTTTCGCTTACCCTTGCCGAGCTGAATGTTGCCATCTCATTGTACATTTTCACCGAAGCCTCAATCACCTGCATTGCAATCGCAGCGCCCGTTCCTTCGCCAAGACGAAGGTCAAGGTCGAGAATGGGTCGTGCCCCGAGAGCCTCCATCACAGCTCTATGCCCCTGCTCATTTGAAAGATGGCTGAAAAAGAGATAATCAACCACAGCAGGGCAGAGCTTCATTGCCACAACAGCACCAGCCGATGAAATAAAACCGTCAATCACAACCGGAACCCTGCATGCAGCAGCACCAAGAATGAATCCGGCAATTCCTGCAATTTCATACCCTCCAAGAGCGGCAAGCGTGCCAAGTGGCGTACTGCAGCGGACAGCATTGAGGGCAACAGCCTTTTTTATAATCTCTTTTTTATGCTGAAGTTGCCCTTCGTCAATCCCTGTCCCCCTTCCGGCAATACCATCAACAGGAATACCCAGAAGAACTGAATACAGAGCCGTCGCAGGCGTTGTATTGGCAATCCCCATCTCACCCGTACCCAGCAGATGGTACCCGTCAGCATGAGCTGCCGCAGCAAGTTCCGCTCCAGCCATCATGGCCTGAATCGCTTCATCTTCACTCATAGCCGGCCCCGTGGCAATGTTGCAGGTACCATTAGCTACCTTTCTTTTCACCAGGCCGGGATGGTCGTCAAACTCATGGTTCACACCCATGTCCGCTACTACAAGATCGGCTCCTGCATGACGGGCAAACACATTGATGGCCGCTCCTCCCGAAAGCATATTGTACACCATCTGCGGCGTCACTTCGGCAGGGAAAGCCGAAACCCCTTCTGCAGCCACACCATGGTCGCCGGCAAAACAGCAGATTTTTTTCCGTTTGATGACGGGCGAGAGTGAACCCGAGGCAAGCACAAACCGCAAGGCAACCTCCTCCAGCCGGCCAAGACTCCCCTGAGGCTTGGTCAAGTCATCAAGATGAGCCTGAGCCTCCCCGGAAAGTGAACTATCAACGGGGCTGATACTGCCCATCAATGCAAGAAACTTTTCCTTCATGAGTAAAACTCTATTTAAGCTGTATCGGAAGACCACTGCAAAGGAGATAAGCCTCCGTTGCAGCTGCGGCCACTTTCTGGTTGACAATTCCCGCAAGGTCACGAAAATTCCTTGCCATAGCGTTTTCAGGCACAATACCCATACCAACCTCATTGGAAACAAGAACAATTGAGCATGGCGAGCTCTGAAGCATATCTATAAGCGCTTCTGTCTCCCTCTCAATCATCTCTGCCGCTTCTTCACCAAACTTGTGCATGAGGTTCCCTGTCCATACCGTCAGGCAGTCCACAAGTACCACATCAGTGCCTACCGGCACTTCCTGCAGGGCGCGTGAAAGATAGAGTGGCTCCTCAATGGTTGTAAATCCAGTCCCCCGCTCATTTCGGTGTTTCTGTATTCGCTCCTCCATCTCCCGATCAAACGCCTGTGCCGTAGCCAGAAAAACCCGCGACTGAAACCCTAAAGCGAGATTGAGCGCAAACGAACTTTTCCCGCTTCTGGCTCCCCCGGTCACAAACACCATCCTCTTCACAATCCTCTCCTTCTTTCATGCATCAGGGCAGATGACGACTCAAAATCATCAAGCGAGAATATTTCCATGGTAAACACCCTGTCCGAATCAGGAGCGGCCTGAAGCGCCGCCAACAGTGCGTCCATTGACCCAGAGGGATACCAGACAAGTGAATTATGATCTTTTCCCTCTCGCACCCCATGAACATGGAGCACTCGGGTACGATTGAGATAATCCTTTAAATGCTCCTCCAGCGGAAAGCCATAAAACTCAAGATGACCCACATCCAAAGTCACTGAAAGCCCAAGCTCATCTACAACCGGCCAGATATAAGCATAAGGGTAATTCAAGGTTTCCACGGCAAACTCGTCCGCACTGGCCTCAGAAGTTTTAAGAAGCTGGTTGATAGATTGCCGGAACATGTCACTGAAGCGAGCGACACCATCTTCAGTAAACAGATTGACATCAACCCCCGGTCCCGCTTCGGCATGGGTTACAAAGGCCGATACCGGCAACGGGCGCGTCAGCTCAATAATTTTCCGGCACTTCTCCACCGACCGCAGCCGTTCGCTCCGATCAGAATGGCCTAAATAGGCATCGAGCGGAAGATGAACTGAATACGACAGCCCATGCTCATCAGCAGTATTGGCAAGGCGGCGAATATCGTCTTCGGAAGGGAGATTGCTGAACTCGTCAGACTCAAAAAGCACGAGCTCAATGTCGTCAACCCGTTCTTTGAGAAACTCTACATTGGGAATGATTTCATCAGGAACAATGTATGAGGTTGTTCCAAAACGAAATGGAAAGGCGGGTGTTGATGCCATTGTGGTCAGTGTGTTTTTTGTTCATGCAGTGCGGCAAGCAGCTCATGCAGGCTCTCCCAGCACACAGCGCCTGCCTTCATTAGGGATTCAACCTTTGCCGTTGCCTGCTTGCCGGATGTATAGTCGCGCCCGGCAATACCGGTGGCAATATAGACCCTGCGCCCAAGCTTCAGCGCCTCAGCCGCCAGGTCAAGATTGACAAGGTTGCCGGTTCCAAAGGGGACATGGCTCACAATAACGGCATCGGCCTCTCTGCTCAGCCGTTTGGCTTTCTCAAGAGTTGCGGTCGCTATGGGTGAAAACGGCTGATCAAACACCGACTCTATGTTCAGCGCCCTTGCCGCCTCCGCATCGGAATCAAGCAGATTGAGAACTCCGGCTGTAACCCGGTGCCCCTCAAGCAGCAACCGCCTGAAAAGCTCTATTCCGCTGCCCCCACCGGCAATAACATGCACCCTGCACCCCGTTTTCGGTGATCGCTGTTGACCCTCCAGCGGGCCCGAAACCTGTAGTGCTCCGGTATAGGGATCCTGACGGACCTGTAGGTCACAATTATAGACGCTGCTGAGCAAATCGGCCCGGAGCACATCCTGGGGGATGCCTGCAGCCTTGAGCGCGCCATCCTGCATCAGAAGAAGTCTGTCGGATATTGCAGCAGAGAGGGAGAGGTCGTGGCTGACGAGAAGAATGGTCAGCTGTTCTTCACGATTGAGCTTCAGAAGAATCTGGAGCACCTCATTTCGGTGGTTGATGTCAAGATGCGAAATGGACTCGTCCAGCATAATGAGTTTCGGCTCCTGCGCAAGCACCATTGCAAGAGCAACCCGCTGCTGCTCCCCTCCGCTCAGTTCACCAAAAAAACGGTCGCGCATGCCGAGCACATCCGTATAGATCATTGCACGCTCAACAAGGTCGCAATCACCGGAAGACACCGATCCCAAAAGCCCCATGGAAGCAACCCGTCCGTTTGTCACAATCTGCTCAACCGTAAAAGCCATGGGCGACTCAAGCTTCTGGGGAACAATTCCCAAAAGTGCAGCCCGCTCGCGTGGCGCAAGACGGGCGACATCCCGTCCGAACAGTTCTACACGGCCTCCATGCGGCTTAATGAATGCTGCGGCTGTTTTAAGCAGCGTGCTTTTGCCGCTGCCATTAGGCCCAATGAGAGAAACAAATTCCCCTGCCTGCAGTGAAAAACTCACCCGATCAAGCACTTTTCGGTGTTTGTAACCGGCGGATACATCCCTGAATGTCAGTGCGTTCTCTGTCATATCAAGCTATCCAGGCCTGTTTCATCCGCCGCTGCAGAATCAAAAGAAAAAATGGCCCCCCCACAAGAGCTGTCACCACCCCTACAGGTATTTCAATTGGCGCAAGAATGGTGCGCGCAACCGCATCGCAAATGACCAGAAAAACGCCCCCGCCAAGAGCCGCCAGAGGCAGGAGACTACGGTGATCAGGGCCAAAGGACGCGCGCATCACATGAGGCACAATCAATCCCACAAACCCGATCATCCCCGACAGCGACACCGCGGTTGCTGCCAATAGGGTTGAAAACAGCAAACCCACCACAATTACCAGTCCAGCGTTCACCCCTTGGTAATGAGCCATTTCACGACCGAGAACCAGAGCATTAAGACGGGACGAGAGGGCCCAGGTTCCGGCAATGCCAGCTGTAATGAGCAGTGCCGAGAACTGCTGCTGAGCAATTGATGCAGGCTGAAGGCTGCCAAGCATCCACCAGATAACATTGTGCATACCATCAACACTGGCCGTTGAAACCAGAAACATGATAATGCTGGAGCATATTGCACTCACAATCACACCGCTGAGAATAAGACTGTATACTGAAGGCTGACCCCCGGAGCCCTGACTGGCTATGCCGTACACAAGCATCAGCGTCAAAACGGCCGATACAAATGCAATAACAGGAAGACTCAGGGGAAGCGCGAGGCTCGCGCCGGCAAGAATGCTGATGGTGGCGCCAAGTCCTGCCCCACCACTTACACCAAGAACATAGGGCTCCGCCAGCGGATTGCGCAGGAGTGCCTGAAACACCACACCCGATGCAGCCAGAGCAGCTCCGGTCATAAGCCCCATGAGCATCCGACTGAAACGCAATGAGGCAATAGCGTTGCCGACAGGAGTGGAAAGATCAGGAAACCCGACGCCGGAAGGACCAAGCATCAGCGACACAAGAAGCAAAAGCGGGACCGCCAGCAGAAACAGCACAAGCCTCAGCCGAGGAAGCGATGGCTTCTTTTCAGTAAAACGGTTGTCAGCACACACTGCCGACCTCTCCTTTGTTACTGGCATATCAGTTTTCAACGCCCTTCTGTGCCATAATCCCCTGCTGGTAGCCATGCGTCAGCATCCGCATTTCAGTTGCTGTATCGGCAATATCAAGAAGCTGCTGAGGCGCATTCCTGCCTGTTATTGCCACAATTTTTCCGCTGCCGCAACTCCGAAGCGCCTCCACCAAGGGGTCAACGGAAACCAGCTCATTTGCAAGCGCAAAACAGACCTCGTCAAGAAGCACAAAATCATACTCAGGGCTCTGTAAAGCCTCTATAGAGGCACGCATACCCTCGCCCGCAGCATGACGGTGCTCCTCCATCGCCGAGCTCTTTCGGTCACGGGGAAGGAACCCCCTCCCGAACTGCTCCCAGCTGACCAGCGGCATCTGGCTGAAAAACTTCTGCTCTCCTACTTCACTGTCTGACTTCACAAACTGTATCACCCTGATATGCATTCCATGGCCGAGAGCTCTTGCCATCATGCCGAAAGCCGCCGTACTCTTTCCTTTACCCTCACCCGTAAACAAAAGAATCCGGCACCCATTCATTTTCTTTTCCATCATCATGCTTTGATTTACTTTCCAATAAACAAACTTGCAACCCCGCTGCAGACGAGACCGGCAAAGAGAAAAAACCATGCGGTCCGCTGCATCAACCCCACTGCAGAACAGAGGGTATCGGGAGAACACCTCCCCTCGCCAACACCAAGCAGAGGAGCCTCAGCCACAACGCCACCGTAACTCCTCCTGCCTCCGAACCGAACACCAAGAGCCCCGGCAAAAGCCGCCTCGGGGTATCCTGCATTGGGACTTGCATGAAGCCGCGCCCCCTTCTTGACAGCTTTGAAGATAGCAAAAACCCTCATTCTTCCGGCAACAGCACCCAGCGCAACACTGAGAACCGTAAGCCGCGCAGGCAGATAATTCAACACATCATCCAGCCTAGCCGAAGCCCAGCCAAACTCCAGGTATTGCTCGTTTTTATACCCGAACGATGAATCAAGCGTACTCGCTGCTTTAAACACCACCGCACCCACAGGGCCAAACAAAAAGGCATAGAACAACGGTGCCGTAACTCCATCAACCGTATTCTCCGCAACGCTTTCAGCTGCAGCAAGTGAAACCCCCTCCATATCAAGCTCATCCGTGTCCCGTCCCACCATCCACGACACCTTATGACGGGCCTCTTCAAGATCCCCTGAAAGAAGCGGGCTCAGCACCGCGCGGGCATGGTCGGCCAGATCACGCGAAGCAAAACAGCTCCATAACAGCACAACACTCACAAAAGAACCTGCATAAGGATGTAATGCCGAAGCTCCGGCAACCAGCAGCCATGCCACCGCACCCGAAATCCCCACGACAAGAACAGCCACCACTGCACCAGATACCTTAAGGGGCATAGGTGAAGGGCGAAGGATTGTTTCCAGCCTTGCGGCCAACCACCCCATCCCCCTTACAGGGTGAGGAAACCAGCGAGGATCACCAAGAAGAAGATCGAGCAGGAACGCCGCCAATACGATCCAGACGGTGTCAATCACTAGGGGCCTCCCTCAGTGCACCAAGAAGTCGGCTATTCTCTTCCGGCCGCCGAACGGCAAACCGGAACCACTCCCCCTCCAAGCCATGGAAATTCCTGCAGTCACGCACAGGCATCCCTTGTTCCTTAAGGCACGCCAACAAGCGATCAAGCGAACCATCCCATCTGGCAAGAAAAAAATTGGCAGCACCACCAAACAGCGACAAGCGCTCAATTGAAGCGCTCTCGCTCCTAATACGCTCCCGTTCCAATGCAGCCATCTCACGAACCGACTCCTCCCACTCCACACACCCGGCGAGGCGCCGTGCAACCTTTTCAGCAATCGCATTCACCGTCCAGGGTTCCTTGTGTTCCAGAAGGCGCCCTATGACCTCCGGATGAGCAATCACTGCTCCCAGCCGAAGCCCGGGAAGCGCATAGAACTTCGTCAACGAATGTACAACCACCACATTCTTGAATGCAACAACTTCATGCATCAGCGAATTTGCCGGGAAATCAGCCGTAAACTGAATAAACGCTTCATCAACAATAAACCACTTTTCAGGAAACCGGCTCGCCAAAGCAAGCACAACTGCAGGAGGCAGCTCAGTACCTGTAGGATTGTTGGGGTTGGCCGCAAAAAAAGCATCAACGCCCTCCATGGAGTCCACAAGCGCCTGAAATTCCGGCATGGCAAACCCGTTTTCCGCCGACAGTCTCACCACCAAAACCTCTGCTCCGGCTATTCGGCACGCACGCTCATACTCAAAAAAAGACGGCGAGGAAACCAGCACACGCCGCAAGCCAAGAGCACGCGGCAGCAGATATATTCCCTCAGCAGCTCCATTGGTTGCCAACACAGAACCCGAGTCAAGCCCAAAGCGCTGCTTATAAAAATCTCTGATGCCGCTCCCGTCAATTGACGGGTATGCAATAAGCTCCTTCTCCTCCATAACCAAAGGTCCAAGAGGGGGAAACAGCGGACTGATGTTCACACTGAAGTCAATCATCTCAGCCGAGTCTGGCGTAGCGCCGCCATGAGTATGATCATACAGATTGCTCAACGCTTAACCTCCGGCAAGGGTTGCCCGGCAAGCTCAAAAACCTTCTCAAGATCAAGATGAAGGGAGAAATGCTCGGCAAGCATGTTGTACCTCCCGTCCAACTCCATACGGCGGTTCGTCGCTCCTTCACGCGGAATGTATTCCAGGTCAGCCCTTTGAAGCAGCACACCACGGAGTTCGGGTTCATCAAAAATGCCATGGAAATAGGTACCAATCACCCGTTCATCCGCACTCACAACACCGTCGGTACCCTTAACCGCCAGACCATTTCTCTCAGTAACATAGAGGAACGGCGAACATGCGCCAGATACTTCCGTTCGACCCATGTGAATTTCATAACCCGAAGCCGGCACACCACCCTCAACAGACCAACCAACCGAATTTGAAAGATATTTCTCCTGCTCCAATTCAGTTGTTACCGGCAGCAGTCCCAATGCACTGCTTTTGCCCGGCTCACCTTCCAGCCCGTGTGGGTCCACAATGCCCTCACCCAGCATCTGGAACCCGCCGCATATGCCAATAATCAATCCACCGGACTCCCGGAACTTCCTTATCTCCTCCTCCCAGCCCATCCGGCGGAGCCAGTCAAGGTCACCGCGAACATTTTTCGAACCCGGAAGCACCAGCATCCGATACCCCGTAAGGGAACGGCAGCGGTGCAGATAATGAAGATCGACCAGAGGATCATCCTCAAGCGGAGAGAGATCGGTAAAATTGGAGATGTGAGGGAAATAGATGGCAGCGACCCCCACCTTTCCAGGAGCAGGCTCTCCTGAAGGATCGACCTTTGCGGCAAGCGGCACAGCATCCTCCGCATCAATCGTAAACCCGCGGAAATAGGGAATAACACCCAGCACCGGCACTCCAGTCATCCTCTCAAGCATGGCAACGCCATCGCGAAACAGGTCAATATCCCCACGGAACCGGTTGATAATAACCCCTTTCACAAGAGCCCTATCTTCAGGCGGAATAACAGAGAGCGTACCCACAACCTGAGCGAACACACCACCACGGTCAATATCAGCAACCAGCACCACCGAAGCTCCTGCCTCTCGTGCAGTTCTGAAATTCACAAAATCCCGTTCATACAGATTCATCTCTGCGCACGACCCCGCTCCCTCAATCACCAGCAGTTCATGCTTCTCCATCAACCGGTGCAAACTCTCAAATGCAACAGCCGCCCAACGGGAAGTATCTTTGAAATATCCCTTAGCGCTCTGGGTAGAGGCCACCCTGCCCTGCAGCACTACCTGTGCTCCAGTATCAGTGTTCGGCTTCAGAAGCACCGGGTTCATATCCGCTGTTGGCACAACACCCGCAGCTTCAGCCTGCACAACCTGCGCCCGGCCAATCTCCAGCCCATCGGGCGTAACACCCGAATTGTTCGACATGTTCTGCGCCTTGTAAGGAACAACATCAACCCCCGCATTACGAAAAATCCGGCACAAAGCTGTAGCAACAATGCTCTTGCCAACATCGGATGCTGTTCCAAGCACGGCAATAGCAGCGCAATGCTGTTCAGGTACATTCATGTATTAGTATAGAAACAAGGGTGAAGCGATCGATATGAAGCAATGCGCTTTGCAGGTAAATATACACTGAAGTGGCATTACTCATTACAGAATAAGAGAAAGGAAAGAACAAAAAAAGCCCCGCCGGAGAGGTTGTCTCCAGCGGGGTTGCTGTTATCCATGCATTGCGCAAAAACAACGCGTCTACTGTAACTGCATGATCAGATATCAAGCTTCATGCCTACAACAAGTGATCGACCCTGCATCGGATAGCCATCAACATAAGAATAATCGCGATCGAAAATGTTGTTTACTTCGGCAGAAACCGTCAAGCCATAAGCAGTTTTCCCGCTATGATTGAGTTCGAATTTCTTGGCAACCATCATATTCGCCACAGAAAATCCTCCTTTTGTAAATTCATCACCACTCCAATCAATCCAGTTTTGAACCTGAGTCTTTCCCGTATAAGCCAGATTGAATGAACCGGACAACCCATGATCATCCCGTACCCTAAAACCGACTGTCGATGACCATTCAGGAGTATAGAGCAACTTTTCACCCGTCACATCATCTTTATATTCGGTAAGATAAACCATGTTCATGTGTGGAGTGAGAACCCATCCTGAACCCGCAGGCTTATAGTCCCATGAAAGCGAGGACTCTATACCGGTAATGGTTGCACCACCAAGATTCTCCCAACTACTGTCTCCGTGAAGGAATGTTGTTTGAATTTTATCTTTGAAGTCCGTCGTAAACACGGTAAACGAAGACGAAAAATCGGCATAGTCAATATCAAACCCTCCTTCATACGATCTGCTTGACTCAGGCTTGAGATCAGGGTTTCCCACATAATGAGTTCCAAATGAATAAAAATCAGCCGCAAGCTCTTGCGCTGCAGGCACTTTGAATCCTTCAGCATAATTGAACCTGAGCTTCACACCGTCACTGACTTTAAAAGCCACACCTGCACTGCCAGCAACATTATCCTGATGACGCGAATCCCCTAAACCGTCTCCAACCGTAACCTTGAAGTCATCGTAACGCAATCCGCCAGACACAATGATTTGGTCATCCAAGAAACCATATGATGCCATCATAAATGCTGCCGGGTTTTCATATGTCGACGAAGTTGGCGCATATTTGGATTTGTGTTCCTCATATTTCATCCAGTCTGCACCACCAGTTATCTTTAAGCCATCTCGATTATAAGACATTTGAGCTTGAGCTCCCCTATAATCGGTATGTCTCTTATACAACCCATAGTTACCCATATCTGTATAGTCTTCGCGACCCATATAATACCTGCCCATCCATGAAAAGATGTTATCACATGTTTCGCCTTCATAACTTAGATCCAGTGAACGGTTCTTTGATTTGGTATATGCATCAAGGTCATTAGTAACAAGATAATTTGGTGATCCAACTTTTCCAGTTTCATAATGGTTATATATCAGGCCAAATCGATGTCCTTGAGCGAGTTCATAACCAAGATTGATGCTTCCCCTTCTAACATCATCATACGCAGTATTATAGTACTTCGATCCTCCGCCAGTAGTGTAGTCCCCTTTATCCGCGGTAGAAAAGCTCCCGGAATAATCAACCTTGCCCACCTGCCCACTGGCCTTAGCGATCGACTGATTAAATTCATAGGTGCCATATTTCTGCTCAAGAGAAAAAGATGGATCGCCGCTCCCTCTCAGGGTAATCACATTTACAATTCCGCCTATTGCAGCCGAACCATACTGCACGGCAGCTGGACCTCTGATGATTTCAATACGCTCAACATTCTCAAGTGCTATTTGCGAAACATTACCAGTTCCAACTCGCCTGCCATCAAGAAGAATAACAACCTTGCCGTTAAGATCCACACCATGCGCATCACTCCTGAACCCTCTGATTCCGACAGTGGTAAGAGCACCAGGATATTTTTGGATATGCCCTACACTCTGTTCAGCCAGCAACTCACTGAGATCTTTTGCCGAGGACTGAGAGATTTCATCCTTGTCAATAACCGTAATGTTGGAAGTAACGTTTGCTTTCAACTCTTTAGTACGGCTGGAAGTAATAACTACCTCTTCACCAAGAAAGGTATTGTGCTGCTCTTCTGCAAAGGCTCCGCGTGAGCAGAGCAGGCCCGCCATAACGACGAGAATTACTTTTTTGTTCATGTGTAGTCCTGTGTGGTTCAGTGTATGAATAGCTGAACAGACAGGGGTTTCAGTTGATGGGGGGAGAATGTTGCGTATGTTTTGATCATTCCCAATTGAATCCTGATGCTACGCAGCAACTGAAAGCCAGCACACACAAAAGGGTATGATGAGCCAGCAGTACAAGCGAGGCAAAAAGAAACAGACGGTGAATGGCAATACGAAGAAGCACAACAGCTTTGCCCAGACTATTAACCCGTAGTCGATCTTTGTTGCAAATATAGCTGGCAGGTCTCCTGACTATGACGGCTTACTTCCATTCCGGCCTTCCCGCCTTTCTCCCGAGCGGAGAACGATGCAGTGACCTGGAACGATCCTCGGAAACAGATGCATGTGACCATGCAATATTTCCGGGACTGAACCGCTTTACAGTTGCGGGTACAGTGTATGAATCTCACATACTTCCCTATTCTCCGGCTTTTAAGCCGGCACCAGCTACGGTGAAAGAACAATAATGACTGCGTATATAATCATTTCTGTCACAAACAACAAATTCTTAACAATTGCGAAGGGTATTCGGCGTGATACGAAATGAGTACAAACTTGTATCTAAAGAATAATTATCCAATATTAACGCCCTATCGGAATGTTCTTTCTTCATCTGGTGCCTGTTACCACAGGGTAAAAGGGAATTGCGTGCAAATCGCAGACTGTACCCGCAACTGTCATCGCCACATGGATCGATCACCCTGCAATTGATCGCATCCGCCCAGAAGCCATCGAGCCACTGCCATCGTCCTCCCAGGACGAAGCGGGAAGGCGGCTTCACCGAGACCCTCGGCGAGAGTCAGGAAACCTGCCACATGATTATTGCCTGAGCTTTGTGCTCAAAAGGCCACGGGAAAACGGCCCGGCAATAAACCCACTGCCCGAATAGTCAAGACGATATATCACCGTAATTCGCTTACGCAATATTGAGCCGACACTTCTGCCTCATTAGCTCACGCTCTATGAGGTTGTTGCGTGCTTGAGCCGTTTCTTGGGGCATCACGCTCCATTGAAGGCAGCTTTGCACACTGTCTGCCGTTTCGCACATGCTTTCCCGGTGGTCTGTCGTCATTCGCGCAACATCACAACAAAAACCAACCATGACACAGAAACACAGCTGGAAGGCCCTTGCTGCCTTTATGCTCTTTGCGGGCCCAGCGGCATATGCAGAATCACCCTCCGTCATCCACCCTGACGAACTCGTCGTCACGGCAAGCAGAACCGCTGAAGACCCGTGGACTTTGCCGGGGAGCATTGAAACCATTACCGAAGCTACAATACAGGAAGAAAGCATGGAGACAGTCGCGGGACTGCTCAATCACGCTGCCGGCGTAACAATCAATGGCAGTGGACTCTGGGAAAGCATCCCCACCATCAGGGGATTTGGAGGCAACAGGATACTCATTCTGATTGACGGCGACAGGGAAACCAACCTCTGGGCTGGCCGCGACCCGCTTACCCCTTTCATTGATACCGGAAACATCGGCCGAATTGAAATTCTCAAAGGCCCCGCCTCAGTACTCTATGGCAGCGATGCGCTGGGAGGCGTCATCAACATCATTACCCGCCAACCTTCATTCACAGAGGACGGCAAGTGGGCATGGAGTCCTACTCTGGAAACCGGCTACAGCACCAATGACAATGGCAAATACGGTAACCTTGTTCTTGATGGGGCAAATGACGAAGTTGCCATTCGTATTGAAGCCTCCGCACGCGACCACGGCAGCTACAAAGACGGCAACGGCGACAAGGTTGCCAACAGCCAGTTTGAAGGAATGAACTTCGGCATGTCAACGAAATGGAAGCTTGACGAAAACAATGAAATCAGTACTTCATATCGCCGGAGCGACATTGATGACATGGGCGTTCCCCAGAAAAACAACGCGAACTGGTCGCACTTTACAACTTTCGATACCGACACCTGGAAAATCGGCTGGCATGCCACCGATCTCGGCACCATAAAGGACCTGCAGTTGAGAGCCTGGTATGTTGACCAGAAGCGTGTATTTGATGGGAACATCACCAGCACGGACGGAAAAAAATACTCTCTGAAAAGCAATGAGATCAAAACCAATGCCAAGGGAACATCGCTCCAGCTGACCTTCGAGCCAGCCAACAACAATACGCTCGTCAGCGGAGTTGAATATGTCAGGGAGGAAGCGAAGTCCGACGAATCGTCTTTGACCTACAAAGTCTCGGATGATTCTTTTGTGCAGGAATACTCCTTCCCTCCTGTTTCTCCCGACGCGCACAGAGACCATGTAGGCATCTTCGTTCAGGATACGCAGCGCTTTAACGGTGGCGGCATGCTCACCGCTGGAATCCGCTACGATTATCTCTCTGCCGATGCTGAAGACGCTGTATTCACGCTCAGGAAAAAGAATAGCGAAGGAAAGATAATAACCACGACCGACACCAATGTATTCAACAGCAAATCGGACGGCGCACTCACAGCAAGCCTTGGCTATGTTCAGCCTGTTTCATCTATCCTTAACGCCAATATGAATCTGGCTACCGGATTCAGGGCGCCCGACATCTTCGAGCGCTTCTCGACCAGAGGCAGCAATCCAATCATTGTCGGCAATCCCGACCTTGAGCCGGAATACTCATGGAACATTGATGGTGGACTGAAACTGAAAAGCGAAAAAGTCAGAAGCACCTGCTCAGTCTTTTACTCCCGTGTTGAGGACTATATCGACCTTCTTTCGCAGACCGAGACATTCAACGGTGTACCGACAAAAAAGTACATCAACATTCCTGATGCCGAAGTCTACGGATTTGACGCTTCTGTGTCCTGGAAGGCCATTGATCATGTTACGCTTCTGGGCAGCATCTCCTCTGTCATTGGCAAACACCGCGACAGCGGCGACCGCCTGTCAACAATACCGCCAACCAATGGCACATTAGGCATCCGCTGGGACGACACTCTTTCAGGAAACTCTTCATGGTGGTTTGAGCTCAACAGTGAGCTTTATGCCGACCAGAACAGTCCTGCCGAAGGTGAACAGGCAACACCGGGATACGGACTGGTCAACCTGAAAACAGGCGTACGGTTCAGCTCGAATGTGATGCTTTCATTAGCAGTAGACAACATTTTCGACCGCACCTACCGCAACCACCTCAACATGGCCGATTTCCTTTACGAACCCGGCATTAATCTGAGAACATCGCTGAAAGTGACGATGTAATCATTCGGCAACAATCTTTGTAAACAGAAAAGCCCCGGTTTTCCGGGGCTTTTCTGTTATTCCTGAATTGAGCAATTTGAAACACATAAAATGATTACCGTGCTGACATTCACGGCAATTCCGGCAAACCAAGCTCTTTGAGAAACTCATTGTGCCTCAGAACTGCCTTCTGAATGTTGTTATCAATGCTGACAAGATTCGCATGGGTGTCTTTCAGATCAATCTCTGGCTCAATAACTGCCGTGCTGATGTAGCGGGAAATATTAAGGTTATAACCGTTTTTTTCGATCTCCTCCATCGTTACCCGCCGAGAGTAGCGCAGCTCTTCTTTTCGGAACTGGTAGGTTTCGATGATTTTGGCGATGTGCTCAGGGCTAAGTTGGTTCTGCCGTTTGCCGTTGTCGAAGTGCTCGGCGGCATTAATGAAGAGGACATCGTCAGGTTTTTTGCATTTCTTGAGGACAAGAATGCAGACCGGTATGCCGGTAGAGTAAAAGAGATTCGCAGGCAGGCCGATAACGGTGTCTATATGGCCATCCGTCAGAAGCTTGGTGCGGATGCGCTCCTCGGCACCGCCACGAAAGAGCACGCCATGGGGAAGGATGATGGCCATGACGCCTTCGTCTTTGAGGAAGTGGAATCCATGGAGGAGGAAGGCGAAGTCTGCAGCAGATTTGGGGGCGAGGCCATGGTTTTTAAAGCGTACATCGTCGCGCATGGCATCGGTGGGATCCCACCGGTAGCTGAATGGCGGATTGGCAACGATGGCGTCGAAATAGGGTTTCTTGGCGGGGTTGAGTTCGCGCAGGATGTCCCAGTCGTTGGTGAGGGTGTCGCCGTGGTAGATGTCGAATTCCGAGTCTTTCACCCCGTGCAGGAGCATGTTCATGCGGGCGAGGTTGTAGGTGGTGATGTTCTTTTCCTGTCCGTAGATTCTGCCAATGGTGCCATCCGCGTTCTTCATGCGCTTGCGCACATTGAGGAGCAAAGAGCCGGAACCGCATGCAAAGTCGAGCACGCTTTCCAGCCGCTTTTTTGGTCCTGTTTTTGGTTCCTGGCTATCGAGAGTGACGATGGCGGAGAGGATATCGGATATCTGCTGCGGGGTGTAGAACTCCCCCGCTTTTTTTCCAGAGCCGGCGGCAAACTGGCCGATGAGGTATTCATAGGCATCGCCGAGCGCATCGATGTCTGTGGAGAACTCTGCAAGTCCTTCGGCGATTTTCTGAATGATGGCGCAGAGCTTCGCATTTCGGTCGGCGTAGGTTCGGCCGAGTTTGTCGGAACCGAGGTTGATCTCGGAGAACAGCCCCTGAAAAGTGCTCTCAAAGGATTCAGTTTCGATGTACTTGAATCCTCCCTGCAAGGTGTTGAGCAGTTCGTTGTTCTGGGTGCGAGCCATACTGGCAATGCTGTTCCAGAGGTGCTGCGGCTGGATAACATAATGCACCTTACGGCGCATCTGTTTTTCGAAGTCGGGGATGTCGGCTGGGTTGTTGGCATACCAGATGGCCATCGGCACGCGTCGGTCGTCGCCATCCACTTCCGGGTAATCGCGTCCCAACTCCTTCTTCGCTGCTGTTTCGTAGTTGTCTGAGAGGTAACGCAGGAAAAGGAAGGAGAGCATATAGTCGCGGAAGTCGTCCGGGTTCATTGCTCCGCGAAGTTGATCGGCAATCCCCCAGAGAGTTTTACCCAGTTGTTTTTGGTTTTGTTCGGTCATTTCTTTGGGCGGTGTTTGATTTTGTTTTCGAGGGCTTTGAGGTCGGCTTCGTCCTGCTGATCGGCTTCCAGCGCGTCCTGTTTTTTGCGCTGCTGGTCGAATTCGAGGTAAAGCACTCTTGTTTGTTGTTCCATCTCTTTGTGACTGATGGAGCCAGCATGGGTGAGCTGAGGAAAGCCGTTAGAGGTGATTATTTGATCGATATTTTGCTTCCAGAAGCTTATACGCGTTTCCTGACGGCTTTTGGCGCGCAGTTCTGCCGTTTCGAGGAAAATCACGACAAGGCGGTTAAGCGTGTCGATTTCGTCTTCAGTCAGGTAATTCTTGGCGATCAGGATATCCTGCTTGCGCACCCTGTTGCCCTTCCAGCCCAGCAGGCCGAAGTTCGGATCTTGACGGTCAGCGCGTGCGGCAATGAGTTCGGCCGCAGTTTGCCGGGTTACGGCGTAGAGCAGGAGGTTCTGCGCCGTGGCGAAGAAGGTCTCTGCGGCTTGTTCCGTTTTGTCGTAATCGCTGCTCAGGGAGAAAAGGTCGCGTACTTTCTGATAGAAGCGCTTCTCGGAGGCTCGGATATCCCGGATCCGCTCCAGCATTTCATCGAAGTAATCCGGGCGTCCGTCCGGGTTTTTCAGCCGCTCGTCGTCCATTACGAAACCTTTGAGGAGGTATTCCTTCAGGATGGTGGAGGCCCAGCGACGAAACTGTACGCCACGGGGTGAGCGCACCCGGTAGCCCACGGCAAGAATGGCGTCGAGGTTATAGAGTTTGGTGAAGTAAGACTTTCCGTCGGCGGCAGTTGTCAAGGATTCCTTGACAACTGAATCTTCGCCCAGCTCCCCGTCCTCAAAAATGTTCTTCAGATGCAGGGAAATGTTCTGCTTCGTGGCATCGAAGAGTTCCGCCATTTCAAGCTGGGTGAGCCAGACTGTCTGCTGATCTGCCCGCAGCTTGATTTGGCTTTGCCCCTCTTCGGTGGTGTAGAGGATGATGTCGGTCATAGGGTCGGGGCAGTTGCGGAGGTAATGGATATGTAGCGCAGGATAAGGAAAGAGAATCTATTGTCGCAGAAGTCGTCCAGGCTCATTGCTCCGCGCAGTTGGTCGGCAATCCCCGAGAGGGTTTTACCCAGTTGCTTTTGGTTTTGCTCGGTCATGCATCTTCCCGTCTTCTGTGACTTAAAGAATAAATCGCTCATGGTGAAATAGTCTCAGTCCCAAACGTAGCGTTCATCGTAGTCGATTCCGTATTGTTTAAGAAAGGCGCGGTATTCGTCTTGGAAAGAGTGGGTCCGGTGGTGCTCCTCTTGGTTGTCGATGTATTGTAATAGGGTGTCTTTTTGACTCATCCCGACAGAGAAAACCCCGTATCCTTGCTGCCACGAAAAGCCTGTTAGTTTGGCATCCTGTGTTTTCAGCCATTTGCTGGATGCGGTTTTTGTTTCCTTTACCAAATTAGCGATAGATAAGGTGCGGGAAAGGCGCACAGCCAAGTGGACATGATCCGCCACACCGCCCACCCGATAGGCTTCGCACTCGCATTGTCGCACCGCTCCCGCAAGAAACGCGTGGGCTTTTTCACGCACGTCTTTCCCCAACCAAGGCTGGCGATCTTTGGTACTGAAGATCAGGTGCACGAGAATGTTTGAAAGAGATTGTGGCATGGTGAATTAATCCTCAGAGGTTTTTACCCCAACGGGGAGTAGATGGAGATGAAGTTGGGGAAATTGGCCCCAACGGGGTCGTGCATACCAGCCCTCCTCTGTGCCCCAACGGGGCAACGCATACCAGCCCGGGGTGCAACCCCGGGAACCGGAAACAAATACCCCGTTCGTTCTGAAGGAACGGCGCATAGACGGTGATCGAGCAATGGTTGGCCCGTCAATGGTATGCGGCGTTCCTTCAGAACGCGGGGATGGCGTGGCCCCAAATCCCAGGGCGTTGCCCTGGGCTGGTATGCGGACGCCCCTTTGGGGCTGGGTGGCGACCACGTTGTCGAGGTGTTTGCCCCAACGGGGCCGTGCATACCAGCCTACCCCTGTGCCCCAACGGGGCAATGCATGCCAGTCTACCCCTGTGCCCCAACGGGGCAATGCATACCAGCCCGGGGTGCAACCCCGGGAACCTGTGCCCCAACGGGGCAACGCATACCAGCCCGGGGTGCAACCCCGGGAACCGGAAAGAAATACCCCATCCGTTCTGAAGGAACGGTGCATAGACGGTGATCGGGCAATGGTTGGCCCGACGACGGTATGCGGCGTTCCTTCAGAACGCGGGGATGGGGTGGCCCCAAACCCCAGGGCGTTGCCCTGGGCTGGTATGCGGACGCCCCTTTGGGGCTCTCGGAATGTCGCGCTCATACCTCCTCCTCCGGGGATGGAAAAAGCTGCTGCATCAGCCCTTTCTTGTGGGTCTTGAGGGCTTCGAGCTTTTGGGCTTGGACGGCGATGAGTTCGTCGAGGGAGGTGAGGCAGTCGGCGATGCGCTGTTGTTCTTTTGGTTTGGGTTTAAAGATTATATATTTAAACAAATCTAATAATGCGATTGAGCCTTGGTTTGCATTTCCTCGAATAACAGATTCAATAAATGATACATACGCTTCTCTTTTAAAAACTATATTTAAAAATCCTTGTTCAATATTTTTATTTGCTCTTAAACAAACAGCATTTTGATTCAATAATGAACCTTCATCTTTTGATTTAACGACTATAGTTCTACCAACTAAAGAGTCATAAGCTGGTGGCTTAGACCCTACAGTTGTTATTATCAAATCATCTTTCAGTAATTTCCATTTTTCATATGGCTTGGCTTCTTTTATGTAAATAGCACTTGTTTCATCCTTAATATAGTCGAATCCCATATCCGAAACTCTTACTATCCTTCTGCCACAGGTTGTATAGTCTTTTGATTTGAAAGCAAATCCTTTGAAATGTGAAGATACATCTCCAAGATCTATTTCCACCCACTCTGGCGCGTCTTGGAATTCGGGGAAGCGGAGGCGGGGTTGGGTTTCACCTTCGCGGGGAAAAAGCTCCTGCATCAGCCCTTTCTTATGGGTCTTGAGCGCGTCCAGTTTTTGGGCTTGGATGGTAATCAGGTCGTCGAGGGAGGTGAGGCAGTCGGCGATTTTTTGTTGTTCGAGAAGCGATGACTCTCCCTTCGGAAGTGGCACTGGCATCGCGAGCAAATCATCCTCGTCGATGCTTAGTGAACCGTGAGCACGGGCGCCGACCTCAATAAATTTCCTCAACCACTGTCCATGCAGATTTCCGAGGAAAAGATAGTTCAGATATTGGGGCGATGGCAAATGGCTTTTGATTCGGAAACAGGTGAAAATGCTGTTCGGCACAGCAGCAACCTCATCGCCGCAATACAATGCAATAAATCCTTCAGGATATTCCTTGGTGGCGCTCTTGTTGTAAGCGAAGTCGTTCATTTTTAGCAGAAGGTAGTTTTTGTAGGAGCTTCCAGCGATGATTCGCCCAAATTTCTCCATCTGGCTCACCAAACCAACGCCAGAGGTGATGCTCATGGGGATACAGGTCTTATCGCCCACCTTCTCGGTGCTGATTGATGCCACCGATCCTAGCGTTACTGTAGTCCACTCCCCCGCATCCCGAAACTCCGGAAACCGCAGCTTGGGCGTCAGGGAAGTTTTGCAAGTGGAGGGAGCATCGTGCTCCCTTTTCTGTTGCTCACTGGAGCTGGAAGCTCCAGCTACTTTGTTCGTTTTACTGCTCATATGCGCTGAGTCCTGAGATGTCGCGGCCTTGGGCGCGTTTAGTAAGGAGGGGGTGGAGGTCGCCCATGAGGGCGAGTTCAGCCTTGGTGCGGGCTTTCCAGCGGAGGCCAAGCGGGGCCATGAGGTCGCTGAGCTGTTCGCCGTCGAAGATCATGCGTTCAAGGATGTCTTCTACGAAATCTTGCAGTGTGGCGGCGCCCAGGCCGTGCTTAGCGGCGATGGCGGCGAGTTCCTGCGCGTCCTTTTCTGTTTTGAAGCTGATGTATCCCTTGCGAATGGCGGTTTCGCTGAGGCCTTCACCGGCTTTGAGGGTAGAGATGTAGGCGGCAATGTCTTCGCGCTCGTCCATGAACTTGGCATCGGACTGGATCAGGCCGATAAGCTGCTCGCGGCTCATCTTCTGCTTGCCGGGGGCCTGCTGCGAAAAGCGGGAGATGAGGCCCATGATGTAGTCGTAGTCAATGAGGGTGGAGGCAAAGAGAACGAACTCAAAGTCGATCTGATCCACGTCGTAAGTGGCATGCTCTTCGCAGACGCTTCTCTGCTGGGCCTTGAGGCGCTGGGCGGTTTCCAGATAGGCACCGCGGAAACCGAGAAGGTTGTCCTTGGGCAGGATCTGGTCGATGGCGGCGGCATTTTCCTCGGTGAGGTCGGTGTATTGGTCGAGTTGTGTCTTGAGCCGCTGGACTTCCTTGAAGTGGTTGATGAAAGCGGCGCGGGCTTCGTTGCCTTTGAGATTGGGTACGGCTTCTGGGGCGCAGTCGAGGCCTTGGGTTTTCATGAAGTCGTTGAGCTTCTGCACGGCGTCTTCCAGCTTCTTGATGACGACGGGGGCTTTGTCTACCAGCCAGATTTCACGGGCCTCTTCTCCACTCTTTTCACCTGAAAAGAGTGCGATGGCGGCATCGACGGCGTCTTGCTGCTGACGGAAGTCGAGGATGTTCCCGTAGGGCTTGGTGCCGTTGAGCACGCGGTTGGTTCGAGAGAAGGCCTGAATCAAGCCGTGGTGCTTGAGGTTTTTGTCTACATAGAGCGTGTTGAGGTATTTGGAGTCGAAGCCGGTGAGCAGCATGTCCACGACAATGGTGATGTCGATTTTCTGCGCGTGGGGAAAGTCTGAGTTGGGCCACTCCTGGTCTTTGATGCGCTTTTGGACATCCTGATAGTAGAGATCGAATTCGCTGAGGGTGTGATTGGTGCTGTAGCGGATGTTGTAATCTGCAAGAATTGCTTTGAGGGCTTCTTTTTTCTTTTCGGGTTCAACTTCGTTGTCCTGTTTTTCCTGCGGCAGGTCTTCCTGAATCTGCTTTACATCGGCATTGCCCTCGGCGGGCGGAGAGAAAACACAGGCGATGTTCAATGGCTGAATATCGGGATCGGCGGCCTGTTTTTCTGCCTGATTCGTTTTGAAAAGACTGTGGTATTCGATGGCATCATTGATGGAGGATGTGGCAAGAAAAGCATTGAACCGTCGTCCGGCGGTGGCCGCGTCGTGTTTGGCCAGAATGGCTTCGACTATGGCTTTTTTGGCGATAGCTTCTCCGGGCTTGGGTAGTTTCGCGCCTTTTTCTTCTTTGGGCTTGAAGTAGTCTACATGAAAGCGGAGTACATTTCCGTCTTCGATGGCGTGGGTTATGGTGTAGGCGTGAAGCTGCTTCTGGAAGAGGTCTTGCGTGGTTTTCATGGATGCCTGCTGGTCCGAGATTTTCTGGTAGCTGGCATTTTCTTCAAAGATTGGGGTGCCGGTAAATCCGAAGAGCTGGGCCTTGGGGAAGAACTCTTTAATGGCTCGGTGGTTCTCACCGAACTGCGAGCGGTGACATTCGTCGAAAATAAAGACGATGCGTTTATCGCTCAGCGGCTGTAATTGTTCCTTGTAAGTCGGCTGGTCATTCTTTTTCCGTTGTTTGTTATGCCTGCTGCTTTCATCAAGCGCAACGCCGAGCTTCTGGATAGTGGTGACGATGACTTTGTCGGCATAGTCTTCGGAGAGCAGGCGGCTCACGAGTGCGCCAGTGTTGGTGTTTTCTTCGACACAGCCTTCCTGAAACCTGTTGAATTCCTCACGAGTCTGGCGGTCAAGGTCTTTGCGATCGACAACGAAAAGGCATTTCTCGATGTCGGGATTGTCTTTGAGGAGCGTGGAGGCCTTGAAGGATGTGAGCGTTTTCCCACTACCGGTGGTGTGCCAGATGTACCCGTTGCCGCAATCCTGGTGGATGCAGTCTACGATCTGCTTCACGGCGTAGACTTGATACGGGCGCATCATCATGAGCTTCTGCTCGCTGGCGATTAGTACCATGTAGCGGCTGATCATTCGGCCCAGGGCGCATTTGACGAGGAAGGTCTCAGCAAAGCTGTTAAGGTGGGTGATCTTTTTATTTTCTTCGTCTGCGAACTGATAGATGGGCAGGAATCGCTCGTCGGCATTGAAGGCGAAGTGGCGGGCGTTGTTGTTCGCGAAATAGAAGGTGTTGGTACGGTTGCTGACGATGAAGAGCTGGAGAAAGCAGAGGAGAGTTTTTGTGTATCCGTTGCCGGGGGCGTTCTTGTAATCGACGATTTGCTCCATTGCCCGGCGCGGGTTGATGCCGAGGGTCTTTAACTCGATCTGCACTACGGGTACGCCATTGATGAGCAGGAGAACATCATATCGGTGGTGGCTGTTGTCGGTATTGATGCGAAGCTGGTTGATGACTTCAAAGGAGTTTTTGCACCAGTCGTTAATGTTGACCAGAGTGTAGTTGAGCGGAGTGCCGTCGTCGCGTGTGAAGCTGTTGCGTTCGCGCAGAGTGCGGGCAGCGGTAAAGACATCCGGGGTGATGATTTCGTCGAGGAGGCGGGTGAACTCACCATCGGTCAGGTGCACATGGTTCAGTGTCTCAAATTTGTCTCGGAAATTCGTCTCCAGTGCGGCACGGTCACGAATGTCTTCGCGGTATTCGTATTTGAGGCCTTGGAGTACCCCGATGAAACCATATTCGATGTGGTCTTCGCGGATAACCGATCCTGAAACGGCGGCGGGTTTGCCGTTGGTTGGCTTTGAGGTAGTCATGGGTTCTGATGAGGAGTTAATACCATTAGGGTCGGGGTCCAGAATATGCTGTGCTGCTGGCAGTGGCAATGAAGCTGTCGAAGGTGAGAAGTTTTCCGTTCTAACTTGGCGTTTTTGGTCAATTCTTTGTTCCTATACGCTTAAAGCTGCCTTTATTCAGTAATATAGAATTTCATATCCTGAAGTAGCTGATTAATCAGAATTAGTGCACGAAGTGTACAGCGTCCCCTAACCCAAGGAGCTGTTCCAGTTCGGCGTCACTGAGCTGGTAATGGTAAAAGGTTTCATAATACTCGCTGACGACCGCTTTGATATCAATCCTGTAATGATCAGGATAAAGCAGGTTCGCGAGCCAGGGAACGCCGAGAAGGCGGTTGATGCTTGCTGGACGGTCAAACCACCCGAATGGCAGATAGGGTATCTGGTGAATATTCCCGTTTCTGACTGCCGGAAGTTTTCCCCAGACTGGATCGCTCTTGATATGCGCCATGGTTCCGGTCTTTTTGCCAAGTCCCGCCCACACAATGATGCGGTCCGGATTCCAGAGGTAGAGCTGCTCCATCGATACAGCGCTCAGCCCTTTGCGTGAGGATTTTCCTATTGCTGCGGCGTTTGTGGCTCCAACCATTTCAATCAATTTTGTATGGATTGAACCTGAAGGGTCTGTATGCAGACCCCGTTCACCCTCAGCATAGTAAACGGACAGGCGTTTCTCTGCAGGGATGGAGGCGCTTTTTGCGGCAACAGGATCAACATGTCTCTGAATGAAGGCAAGCATTTTCTGAGTCTGCTCCTCCCTGCCGAAGACTTTGCCAAGTCGGCGGAACACTTCAGGATAATCTTTGAGATGAAGTGAGGCTATATAAACTGGTATGCCTGTTTTGGCGGAAAGCCGTTCCGGCTGGTCAATCGTCTGAGCGTTAATATCGTAAAAGTTCAGGATGAGGTCCGGGGCGAGCTTCATGATCTCTTCAGGGGAATTTTCCACAAACGGGAGAGCAAGGTAATCCTTCCTGAAAAAATGCTGCGCTTCAGGGGTGTACTGAAACGAGCGGTTGACAATCATTTCGGGCTCAATCGCATACATCAGAATGCTGCCGGGGCGGTTGACATAAACTCTTTTGATTTCCGCCGGCAACTGCATCGTCCGGCCCGCCATATCGGTTACCGTTTGGGTAATCCCCTTTTGTTTACCGAAGGCCGAGGAATTGGCGCCTGGCAGAAGAAGCGTAGCAAAGAGCACAAGGAGCGAAGGGAGGATGCGCCGGAATGGATGAATGAAAACCATGGTCTGAACAGGTTTTTATTGTTGTGAAAAAGGCTTGTTAAGAGGGGTGAAAAACTTCAACGGGTTCCCGTTGGCGTCTGTTGCGGAAATCATGTCGATATCAACACCGTAGACCCGCTTCATAACTTCCGGCACAAGTGCATCGTGCGCATGATTGCGGACGACAAGGCGATCTGCCTCGATACTTACGACTCTGGCACCGAGATGGAGAGCATGTTCAGGCGCGTGCGTTGCCATGGCAATCCCAATCCCCTGCTTTCGGAGTTCCTCAATCTTTCGGAGTAGAAGTACCTGATTGCCATAATCAAGATTTGAAGAGGGTTCATCAAGAATCAGCATGCCTGACTGCTGGGCAAGCGCCCGGGCAAGCATCACCATTTGCCTTTCACCCCCGCTTATTTCCGGAAAAACCCTATCGGCTAAATGCCCGATACCGAGCATGTCGATAGCCTTGGCTGCAACAGCACGATCTTCTCTGCCGGGAGACGAAAACATGCCAAGATGCGCCGTCCTGCCGAACAGTACAACATCTTCAACCCGAAAGGGAAACATGCTCTGGTGCGCCTGTGGCACATAAGCGATCATCCGGGCCCGTTCAACCGGCGTCCTGGCTTCGAGCGGCTTGCCGTTGAGAAAAATCTCTCCAGCTAACGGCTTGAGAAAACCAAGAAGTGTTCTGAACAGGGTTGTCTTGCCTTTGCCATTCTGGCCGAGAAAGCAGCACACCTCTCCTGAACGGAGTGTAAGATCAATATGCTCAAGAACACTTCGGCGAAGGTATCCGACAGACAGATCCCGGCATTCAATAACAATCGGCCTGCTGTTCATCATGATTGACGGGGCGAGAATTTAAGGAGCGCTATAAAGAATGGAGCGCCAACAAGTGCCGTAACGATTCCAATGGGTATTTCAACTGGAAACAGTGCGCGGGAGAGGTTGTCGAAGAACAGAAGGAATATTCCTCCAAGCAGAAAAGAAAGCGGAAGCTGCACGCGATGGTCAGGCCCTACAAGAAGCCGTGCCGCATGGGGAACAAGCAGTCCAATCCAGCCGATAAGACCGCTCACAGAGATGACGCTTGCCGTAATGAGGGAGGCGGAGACGATAACCGTAAAACGGACTACAGAAATATCAATTCCGAGTGAACGGGCCTCGTCATCTCCGAACGAGAGGACATTGAGCCTCCAGGAAAGCAGCATGAGCGGAAGCGCACCTGCAGCGAGAACAGCGGCAACGGCGGGAAGATCACTCATACGGATGTCGGCAAGACTACCCATGAGCCAGTAGGTAATTGTCGGCAACTTGCTTTCGGGGTCAGCCGCATATTTCATGAGGGAGATAAGTGCGGTAAAGACTGCGGATATGACGATACCCGACAGCACCAATACCAGAATGCCCTCGTGCCGTTTGGAGGCGGCTCTGCTGACCGTAATGGCAAGAAACACGGCAACCAGACCACCCGCAAAAGCAGAGGCCTGCACGAAAAGGATGGGCCACGAAAGAAGAATGGCAAGGGCAGCGCCAAAACCAGCACCGGCGCTCACCCCAAGAATGTCGGGGCTGACCATGGGGTTACGGAACATTCCCTGATAGGCCGCGCCGGCAAGCGAAAGAGCTCCGCCTACAATAACAGCGCCAAGGATTCGTGGTAAACGAATGGAAAAAAGCACGGTTGCAACAGCCGGGTCATGGCCGGAGCCGGTCATGATTGCCGAGATGAACGAGGGAAGCGAAACCGGGTAACGCCCGACAGAGAGGGAAAAAGCAACCAGAAGGAGAAGAACCGCAACGGAAGCTGAAAGAACCAGTATGTTTTTCATTGTCACGCCCTGCCTGAGCGCTCGGCAAGAGAAAACGCCAGTTGCCCAAAAGAATCATGTTGCTCTGAAGTTGGCATTGCCAGGGTTTTACCTGCTCTGTATGGCTGAAAATTAATTTTACCTCCACAAAGCTCTTTCATTATCCGAACATCATCTTTGCTGTGCAGTTCACCGACAAGAGTGGTTCTGAAATGGGTTTTCACTCCTGAGCGAAGGAGCAGCAGAATTGAATCCCTGATGCGGCCAAGAAGAACCGGAGTGCAGGATATCCCCGAGAGAGCGCTGTAGCGATCCAACTCGAACGGAGCCTTGATGTCCATGGCCACCTCATCAACCAGCTCACCCTCAAGCAGTTCCTCCAGCATCTCCGGGCGGCTGCCGTTTGTATCGAGCTTGACTTCAAGACCGAGACCCTTGAACATCCGCAGTGCATCGGGGAGAGACTTGTGGATAGTCGGTTCACCACCTGTTACCACAACCCCGCCAAGCAGGCTGCGGTTGCGGGTAATGCGCTCAAGCACATCGTCAAACTCAAGAAGCGGCGGAGCCCCGAACTCGTCAGGAAGAACAAGCTCTGGGTTATGGCAGAAGGGGCAGCGAAAATTGCATCCAGAGGTGTAGACCACTGCGGCAATGCGACCCGGAAAATCAACAAGGCTCTGGGGTAGAAACCCACCAACAGGAAGCGGGATAGCTTTGCCCGTCATGCCTCCTCCTCGCTTTCTGCCGGCACAGCTACGAAGAGCTTTCTGTCGGCATATTCACTCTGCTTGCCTCCATTCCACTGCTGCACAGGACGGAGATACCCCACGATGCGGGTATAGATAATGCAGCGTTGCTCAATGCCCTGTGCGGCACAGTCGGGGCAAAACTCGTGCTCTCCGAACCGGTAACCGTGAGAAGGGCAGATGCTGAAAGTTGGCGACAGGGTAATATAGGGCAGCGTAAAGTTGGCAGTCACCGTCTTCACCAGCTGCTTTACTGATTCAGCGGGAATCGCCCGTTCACCAACAAAGGTATGGAAAACCGTTCCGCCGGTATAACGCGACTGGAGTTCGTCCTGAAGGCGAAGCGCTTCAAAAAGATCGTCAGTGTGGCCGACAGGCAACTGCGTTGAGTTGGTGTAGTAAGGTTCCGAACCGTTCTGGACAGCTTCCTCGTTGGCCGTTATAATATCCGAATAGAGCTTCTTGTCAATCTTGGCGAGGCGGTAGGCCGTGCTTTCAGCTGGAGTAGCCTCAAGGTTATAGATATGACCAGTCTCTTCCTGAAAGGTTTCAAGATGTGAGCGCATGAAGTCCATCACCTTGAGGGCAAAAACCCTGCCGTCTTCATCGGCAATGGTGCACCCAAGGAAGTTGAGGCAGCACTCGTTCATTCCGGTAATGCCAATGGTTGAAAAATGGTTGTCCCAATACCGGCCGTTGTGCTCAAACAGATGACGAAGATAGAACTTCGAGTATGGATAGAGACCTTCAACAGTCAGGCGCTCAATAACCTTGCGCTTGATTTCAAGGCTTGTCCTTGCCAGTTCCATGGCGTGAGCAAGTCGCTGGAAGAACTCCTCCTCGCCTTTGGCCTCGTAACCAATTCTGGGCAGGTTCATGGTCACAACGCCCACCGAACCAGTTAGGGGATTTGAACCGAACAGCCCACCCCCCTTCTTCTGCAGTTCGCGCTTGTCAAGCCTTAGGCGGCAGCACATGCTGCGGACATCGTCGGGGCTCATCGAAGAGTTGACGAAGTTGGAAAAATAGGGAATGCCGTATCGTGCTGCCATCTCCCAGATGCCGTCGTAAACCGGATTCTCCCAGTCGAAATCAGGCGTTATGTTATAGGTGGGAATCGGGAAGGAGAATACAGCGCCGTTAGCGTCACCGCCATTCATGACATCAGCAAATGCACTGTTGAAAACATCCATTTCATCCTGGAAATCGCCATAGGTCTCCTCCATCGTCTTGCCACCGAAAATAACGGGCATGGTGCGGTGCGTGGAAGGCACTGTAAGGTCAAGCGTTACATTGGTGAACGGGGTCTGGAATCCCACTCTGGTGGGCACATTCATGTTGAAAAAGAACTCCTGAAGGCATTGGCGTACCTCTTTGTATTCAAGACCGTCGTAACGGATGAACGGGGCAAGAAGAGTATCGAAGTTGGAGAAGGCCTGCGCGCCGGCAGCTTCGCCCTGCATTGTGTAAAAGAAGTTGACAATCTGACCGAGTGCCGAGCGCAGATGGCGTGCAGGATTGCTCGCGGAATGACCTGCAACGCCTGTGAATCCGCTGAGCAGAAGATCCTCAAGATCCCATCCCACACAATACACGCTCAGGAATCCAAGATCGTGTATGTGCATCATACCGGAGGTGTGGGCTTCGCTGATCTCAGGCGGATAGATACGGTTGAGCCAGTACTGGGAGCTGACTATAGTCGATATATGCTGGTTCAGCCCCTGCAGTGACCACGAAGAGTTTGCGCTCTCCTTGACACGCCAGTCCTCAAGGCTGAGGTAGCTGTCAACAAGATCAACATTGCTGAAGATCTCCTTTGTCTCGCGAAGGTTGCGATGCTGATGGCGATAGAGGATATAGGCTTTGGCTGCCTCGAACTCTCCGGCAGCAAAGAAAACCTTTTCCACAAGATCCTGCACACCCTCAACAGTCGGCGCATCTCCTCCCGAAAACTCATGCAGACGCGAGAGTACATCGCCTGTCAGCTGTGCGGCTTTGGTGCGGTCAGCCCGTCCGACTGCCCTGAGCGCCCTGAAGATGGCGTAAGTGATTTTTTCAGCGTCAAAGGGCGCCCTGCACCCGTCGCGCTTGATGATTTCATGAAAAACAATGTCGATCTGTCCCATAGTGTCCCGATGGTTTGATTGGCAAAACGGGGACAAGGGTGCAGGAGGAGCGGAGACATCTGTCTTGCTGCGCAGAGCGGCAAGATCGGGCCTGAAAACCCGGAATGAAGGTGTCACGCAGGACCATACACCCGTAGTCCGATTGTTGATGCGAATGCATTCTGGCAGGTCTCCTGACTTTGGCGGTTCATAACGACCCAACCTTCCCGCAATGATTCCCGGGAGGAATCATCACAGTGATCGGGCAGAGTCCACTTCAGCGCGTCACACAGCGCGTATGATGGATGGCCGCTCTACAGTTGCGGGTACAGTGTACGAATTGCGCGTACTTCCCTATTCTCCGGTTTTGATACCGACACCAGTCTGCAAAAAAAGAACTATTCTTATACTTCAAATAACCATTTTCCTGCTCCCAACCAAGCTGTTTTTGTCGGCATCCTTATGTTTCTTTTTCCCCTGATGAAGCCGTGTTTTTTTCGTAGCTTTAACCATATGTTCTATTGCAGGTAAAACCTCCTGCCAGCCTCTGGTTTTCAGGCCGCAGTCAGGATTGACCCATATCTGATCGGACGGAAAATGATGCAGCACTTTTTTCAGCTGCGCCTCCAACTCCCTGACCGAAGGAATCCGCGGTGAGTGGATGTCATAAATCCCTGGGCCCAGCTGATTCTGATAACTGCCTGCTGCAAAATCAGCAAGAACCTCCATATCGGAACGGGCAGTCTCAATAGTAAGAACATCAGCATCCATCTGGACAAGCGCATCGAGAATATCAGCATAATCTGCATAACACATATGCGTATGGATCTGTGTCGCTGGCCCGACGCCGCCCGAACAGAGAAGAAATGCCCTTACCGACCAATCCAGATAGCTTTTTCGTTCCGCCTTTTTAAGAGGGAGCCCTTCACGGATGCCCGGCTCATCGATCTGAATGATCCCGATTCCCGCAAGCTCAAGGTCAAGCACCTCGTCCCGCAAAGCCAGAGCAACCTGCATTGCAGTTTCACTCAAAGGCTGATCGTCCCGGACAAAAGACCACTTCAGAATAGTGCCCGGCCCGGTCAGCATACCCTTCACCGGCCTGTCAGTCAGATTCTGCGCAAACACGGCCATATCCACCGTCATCGCCTCTTTTCTGCTCACATCGCCGTATATGACCGGGGGCTTCACCGCGCGAGCTCCATAACTCTGAACCCAGCCGTTACCGGTAAAAGCAACGCCCTCAAGATGCTCTCCGAAAAACTCAACCATATCAGTCCGTTCAAACTCCCCATGCACAAGCACATCAATGTCGGCTGACTCCTGCCACCTTATTGCATCGGCAGTCAAAATTTTAATCCCGGAAAGGTACTCTTCCTCAGCAAGAGCCCCATCCCTGTAGCGCTTGCGAAGTGAACGGAGTTCAGCGGTCTGTGGCAGCGACCCGATCATGGTAGTTGGAAGCAACGGCAGTTGCAGCCACTCCTGCTGCAGGAAATTGCGTTCTGCAAATGATTCCGGACGGGAGAGTTGGCGTACAGCGTAAGAATCTACTCTGGCACGCACATCTTCATTCAGGAGTTGCTGTGAATTCTGCCGTGAATCCAGCGCCTTCAGATGTTGAGCAAGCCCGCTGAAAACGTCAGTTGCAACCTCATCTTCCATCAAATCGGCAAGAAGGCGGATTTCATCAAGTTTCTGCCGTGCAAAAGCAAGCCAAGGCTTCAGAAAATCGGGAAGCGACCCACCAGAAGACTCATTATCCCTGTCATAAGGAACATGCAGGAGTGAGCATGAAGAAGAAACCATAACCCGATCGCTGCCCAGAGACTTCACCGCCAGACCAAGAATACCCAAAGAATCCTCGAAATGATTTATCCAGATATTGCGACCGTCAATGATTCCGAGCGAAAGCCCCATGGCCCTGGGGACAGCTTCCAGAAGTGAGGGAATGTCGCCAAACCCTCTCACGGCATCAACATGCAGCGTATCAACCGGAAGAGAAAGAGCTGTTTGAAGATTCTCACCAAGACCGTCGAAATAAGTAGCCAGAATGATATGGAAATCAGGAAAATGCAACCTCAGGTATTGATACACATCAACATAAACCTGTCTGGTTTTGTCATCAAGATCGCCAACAAGGCAAGGTTCATCAAGCTGAAGCCAATAACAGTCCGCATGGTGCAGATCCTCAAGAACTGCAGAGTAAACGGGAAGAAGCCGCTCCATGAGATCAAGACGGTTAAAGTCGCCCCCCTTTTCTTTGCCAAGCAGAAGGTAGCTGACAGGACCAAGAAGTACAGCTTTTGGCGCAGGAACCCCGAACGCCTTAGCTTCAAGAAACTCGTCGACGCACTTTCGTGATGTGTAATGGAAATCCTGATCGGAAGTAAATTCCGGAACGAGATAATGGTAGTTGGTATCAAACCACTTAGTCATCTCCATGGCCGTAACATCCAGGCCGGAATCCTGATACCCCCGGCACATAGCAAAATAGAGATCAATATCTGACAGATGTGTCCGTAATGACTCATATCGCTCAGGAATGGCCCCGAGCATGAAGCTCATATCCTGAACATGGTCGTAGAGGGAAAAGTCGTTACAGGAAATGAGATCCATTCCTGCTTCCATCTGTGCGCGCCAGCGGCTCTGCTTTTCAGCAAGGGATGCGGCCCTGAGGCCTAGCTCGTCAAGTGCGCCCTTCCAGTAGCCTTCACAAGCTTTTTTCATTTCTCTGAAAGCGCCGATCCGTGGGTAACCGGGAGTGTGAGTCAGCATACGATAATCTGGTGGTGTTCCAGCCTGTCTGTATGCTTGCGAGGGAAAAGGTCAATGGGAGTGGCATGGCGAACAGGAAAGTTTTCCTGATGCCGGACTCATCATCAATGCTTTTTTCCGCGAAAGCATGTGGTTGATAAAAAAAAGCGGGACAGGTCTCCTGGCTTGCCGATTCTGCAGCACCTTCCCATTCCAAATACATATGGAACAGTGGTAGAACGCTGCACAACATTTTGTCGGCTTTACAGTTGCGCGTCAGCTCACGATTTTCGCGTGATTCCCTATTAAACCCCTTTACGGGGTATCCAGCTTCATCAGTAAAAAAAGAACAGTTAATAGAATGTAAAAATAACGGTTGATTTTACAGCCGCAAAGAGAAAATAAATGGCCCGCCATCAAGAGCCCCCAGCTCACTCAAGCCGACGATAATATTTTATGCGATACCGTGGGAGCAGGTCAGTATGAAAAATTGAAACGAGATCGGAAAGAACAACATCGGGTTCCGTCATGCCGATCTCCCAGAAAAGAGTACGCCCATCGTCAAAGGTCAATGCATTGTTGTTATACACATTACCGGATTTCACTGAAGCAAAACACCTATATCGTGAGTCGTTCCCGATCAGATCGGCCATGGACTCCGCAGTATATCGAGGGTTAACCCAAAAATCGGCATCAATACCAACCTTAAGGGCGTGTTCAAGACTAATCAGATTTTCATCATAAGCAGTGCTGTCCTCAAGAACATACCGTGCACCGGCATCATGCAGGAACCTTATAAACCAAGCGCTTGAACCATGCGTTGTCCAAATGTCTTTGGCGCTGTGCCCAACAATTACCGTAGGACGCTCGCTGAAAGAACCTCTTACCGATTCCGCCAGCTTTTCATATCGATCTGCAGCGCAAGTAAAATATTCGCCGGCCTCCTTTTCCTTGCCATAAAACGCCCCAAAAAACTTTATCCACTCAAGAACACCAAGCGGATGCTCTTCAAGTTGCATACTTACCAACCCTGGCTTAATCCCCATTGCGAGCAATTTCGAGTGGCTGTCGGTATCACTTCCTGAAGCATAAACAAACGCGATATCAGCATCTATGCTCACCATGGTCTCCATGTTCATGTCGTTCGACATTCCTGTTTCAAGAACCTCTCCTGTGGCCATCCGCCTTCGTATTTCTGGATTCCCGACCCACTTTCCCCGGCCGATCCCTTTGATGGTTTCGATCTCACCGAGCCGGTCTAGCATAGACACCTGCAAGCCAATACCGCAGGTAACTTTTTTTACCGGTGTAAATACAACCAGGGCATCAGGATACCCCGATGGCACCGCGACTCCTTTCGGTACCAGCAGATATCGGTAAAACACCCCACGATGTGCGCCTGTAGGCCTCCTGATCTGAATAAGTGTGACCGCGCCAATCTTTTGCATAGAGAAATATTGGGCGTAATGCAACGGGATATCTTCTTCACTCGCTTGTTTCGCTGAAGGCTTGCCTGGCAGATCGATTTTATCAACCTGCCCGCAACCACTGAAGAGCATGAGGGGCTGTACTGTAACCAGCACTGCCAGCATCAACCGGTTTACAATGAATCTCATGCTCTCAGATCCAATTAAAAGGTGACGGTATATTTGACACCCATAGATCGACCTGGCATATTGTAGCCGTCTTTTTCAGTGTAGTTTTCATCCAGAATATTTTTCACCGTCAAAGCAACACTGTTCTGATTGTTAATGGAGAGACCGACCGTGGCATCGAACACCAGAGACGGCTCATGCTTTAAAACTT
>Ga0222698_1000075_pt1 | contig 40115 bp, 38 predicted proteins | sample AntAcemetage1450_FD_179833 | JGI IMG/M metagenome (GOLD analysis project Ga0222698, IMG submission 179833) | Saline water microbial communities from Ace Lake, Antarctica - #1450 | ecosystem: Environmental > Aquatic > Non-marine Saline and Alkaline > Saline | place: Antarctica: Ace Lake...
GGCAGAGCAGCAGAAACTTCGTAAAATGTACTGGTTCGCAAATCAAACAACCGGAGACGGGCAGTAGTGAATTGAAACCCCGTTTTGCGACATCATCCAAAAATCACGCCGGTTCATTCCGATGATATGTTAGCAAGTAATAAAACGATTGCAAATATTACAAAATTATTTCTATCAGATAAAAGTATTGATGGTATTTATGGGGACCTTTTATTTGTAGATTCAGATAATACAAACAAAATTGTCCGAACCTGGCAAAGCAAGCCCTTTCAAAGAAAAAACGTTAAGAATGGATGGATGCCACCCCATCCTACACTTTTTCTAAAAAAAGAAGTTTATCAAAAACATGGTCTGTTCGATATCTCTTTTAAAATAGCAGGAGATTACGATTTTATGTTGCGGGTGATGTTAGATAAAGAAATAAACCTGCAATACCTTCCGGAAACTATCACAAAAATGCGGCAAGGCGGAGTCAGTACTGGAAGTATTAAATATATTGGGGTCATTACAGGTATTCAAAAAGTCAACATTTTCAGTGAAAGTTCAATTTTCGTATTGCCAACTTATTACAAAACAGGCAACAACCTTGAAGTAGATTTTTTTATTGGGGAAGGAGAACCAAAAAAGTTGATTCAGGCAAGTTATTCGCTTGAAAATAAGGATACACGCGACAGGGAAATCAGGGCGCTGGCGAAAGCAATGGACGAACAAAACCTTGATACGGGGTACATTTATACATACAATAATACTGAAGAAATTAAAAAAGATAATAAAACAATAGTAGTTACTCCGTTATGGAAGGAAGCACTGGCATTTACTGAAAATTTGTAAAAAGAAATTTTAAAGGACTACTCAATGGAAAAAAATCTGAGAAACGCTGTGTCGAACATCGTGGAACGCTGTAAAACTATATTAAAAAAGAAAAAATACCATGTTTAAAAACAAAACACTCTTAATCACCGGCGGCACCGGCTCATTTGGCAACGCAGTGCTCAACCGGTTTCTGAATTCGGAAATAAAGGAAATCCGCATTTTCAGTCGCGACGAGAAAAAGCAGGACGATATGCGGCATCGGCTAAACAACTCTAAAGTAAAGTTTTACATTGGCGATGTACGTGATAAACGCAGTGTTGACGGAGCAATGCGTGGTGTCGACTTTATTTTTCATGCCGCTGCGTTAAAACAAGTACCATCGTGTGAATTTTTTCCAATACAGGCAGTAAACACCAACGTACTGGGAACACAAAACGTATTGGATTCGGCTTTCGAGCATGATGTAAAACGTATGATTGTATTAAGTACCGACAAGGCAGTTTACCCCATTAATGCCATGGGGATTTCCAAGGCTATAATGGAAAAAGTGATGCAGGCAAAAGCGCGAACGATGGATGACAATTCAAAAACGGTTTATTGTGGCACCCGTTATGGCAATGTAATGGCTTCGCGCGGATCGGTAATTCCATTGTTTCTTGAGCAGATAAAAGCCGGAAAGTACATCACCGTTACCGACCCCAACATGACTCGCTTTATGATGACGCTGGAAAATGCGGTGGAACTAGTGTGGTATGCTTTCAAAAATGCCAATCCGGGGGATATATTTGTGCAGAAAGCCCCGGCAGCTACGATTGATACGCTGGCTAAGGCTTTGAAAGATTTATATAATTCCGATAGTGAGATAAAATATATTGGTACGCGTCATGGGGAAAAACTCTATGAATCATTAATCAACCGTGAGGATATGATGAAGGCAGAGGATTTGGGTGATTACTATCGCATCCTTGCCAACAACCGCAACCTTAACTACGACAAATACTTCTCCAAAGGCGAGGGCAAAATATCCCTGGCGGATGAATACACTTCACATAATACCTATCTATAATATTGTATTATTTAAAATTTATTAAAAAATAAAAAAATAAAAAATAAAAATTATGGCAAATATTTTAATTACAGGTTCAAAAGGAATTGTTGGTACATGGCTGACAAAAATTTTAACAGAAAAAAATCATAAAGTTTTCGGAGTTGATTTAATGCATGCGTTTGGAGAAAATGGTTTTGAACATCCAATGGGAAGTTCAGACTTTTTTTACGCCAGATGTGACATTGCTGATTTTAGACAAATTTCAAGGATATTTGAAAAAGCCGGGCCATTTGATTATGTGTACAATTGTGCTGCTGAATTTGGTAGATGGAATGGTGAAGATTATTATGAACAAGTTTGGAGAACAAATGCAATCGGGACAAAAAACATAATTAAATTACAAGAAAAGTACGGTTTTAAAATGATACACTTTTCTTCTTCTGAAGTATATGGTGATTATGAAGGTGTTATGAAAGAAGAAGTTATGGATAAAAATGTGATACGGCAAATGAATGATTACGCATTATCAAAATGGGTAAATGAGACCCAAGTCAGAAATTCTGCTATTCAACATAAAACTGAAACAGTTATAGTAAGACTTTTTAACACGTATGGACCAGGAGAGGTTTATCATCCATACCGGAGTGTTAATTGTAAATTTTCTTATCATGCGTTAGTTGGTTTACCTATTACTGTTTACAAAGGACATTACAGAACATCTACATACCTTGAAGATACCTGCAGAACGTTATCAAATATTATTGATAATTTCAAACCTGGTGAGATTTACAATATAGGGGGATTGGAATATCATGATATTGAAACCTTTGCAAAATATATTTGGGATTACACAGGGGCTGATAAATCTTTAATAAATTATGAGGATTCAGAAATCCTTACCACAAAGAGTAAGAAAGTAGATATTTCAAAAGCGATAAATGACTTAAATCATAAAATGACTGTTCCTTTAAAAGAGGGAGTTAAACAAACCATTGACTGGATGAAAGAATATTATAAATTTTAATTGAATTAGGCACTTAAGTAATAGAATATAAATTTATAAACATATATAAATCAATCATTTAATAAATTACAAAGACTAAAAAACTATCTCATAATGAACAAATCATCCTTTTTTGAATCTAAATATCCTGTGTTTACTATCTTTTAAGTTATTTGCTATGTGCCTAATTCAAAAATTTTAATTAACATAGTTTAATGAAAATATTAATATTACTTGAAAATATTAATATTACTTGAAAATAATCCTTTTTTACAATCTAATGCACCTGCAAATAGATGAAAGTGGAGGAGACAAAGGAGTTGTTGTTAAAATTAGATATGATTAAAGATGACATAGAATACAGATGACGCAGATTTGACAGATTAACGCAGATTTTAACAATCTATTTGCGTAAATCCAATAAATCAGCAATATCAGCGTTCCAAATATTTAAAATTAAAATTACCATAGAACACAGATAACACTGATTAAACAGATATACACCGATTTAATTAGTTATAATCGACTGGATCTGTGTCATCTGCGTTCTATTACAAATAATATGAAAAAACTAAAAGTACTCACCGTTGTCGGCACACGCCCCGAAATTATACATTTATCGGAGGTATTAAAAAAACTGGATGCTACAGAAAGCATCGAACACATTTTGGCACATACCGGACAAAACTACGATTACGAATTAAACGAAGTATTCTTTAAAGACCTCGGCTTACGCAAGCCCGACCATTTTTTAAATGCCGCCGGAAGAAATGCCACGACCACAGCAGGTAAAATACTCATTAATATAGACCCTGTTTTAGAAACAGAGCAACCCGATGCATTTCTGGTTTTAGGCGATACAAACTCTTGCCTGTGTGCCATCGCTGCAAAAAAACGTAAAATTCCTATCTTTCACATGGAAGCCGGAAACCGTTGTTTCGACCAACGCGTACCAGAAGAAACCAACCGTAAGATTGTGAACCATGTTTCGGATGTTAATTTAACGTATAGCTCAATTGCCCGGGAATATTTATTGCGCGAAGGGTTACCGGCAGATAGAGTAATTAAAACCGGCAGCCCCATGTTTGAAGTGCTAAATGCAAACATGTTGCAGATTGATAAATCGGATGTTATTAGCAAATTGGGTTTGGAAAAGGAGAAGTATTTTGTTGTATCAGCACACAGGGAAGAAAACATCAACTCCGGTAATTTCGATAAATTGGTATCAACGCTCAATTTAATTGCCGAAAAATACCAACTCCCAATTATTGTTTCTACCCACCCTCGCACCAGGAATAAAATCAACGAAAAAGGAATTCAGTTCAATCCGCTAATCCAATTGATGAAACCGCTGGGATTCCACGATTACAATCACCTGCAAAAGAATGCTAAAGCTGTTTTGTCTGATAGCGGAACCATTTCTGAAGAATCATCCATAATGAACTTCCCAGCGTTAAATATCCGCGATGCACACGAACGCCCCGAAGCCATGGAAGAAGCCTCGGTTATGATGGTAGGCTTGAATACAGATAGAATTATGCAAGCACTTGAAGTGCTTGAAAACCAGTGGCGAGGTGAAAAAAGAATCCTTCGCCCGGTAAATGATTATTCTGTACCTAATGTTTCTGAAAAGATAGTACGTATTATTCTGTCATATACTGATTATATAAACCAAAAAGTATGGAAAAAATAAAAATATTGTTGATCGTGGACGATTACGTTCCACATAGCATAAAAATTGCTGCAAAAATGATGCACGAAATGGCTCTGAGGTATAAACAGATGGGGTATGAAGTATCTGTTCTTACACCTGATCCACTTCAGAAAGAACCGTTAATTATTAAGAACATTGAAGGCATCAATGTATTGTATTTTAAAAGTGGTGAAATTAAAAATATTTCAAAAATAAAGCGAGCCATAAACGAAACACTACTTTCATGGAAGGCATGGCAGGCTTCAAAAAAATATTTTCGTGCAAATCACTTCGATGGAATTATTTATTATTCTCCTTCTATTTTCTGGGGTTTATTAATTAAAAGGCTTAAAATGCTTTGGAAATGTAACTCTTATTTAATTCTAAGAGATATTTTTCCACAATGGACATTAGATAACGGATTAATGAGTGAAAAATCACCCATTTACTGGTATTTTAAGTTTTTTGAATGGATGAATTATAAATTTGCCAGTAGAATTGGAGTAATGTCGCCTTCAAATCTTGATTTTTTTAAAAATAAAAATACCAACATTTCAAAATTTGAAGTTTTATTTAATTGGGCAGAAACTCCGGAAATACAAAATATTGATGATTCATTCCGCAAAAAATTAAAGTTAGAAAATAAAACTGTTCTGTTTTATGGAGGGAATATAGGGCACTCACAAAAAATGATTAATTTGATTCAATTGGCAAAACAATTTAAAGATAATCCCAAAATTCATTTTCTGTTTGTTGGGAAAGGTGATGAAGTGGAACTAATTCAGGAGGAAAAGAAAACACACACATTAAATAATATTACTTATTTACCTTCTGTTGATCAGGAGACATATTTTAAAATGCTAAATGAATTTGACATCGGCCTTTTTAGTTTACATCCTGACCATAAAACGCAGAATTTCCCTGGTAAACTTTTAGGATATATGGCATACTCGAAACCAATTCTAGGTTGTGTTAACCCCGGAAATGATTTAAAGGAAATTGTCAACCAGGCGAAAGCTGGTATAGTTGTAGAAAGTGGGAACGAGAAGGATTTGTATGATGCAGCAAAATCTTTGATTGAATCTGAAAACCTGAGAAATGAAATGGGATTAAACGGGAGACAATTATTAGCCAAACAATTTTCGGTTGAAAGTGCATGTTTACAAATTGAAAAGACATTTAAACAGTAATCATTTATTTTGAAATGGATCTATCGAATCCCAAAATATTGAAAGGTGGAGTTTTTACCGATGAACGTGGAGAGTTATTATATAATAATGAATTCGATTTGTCAATGATAAAACGGATGTACACAATTAAACATCCTGATAAAAGTATAGTAAGAGCCTGGCAAGGTCATCAGCAAGAACATAAATATTTTAAATGTATCCGGGGCAGCTTTGTTGTAGCATGGAAAAAAATTGATGATTTTAATAATCCTACAGACAATAATAAAGTTGGATTTACTATACTTAAAGAATCAGAAAATAATGTTTTATCGATTTCTGCAGGCTATGCAAACGGGTTAAAAGCATTAGAAAGCAATTCAGAAATAATGGTTTTTTCAGATTGTAAACTAGGGGAATCGTTGGATGACAAAATACGATTTGATAAAGACCTCTGGCTTGATTGGAAGCAGTTTTAAAATAAAAATATCAAACATGAAAATCATATCAGTAGTAGGCGCACGCCCCAATTTTATGAAGATTGCACCGTTTATAAAGGCTATCAACAATTACAACAAAAACCTTAGTGAAGAAAACTCTGAACAAGGAACTTTGAACTCTGAACTAATTTCTCATCTCCTCGTCCACACCGGCCAACATTACGACGACCGCATGAGCAAATCCTTTTTCGAATCGCTTGGAATACCCGATGCAGATATTAATCTCGGCATCGGTTCCGGTTCTCATGCAGAGCAAGTGGGCAACACCATGATTGCCATTGAAAAGGTATTAATAGCAGAAAAACCGGATTGGGTAGTTGTTGTTGGAGATGTAAACGCAACGCTTGCCTGCTCGGTAACAGCAAAAAAACTAAATATCAAAGTCTGCCACATTGAAGCTGGTTTGCGCAGTAGCGATATGAGTATGCCCGAAGAAATTAACCGCTTGGTTACGGACCGGCTCAGCGATTTACTGCTCACACCCGATATGCTATCCAACGCCAACCTCAAAACCGAAGGTGTTTCGGATTCCAGAATCAGATTTGTCGGCAACATCATGATTGATACCCTGGAGTCAAATAGAGTTAAAGCAACCAATTTAAGTATTGCTGATATTTTAAAATCAAATTGTCTGGAAGGAGAAGCTTCAAAATCAATTAACACAGAAAATGGTTATGCAGTGTTAACGCTTCACCGTCCGTCGAATGTGGATGAAAAGGATATTTTGGAACCTATTATAGATTTCCTCACAAACGAGGTAGCTAAGGATATGCCAATAATTTGGCCAATCCATCCGCGTACACAAAAAACGGTACAACAATTTGGCTTATGGGATAAAGTAGTTGCTTGTAAACAATTAATACTTCTTCACCCCATTGGCTACCACGAAATGCTACGACTGAATATGAACGCCACACTAATGCTAACTGACAGTGGTGGTTTACAGGAAGAGTGTTGTGTATTGGGTACTCCCTGCTTAACCCTGCGCTGGAACACCGAACGCCCGGTAACCCTAAAAGAACACGGCGGAGCCAGTGTGCTGGTTGGAAATAATATTAAACGTATTCGGGAAGAATATCATATTGCATTAAAAGCTGGTAGGGTGCCGCAGCGTTCGGAATTATGGGATGGTCAAACCGCCATGCGCTGTGTGCAAGCAATTGTAAATTACCGTTAGGGTGAGTTTTTCGGGTAGCGTGGTTTCCAACCGCATTTAAACATGAATGATTTGGTAGCACAGGTAGAAACCAGTTTAAACAAAAAACTTCCAATAAGTACCGGGGGAATAAAAAACCTGATAAATAAAAAGAGAGAAGATTATTGGGTATTAAAGCATAACAAAATGCCATTTCCCTTATGGATACTATTTGCAAAGAATGTTTCAAAAATACCGCAGTTGATTCTCAGAAAAAGGGATAGAACACTGATGACACAGATAGGCACTGATTTTTAATAAACCGCACAAAATGATAACTTTGTAAAAATAACAAGGAGAAGAAATAGCCATGAGAATTTACGTTCCCACAAACCGGAAATAAATAAATGGCTATTCCCCGCCTGCGTCGGGCAGGCATCTGGCAATTAAAAAACAAATTATAAACAGATGAAAATAGATACTTTTATTTCTGATCATGTGACCTTCCGGAAGGAGAGTCTTTTAAAGAGCGATTTTGAAAAGTATCAGACAATGCTCAGTACCAGATTAAACGATAAATCGGTACTGGTTATTGGCGGTGCAGGAACTATTGGCTCTTCCTATGTTAAAGCTATCCTGAAATTCAAAATCCAAAAACTGGTCGTGGTTGATATAAACGAACACAGTCTGACCGAATTGAAGCGCGACCTCAGGAGTTCGAAAGAATATCACCGTCCGGATGAATTTATTACCTATCAGATTAACTTTAATGATCGGGTATTTGAAGATATTTTTCTCTATCAGGGTCCGTTCGATATTGTTGCCAATTTTGCGCAGCTTAAACACCTTGCCAACGAAAATGATCTGTTGTCGGTCGAAACCATCATCGAAAATAATATATTCCGTACTCGCAAATTATTGGAGCTATTGTACGAAACTCCACCAAAACATTTCTTCTGTATCTCGCCTGCCATGAGGGTCAATCCTTTAAGCATTATGAGCGCTGGCAATAAGCTTTTGGAAGATTTAATCATGGCCTATTCTGATCGCCTGCCCATCATTACTGCACGTCTTGCAAATGTCGCATTTTCAAACGGCAGTTTACTATCGGGTTTCCTTGAAAGGTTCAACAAGAAACAGCATTTGACCTGCCCCATGGGTGTTAGTAGGTCCTATATCTCGCCGAAGGAATCCGGAGAATTCTGCCTAATCGCCACAATCATGGGTGAGTCGGGTGACATCTTCTTCCCTAAACTGGACGAGTCGGGCGGCAGTATTACATTTGATCAGCTTCGTGAATTGTTTGAATCACAAAATGTGTCCATTTCTGAAATTATTGAAGTGCTTAAAGATTACTTACCAAATATTAAAAACATTGAGCCAGAAAAAGGATGTGTTATACCAAATAAAATTATAAATTAATCCAAACCCATTCTGGTATAATGCCGATGATTAGAAATGTTCAGTCCAATTGAGTGTGCGAAGATTGGACTGTTATATTTCTTCAATCGGTATTAGAGATATAAATTTGGAGTATTAAATTAACCGATAAATATTCTTACCCCGCTACCGCGAGATTGTATCTCCCGTGGATATTTTTTTGAACATTTCAAACAAGAAACAGTAGAAAAATACTTCTCCTGCCCCTTCTTTGCAACGAGGGGTAAGTTGGTTGTCGTTTTTAACGACATATTATAAAACAATTTTACACCATTATGCGCATGCAAAACCACCATTTCAAACCACGGGTTGCTTGCGCCTTTTTTAATGCTAACGCATTAATCCCCGGCATAAATGTCGGAGTTAGTCAAAACTACATTTTCACACAGCCTGTTAAGGCTGGGGTTAGCAGGCAATAGTTTTTAACATAATTTAAAAGCATCACATATTTTGGATTTCAGCCCTTTTTCCTCTCAAAATCGTATCTTTCTTTCTAAAAGCTAACAGATATTACATATTATTATGACACAAAAAAAAGCACTTATAACTGGCATCACCGGACAAGACGGTGCATATCTGGCCGAGTACCTCATAAAAAAAGGATACATAGTACATGGAATTAAGCGTCGTGCATCATCTTTTAACACCGAACGTATAGACCACCTGTATCAGGATCCACACGTTAACAACCGTAACCTTATTTTGCATTATGGCGACCTTACTGATAGTATGAACCTTACCCGTATTATTCAGGAGGTTCAACCTGACGAGATCTATAACCTCGCGGCTATGAGTCATGTAAAGGTTAGTTTCGACACACCCGAATATACTGCCAATGCTGATGGATTAGGGATGTTGCGAATTCTTGAAGCCGTGCGTTTATTGGGTCTCGTTGAAAAAACAAGAATTTATCAGGCGTCAACATCTGAATTATATGGTGATGTACAGGAAGTTCCGCAAACTGAAAAAACACCATTTTATCCACGTTCTCCCTATGCCGTTGCAAAAATGTATGCCTATTGGATTACTGTTAATTACCGCGAAGCATATAAAATGCATGCCAGCAACGGGATTCTGTTTAACCATGAATCTCCCATTAGGGGAGAGACCTTTGTTACACGGAAAATTACACGTGCCATGGCACGTATTGCCTTAGGAATGCAGGAAAACATTTTTTTGGGGAATTTGTCATCACGTCGCGATTGGGGACATGCTAAAGACTATGTAAAAGCGATGTACCTTGTTCTTCAGCAAGACCAACCCGATGATTACGTTATTGCAACGGGCATTACAACATCCATTCGTGATTTTGTGAAATTATCAGGAAAAGAAATTGGTATCGAGATTATATTTTCAGGAGAAGGGATAAAAGAAAAAGGCCACATAAGCGCTGTGGATGAAAAAGTATTTAATGAGAAAGTTGGCAAAGAATACTTCGAAAAAATGAAAAATAGAATTCATTCCCGTGGAAACGGGAATCTCAATTCTGAGGAAGATTCCCACTTTCGTGGGAATGAGCAGACAGTCATTGCTGTCGATCCTCAGTATTTCAGACCAACCGAAGTTGATTTGCTTATTGGAGATGCTACAAAAGCAAGAGAAAAACTAGGCTGGGTTCCCGAATATGACCTGAAAGAACTTGTCGCTGATATGATGCAGTCGGACATTAAACTCATGAAAAAAGATGCATATTTAAAAGATGGTGGATATCAAACATTTAATTATTTTGAATAATTGAAGCAGAGATGAGTGGAGAAAAGGTAGGAAGAGCAATGAGAGATGAGTAGTGAGTATGGAGGGATGAGTTAGAAAATTTTAGAACAAGATTATGTCGCAAATAAATAGTTTCCGGGATTTAATTGTTTACCAAAAAGCATATGACGTCTCAAAGGAAATATTTGAAATAAGCAAAGAGTTCCCTAATGAGGAAAAATATTCACTTACCGATCAAATTCGGCGTTCGTCAAGATCTGTTTGTGCAAATATTTCGGAAGCTTGGGCTAAAAAAATTTATATAAAGCACTTTGTAAGCAAATTAACGGACTCGTTGGGAGAAGAGTACGAGACAGAAACATGGATTCATGCATTCTGTCGCCGAAGGGTTCCATTCTGCTTCAGTGCGAAGCAAAGCAGGGAGAAGAAGGCGATTCATTGATCCGCCAGTATCCGCGTGATGCTTCTTATTCAAATGTTGTATAATATAAATTATGTAAAGCCAGCAATATGAAGAATGATTATTATGACAGCTGACAGCGCTTATAAATACAGACGGCCGCTCTCCGTTTTCGCAAGAGAACAGCCACATCATATCCTTGATGTCGCTTGGCGTGCTCATGAAGCTCAGCGCAATCCCGTATCTGCCAGGAAGCATGGTAACCGTGTTGTTCTGGAGGATGAGATGCTACATTACCCGCCTGTTAAAGGGTTGAAAATACCCAAACAAGTCAATCCTCAATCCTTCAATCAGAAACTTTTCTGTAACGGTTGACGGCGAGCGTGATCAGGAGGGCAGCATCAGCCGTCAGGATGGCTAAAGGAACGGCTATTTCCCGGATGCCCGATCCTTTGAGCATTACGCGGCGCATTATGTCAACAAAATGGCGGACGGGATTGGCCAATGTCATGTTCTGTGCCCAGTGCGGCATGCTCTCGATTGCCGTGAACAGACCGCTCATAAGGGTGAAAATGACCATGAAGAACCAGGCAATGAACATTGCCTGCTGCTGTGAGTCTGTGAGTGTTGAAATCAGGAGCCCCATACCGAGAACCACAAGCATATAAATACCGGCAACAAGATAGATGAGCCAGTAGCTACCAAGCATCGGCACATGAAAGGCAACTCGGGCAATGATGAGTCCCAAGGTAAGCTCTCCAAGGCCGATAATCCAGAACGGGAGCAGTTTTCCGGTTATGAACTGGTATCGCCGCATAGGCGTCACATTGATCTGGTCGATGGTTCCAATCTCTTTCTCGCGCACCACATTCATGCCTGAAAGAAAAAGACCAACCAGGGTCACCAGTATCACCAGAATACCGGGAACCATGTAATCAACATAAACCAGTTCCGGGTTGTACCAGGCCGATGACCTTACGATAATATCAGGCTGTGGGGCGGCAACAGCGCTTCCGGGTAACTGAGGGATGAGGTCGCGATTGAATGCCGTGATTATGTCATTGGTATACCCCTGAATGACGCCTGCTGAAAAACCGTCTTCTGCATTGATGATGAGCTGCACTTTTGCGCTGCCTCCACGCATCAGCTCTTTTTCAAACCCCTCTGGTATAACAAGAACCAAATCAGCATTGCGGCCCACCAGTACATCAAGTGCCTGACTTGAGGTAGACGACTCCCCTGTCAGCTGAAAATAGCCCGATCCGGTAAACTGCTCACTGAGGTTTTCGGAAAGCGAAGTCCTGTCAAGATCCTGAAGGTTGAATGGAACATTCCTCACATCAAAGGTGGCCGCATTCGAAAGAATGACCAACTGAATTAACGGCATAATGAAGATGATGGGAAGCATCCCCTTATTGCGGAATATCTGCAGAAACTCCTTCTGCAGCAGAAATCCTATAACCCTCATTTGTACTGTATTTTAACGATTTCTGATACTCTTTATTGCAGCCGTTCACTGAAGTTTCTCAGGCTGGCGCCAATAAGCACCACGGTCATTACAGCCAAAACAAGCGTCTCCTGCCAGAGAACTGCGAAACTGGCCCCTTTGAGCATAATTGCCCTTACAATAATGAGATACCACTTTGCTGGAATCACATTGCTGATAACCTGCAGAGGCAGGGGCATGCTTGCAACGGGGAAAATAAACCCTGAAAGAAGGATTGTAGGCAGCAGCAGCCCTCCAAGAGAAATCATCATGGCAACCTGCTGAGAACCGGTAATGGTGGAAATAAACATGCCCAGAGAGAGCGCCGTTATGATGAAAAGAAGCGACTCTGCCATAAGAAGGACAACACTCCCTCTGCAGGGTACGCCGAAAACGAGGGAGGCGATGACGAGAATAGAAACAACATTGATGAACGAGAGCAGGAAATACGGGACAACCTTGCCCACAATAATCTGAATTGGCCGTAGTGATGAGACCAGAAGCACTTCCATGGTTCCGCTCTCCTTTTCCCGGGTAATACTGATAGATGTCATCAGTGCCGACACAAGCATGAGAATAAGCGCCATAAGCCCGGGGACAAACAGATAGACGCTTTTCAGGCCGGGGTTGAACATCATAAGCGGCACCGGCACAACACCCTTCGGGGCTCCAATCGTTGTGGCCGCTTCCGACAGATAGTCACGAACCACCGAGGCCGTATAACCGGTAACAATGCGCGACACATTGGGGTCAGAGCCGTCCGTTATCACCTGTATGTCCATGCTGCCTTCCCGCTGAATCTCTTTGCCTGAAGCTGGTTCAAAAACAATCGCTTCGCTCATGGCTCCCGAGCGGAACGCCCCCTCTATTTCTGCCGGGCTCTGGAGGTTTTTGATCAGCACAAAGGTCCCCGAAGAGAGGAGTTTGTCTGTAATCGCCTGACTCACAGCATCCCGGGAGAGGTCGGCAATTCCTATTTTGACTTCCTGTATTTCATTTCGGATGGCATATCCAAACAGGAGAAGCTGTATGACCGGCATACCAAAGAGAATGGCCGCCGTGCGCCGGTCGCGGAATATGTGGTAGAACTCCTTGACAACAAACCCCACAAAACTGCTCCACTCTTTCATATTCCGTCCCCCGCTGTTGGCCGTACAAGGCGTATAAAGAGCTCGTCCATTGTTGTGACGCCAAAAGAACTTTTCATGGCCATAGGAGTGTCAAGGGCGGCTATTCGACCATTTACCATAATGGATACTCGGTCGCAGTATTCAGCCTCGTCCATGTAATGAGTTGTAACAAAAACTGTTACCCCTTTGTCTGCTGCCTCGTAAATCATATCCCAGAATCTCCTTCTCGTCAATGGATCAACCCCTCCTGTGGGTTCGTCAAGAAAAACGATTTTAGGTTCATGCAGAAGGGCAACGGAAAAAGCGAGTTTCTGTTTCCAGCCAAGCGGCAGGTCGGAAATTCTTGAATCAGCCACTGCTATAAGGTCAAGCGACGAAAGCAGTGCTTCGCTTTTCTCTTTAATGATTGAGGATGAAAGGCCATAAATGCCGCCAAAAAACCGGATGTTCTCTCGCGCTGTCAAGTCATCGTAGAGAGAAAACCGCTGGCTCATATAGCCTATGTTCCTCTTTATGGATTCTGTTTCACTGAACACATCAAACCCGGCAACAGTAGCCTTACCGCTTGTGGGGAGTAAAAGACCTGTAAGCATTTTCATGGCCGTGGTCTTTCCTGCCCCGTTTGCACCGAGAAAGCCGAAAACCTCTCCAGCGCCTACTGAAAATGAGATGCCGTCTACAGCCCTGAACTCTCCGAATGTACGGGTAAGCTCTTCGGTATGAATGACTGGCTCACTCATGAAGGTTCTCTTTATCAGTTTTCATCAGTGCCATGAAAGTATCTTCAATACCTGGCTCAATCTTCTCTATTTTTATGTCCTGAAGTTCCGAGTCCAAAAGATAGGCCTCTATCTCTTCGGTAGATATGGAGGAACGGCTGTCGGCATAATGGACTGTGCTTCCGAATGCGTAAACCGAGCCTGCATGGGGATAGGAGCGGAGGTGGGTAAGCAGCTTGTGTTTGTCGTTCGCACGAACGGCAAAAAGCGGCGCCGTAAAAAGCCCTGTTATTCCGGCAGGTGTGTCAACGGCAAGAATGGTCCCATCCTGGAGAAACGCAACCCGGTCACAAAGGGATGCTTCATCCATATAGGGGGTAGAGACCAAAATGGTGATCTCCTGTTCTTTGAGTCGGCCAAGCATCTGCCAGAATTCACGCCTTGAAACTGCGTCAACACCGGTTGTAGGCTCATCAAGAAGAAGAAGGTCCGGGCGATGGATAAGCGCACAGCAAAGCGCGAGTTTCTGTTTCATTCCGCCTGAAAGCTGCCCGGCCATCCTTTTTTTGAAGGGTTCAAGCTGGGTGTAAATATCGGCTATGAGTTCATAGTTCTCCTCAACCGTCGTATTGAACACAGTGGCAAAAAACTTGAGGTTTTCCTCAACACTGAGATCCGTATAGAGTGAGAATCGTCCGGGCATATACCCGATTCGGCTCCTGATGCCCCGATAGTCTTTAAGGCTATCAAGACCCAGCACCTCAGCTCGCCCCTCATCGGCAAGCATTAGAGTACAGAGAATCCTGAAAAGCGTTGTTTTCCCAGCCCCGTCCGCTCCAATTATGCCAAAGAGCTCACCTTCACTTATTTTTAGTGATACATTGGACAGCGCGGTTACGGTTTTGAATTTTTTGGTGACGCCCTCCACCAGTACAGCGCTTTTCATCCTTCCCCCGCCTTACGGAACCGAATTTCACCGGGCATACCAATTTTGAGCAGCCCATCGGGATTCTTTACCAGTACCTTGACGGCATAAACCATGGTAACCCTGTCTTCACGGGTCTGAATGATTTTAGGAGTGAACTCGGCTTTTGAAGATATCCAGCTCACTACGCCACTGAACTGATGCTCAGCTGGTTTTTTCCCGTCAACCAGCACAGCCACACTGTCGCCAAGTGCAACTGAAGCAATCTGTGAGCCACTCAAATAGACTCTCAGGTACATGGACTCTAGATCGGCAATTCTATAGAGGGGTTTGCCATAGGAGGTCAACTCACCCTCTTCGGCATAGGTAGCCAGTACTACACCCTTTGTTGGGTTTACCACGGCACTGCGTGCAATCTGGTCGCGCAGCTGCAGAATGCGGGCCTCCATGGAACTCACCTCCTGATCAACTTCCGGGTTGCGGGTGGCAACGGAGGCAATCTGGCGGTCAACAACCTTAACCTGATTCTCCAGATCTTCAAGCTGCCTGGCCGGAGCGGCACCTTCATCAACAAGGCGGCGGTAACGGCGAACATCCTGCTGCAGGTTGGCGCGCTGCTGGCGGTAAATGCTCGATTCTGCCCGAAGAGATGGTTTTTTTGTTGCCATCCCTTTCTGCTGCGCCATGAGCTGCTGAAGAGTAAAATGAAGCTGGGTTGTGTCAACAAGTGCCTCTATCGCCCCCTTTTCTAACCTATCACCCTCTTCAATACTGAATCTGAGAAGCTTCCCTGATGCTTCAGAAGAGACAATGATTTCCGTTGACTCAAAATTACCGTACCCGTCAGCTTTACCGTTTCCTCCGCATCCCGACAGAACGAGTGACGCAAGAACACTTGCGGTTAAGAGCCCTCTTCTGAATTGTTGCATATCCATAGAATAAATTGAGTTATAAGAGTTACTGTAATCACTCATGTCGTTCTACAAGCCTCGTCATCCATTCGGGAATGAGTTGCCTGCGTTCTTCAAGGAGTTGTTGATACTCTGTATCGTTTTTTCCCGAAACGGCCTGCATTGCCCCGGCAGCCACAAAGGGAAAAGCACAGAGAGAGAGCAGGTTGAGCATAAACTGTTCTGCCTCCATGGGAACCAGCTTTCCGCTTTCAGCGCCTTCGTCAAGTTGCCGTTGAAGCCCCTGAAGCATAAAAAGCCGACTGCCTTGTATGATCTCCGAAAACCTTGAAGGGTTGCGGTGCATTTCATGCACTACAAATCCCGGAAGGAATGGATTGTTGACAACGGTGCTGAAATAGGCATCAACAAATGCCCGTACTTTATCCATCAATGGCGCATTGATGTTCATAACAGCAAAAACCGGTGGAACAAGGCGTAAGACGGCATCGGAAAAAACGGCATCAAAAAGCCGTTCCTTGCTTCTGAAATAATAATGAAGCAGAGCTTTGTTGATACCCGCTTCATCGGCTATTTCCTGCATTCGTGCTCCATCATAGCCCTGACGGTAAAACACCTTCTCCGCACTGCAGAGAATCCGGCGCTGGGTTTCAGGTTCCTGATGTACTGTGTTCATTGTTTTCCGCATCACTCCGTTTCTTTTTTTTGAATTTAACCATAAAGTTAAACCATTCGGATAACAGTCAAAGCAAAAACCGTCCTTCGTCAGTAATTTTTTATATTCAGATTAAGAAACAACACAGCATTTCAAGCCTAAAGTATTTTTGATGGCAGATCAGCGCATGCGAAAACCGGAATGGCTCAAACTCAGAATGAAGACTGGTCCGGAATTCGGGGTCATTCAGCGCCTGTTATCTGAAAAATCACTCAATACGGTCTGCCGTTCCGCCAGATGCCCCAATCTTCAGGAGTGCTGGTCTCGTGGAACTGCCACTTTTCTGCTTCTCGGCAATGTCTGTACAAGGAGCTGCAGGTTCTGCGCAATAGGAACTGAACAGAAGCCTCTTCCTCCAGATCCCCAAGAGCCGGCACGAATTGCCGGGGCTGTTCATGACATGAAACTGAAGTTTGTGGTGCTCACCAGTGTGAATCGGGATGATCTGCAGGATGGCGGTGCCGAGCATTGGACTGAAACCATGAAGGCAGTACGGATATCTTCTCCCGACGCAGGTCTGGAGTGCCTCATACCTGATTTTGTGGGTAATGATGATGCTCTCGACCTTCTCATGAAAGAACGCCCGGAAGTACTGAACCACAATATTGAAACGGTTCCAAGACTCTATCACAAGGTACGGCCTGATGCCATCTATCAGCGGTCGCTCTCAATTCTTGACAGGGCCCTTACCCTTCATGGTCTCACCACCAAGTCGGGTATGATGGTTGGTATGGGAGAAACATTTGATGAAGTGCTTTCATCCATGAGAGATCTCAGGGAAGCTGGCTGCTCCAAGCTGACCATAGGGCAGTATCTTCAGCCGACAGCCTCACATCTTCCCGTTGAGCGGTATGTTCCTCCCGAAGAATTTGACGCCTACCGTAAGGAAGCACTCGCTATTGGGTTCTCCTCGGTACAGTCGGGCCCCTTTGTAAGAAGCTCCTATCTTGCCGGCATTAACGAACAACCAAACGAACAGCAATACTAAACACCAAAAGACAACACCACAATGGAATTCAGCGTCCCCTTTATGGTATACACCTACTGGATTATCGCAATCGGTATCGGTCTGGCATTTTTCAGGAAGGACATTTTCTCATTCAGCACCGATTTCGGTCCGCGCCGCATTCTGCTGCTTGCCGGCTCTCTTATCATTGTTGCACTCAATGCATGGGTCTACTCAAACTCAACCTACAGCAGCGGCCGCCCGCTCGACCTCTGGACCCTCCTGGTGTTCAGCATTGGCAACGGCATAGCGGAAACCTTCATGTTCTATGCCGTTTTTCGCCTTGGAACAGCACTTGCAGGCAAGGCCACAAGCAATCCATGGATACTCTTTTCCGCTGGATTCCTCCTCTTTGTCATCTACAGCGGCCTTATCCACGGCATGTTTTGGATCAATATCCTTCCTGAACATGTTGATCAGACAAGCCAGTTCAAGCCCTTTTTCATGCCGGTTCAGATTATGATTGCCGGAAGCTGGGCGTTAAGCTTTTTCTGGTATCGCGACATCCGATCCGTCATTCTCCTCCACGCCATGATTGACTTTACCATGGCCTGGAATGTGCGATTTTCACTTTTCAACTGATCAGCCATGACGACGACATTCAAGGGACGCGTGCTTGTTGCCGGTGCAACAGGACGCACAGGGGTTGAAATTGTCCGCAGGCTGAGGCATTACGGAATTGACTTTCGTCTGTTTGTACGCTCTACCCAAAAGGCTATAACGCTCTTTGGGGTAGATGAAGCTGGCATTCTCCGAGTTGGCTCCATACAGAACAAAGAAGAAACAAGAGAGTCTCTCAAGGGCATTGATGCCGTCATTTGTGCAGTTGGAAGCAATCCCGCTGACCCTGATTCCCCTCCCCCTTCTGCAATCGACAGGGACGGTGTACAGCAGCTCGGAACTCTTGCAAAAGAGGCCGGAGTCAGACAATTCATCCTCATCAGTTCTCTGGGTGCCACAAAAGAAGACCATCCCCTGAACAAATATGGCAAAGTTCTGAGCATGAAGCTTGAGGGCGAAAATACGATCCGTACACTTTTCAGCACCCCCGAATACTCACACACAATCCTTCGCCCAGGAGGACTTCTTGACACCTTCCCATTCCAACACACCCTTGTTTTCAGTACCGGAGACATAATTTCTGGCTCAATTTCAAGGGGCGATATCGCCGAAACTGCCGTCCTTTCCCTCACCGAACCACAAGCGCGAAACACAACATTTGAGCTTGTACAGGGGGATGAGGAACCACAGGTTTCGCTATCTCAATACTTTTCTCAGCTCGAAATATAACAGAGAAAAGTGTTGACTGAAAATAGAGTATACTGCACAAAAATAAATAAGAATGGCTAATTTATTTTGATCTTATTTGCCTCTGCGAGCCATAAAAATATTATTCACAAGATCATCTAAATTGTTTCATTATAATTTCTTATAATTTATAGCCTTTATCGTTTTATGAGTATTCGAAGTGCTAATAACCGCTACAGATAACTGTTCGGCGAATGCGATCAAATTCAATTACAATAATCAGAGGTGGGACTGTTCAAGTAGAGCATACGCTGTTCAGTGGGCAGTCTTTTGTGTGGAATAAATCAAACCATACGCCTGGAATATATTCATCAGTAATAGATGGCTCTTCTGTATTGATTCAGCAGATAAATCCCACCTCTTTTTCTGTAACAACTGGGGCGAATAACCTCTATGGTATTCCTCTGAGACGATTCTTTGAACGGTATTTTTCTCTTGACATAGCAACCCAAATGCTCTTTGATGAAGAATTCCATACCCGCTTTCCTGAACTCACAGCTCGACTTCTTTATCTGGAAGGGTTGCGAGTACTCAGGCAGGATCCTTATGAAACCCTTGTCACATTCATGTGCGCCCAGGGAATAGGTATGGCGATGATCCGACGACAGGTCTCCATGCTTTGCCGCTGTTTCGGGAGAGAGACAAAAGAAGGTGTAAACGGCATTGACACTCCCCTTTTCAGCTTTCCCGCCCCGTCCGATCTTGCCGGTGCAGACCCTGAACTGCTCAGAGGATGCTGCAACAACAATTCCGTGCGTGCCGGCAACATTCGGGAGGCTTCGCGTCTTGTGGCACTCGGAAAACTTGACCTTCAGGCTCTTTCAGACCCTTCCTTGCCGTTAAGCGAACTTCAGGCTGAACTCACAGCGCTGAAGGGCATTGGATATAAGATAGCTGACTGCATTGCTCTCTTCGGAATGGGCCGTTTTGACGCCTTTCCTATCGACACGCATGTAGAGCAATTTTTATCTGCCTGGTTCGGGATAGGATCCCATCAGAAAGGGCTCAGTCAAAAGAGATATCTTCATCTGCAGGAAAAAGCGGTAGATCTCCTTGGAACAAGCCTTTCAGGATATGCAGGCCATCACCTTTTTCACTGCTGGAGAACAACGGAGCGGAACATGAAAGCTTTTTAATCACAGGCTTTTTTCTCAACCGCTAATTCAATACCTTAAGAAACCAAAATACAGCCATTAACGCCTGTTAGAGCCTTATGCCACAGCGAACCACCACTGAGAGATGTTGAAAATCTTCGAGAAACTTTTCGGCTCAAAGCACGAAAAAGATATACAGAAAATCCAGCCTGTCATCACTCGCATAAACGAGATTCAGGAGGGAATGAAATCTCTCAGTGATGAGGAACTGAAGGAAAAAGGCAGAGATCTCAAGTCAAAGGTTCGTGGCTCCCTTCAGCCAATTGAGGATAAAAAGCGTGACCTGTACAGTCAGCTTGACAACGCCGAAATTTCGCTGGAAGAGGCTGAATCAATCCACTCCTCTCTTGATGCTCTCGCAACAGAGTATGAAGAAACCACCGCTTCGGCTCTTGAAGAGGTGCTTCCTGAAACTTTTGCCCTTGTTAAAGAGACCTGCCGTCGCCTTAAGGGGCTAACCTATCAGGTTATGGGAAGGGATGTTGTATGGGACATGGTCCCCTATGATGTGCAGCTCATAGGCGGCATTGTCCTGCATTCGGGAAAAATATCCGAAATGGCTACAGGAGAAGGCAAAACCCTTGTTTCAACTCTTCCTACATTTCTCAATGCATTGACAGGGCGAGGCGTTCATCTGGTAACGGTTAACGACTATCTGGCACAGCGCGACAAAGAATGGATGAATCCGATCTTTGCCTTTCACAGCATATCGGTAGGTGTTATTCTCAATACCATGAGGCCCGAAGAACGACGCCAGCAGTACCAGTGTGATGTCACCTACGGCACCAACAATGAATTCGGTTTTGATTATCTGCGTGACAATATGGCCGGAACTGTTGAGGACATGGTGCAGCGCGATTTCTATTACGCCATTGTTGATGAGGTTGACAGTGTGCTTATTGATGAGGCACGCACGCCGCTGATCATCTCCGGCCCTGTCCCTAATTCCGACAACAGCCAGTTTCAGGAAATCAAACCCTGGATTGAGCAGATTGTCCGCGCCCAGCAGCAGCTTGCCGCATCATATCTCAGCGAGGCTGAAAAAGCCCTTAAAATTTCGCCGCAAAGCCCCGAGGCCGGTCTTGCGCTGCTTCGGGTCAAACGGGGACAACCCAAAAACACCCGCTTCATTAAAGTACTCTCCCAGCAGGGCATGGCCAAACTCATTCAGGTCACTGAAAATGAGTATCTGCGCGATAATTCAAGTCGGATGCATGAGGTTGACGATGAACTCTACTTTGCTGTTGATGAAAAAGGCGGAACCATTGATCTTACAGACAAGGGACGCGAGTTTCTCAGTAAACTGAGCCATCAGGACAGGGATCTTTTCCTTCTTCCCGATGTAGGCACTGAAGTTGCCGCCATTGATGACGATGAAGCTGTCAGCGCTGCCGACAAAGTCACCCACAAGGACGCAGTCTACCGTCTCTTTGCCGAGCGCTCCGAGCGCCTGCACAACATAAGCCAGTTGCTGAAGGCATACTCCCTGTTTCTTAAGGATGACGAATATGTTGTCCAGAACGGACAGGTAATGATTGTTGATGAGTTCACCGGCCGGATTCTGCCGGGCAGACGATACAGCGACGGACTGCATCAGGCAATTGAGGCCAAGGAGAATGTGAAGATTGAGGGTGAAACACAGACCATGGCAACCGTTACCATCCAGAACTTCTTCCGCCTGTATAAAAAGCTTGCAGGAATGACCGGTACAGCGGAAACGGAAGCATCGGAATTTTATGAAATCTACAAGCTCGATGTTGTCGCCATTCCCAGTAACCGTCCCATTGTCCGAAAAGACATGGACGACCTGGTATACAAAACCCGGCGGGAAAAATACAACGCCATTGCACTCAAAGTAGAGGAGCTCCAGAAAAAAGGACAGCCTGTGCTGGTTGGAACCACCAGCGTTGAGGTTTCCGAAACTCTGTCAAGAATGTTGAGAGCGCGACGAATCGCCCACAATGTGCTCAATGCAAAGCAGAACGAACGGGAGGCTGAAATTGTTGAGGACGCAGGCCGCTCCGGAGCAGTGACTATTGCCACAAACATGGCCGGCCGAGGCACAGACATCAAGCTCGGTCAGGGGGTCAGGGAAAGCGGCGGCCTTTACATTCTTGGTTCAGAACGCCATGAGTCGCGCCGTATTGACCGTCAGCTTCGCGGCCGCGCTGGGCGTCAGGGAGATCCCGGTGAATCGGTGTTTTTTGTCTCTCTTGAAGATGAACTTATGCGGCTGTTCGGTTCAGATAGGGTTATTTCAGTTATGGACCGGCTCGGCCATGAAGAGGGCGATGTGATTGAACACTCCATGATCACTAAATCAATTGAACGGGCCCAAAAAAAGGTTGAGGAGCAAAACTTCGCAATCCGCAAGCGGCTGCTTGAATATGACGATGTTCTCAACCAGCAGCGCGAAGTCATCTACACCCGTCGCCGTGACGGCCTCATAAAGGAACGCCTTACCAGCGACATTCTCGACCTCCTGCGCGACTATTGCGACACGGTGATTGAAAAACACGCCAAGAGTCTGGACAGTAACGCCATTGAAGAGCAGTTGCTTCGTGAGCTCTCCATTGAATTCAAGCCCGACAGAAACAGGCTTGAGGAAAATTCTGCGGGAGTTTCCGATGAACTCTACACCACAGCCCTCGCCTACTACCGCAGAAAAGAGGAAGCAGTCCCCGCCGACATCATGCGCCAGATTGAAAAATATGCCGTTCTCAGCGTGATAGACAAGCAGTGGCGCGACCATCTCCGTGAAATCGACACGCTGCGTGAAGGAATCAACCTTCGTGCATACGGCCAGAAAGACCCTCTTCTCGAATACAAGCAGGAAGCATACAACCTTTTTATCCAGATGCTTTCTGAAATTGAGCTTGAAACCCTCTCTCTCGCCTTCAAACTCTTTCCCATCAACCCTGAAGAGGCACGGGAAATTGAAGAACGCCAGAAACAGGCCGCAGTCCGTCAGGAAAAACTTGTGACCCAACACGAAGAAGCCGGCAGTGTATATAATGCGTCACAGGAGACTCACAATGAAGCTCCTCCGCAGCGACCGGTAACTGCAGATGCAAAACCCGGCAGAAACGACCCTTGCCCCTGCGGAAGCGGAAAAAAATACAAAAACTGTCATGGCCAGCAGCCCTGAACCCGCCTGGAAACACTTAATAGAGCGAGAAGCCTTAACTATGAAACAGACTGAACCTGAAGTGACATTGGCCCTGGTAAGAGAACATGGTCTGAATGAAGAAGAGTACGGGGAAATTCTTGACATTCTCGGAAGGACCCCGTCATTTACAGAACTGGGAATTTTTTCCGTCATGTGGTCTGAACACTGCAGCTACAAAAATTCCATAGCAGTACTCAAAACCCTCCCCCGTGATGGCGGAGCCCTTCTGACAGGTGCCGGTGAGGAAAATGCCGGTCTTGTTGATATCGGCGACAACCTTGCTGTGGCATTCAAAATTGAATCGCACAACCACCCCTCCGCTGTTGAACCCTACCAAGGTGCGGCTACAGGCGTAGGCGGCATACACCGCGACATTTTCACCATGGGGGCCCGTCCGGTGGCTTCTCTCAATTCACTCCGCTTCGGTTCCCCCAAAGACCCCCGGGTCCGCTATCTGGTTGATGGTGTTGTTCGCGGAATTGGCGATTATGGGAACTCATTCGGCGTACCTACAGTAGGTGGTGAAATCTATTTTGAGGACTGCTATACCGGCAACCCACTGGTCAACGCCATGTCAGTCGGCATTGTAGAGCACCATAAAACGGTCAGCGCAACGGCAGAGGGTGAGGGCAATCCGGTTCTTATTGTTGGCTCTGCTACCGGCCGCGACGGCATTCATGGAGCTACTTTCGCGTCTGAAGATTTGAGCGAAGCATCTGAAGACAAACGACCCAGCGTGCAGGTTGGAGACCCTTTCGCCGAAAAACTTCTGCTTGAAGCAACCCTTGAGGCAATAGCAACCGGTTATGTTGCAGGACTTCAGGATATGGGAGCGGCCGGCATTACCAGCTCCACTTCCGAGATGAGCGCACGCGGAATTGAGAAAAACGGCACCGGCGGCATCATGATAGACCTTGACCTCGTCCCCGCCCGCGAAGAGGGAATGAGCGCGTATGAACTCATGCTTTCCGAATCACAGGAAAGGATGCTTATTGTCGCCAAGAAAGGCCATGAAGAGGATATTATAGCGGTATACAGGAAATGGGATGTGCAGGCAGTCACAGTCGGGCGCGTAACATCCGACAACCATGTCAAGGTGCACTACCGCGGCGAGCTTGTTGCCGACATTCCTGCTGAGTCGCTTGTGCTTGGCGGCGGAGCCCCGGTGTATATCCGTGAGGCTGTTGAAAAGAAACCCGATACGCTCCCGGCTGAAATGCTCTCCGACAGCTCTCTCAACCTGAAAGATCTCTCCATTGCCCTGCTTTCCCGTCCTAACATTGCAAGCAAGCGGTGGGTCTACCGCCAATACGACTCAATGGTGCAGACCAACACCGTAACCCCTGTTGGCCATACTGACGCAGCAGTCATTCGCATTAAGGGCACAAAGAAAGCCCTGGCCATGAAAACCGACTGCAATTCACGGTATGTCTATCTCAACCCTCTGGCCGGCGGAAAAATAGCTGTTGCTGAATGTGCCCGCAACATCGCATGTTCAGGGGCCCGTCCGCTTGCCATCACCAACTGCCTGAACTTCGGCAACCCTTATAAGCCTGAGGTATATTTCCAATTCAAAACTTCCGTTCAGGGAATGGGAGAAGCCTGCCGGATATTCAGTACGCCAGTAACAGGTGGAAATGTAAGCTTTTACAATGAGTCCACACACGGTGGGGGCCGGGCAGCCATCTACCCTACCCCCACTATTGGCATGATTGGCCTTCTTGACGATATTGACAATCTGGTCGGCTCCACATTCACAACACCGGGCGATGCCATCATCATGTTTGGAGAACCTTCACTCGGTCTTGACGGAAGTGAATATCAGATAATGCAGTACGGTACGCCGGGTACAGACGCCCCCGCTATTGACCTTGAGCATGAAAAGAACCTCCAGAATCTTCTGGTTGCGCTTGCCGGCAAAAAACTGCTGCACTCCGCCCATGATGTGTCTGACGGCGGCCTTTTCGTCGCTCTGGCAGAAAAAGCCATTATGAATGAATCTGCCCAGCTCGGGTTTGATGTTGACTTAGAAGACTGCGGATCTGGTCCTTACAGTATGCAGCAGCAGCTCTTTAGCGAAGCTCAGGGTCGTGTTGTTGCCACAATAGCCCCCGAGTCAGCCCGTGCCGTTATTGAAGAGGCAGTTGCCTGCAATGTGCCGGTAAGAGTTATAGGAAAAGTTGTTCCACAGGGAGCAGCCATTGCTGTGGACGGGCACGACACCCTTCGCTTCAGTACAGCCGAGCTCTCCCGCGCATACTATGACGCGCTTGAAAACGAACTTCACCTCAACGAACTCCTGTAAGCCATGAAACCCATCCTGACAGCCGTTGAAATGCAGCAGGCCGATAGGGCGGCTGCCGAGCGATTCCATATCAGCGAAGCATGCCTGATGGAGCTGGCAGGAAAAGAGTGTGTCCGCGTAACACTTGAGCAGCTTGAACTCTCCTCTCCCGCTGATATGGAATTTCTGGTTGTTGCCGGCAGAGGAAACAATGGCGGCGACGGATTTGTCATCGCCCGACATCTGCTCAACCTCGGCGCCACCGTTGACCTCGTTCTTCTTTACCCCGAGAGTACTTCTACGGGAGCCGCGGCAAGCAATCTTGCCATTCTTGAGTCATATTTCAGCAACAACCTTCCTCTTCGCATCTTCAAGTCGCTGCAGGAAGCCCTTCCGTTTGTTTCTGAACGCCCCTACAGCGTCATGTTCGATGCCATGACTGGAACCGGCCTCAGGATAACAGAGCCAGGAATGGCTCTACGCCCCCCACTGAACGAAGGCATAGAGCTTCTGAACGCTCTGCATGAACGCACGGAAGCAATGACAGCAGCAGTTGACATTCCCTCAGGGCTTGATGCAACCAGTGGCCTCGGGGCAGAATGTGTTGTTGAAGCCGACTATACGGTCACTATGGCGTTTTTAAAAACAGGGCTTCTCTTAAACGAAGGTCCTAGGGCTGCAGGAGAAGTGGTAGTAGCTGAAATCTCCATCCCCGAGTGGATGGTCGACGAACCTGGCTGCATGCTGATAGATGAACTGTTTGCTGCTGAACATTTTGTGCTCCGGCCGGAAAAAAGCGCTAAACATGAGAATGGAAAGGTGCTCATTGTTGCAGGCTCCCACTGCGAAGAAAGCTCTATGGGCGGTGCCGCAATCCTCTCTGCTGGAGCTGCCATAAAAGCCGGTGCCGGTTATGTCGCCGTTGCCTTTCCTCCTGCCCTCGCGTCCTTTGTGCATGCTGCAGTTCCTGAAGCTGTCGTCATCAATCAGGATCTGAATACAATAATAAAGAAGGCTGCATGGGCAGACACCATACTGATAGGGCCGGGCCTCGGCCGCAGAAAGGAGTCTCTCGACCTGGTTGAAGAACTCCTTAAAAGCCCGGGAATAACCTCCAGAAAGCTGATACTTGATGCCGACGCACTCTATGCCGTTGCCCAAAGAGGGCTTCAGAGCATGCTCGCCAAGATTCCTGAGGTTCTTCTGACACCGCATTTCGGCGAATTCTCAAGACTTGCAGGAACATCTGCCAATGAAGCTTCAACAGATCCCATAAACAGTGCCCGGCAGTTCGTACTGAACTATAGAGCAGCGATACTGCTTAAAGGGGCTCCCACCCTCATTGCATCACCTTCCTCCCCCGTTCTCCTCAACACCAGCGGAACTGAAGCCCTTGCAACAGCCGGCACAGGCGATGTTCTTTCAGGCATGATTGCAGCTTTTTCCGCTAAGGGAGAAGCCCTTGTGGATGCCGCAGCTGCTGCAGCATGGTTCCATGGCAGGGCTGGCGACCTCGCAGGAAATGTGTCAAGCCTCGTTTCCGCATCAATGGTTCTCGGCTCAATTGCAGCTGCCATTGAAGAGGTCTTCGACTTCGAATCGTGAAGGTTTACAGGGCACCCGTACAGACACTCTGATCATCAATATGTCTTATTCTTCTTCTCCTGGGGCTCCGTGGCCGCGGAGAAACTTCCGGATGTTGCGCGCTGCCTGACGGATGCGCTCTTCGTTTTCTATCATCGCAATCCTGACATATTCGTCACCGTACGCACCGAACCCTATTCCGGGGCTGACTGCCACCTTTCCTTCCGTCAAAAGCCGTTTGCTGAACTCCAGACTTCCCATTTTTCGGAACGGTTCGGGTATATGAGCCCACACAAACATGCTCGCCCGAGGGGTGGTAAGAGGCCATCCGGCATTCTCAAAGCTGCTGACCATCACATCCCGCCGTTTTCGGTAGACTTCCGTAATCTCCTTCACACAGGCCTGGTCGCCATTTAAGGCAACAGTAGAGGCAACCTGTATCGGAGTAAAAGTACCATAGTCAAGCCAGCTCTTTATTTTCTCAAGCGCGCCAATCAGCTTTGCGTTGCCAACCATGAATCCCATCCGCCAACCTGCCATATTGTAGGTTTTTGAAAGGGTATAACTTTCAACAGCAACATCCTTGGCACCCGGAACCTGAAGGATAGAGGGGGTTACATAGCCATCATAGGTTATCTCTGCGTAAGCAATGTCGCTGATGATGTAGAACCGCTCTTCACGGGCAAGAGCAACAAGCCTTTCATAAAAGGAAAGCTCAACGGTAGCCGTTGTGGGGTTGTTCGGGAAGTTGACCACCAGATACTTTGGCTTCGGGGTTGACTCGCGAAGTGCAGTTTCAATGTTCCGAAAAAAGCCTTCCTCGTCAAGCGTAAAGTCATCGTTCAGTTCAAGGCGCATGCGGTGAACATTGCCGCCGGCAAGAATGAAAGCCTGAGAATGAATCGGATAACAGGGATCAGGCACCATGGCCAGATCTCCAGGGTTGGTGATAGCCTGTACCAGATGTACATAACCCTCCTTGGAGCCCATGGTCACCACCACTTCACGGTCAAGGTCAAGATCAACATTGTACTTTCTCTGATACCAGTTCCCCACTGCTCCGCGAAGCTTGTAAATACCCTTGGATACTGAATACCCGTGCGTTCTGGGCTTATTGATGCTCTCAACAAGTTTGTCAACAATGTGCTGCGGGGTTGGTCCGTCGGGATTGCCCATAGAAAAATCAATGACATCCTCCCCTGCACGCCGTTCGGCCATCTTCAGCTCATTGACAGCAGCAAATACATACTTCGGAAGCCGCTTGATCCGATCAAACTCTATTTCGTCAAACATGGTATCTGTCAAGAAAATAATTGTGTTATCAACACCGCATCTCATTCAAGCATAAGCAAAAAGCAGATGAAATCAATACCGCTTTCTATTATTTTTCAAGCTCAGAAGTACATGCCGGGCAACGGGTTGCCTTGAGCGGCACCGGACTCAGGCAGAAAGGGCATGGCTTTGTTGAAGGAGGTGGCGTCGCATCCTCTTTTTTTCGCATTGAATTGATTCCCCTTACAAGGAGATAAACCGCAAAAGCCATGATGGTGAAACTGATCATCGCATTGACAAAAAGCCCGTAGTTGATGGTGACGGCACCAGCCGCCTGAGCCTGTTCGAGCGCTGCGTAGGGTCCGGGGGTGGAGCCTTCGCTGAGAAGGAAATAAAGGTCGGCAAAATCGACGCCCCCTGTTAAAAAACCGAGCGGAGGCATCATGACATCCGTCACTAGCGTGTTGACCAGCTTGCCGAAAGCTCCTCCAATTATAATACCGACCGCCATATCGACCACATTGCCACGAAGTGCAAACTCTTTGAACTGTTTAAGCATGACTGTTTTCCTCCCGTATTTTTTTCATAAAAAACACATCATATTTATCCATACACTCATCATTGTATATACTTAAATGTAACCACCGAAATGTAGAAACCAAAGGGAGGGGCAATGGGATATTCTGATATTTTCGTTACTATAAACACTTGCAATTTTTTCAGCTCCGCTCTCTGAAACGCCACCTTTTCAATACTATTCAGTGTCAGAATCCTTATTTCCTGATAACGGCAAACTGAAAAAACAGATAGCCGAAGCTACCGGGAACGACTTTAACTGCTGCTATCAGTGCGGAAAATGTACCGCCGGGTGCCCGGCAGGTAATTTCATGGACAACCCGCCTACCCGAATAATGCGGCTGGTACAGGCCGGCTATATTGAAGAGGCCCTTAAAAGCGATGCGCTCTGGTACTGTGTCGGGTGCCAGACCTGTACTGCCCGTTGCCCCCAGAATATGGATATTGCCGGCACCATGGACGCCTTGCGTTCCATTGCGCTTGAGAGTGGCATAGTATCAGACGACAAGGCAAAAAAGCTTGTAACCGCTTTTCATGTCTCTTTTCTGAACAATGTCCAGAAACACGGCCGCCTGCAGGAACTCTCACTGGTAAACAGCTACAAACTCCGTACCCGCAGTATTCTGCAGGATGCAGGAGCCGGCATTACCATGATAAAACAGGGGAAGATCAATATTCTTCACTCCTTGTTGGGCAAAGAGGATGTTAAAGGCAAAGATCAGATAACAGCCATTTTTAAGGCTTCAAAAACCGGAAGACATCTTCCTGTCAAAAAAAGACGGCCGAAAGCCGATTCAATGAAGACAGACGAGCCGATTGCTATTACCCCCGGCTCAACCATCGGTTATTATCCCGGATGCTCCCTCACCGGAACCGCTAAAGAGTACGATATTTCCGTCAGGAAAATGTGTGAACTGCTCGGCGTTACACTCCAGGAAATTCCCGACTGGAACTGCTGTGGAGCTACCTCCGCCCATGCAACCAATCACAAGCTTTCCGTTCTGCTGCCAGCACGCAACCAGGCTCTTGCCGATGACGCAGCAATGGCATTTGTTCTCACTCCCTGCGCAGCATGCCATAACCGTCAGGTAACAGCCCGAAAAGCCATTCTTGAAGACGGGGAACTTCGTCGTGAAGTCAAAGAGCTGACCGGCATTGAACCTACAGGAAAAGCAGAATTCATTGGCGTCACCCAGCTGCTTGAGGCTCTTGGAGAAGAAGCGATAAAGGCTCGGGTCACCCGGCCGCTTTCCGCCCTCACACTTGCCTGTTACTACGGGTGCCTTCTTGTCCGTCCAATGGACGACATGCGTTTTGACGATCCGGAAAATCCCCAGAAAATGGAGACGGTTGTTCGTGCACTCGGTGCCAATACCGTTGAATGGGAATTCAAGATAGAATGCTGCGGAGCTGGCCATACCCTCGCCCAGCAGGGCCTGGTAGAAGACCTCACGCACAGCATTGCCAAAAATGCAGCAAACAACGGCGCCGAAGCCTTTGTTGTTGCCTGTCCGCTCTGTCACGCCAACCTCGACATGCGTCAGGAGAGCATGAGAAAGCGCTACGGCGACATTCCGCCAATGCCCGTGTATTACATTTCCGAACTTGTCGCCATCGCCTGCGGGGCTGACCCACTTGAAGTTGCTGTCGGCAAGCACTTTGTTCCGGCACTCGAACTGCTTTCACGCCCTTCGGTCCCCTGAAGGAAACCAACGAACTGTTTACGCGTAAGAACCAACGGAGAAACTGTACAGAAATCCGTGGACGCACAGGCCTCAAGCACGACCATTATAACTGACTGAACCAATGGCAAAAATAGGAGTATTCGTCTGTCACTGCGGGGAAAACATTGCCGCCAAAGTTGACTGCACAAAACTGGTTGCGGCCATGGAGGGGCACCCGGGAGTTGCCATAGCCCATGAATACAAGTATTTCTGTTCCGAACCCGGCCAGGAAAGCATCAAAAAAGCAGTAACCGAGCACGGCCTGACGGGAGTCATTGTTGCTGCCTGCTCTCCCCGAATGCATGAAGCCACCTTCCGCACCGCATGCGCTGAGGCTGGTCTGAACCCGTATCTCTGTGAAATAGCCAATATCCGTGAACAGTGCTCTTGGGTACATAATGATGGAGAGCAGGCAACCCAGAAAGCGATTGAGATAACCCGCTCCCTTGTTGAAAAGGTAAAACGCAACAACGAACTCCAGCCTATTGAGGTACCCGTTACCAAAAGAGCGCTTGTGATTGGTGGTGGGATTGCTGGCATACAGGCTGCGCTGGACATTGCCAATGCAGGAGGCGAAGTTGTTCTGGTTGAGCGCGAAGCCTCACTCGGTGGCCACATGGCCCAGCTTTCCGAAACCTTCCCTACCCTCGACTGCTCGCAGTGCATCATGACTCCAAGGATGGTTGAGGCGGCCCGTCATCCGAAAATCAAACTTCTTACCTACTCTGAAATTGAGAAGGTTGAAGGCTATATTGGCAACTTCAATGTCACAATCCGCCAAAAAGCCCGATATGTAGACATGAACCTCTGCACCGGGTGTGGTGAGTGCATTCTTAAATGCCCCGCCAAAAAAATCACTGGTGAATTCGACTGCGGCCTGGCAAACCGCACAGCAATCTATACCCCGTTTGCCCAAGCGGTTCCCAACAAGCCCGTCATCGACAGCGATAACTGCATTTACTTTAAAAACGGAAAGTGCAAGGCATGCCAGAGAATTTGCCCGACAGGGGCGATCAACTTTGAAATGGAAGATGAACTGGTTGAACTTGAAATAGGCGCCATTGTGGTGGCAACCGGGTTTCAGGTTCAGAACACGGCCCTCTATGGAGAGTATGGCTATGGCCGTTACCCTGATGTTCTCACCGGGCTCCAGTTTGAACGCCTTGCTTCAGCCAGCGGCCCGACCGGAGGAAAGATTCAGCGGCCTTCAGACGGCAAAGAGCCGGAAACAGTTGTTTTTATCCAGTGCGCCGGATCGCGCGACCCATCAAAAGGCATTGCATACTGCTCAAAAATCTGCTGCATGTACACGGCAAAGCACGCCATGCTCTATGCGCATAAAAACCATGATGGCAACACCCGCATCTTCTATATGGACATTCGTGCCGCTGGAAAGGGCTATGACGAATTCACCCGCCGGGCAATTGAAGAGGATGGAGCAGGATATGTGCGTGGGAGAGTGAGCAAACTCTGGGAGGAGAATGGCAAACTGATGGTTCGTGGCGCCGACACACTCCTGGGCCGCCCGGTTGAAGTTGCCGCAGACATGGTTGTTCTTGCTACGGCCATGGTTCCACAGCCTGACTCAAAAGAGCTCGGCAAAACCCTCGGCATCGGATATGATGAATATGGCTTCTTCAATGAGGCTCACCTTAAACTTCGCCCTGTTGAAACCGCTACCGCAGGCATTTTCCTTGCTGGAACCTGCCAGTCGCCCAAAGACATTCCCGATTCTGTAGCCCAGGCCTCTGCCTGCGCTTCAAAAGTGCTGGCACTCTTCAGCCGTGAAAAACTTGAACGCGAACCCATCATAGCAACAAACAACGAGGCGACTTGTTCCGGATGCTGGGGATGTGTGCTTGCCTGCCCTTACAACGCAATAGAGAAAAAAGACCTTACTGACCGTGCCGGGAACCTTATACGGCGTGTAGCATCGGTCAACGCCGGCCTCTGCCAGGGTTGCGGAACCTGTGTCACCTTCTGCCGCTCCAACAGTATTGATCTTGCCGGATTTACAGAAAAACAGATTTTTGCAGCAGTGATGGGGCTATAAGCGCCCTTCACCTGACGCCAACAGTCAATTCACCATTATGAGCGAACCCTTCGAGCCGAAAATAGTCGCCTTTGTCTGCACTTATTGCACCTATGCCGGAGCAGACCTTGCCGGCACAAGCCGCCTGAAATATCCGCCGAATGTACGAATCGTCCGGCTCCCCTGCACCGGCAGAATCAGCCCGATGTTCATTCTGAAAGCTTTTCAGAAAGGGGCCGATGGTGTTCTTGTCAGTGGCTGCCATCCCGGAGACTGCCATTTCGATCATGGGAACTACCATGCCCGTCGACGCTGGACAGCGTTCAACGCCCTTCTGCATTTCACAGGGGTACCCGAAGAACGGGTCAAATTCTCATGGATCAGCGCAGCTGAAGGAATCAAATTCGCCGAACTTATTGACAGCATCACCGAAGAAATCCGCCAGGCCGGACCGTTTGAACAGTACCACAAACTGATTGCGGAAACAGGGTCAGTAGCATCAGTCTAAACACACTTTCATGAGCATTCAGCAGCAATACAGATCAAGGGCGAAGGAACTCCTCCAGGACGGCAGCGTCAAAATGGTGATAGGGTATGGTGAGGGAACAACAGCAACCCGCCGCAGGCCTATTTTCATAACCAATCCGGACGATACGGACCGGCTGGTGCTTGACGCCGCCTGCAAAACAAACCTTGCAGGGTATCTTCTGCGTGAAGGGCTGCTTGCTGATCAGAAAAGCGTAGCCATTTTCCTTTCGCCCAGTGGCGTCCGTACTATTAACATTCTTGCATCTGAATCGCAGCTTTCCTCAGCGCAGGTCGTTGTTCTGGGATTTCAAATTCAAGGAGATACAGTTAAAGCCCTTGAAGGAACGAAAGCTTCAGATTTTTCTCCGCTCATTGCCAAACGGAAAGAAAAACGCAAGGCTCAGCCATCACACGAGATGACCCGGAAGCTTGAACAAATGACTCCCGCTGAGCGATTCGCATTCTGGGAAGGCGAGTTTTCGCGCTGCATTAAATGTTACGCCTGCCGTGCCGCATGCCCAATGTGCTGGTGCCGCCGGTGCGTTGTAGACAACAACCAGCCCCAGTGGGTCAACACCTCATCCCACACGCTTGGGAACCTTGAGTGGAACCTTGTCCGTGCATTCCACCTTGCTGGACGATGCGTGGAGTGTGGCAACTGCAGCGAAGCCTGCCCTGTCAATATACCGTTGCACCTACTCAATCGCAGGATGACCGAGGAGGTACTGACTGCGTTCGACCATTACCCTGGGGCCGACGAACATCAAGAACCGGTACTCGCCAGTTTCAGAAAAGACGACCCTGAGACCTTCATTCTCTAAGTACTCATACGCATGACAAAAATACTTTACTCCGACGACCTCACCGCCTGCTTCTCCGCATGGAGAAAGGAAGGGACAAAGGTATTGGGTCCCGTACAACAGGCCAAAACTTCTGGTTTCGGGGAGGTGCAGGACGCAAAGGAGCTTGACCTTGATCTCGTTCTTACCGACCGGACGCTCAAGGAACTCTTCTTTCCGCGCACCGAACCAATGCTGAGCTACAGTATTGGCAAACAGCAGATTGATACCAGCGAATTTCTGCCCTCGGAGCATCCCTGTATAATTTTTGGTGCGCGCCCCTGTGACGCCGCCGGTATGGCGATCGACGATGAACTCTTCAACTGGGATTACCGGGACGAGTACTGGTTCCGCCGTCGTGACCGTTCGGTCATCATGACCATTGCCTGCAAAGAATCTGACGATTTCTGCATGTGCACTTCACTCGGCCTTGCGCCCGACAGCGCCAAAGGCTCCGATATTCTTCTCCGTCCGCTTACTTCCGGTAAGGGATGGCAGGTAGAGGAACTTACCCCGAAAGGCAGCAAAGCTCTTCTGCCCATTGCCTCCCTTCTGAAAGAGGGCACTGAAGAAGCTGCTCCGACGGCAGAGGTTCCAGTACTCTTTGACCTCGAAGCCTGCACCACATGGCTTGCCAACCCAGAAAACTTTGAAAGTCACTTCTGGAAAGAGATTTCTGAACGCTGCATCGGCTGCGGAACCTGTACATACCTCTGCCCCACATGCCACTGTTTCGACATTCAGGATGAAGGCGACACCTACGAAGGAATACGCCGGAAAAACTGGGACAGCTGCTCTTTTCAGCTTTTCACCATGCACACCTCCGGCCATAACCCCCGAAATACGCAGTCGGCAAGGTGGCGTCAGCGCATCATGCACAAATTCAACTATTTTTCCGACAAATTCAGCGTCCACAGCTGCACCGGATGCGGCAGATGCACAAGAGAGTGCCCCGTCGACATGGGGGTCAGGGAAACTTTACAAGCGATATCAACCCTACCGAAGTGACAGAAACAAACAGTACAGCGCAGAAGAACATCTACAAACCGGCGGTCATGAAAATCGCCGCAAAACGCGACGAAGCCCCTGGAGTAAAAACGCTCCGGCTTGAGTTTCAGAACCCTGCCGATCAGGAAAAGTTTGCGGAAACCTATCGAACCGGAATGTTCGGTCTTTACGGTATTTATGGTGAGGGCGAAAGCACCTTCTGCGTAGCCAGCCCGGAAACCAGGAATGACTATGTGGAGTGCACTTTCCGTCAGTCAGGACGCGTCACCACAGCTCTTGCAGCTGCGGAGGAAGGCGATCTCATTACCTTCAGAGGTCCATACGGAAACCGTTTTCCTATTGAAGAGTTCCATGGCAAGAACCTCCTTTTCATAGCCGGCGGCATTGCCCTCCCCCCTACTCGCAGCGTCATCTGGTCATGCCTTGATCAGCGCGATAAATTCGGGAAAATAACAATCGTCTACGGCGCACGAACCGTTGCCGACCTCGTCTACAAGCAGGAAATTGATGAGTGGGCAGAACGGGAAGATGTGGAACTGGTATTGACGGTTGATCCCGGCGGCGAATCCCCCGACTGGAAACACCATGTCGGGTTCGTTCCAACCATCCTTGAAGAGGCGGCTCCCGCTCCCGGCAACTGCGTTGCTGTACTCTGTGGTCCACCGATCATGATCAAGTTCACCCTTGCGTCACTCAAAAAACTTGGCTTCGAAGAGGCGAATGTCTACACGACACTTGAAAACCGTATGAAATGCGGTGTAGGCAAATGCGGCCGGTGCAATGTAGGCAGTGTGTATGTATGCAAGGAAGGGCCGGTCTTTACCGCGGAAGATGTTTCAGCAATGCCGGCATCGGATCTGTAGAGCCACTACGCAAGCAGTTCAGGAAAGGTTTATGCTGAAGAACCTTTCCGGGCGGTGGAAATCGACTGGAACTGGTGGGTTGTGCCACAAAGGGAAAAGATCTGTTACGCCCCCCTCAACCGAAGATGCACACTGAAATGCAAGCACGCCACCGTCGAGAATTCCGCCAAGGAACTTCTCCAGAAGTGCAAAAGAAAACGACATTCCGAATCTCCCTTCCCGATTCTCCAGCGAAACCCCATCAACCCATGGGTCCGCTGAGAGCACTTCATAACCGGCAGCCCTCTTCCTTGGCCCGTCAAAAGCAAGGGCAACCCACTGCCCCGCCGGAGTCATTTCAAACTCAAGATATGCCCCCTCACCCTTTCCGTTTCCAATAAACAGCTCACTCACGCCGTACTTCCACAGTCCATCCAGAAAAGCGCCCTGTTCAGCTTCAGGAGCAGGAACAAAAACACTTTCCTCAGGCTTGACTGCAGTAGTCCACGAAAGGAAAGGCTTCTGGGGATTCAATCGGGCCTCATGAAGAGGAAGCAACTGCCGAACGACAACCGTTGTGCCGGAAGCAAGGCCCCCTTCAAGAAGCAGACGCGGGAAGTGTGCCTCACTTCCATTTTTTCCCCCGGCATCTTCCGGATACAGAAGAAGTCCCGACCAACTTTTTGAGGGATCGTTCCCGTCAACCCGGTACGGCGCACCGCAACCGTCCAGAAGAAGGCGCGAAAAGAGTCCAGTACACTCCACTTCAAGCTCCAGCTCCACACCGGCATCTTTAAAGGCGGCAGAACGCATTTTCCCGGCAATCCTGAGGACATCGTCGGCTTGTGCACCTCCGGTATTGAAAATAAAGTTGGCGTGGTGTTCCCCTACGACAGCCTTGCCCTCACGGGCACCGCTGAACCCAAGTTCCTCAAAAATCATTCCACTCGGTTTTCCGCAGTCATGGTTATTTTTGAATGTGGACCCGCAGCTCGGGAAATCAAAATGGCGTTTCCGCAATCGTTCAGCCTCATGTTCAAGCATTTCCGCCCGGATGGCATCTGGATCAGCTTTAGCCGGAAACTGAAGCAAGACTCCCGTTACAATTTCACCGGTATGCATCAGGGATGTATGCTTGTAACCCAGAAACACTTCTTCAGGACGCCGCAACACCAGTGATCCCTCAAGGGTCAGCACCTGCACCGCTGAAGCAATTGAAGATATCTCCCCGCCGAAACAGCGCGAATTCATCCTTACCGTTCCGCCGATTCTCCCCGGCAAGCGATACAGCCAGTCAGCCCCAGCAATGCCATTGCGCTGCATTGTTTCAGACACAGCTGTATTCTCAACTCCCGCTTCAAAGAAAAACTTGAGCTCCGAAACTTGCCAGAACTGCAGCATTCCTTCCATCGACACTACGACGCCGGGAAAGTCGCTGTCGGAAAAAAGCATATTGCTCCCCAAACCCAGCATAGCGAGAGGTAGTCCCCCGCTACGACTCCAGGATACAAGCATTGCGAGCTCAGCAACTGAAGATGGCATACAGAAAAAACGCACTTTTCCCCCAATGCCATAATAGGCCTTTTCAGCAATGGAGAAATCACGAAAACAACGGCAGGGAGGAGTGTCAGGAAGCATGTCTTTTCTGTATAATTACAACATTGGAACTCAAGCGAAACTTAACCAAACTGCCGCCCTTCACAAAAAAGTGCTACCCTCTTCCCTTAAACCACTCTGGCTACTCACCCTCTCCAACTGGCTCAATTGAGGTCGAAAGAAACCCCCTTCCAAAGGCAAAATAGATATACAGTGGGTCCTCGTTGCGAAGCACATCAACAACGGCTGAAAACATATGCGAAGGCAGGTGCATGAAAACAACCCCATCCTTTTCGGAATCATTGTCATAGATCATCCCGGGGTCACAGAAACGCAATTCCCCCCTCATGCGTCCTTCATGGTCATAAAGAACAATCATTGACCGGCTTGAGCCGTATCCTTCCGGGCTCCCATAAAAAAGAACATGGTACTTTTCAATTTTTACGGTCATCTCCAACCTCCTGTATTCAGTATTTGAAGAGCTTCAACGAACCCGAACCAATACGGATCAGGCACTGCATCGCAAATGAAGGAAAACATCCAAAAACCTCCGGATGGAGACCTGCTGCCGGCCTCAGAACACAAGCACCCTCTGCTCAATCGGAGTGAACGACTTCTCCCCTGCCCACTCAACAACGGAACCGAAAACCAACTGCGAACGAAGCTGCCACGATTTCGGCAGATTCCATTCTTCACGCACAGCATCATCAATCAAAGGATTATAATGCTGAAGCGATGCTCCATAACCTTCATCCTCCAGCGCAGTCCACACCACGAATTGAAGCATTCCCGAAGCCTCAAGTGAGAACTCGGGGAACTTGTCGGCGTAGAGAGGATAACGAGTCATGAGATCATCAACCACTGCCCTGTCCTCAAAAAACATTACCGTCCCCGCACCTCGACGAAATCCATCAACTTTTTTTGCAGTTGGACCAAAATCATCCGCTTTTATAATCCCACGAAGAATCTCCAGAACCATATCCCATAATCTCCTGTGCGCATCCTCTAACAACACAACCGCCCTCGCACTCTGTGAATTGAATGTCGACGGAGCATGTGTTACAGCATGTTTCACTATTTCCTCAACCCTCTCCCTTCCGGTGAGAAGATTTCCTTCAATGAAATACACACTGCGCCTGTGCTCAACTGCAGCAAGAAAATCCCTCTTCATATCAATTGCCAGATACATAATTTATAAATATGATTTATCTTCTTTAAGATATAACTGCTCTGAGGTCCCTGCCGTTCCGTCTTTCCCGCTGTGTTATCTGCAAAAATCCCTACCTTAACAGTAGCTTTACACTTTGTCAACTTTAGAATGCCTCATTATGCCCGACACTACTACACAGCAGGTCAATTTTGTTCTTGCCGGCATTACGACCGATCGATGTGAAATTTTAAGCACAGCTCCTGATGAACAAAAGCCAGTCAAAATAAATGCCGGACTGAATTTTGGCATAGACAGCAGTAAAAAACTCCTCAAGGTTCTTTTCAGGAACGAGTTTCTTCAGGATGAAATCCCCTTTATCACCATTGAGGCCGGCTGCATTTTTGCTATGGATGAGGAGTCATGGAAATCGTTCATCAATGATGACAAAAAACTGTTTGCCCTGCCAAAACCTTTTGCCGGTCATTTGGCACAGATGACAGCAGGAACTGCCCGGGGAATTCTTCATGCAAAAACTGAAAACACCCCCATGAACCGGTTTATGATTCCGGCCACCAATGTTGAGGACATGATCCGTGAAAATGTTATCCTCAGCCTTAAAACACATGAAAACAACGGCCATGAATAAAATTCTTATTACCTTAGCCTTGCTTTTTTCGTCTTCATTGCTGATGGCTGATGCCCAGCAGCCGAGCAACAGGACAGTAATCGGCGAAACCTGCCAGATAACGGTTCGTGTAGCTGAACTACAGCAGCCAGAGGGGCTTTTGGGTGTTGCTCTTTACACTACAAAGAAAGGGTTCCCCGACAAGCCGGACCGGGCATGGCTGTCAACGGTCAAGAAGCTTGACGGCTCTATGCCAGAATTTGTGTTTGAGAACATTCCTTATGGAACTTACGCTGTAAGCGTTCTCCACGATAAAAACAGCAACGGGAAAATGGACAAAACCTTTATCGGCATACCCAAAGAAGGGTTCGGAGTGTCCAACAATCCCAAAATCAAGTACGGCCCCCCCAGCTTCAGCGAAGCTGAATTCACGGTTCAGAGAGAACATGTTGAATTGATTGTGGCTATGAACTATTTTAAAAAAGACAAGGACACCCCCGCGATTGTGAATTGATGTCGTGAAACACAAGGTTTTAATAAGCTATATTTTGATGATGAGAGGAGGGCTGGTGGCAGGCAGTGGAGCGGAGCGAAACTGCATCCCGCCGGCCCCTCTTAAAA
>Ga0222698_1000087_pt1 | contig 36248 bp, 25 predicted proteins | sample AntAcemetage1450_FD_179833 | JGI IMG/M metagenome (GOLD analysis project Ga0222698, IMG submission 179833) | Saline water microbial communities from Ace Lake, Antarctica - #1450 | ecosystem: Environmental > Aquatic > Non-marine Saline and Alkaline > Saline | place: Antarctica: Ace Lake...
TCCCCCGAAATATCAAACACCTCACCCGATCACTACCGGGCAGATCGCGTTCAACCCCCCCCCCGTCCATTTCTTCTCCTTCATCCGAAAAAAAATGTCAGGGAAACCTTGAATTTTCACACCGCGCCGCAAATGCCTTTTTGCACCTGCTGCCAGAATATGCCGGTCTACCGCCCGGCAGCATCGTACTGGTCTTGGACGGACAGCGTCTGTCTCTGTACCGGGGGCTTCACAAACAAGATGCCTGCTTCGAAAGCATGCGCCACTATGTTAGTGAACACGCAGGGCACATGGGCTATGAAGTACTTGATATGCACCCTGTGTTTAAAGACGATTTTCAAGCTCATAGACAGCGTTTTGAATTCACTCATGACGCTCACTGGAACACCCGCGCGCATAGACTGGCCGGACGCGCGGTTTTAATGTCTCAAACAGTTACCCGTCATTTTAAAAGCGAATAACACCGGCCGGGCGGGTTGACCTTTTTCAGAGCAAGTGGTACTTGTTTGTGCGATATGACAGACAGCAGGGAATCCATGACAAAAACAGCAAAAATCTTAGTTGTAGATGATGAGCGCAGCATCCGTGACCTACTCTCCATTTATCTCAACCGCGAAGGCTTTGAGGTACACTGCGCAGAGGACGGGCAGGTAGCGCTGGAATGCTGCCAGGCCCGGGCATTTGATATTGTGATAGCAGACATCAAAATGCCGCGGCTGGATGGTATCGGGTTGCTGCACCGCGTGCGTGAATTCGCGCCGCAGACCATATTTATAATGATTACAGCATTCGCTTCGCTCGAATCCGCACGAGATTCAATGCGCCGGGATGCCTGGGATTATATTACCAAACCCTTTGATGTTAAGGATATTCGGCACAGGATTGATGAGGCCCTGAAGCGCAAAAATGAGCTGAGTCCCGCCCAATCCACAGAGCAAAACCAGAGCACTGGCGGGCTATTCGGCATGATCGGATCCAGCGCGGCCATGGACAAGATTTTCGACCTTATTCCTCGAGCGGCCTCGGCCAAAAGCAACGTGCTGATCACCGGTGAATCCGGCACCGGCAAAGAGCTAGTTGCCCGCGCTATTCACTATCACAGTAAACGCAGCGAAAACACTTTCGTGGTGATAAACTGCGGCGGCATCCCTGAAAACCTGCTTGAAAGTGAACTTTTCGGTTATAAAAAAGGCGCGTTTACCGGTGCACAGCAGGACAAAAAAGGATTTCTGCAGGTTGCCAATAGCGGAACCCTTTTCCTGGACGAGGTGGGCGATTTACCGCCGACCCTGCAGGTGAAGCTGTTGCGCGTGGTTCAAGAACGCACCTTTACACCGATTGGCGCCACCATTGAACAGACGGTTGACGTCAGGCTCATTGCAGCCACAAACAAGAATCTCTCCGCCGAAGTTCAGGCCGGACGATTCCGCGAGGATTTGTTTTATCGGTTAAACGTTATCAACATACACCTTCCGCCCCTGCGCGAACGCAAGGAAGACATCCCCGTACTGGTTGAATTCTTCACCCGTAAGTTTGCGCGCGAAATGCAAAAAGATATCGGCACAATCTCGCCTTTTATCATGGACTGCCTGTGTGACCATCCTTTCCCGGGCAATATTCGTGAACTTGAAAACCTCATCGAAAAAAGCGTTGCCCTGGCAAAAACAAGCATTATGCTGCCCGATGTTTTTATGGAGGAACAATCCGTCCCGACCGACGACGAAGTGGTCGAAATTCCGGAAAGCGGCGTCATGCTGGATGACATCCTCAACCAAATTGAGCGCCGCCATATCGATACAGCCCTGAAACAGGCCGGCGGCACCATAAAAAAAGCGGCCCAGCTGCTGGGCATAACGTTCCGCTCCCTGCGCTACCGCCTTCAAAAACATGGCATTGAAAAATAACCCTACCGGGCCTCCGCCCCTCAACCCAAATCAGGCCCCCCCCAAAAACCGGGTACTGGCACAGCCGTGGTTTCGCCGGCGCCTGCAGTGGTTTATGCTCTGCCGGGTTGTGGTGGCCTCCTTTTTCCTAGGTACTGCAGCTATAACCCATATACAGCAAGGTGATTCCCTGCTGCGTCCGCAACTTGTCTGGATATACGCCCTGGCAGTAAGCGTGTACATGCTGAGTCTTCTCTATGTGCTGCTACTGCCCGCACTCAAGGATCTCAAACCATTTGTCTGCGTGCAGATTGCCCTTGATCTGCTGTGTATCGCCCTTCTACTGCTGGCCACTGGCGGCATTAACAGCATGTTTGCCTTTATGTTCAGCATTGAAATAATTGCTGGCAGCATATTATTATACTGGACCGGCGGATTGGCCTCCGCCACCATCGCAAGCCTGCTCTACAGTGCGATGGTCATCGCCCAGCGCTTAGGCATTATAGTTTCTCCGGCCTCTGTACAAACGCTCATGTTCGATTACTCTGAAGTTCCACTCTATTTCCCAATCATTGTAAACACATCTTCTTTTTATCTGGTCGCGCTGCTTGCCAGCTTCCTGTCCAATCAAAACCGCCGCTCTCACCGAACACTTGCGAAGCAACTTATTGATATCAGCAATCTTGAAGCACTCAGTGAAAATATTATCCAAAGCATTACCGGCGGGCTGATAACGCTTGACCTGCAGAGGCGCATTGTCAGCTTTAACCGTGCCGCTGCTGACATAACCGGACTTACCCCGCAGCAGGTACGCACGCGCCCCTTTAAACTGGTTTTCCCCGGCCTGGAGCTGGGTCTGCGCCAATTTTACGAGGACGCCCGCACAGCCCCGCTGCGCATTGAGCGCACCTGGCGACGCGCAGACGGTGTTGAGCGCTTCCTGGGCTTTTCCATAGCAATACTGCGGGATTCCCGCAAAGATGCAATCGGTATTATCCTGTCGTTTCAAGACTTAACCGGTTTTAGAGAACTGCAAACCTCGCTGAAGCGTATGGACCGCTTGGCTGATATGGGCCGCCTGGCAGCCGATTTTGCTCATGAAGTACGCAACCCGCTGGCATCAATCAGCGGCTCCGTCCAGGTTCTGCGCCAAAGTCTACGCCTGGACCCCGAGGATGAGCGCCTGATGGATATCGTTGTCCGTGAAAGCAAAAACCTCAGTCTGTTGATCGCTGACTTTGCACGTTTTGCCCTGCCGAAAAACAAAGAGCGCCAGAGGCTTGTAATTAAGGATATGGCCGATGAGGTGCTGGAAATGTTTAAAAACAGCCCCGAATATAACAGTACCATCAGCGTAGTCAATTGCCTGGATTCGGAGGTGATTATTGATGCCAATGAGCAGCAGTTCCGACAGCTGCTCTGGAACCTACTGTTAAACGCTGCCCAGGCAACCAGGGACGGGGGCCGGATTGAAATCGACTGCCGCACCCGCGAGAGCGGCTTTACCTGCCCGGCAAACATTGAACGGCTTTACGGCAGCTGTACTGCGGACTGGGTTGAACTGCAGGTTCGCGACACGGGCAGCGGCATTCCTCGAAACGTCATTGAACGAATTTTTGACCCGTTTTACACCACCAAGGATCGCGGTTTTGGGCTCGGGCTCTCTATTGTGCAAACCATTGTACAAGAACACAACGGCTTAATCATGGCGGACAGCACCCCCGGTGCAGGTACTACGTTTTACTGCTACTTCCCCCGCGCTGGGGCCCAACAGGCTATAAGCTGACACTTTTGGGGTAATCTACTGACAAAAATTGTCACCAACCAGCATTATCACACGACCCCTCACCCCAGCCAAAACACTAAGCAGTCGATTTATCTTACTTTTATTTTTTCCTCCCGCTTGGCACGCGCATTGCTTTAAAGGTGAGCAGATAAAACGCAGAGGCGAAACACTAAGTAACACAGAACGAAGCAAACAGGAGGAACAGGTATGATGATTCAAAAAGATACAAAAGGTTTTACACTGATTGAGTTGATGATTGTTGTTGCAATCATCGGTATTCTGGCAGCTATCGCAGTGCCTAACTTTGTTTCCTACCGCAACAAATCACGTGTTGCCGCGTCCGTGGGAACCTGCGAATCGATTCGTGGTGCACAGGCTGCATACGCTGCCGACTCAGAATCAAACCTTTTTCCGTACACAGGCGCTAACAACATTACTGACTGGGAAAGCTTAGCATTGACACTGAATGAAAACGGCGCATCACTGAAAAAATCAGCTGCTAGCCAGGGCATGGATTGGTTGCAGTACGATACTTGGGATCTTGACGAAGACGGCACAGACGGTGATGACTATTACTTTGTCTTCACCACCGCTGGCGTTCCGGGTACCCTGACCGGAGCACTGATTGAAGTTCGCTCCAGCGGCATCATACGTTGGTCTAAGGGAGTATAATGACCAACAGATAATAAGTGCACCATTAAAAAAGGGCAGCGACCAGTTACATGGCCGTTGCCCTTTTTGCATAACACATCAGGCCATGTTGACCAAAATAATTACCATCATTCTTTTTTTCCTTACAGCCGGAATACCGCTGCTCATAAATCCGCTTGCGTTTAATTCAGTTGAATTGATAAAGCGCGAGTCCGCCTATGCGCTTGTGTGCCTGCTTATAACATGTGCGCTTATGGCTGCCCCCAAAAAAAATTCTTTGCGCCTGTATGCCCTGCCCATAGCTTTGCCGCTGTTGCTCTTTGCGCTTTCAGCTTGCCTTGCAACCATGTTTTCTATTAATCTGGAATTCAGCCTGCTCGGAGACCCCTGCCGCGGCGAGTCACTGTTCACCATAATAACGTATGTGCTGCTCAGCTTTATTTTTGCTTTTTTCATTCAAACCTTTGAACAGGCCCTGAGCCTGATCCGGGCACTGTGTATCGTCACAGCAATTATATGCCTCTACAGCATTATTGAATTTTTTTGCTTGCAAAAATTCGGCATTTCGCCCCTGCAGCACTTTCAGCCGCCGAAACTGCGCCATTCGTTCATTTCAGCCACAATGGGAAATGCAAATTTTCTGGGCCGCTACCTGGTATTAGTGCTGCCCCTGTTTGCGGCCTGCGCTGTTAAGGCTGCAAACTCAAAGCAGGCCATGCTGTGGGTCGGCGGCGGCATGCTCGGCCTTGCAACCCTTATGCTGACATACAGCCGGGCAAGCATGGTTGGCATTACCGTCGGGGGGGTTGTATTTGTTGCCCTGACACGCTCGGCAGGCCCGATCAGTAGACGCCGATTGGGCCTTATGCTCGGAGCCGGCATCGGGCTGATTGTTTTTATTGGTCTGCTTTCACAGGCGCTCAGCGGTTCAAGTCCTCGATCTTTTTTTAATACCATTACCAGCCGTATGGTCTCATCCCTTGATTTGACTAACGGCGACGGACTGGCCACACGCGTGTTCACCTGGCGACACTCACTTCCGGTTATTTTAGAACGACCCTGGCTCGGGCACGGGCCGGAAACCGGTTTTAATGCGCTCAAACAGGTAAATTTTGAAAAAGTTATCCGTTTCAAAACAATCGCCATTCTCGATCGTATCCACAACAACTATCTTGACATTGCCCTCACCCAGGGCTTATTCGGGCTTAGCGCGTATCTGGCAATTTTGCTTATCTTCATGCGCGGGATGTTAAAAAAAATTCGCACGCACGGAGTCAACCCTGGGGCCCGCATACTGCTATGCGGTCTGTTCAGCGGCTTTGCCGGCTGCCTCGTTAATGATTTCTTTACTTTCAGCACGGTAAGTGTTTCAATGACGTTCTGGATCCTGATCGGGATCGGTTGTGCCATACAGAGTTTTCACAAACATGAAGCGAATGGGCATGGTTGTTGACGCAACATGTACACAAGCGAATAATCCCCCGGGAGTTGTTTTCGTTTCACGCTATTTTTTTCCATTCGTGGGCGGACTTGAAAAACGCGTACACAGCGTTGCCCGTGCGCTGACCGCGCGCGACATTCAGGTAACAATCATCACCAGCCGGCTCTCTCCTGACTTTCCACCCAAGCAGACACTCGACGGCGTCAACATTCACCGCCTTGCCTGCCCCCCCATAAAAATACTCGGCGCGTGTGTGTTTATTGCTCAGCTTTTGCGCTTTTTATTCAAACGACGCGCCCACTATCAAACCCTGTATGCTTTTCAGGTCGGCCACAGCTCTGCTGCAGCCGTAGTTATGGGGCGGCTGCTCAGAAAAACTGTTTTTTTACACCTCTCCGGGGGCGGCAGCGGAGGGGACATAGGCCGACACCTTAAAACCCCCTGGGGATTAGTTTATCTGGCACTGTGCCGCTTCGCATCAACCATCGTTGTTTTGAACGCGCAAATGCAGCGCGATTTAAAAGTGCTGCTGTATCCCTGCTCCCGAACCGTTTGTATCCCCAACGGTGTTGATACCGCATTCTATCAGCCGCATCAAAACCGCACACAGCTGCAGCAATCCATGTCCATTCCTGAAAAAACGATCCTCCTCTATACCGGACGCCTCTCAGCAGAGAAAGGCGTTGCATCCCTGATACACGCATGTGCCCTCCTGCGCAACCCGGCAGCGTCAACGCTCTATATCATCGGCAACGGACCCGAGCAGCAGCACCTCGAGTACCTGATACAGGAGCTTCACCTTAGCAGCATGATAACGCTTCTGCCTGCCTGCAATGATATTCGAACCTATTACCAGTGCGCCGATATTTTCGTTATGCCCTCATTTCACGAGGGCATTTCCAACTCAGTGCTGGAAGCCATGGCTTGCGCCCTGCCAGTGGTTGCCACCGGCGTCTGCGGCAATACCGACCTTGTGCGTCACCGCCACAATGGATTGCTAGTACCCCCTGATGACCCACCAGCGCTTGCCAATGCCATTGATGAACTGTTGGAAAATCCGGACAAAGCCCGGGGAATGGGCGACAGCGGCCGTTCTATCGCTCAGACGCACTATTCCTTTGATGATATGATACAACGCTACTGTGCATTGTACGCCCAGCAGACCTCTTAACATCGGAATACCCCGCGCATTTACAGCGATTACGGATCAACGTGCTTATGAAAAAAAGAAGACTCCTCAGTAGGCTGTTGCACGGTTTTAATTTTTTTAATGCTGATTACTATCTGGGCCGGGGCTACAGCCTGCCCCCCAAATCAGTGTGTCTTATTTTATCGCACGCGTGTAATCTAAAATGCCGCATGTGTGATATCGGCCGCGCGAATGCCAACGAAGCACCCCCGGATGGCTCACCGCTGGTACAGGCCATGCACAGCGGCCCACAGCCAATGCAACTTGAAGACTGGCTCAGCCTGGTAGATCAACTCTCGAGCTTTACTCCTAAACCGCTGCTGCTGCTAACCGGAGCTGAACCTTTTCTAGCGCCGCACTGGCAAAGGGTTGCCAGACATATACTCAACAAGGGCCTACGGCTGCATATCACCACCAATGGAACACTGCTTAAACGCTGTGCTGAAAATTTAATTTCCCTGTGTCCGCACCCTTCGGCACTGGACATAACGGTTTCAATCGATGCGCTTGGCGGGCTGCATGATCAAATTCGAGGGGTTGACGGCACATTTGAGCTTGCACTTAACGGCATACGGGCTTTTGCCGCAGCATGGGCCCGCAAGGGCTGGCACCAACCGCCAATTAATATTACCTGCACCATTTCAAACCTCAATGTTGATCACCTTGCTACATTTATGCAGGGAATCATTGCGCTCAGTTTACCCATACGCGGCCTTACCTTTAATCATTTATGGTTCCGCGACAGCACAATTACAGCACGGCATAATCAGCAGTATTTAGAAACCCTGCCGATTGCCGAAGAAAACATACAGGGCGTGGATATCAAGGCCATTGATGCGGACATGTTAACCGGCAACATTCAAGCAATTAAAAAAATTGCCGCAACAGCTCCATTCCCGGTTTATTTTGAGCCGGAACTAAACAATACGGAACTGCGTGCGTATTACAATCGACCCGAACAGTTCGTCGCCTACAACAAATGCACAGCTGCCTGGCGCAATATCGCTATCACGCCATCCGGATCAATGATATTGAGTCCACTGTGTTTTTTGCCCGCGATTGATTCCGTCAAAGGCTATAATTTCCGGGAAATCTGGAACGCGCAGCCCGCGCGTGACCTGCGCAAAAAACTATTTCGAGCGGGTGCCTATCCGGCTTGCGCACGCTGCTGCATGCTGTTCGGCTCCCGGCCGAAATACCATAAGCTTACAAGCCTTTTTAGATAATAATCGCCATGAAAACCAACACCAAACTTCACACAACCGCTGTTTACCTGATACCCCTTGGGGTCTTTGCCCTGGTGGCAGCCTGTTTTTTCCATGAAGCTATTTTTTCTGGAAAGGTCTTCTCGGCCCGTGATCATTACCTTTTTTTCATGCCTCGCCGGTTTTTTGCTCTTGAAACACTTCTGAATGGCTCTCTGCCGTTGTGGAACCCGCTTAATGCCTGCGGCGTGCCGTTTATGGCAAATGTACAAAGCTCGATATTCTATCCGCTCAGCGCGCTCGTATACCTGCTGCCGTTCCCGGACGGCTACAACGCCTTTGTAATCGCCCACTATATCCTGACCTCAATGTGCATGTATGCGCTGATGCGCCACTGGAACAGCAGCCCATTCGCATCAGCCGTTGCAGCCCTTGTGTTTGCCTTTGGCGGATACATGCAGTCAATCAATGACAATCTGGCTTTTTTAACATCTACGGCCTGGCTGCCGCTCATTATGCTGTGCTTCAGCCGGGCGCTACAAGAACGCCGCAGTGTATATACAATTTTAACAATGCTGCTCATTGGCCTACAGGTATTAGCAGGGGATGCATCGTTTTGCGTACTATCAACCATGCTCTGTATGGGCCTCTACGCATTGTGTGTTCCGCGCAGCATCGTCCGACGCGAAGCTTGGTCACGCGCCGGAGCCCTGCTGGCAGTGTGGACGGGGGGCCTTTTGCTGGCTGCCATTGTGCTGCTGCCGTTTATTGAATATGCATCACAGTCACATCGTGCCGGAGGCCTTGAAGCTGCCCAGGCCCTGCACTGGTCCATGCACCCGCTTGAACTGCTGCAATTTGTACATCCCTACCTGTTTGGCCGACTGGTACCGCTCACACGATGGTTCGGCCAGCACTGGCTTGACACCATCTACATCGGCATTTTCCCGCTTTGCTTCACAGCCCTTTACCTGATGCGCCGTCGCTGTGCACACAAACTGTTTCTAAGCACCGTCGTGCTGTTAGGCATATTCCTTGCGCTGGGAAAATATAATCCGCTACTATCATTCATCATGCACAAGGTCCCCGCCCTGCGCTTAATGCAGTACCCGGTTAAATTCCTCCTGCTGAGCGCCTTCGGACTGGCTGTGATGAGCGGCTTTGGCGTTGATGAATTTTTTCTGCGCATGCGAACCCGCACAAACATACGGGGTATCCTCAAGCCGTTGCTGATACCGGTGTGCGGCCTGTTTACACTTTTGCTGGCAATGGCTGCCGGCCGGGAACTGCTGCTTAAACTGTTCAACAAAGTATATCCTGCCACGGACTACTATGCACCGCTGCGCGATGCCAGTTTTTTTAATCTCTATCAAGGTATTTTTTTTTCGGCCCTGCTCCTCGGGGGATTTGCCGCGCTAACATGGTGCACCATTCGTTTTAAAAAAAACCCGGCTATCCCGGCCGCACTTATAGGCATCATACTGTGCGCGGATCTTTTTTTTCTTGGAGCCCCGGGAGACTCCTGGCTTGATCGACAAGCGCTACTCCGGCTAAGCCCCGTAACAAGCGCATTACAGAAGGATGATTCATTCTACCGGATATATTCACTGTCACGTATAGCGGCCGGACTGTCCTATTCACATACTCCGCACCTGCCCTTTGACAGGGTGTACCGCATTCTCACCCAGTCGCTGCCACCCAATCTGCACCTCTATCACGGGTTGGCTTCGGTTGATGAATATACCGCGATGTTAAATGTCCGACATTATGATGTATTCGGCCGGGTACTGCTGCACCTTGCCGATCGCTCAGATAATCCCGCTGGAAATCAATACTGCCGCAGGATTTTTTCAATGCTGAATGTAAAATATATTATCAGCCCCCGGGCACTACCGGAGCTGCAGTTTGAACTTATGCGGGACGGTCCTGTCAAAATATATCGCAATCAGAATGTCTGGCCGCGAGCGTTTATGGCCGGGCAGGTCGTTGTCTGCTCCGATGATGCAACCGTTTTGAAACAGCTACATACCGCGGATTTTAAACCGCAAACAGTTTTTCTACCGCAGACCGAACTTGATAAACTGCCCGTGCAAATGCAAACCTTGATTTTCCCCGAAGACTCTGGCCGTCAAGGACAGGCCGTAACCATTGTGCGCTATGAAGCCAACCAGGTTACACTGCGGGTAAACAACGATAACTACGGGCTTATGGTCCTGTCAGATACGTGGTTTCCGGGATGGATTGCCCGGGTCAATGACAACGACAGCCCGGTGCTGCGCGTGAATCACACCCTGCGCGCGGTTGCACTCAAGCCGGGCGTCTCCCACGTTGAGTTTATATACCGACCGCGTTCATTTATTATGGGACTGATACTGTCCCTGTCAGCACTGCTTGCCATGGTAACGGCGATTATTGCAGCAGGACTGCGCTCATGGCGTCGTTACCGAATCAAAAGCGGGGCCGTAAGGAAACAACACAATAGATAAGTTTTTTCAACACCCTGCTATTGAACATAGCCGAGAGATTCCAGCTGCCGGCGCATCTCTTCACCACCGACATGGACTGACTGCGGCGAAACAGCCCGGGGAACCGTACGCATATAATCCAAAAGCTGTCCCTCAAAGGCAGGGGGCACACCTTCAATTGCAGCACGATTATTTTGCTCTTCCGGATCACGATCCAGGTCGAACAACTGATAGCCTGCGGGTGACTGCGGGCCGTTCAGACGCCACTTGCCCTGCTCATCGCGCGACCGGTAGATCAGCTTTTGCGCATTCTGCATCAGGCAGTACGCCTCAGGGCCGTACAGCGTTCCGGATGCATACAGCACCCTGTTCGATGCAAGAGCACCGCTGCCCGGCATCAAAGAACCCCCCTGAAGATTCAAACGGTCTCGAGTGATTTCGGCAATGTCAAGCAGGGTGGGCATGACATCAATTAATGATACAGGTTCGTCGATACGCTGACGGCCGATGGTCGAACCGGCGATAATCAACGGCACCTGCAGCAACTCATTATACATGCTGTGACCATGTTCTGTGCTGCCATGGTCCCAGAACTCCTCACCATGATCAGCAGTAATGATAAACACCGTGTTGTCCCGCCGCCCAAGAAGTTTCAAACCCTGTAGCAAGTCACGGATAGCGTCATCAACAAAACGAATCTGCCCGTCATACAGGTCACGAAAATACTGTCTCAGTTCCGGCGAGACCGAATCCAGTCCCCTGAGATCATTTAACTGTGTCGCAGGGTTACCGGGAACATAGGGTTCAATAATTTTCGCGGCATAACGGGTATTGTGGGAGTTAAGCGTATACGGAGCATGCGCATCCATATAATGAAGGTAGGCAAAAAACTTGTCCCCGCCGATACCGGCGATCCGGGCCAAAACCGTTTTGGTTAGATCGGCTGCGGAACGCGTGCTCTGTGGCAGATAATCGTAAGAATGAAAACCCTGGTGCAGGTTAAAATCCTTTTTAAGAAATACGTTGCCTCCATTTATGAAAAAATTTTTATACCCGGCATTGCGCAACACCTCGGCAAACAGCAACAATTGATCGGGCGCGCTTTGATCGGGGTTTACAAGGCCGTGCCCGGCAGGAAGCAGCGAAGAAAACAGGCTGGCGACGGACGGCTTAGTCCAGGAGGAAGCCGCATAAGCACGCTTATAATTCCGCCCGACCCGCGCCAGGGCATCAATTGTCGGGGACGTGTCGCGTGTATAGCCGTGGCAGCCAAGATGATCCGGCCGCAGGCAATCTATTACAATCAAAATAAAACTGGGGCCTTCCTGCCGATCGTTCATCCTCCTAATGGCAAGCCAACCGCTCGCCGTCAACAGCACAAGCAAACAACACAGGGCAGCGGCAACAACTGCCGTTCGCCGGCCACGCAACCACGGCCAAACATGGGGAACAAATAACACGACGCAAGGCAGAACCAAAAACCCCGAAGCACAGGCAGCAGAAACAGGCTTCAGACGCGGGCCCAGAAGGACCGCCGCTGCGCACAGCAGAGCAACGGCCCCGACAGCACCGGCAGTACGCACCGCAACGGATTTCCGCGCGCCCGCTGCTACAATAAGGCCGCACACTGCGAACACAATACCGCCGATCGACATCCATGTCAGCAGGTGCCGCACTGCATGCTCTGCAATCAGAACATACATGCCGGTTTCCCAGTAGCGCTGCGCAGAAACCGAACACGCGGTTGGGATAATTCCACAGAGGGCGCCGGCAGTAATTCCGAATAGAAAAAAAAGAATTGTGATTTGGCCTTTTTTCATAGCGAACTGTAATTGCGGATTTTTCCAGTCAAGCTTGACATCCCGGCAACATTAACCTATATACTGGCCAAACGCAAACGCTTCTCCCCGCACACACGGACAGGCTATGACCTTTAAACTCGCTGTTGTACTGGCGCTCATAACATTCGGGATATACGGAACTGCCCTGCAGACCGATTTTGTTGCTGGCGATCGCCAGTTTATCCTGAACAATGAACTGGCCGCCGATGTTCCCACTGCCCTGCAATCATTTATCGCAGACTACTGGGCCACACTGGGAGGCGAAGCCTTTGTCTACTACCGTCCACTTACCGTACTGACACACTGCCTTGACGCCAATCTCTGGGGACTCAACCCGGTCGGACATCATCTTACTAATGTCGTTCTACATACGACTGTAACCCTGCTGGTATTCCTGTTTTTCTTAAGACTACTGCCGAGCAGGCCCCTGCTGTCCTTCGGAGCAGCTCTGCTTTTCGGGCTACATCCGATCCACACGCATTCAGTTCTCTATGTGGTGGGCAGAACCAATGTGCTCGCCACGCTATTTTGTCTACTCGCCCTTTTGATGCTATGCCGCCCTCGATGCACACTTGTGCACTATAGTGTCGGAGCTCTCTGTTATTTGGCAGCGCTGCTGTTCAAGGAAATCGCAGTAACGCTACCACTGCTTTACGGCCTATATTGTTTAGCAATGCCTGCCGACAAAAGACCTTCCCTACCTCAGTTCCGTCGTGCCACAACGTTTCTAAGCTTGGCTTTGTTACTATACCTTGCCGCGCGGATCCAGGCGGTAGGCCTGGGCGGCCCGCCCGTCGCCGAGTTCCTCTATGCTTTCTGGCAGCGCGCTTTACTTGTTTTCATGACCCTTGGTTTTTACTGCGTTAAAATGCTGCTGCCGCTGAATCTATGCTACTACTCCAATCTGGTTGTACCCTATCCGGGCATGGGCGCACTTGACAGCCTGCTAATCGTAGCCGGAGCAGGGTGCGCGGCCCTCACGCTCATATTCTGGCGCAAAGGACTTGCCGGAATGATGCTTGCATGGATCAGCATTACGCTGCTGCCGGTACTCAACATTATAACGCTTCCGGTGATTGCCAAGGAAAACTATCTCTATCTGCCCTCTATCGGTTTTTGTCTGCTTGCAGCCATGCTGTTTGACAAAGTTAAGCACGTCGTGTCAACTCGAATTGCTGCGCTGCTGTTCATCTGCGTTCTGCTGCTGTACGGTATGCAGGTCACTCTGCGCACGCTTGACTATCGTGATCCGGCCGCCTATCTCCTGAGTGCTACTCGTGTCATGCGCCCGCTTACCCCGGATGAGCTTGAAAACAAATATTATTTTGAGGGCGCAAAAAACTGGTTCACAACCTGCCGTAACCTGGGCTATCTTTTTGTTGAAAAAAAAGACCCGGCCCGTGCCGAATTCTGGTTTTTGCGGGCGCTGGACCATACCGCCGAATATTTTGATCCGGGCTATGCCGCCGAGTGCCACCTGGCGCTCGGTGAACTCTACCTGAAACAGGGTCGCGTAACGGATGCACGCTCGCAACTTACCACAGCGCTGACCGGCTCTCACCGGCCTCAAAATGTGTATAACCTTCTGGGTGTCGGGACAGCCATGCAAAAAAACCCGGAGGCAGCCGAGCGATTTTTTTTAAAGGCCCTGGAGATTGATTCCGACTATGCGTCAGCGCGCACTAATCTCACGCGCCTCCGGCAACAGCGCGTACACCAGACACGCAAAAACCACTAAAGGATGTATACGCACATTCGGTTATAAAAAATACTCTTATACAGGCTATTCAAAAATGATCGGGTGCAAAGCACGCATAAGCATGAGGAATAAAGCGTACTGTCCCGTACGCCGCAGTCATCAATGATATGCTCAACGCAGCAGCCGGGCATTTTTCAACAACCGGCTAATTTTCTTTCAGGGCCTTTTCAATTATGTGCGGAATAACCGGATTCATAGACAAAACATGTGGCTCTCGCGCTGAACTGCTGGACAAAATGGCCGGAGTGCTTGCGCATCGGGGGCCTAACGATGCGGGTCAGGCTTTTTTCCAAGAAAGCTCCTGCACCGTTGGTCTGGCTCATCGCCGCTTGTCAATCATCGACCTGTCCCCGGCCGCACATCAGCCGATGTTCAGCGAATGCGGAAACATCGGCATCGTTCTTAACGGAGAAATATACAATTTTACCGAACTTCGTTCCGAGCTTGAACAACAAGGCATCCACTTTTTCAGCAATAGCGATACAGAAGTAGTCCTGCGCTCATACATGCACTGGGGCATAGAGGCGGTTCACCGATTTATCGGCATGTTTGCCTGTGCCATATACGACCGTACCCGGCAGAGAATGTTCCTACTGCGCGACCGCACCGGTATAAAACCACTCTACTATTATCACACTGAAGGGCTTTTCCTGTTTGCCTCGGAACTCAAAAGTTTTCACGAACATCCGGGCTTTGCCAAAGAACTGAACCTTGACAGCCTGGCACTGTATTTCAAGTACGCCTGTATTCCGGATCCATACGCGATTTTCAAGAAAACAAACAAGCTTCGACCCGGCACCTGGGTTGAATATAACCTGCAAAGTCATACGCTCAGCGAACATGTGTACTGGGACCCTCTGGAATTTTCACGCCAGCCCAAACTGGATATTTCCTATGACCGGGCCAAAAAACAGCTTAAAGAACTCTTTAGCTCTGCGTTTAGCTACCGGATGGTTAGCGATGTACCGGTCGGATTGTTTTTAAGCGGGGGTTATGACAGCTCACTTGTAGCCGCTGTCCTTCAGCACGGAATGTCCCATAAACTGAGAACTTTCACCATAGGATTTCACGAAGATGAACACAACGAAGCCCGCCATGCCCGCAACGTTGCCCGACACTTGGGAACCGACCACACGGAGTATATCTGTACGCATCGGGATGCCCTTGACATACTACCGCAGCTGCCCCTGCTCTATGATGAACCCTTTGCGGACCCTTCAGCAATTCCAACGCATCTTGTCAGCCGATTGGCGCGCCGCTCGGTAACGGTTGCCCTTTCCGCTGACGGCGGCGACGAGCTTTTCGGCGGCTACACGCGCATTCACCGGGCCCTGAGAAACACCGCAGCCGCTGACGCACTTCCGCGTTTTTTCTGGCAGGCCTCCTTTGCCGGCTTGTCCGCATTGAAACATTTTCTTAAGCCCGGCTCAATGCTCGACTTTAAACGCAAATATGCCGGGCTGCTTGCCTCCGGCCGGCTAAACCGTCGGAAAAACCTTGAACTCTGCATCTACAATGAATATGACGAAGACATTGCCGCGCTTATCCCCTCCCTGCAGTCAATAGCTCCAGCCCTTTTTGACAACCAGCGATACGACTGCCTGCAGGACACCCTTGATATGATGCTGTGCCTTGAGTACCAGACCTACCTGCCGGGAGATATTCTAACGAAAGTTGACCGGGCGTCCATGGCTGCCTCGCTTGAAGCCCGCGAGCCCTTGCTTGATCACCGCATCTATGAATTCGCCGCCCGGCTTCCTTCAGAATACAAGGTGAAAAACCACCTGCTGAAACGAATTCTCAAAGATATCGCCCACGACTACCTCCCGCCAAATCTCATGCAGCGCCCCAAACACGGCTTTTCTCTGCCAATATACGCCTGGCTGCGAACAGATCTACGCGAGCTCATGCTGGCCTACATGAACGACAGCATGATCGCCGGCAATGGCGTACTTGACCGCAAGTTTGTTGCCGCGCGAGTTCATGAATTTCTCAAAGGCAATAACAATGTGGGCATGTTTATCTGGAAAACGCTCATGTTTCAAATGTGGTATTATCGCTGGATGAAGTAAGGGATTCGCATATATCGCTTTCAAAAAAATATCTTTTTTGCTATAGTTCAGCATGTGAACAATATGAGCCCCATGCCGCCGTGGGGCTTACCTTTTTTCATCTCTTGGAGGAATACCGCATGATTGATCGTTATTCACGCGAATGTATGCGCGACATCTGGTCAGAGGAAAACAAATATACAACATGGCTTGCAATTGAGGTCAAGGCCTGCGAAGCGCTCTGCGAACTTGGAACCGTACCAAAGGAAGCGCTCGCAAATATACAAAAAAAAGCTGCCTTTGATGTCAAACGCATCGCCGAAATCGAGGAAGTTACCCGCCACGATGTTATTGCCTTTACGACCTCTGTTGCTGAATACGTGGGCGAAGACTCGCGCTACATTCACTGGGGCCTGACATCTTCGGATGTGCTCGACACCAGTTTCAGCATGCTTCTCAAAGAGGCCTCGGGAATTATCCTGAAAGACATTGATGAACTGCTGGCCGTGCTTAAAGACCGCGCCTTTGAACACAAGCTTACCGTGATGATCGGCCGCAGCCACGGCATTCATGCCGAGCCGATCACATTCGGACTCAAAATGGCCCTGTGGTACGATGAGATGCTGCGCCAGCGCGAGCGCATGCAGCGCGCCATGGACGCCATCAGCGTCGGGAAGCTTTCAGGAGCGGTAGGAACCTTTGCGCACAACCCTCCCTTCGTCGAAGAATATGTATGCCGGGAGCTGGGCCTGAAGCCGGCCTCGATTTCAACTCAGGTTATCCAGCGTGATGTGTATGCTGAATTTTTTACAACTCTGGCCGTTATCGGCGCCTCAATCGAAAAGTTCGCTGTCGAGATCCGCCACCTGCAGCGCACCGAAGTTTCAGAAGTTTCAGAATATTTTTCCGCGGGCCAAAAAGGCTCTTCAGCCATGCCGCATAAGAAAAATCCGATTCTATCTGAAAACATATCCGGTTTGGCGCGCCTGCTGCGCGGCAACGCTCTGGCAGCCATTGAGAACGTGGCCCTGTGGCATGAGCGCGATATCAGCCACTCATCCGTTGAGCGCGTGATCGGACCCGACAGCACCACCCTGCTTGACTTCATGCTGGTGCGCTTTACCGGCCTAATGCGCAAACTGATCGTCTACCCCGAGTCCATGCAAAAAAACCTGGAGCTGTCTCGTGGCCTCTACTATTCACAGAAAATACTGCTGGAGCTGACCCTGCGCGGAATATCGCGCGAAGATGCCTACCGTATTGTGCAACGCAATGCGCTGGCAGCCTGGGATCAGAAAAAAGATTTCAAAGCTTTCATACTGCAGGATAGCGAAATTACCGCAAAGATCACTCCGCAGGAAATAGAGGAATTCTGTTCAAATGACTTTTTTACTGCGCATGTTGATGATATTTTTAAACGGGTTTTTGATTGATGAAACCGGCGGTATTTCTTGATCGCGATGGAACCATTAACGTTGATGTCGGCTACCTCTGCCATCCCGACCAATTCACTTTTCTGCCTCGTGCGCTCGATGCTCTGCAACTGCTGCGCGACAGCGACCTGCCGCTCATAATCATAACCAATCAGGCCGGGGTTGCCCGGGGACTAATACCGCCCGAACGCCTGCCTGTGCTTCAAAAGGCATTCCTGCGCATGCTGCGCACCAATGGCATACCCATAGCGGGCTACTACTCCTGCCCGCATCACCCCGAGGGCGTCCTGCCCGAATACCGCTGCGAATGTGACTGCCGCAAGCCCGCTCCCGGCCTTCTCCTGCAAGCCGCGCATGAGCTTGACATTGATATACAGCGCTCCTATGTCGTTGGTGATAAGGCAAGCGATGTGCAGCTGGCCCACAACGCGGGCGCCACAGGCATCCTGGTACTGACCGGAAAAGGACGCAAATATCAACAGGCGTATCCTCCCGAATACACCCCTCCGCATGCGATTTGCCGCAATCTCTACGAAGCCGCTGAATGGATTGTCGATCGTGAGAAGCAAAAAAGCCGGCAATGATTTGGTATTCCGGCCGCAGGCGGATCTCGAAATAACATCATAGCTACGATATTAAGAAAACGGCCCGAACAGATTGCTGAAAAAGTAATTTTTGGTGGGCTGCTCAAAAATGCCCGGATGCAAGACGCGCGAAGCCATGCGGAATGAAGCGTACTTTTGTACGCCGGCGTAGCGCACCGCTGCAGATGGGCGTTTTTCAACAGCCCACTAGCGGTAAAACTCAAGGATCATCTCAACCACCCACTCCTGCATAGGGCGGGTAAGTTCAGAGTAAACCGGCAGGGCAATCGTATGCCGGGCAGCATACTCACTATGAGGAAAATCACCCTCTGCATATCCTAAAGCGCGAAAGCACTCCTGCTCATGAAACGCAATCGGATAATATACTTCATTACCAATATCGTTTTGACTGAGCCACACGCGTAGTTCATCTCGTTTTTCAGGCACTGAAATTACATACTGATTATAGATATGGTGTTCGCGCTCAAAGCTCAGCGCCGGTGTTTTTATAGCGGCGCCAGCCAGAAGCTTATCATAATAGGCCGCGTTTTCACGACGCATGGCATGCCAACCCTCAAGATACGGCAGCTTCACCAGCAACACCGCCGCCTGCACCGTATCAAGCCGAAAGTTTCCACCAATCAAGGCATGATAATATTTGGGGTGAGCCCCGTGATTACGCAAAAGGCGAACCTTTTCGGCCAAGGCTGCGTCATTGGTAATCACCATGCCGCCATCCCCTATACCGCCTAAATTTTTACTGGGGAAAAAAGAAAAGCAGCCGAACGTTCCCATGCTACCGGCCTTTTTAAGCCCGGCACTTGACGGATAACTCGCGCCAATGGCTTGAGCAGCATCCTCAACAACAGCAATGCCGCGGCTTTCGGCAATCTTTAAAATTTTATCCATATCAGCGCATTGCCCGTACAAGTGTACCGGTATGATCGCCTTCACGCGGTCTGCCTTGTCCTTTTCACGCTCAAACCATGCGCGAAGCGCCTCCGGATCAAGATTGTAAGACGCTGGATCAATGTCAACCAGGGCAATGGTTGCCCCCAAACGGGCTATTGTGCCGGCAGTAGCAAAAAATGAATACGGCGTTGTCAGCACGATATCACCCGGCCCCACATCAAGGGCCATCAAGGAGACAAGCAGGGCATCCGTTCCGGAACTGACGCCCACGGCAAATTCGGCACCACTGTATGCGGCAATACGCTCCTCAAGTTCAGCCACAGCCGGGCCCATGATGTAGGCCGTTGAATCAACAACTGCGTTAATCGCAGCCTTCATATCCACCTCAATTGCAGAGAGCTGTGCTTTTATATCAAGCAATGGTACCTTCATATTCGATTTTCCTTTCACGACAGGCGGCCGATCTTCAACAGTGCCGTAGAGAGTGGTTTTTAAAAAACAATTATCCCTGGTAGCCAGCTTTTTTAAAGAAACCGGCTATTCTTTAAGAATAAAATAAGCGCTGCTGGTCGTCAAGCGTTTCTTTACCGGACAGAAGCCGGCACTCCTTCTTCTCGGCCGCAATGAGCCTGCTACAATCAGCTCTTGACAGGCGCAAACTTATCATTTATATAGCTATAAATGCGGCACAATGACCGCAAACGAGAGATGTGCAGCAGCACATGCAGTTTAAACGTTATATAAAACAGTACTGGAGGAAGAAATGGCAGCAAAAATTAATGTGGAACTTTGTACCGGCTGTGGAACATGCGTGGACGTTTGTCCCGTAGAAGCTATTACAATTGAAAAAGACAAGGCGGTTATTGACGCCGATTCCTGTGTCGACTGCGGCACCTGTGTTGATGAATGTCCGGTTGAAGCCATTTCCATGGACGACTGACAACACGTCCTGTTCACGACTTTTTTAACAAAAAAGGATTTTCGGAAATACCGGAAATCCTTTTTTGTTTTTTATCCCGCTCGCAATTGCTGCGAAAAGATCAGGTTCGCGACCATGTAGCGCGAAATACCCCTTCACGCGGATTGCCGTATTTAATGCGATCCGGCTTTATTTCAATAATACGGTATACAATGTTCGGCGGCAACTCTTTCATTCCCAGTTTTTTAAGTACCTGCATAATCTTCATGTTTTTCAAGGCTTCCTGAAACTGGCGCGGATGTTTTTTCTGGTTCCATACCCGCGCAATACCCCAGGCCTGCATTCCCTTATAATTCCAGTAATCAATCTCCGAATCATAGGGCTCGGCAATTGAAAAGCTGACCTTTTTATTTTTTTCAAGATTGGCGAATTTGCCGCCCCCTTCAGAAAGAATATAGAAGCTAAGATCGTGCAGGCGATACTCAAGCGGCGTTGAACGCGGCGCCGAACCAGACGAGGTACTCAAATGCAGGACATGGTTGCGTTTTAGGAATTTTTTCAAAACCCGCTCGAATCCTACCGGGGTTTTAAACTGCTTAATTTTAATTCCTGCGGCTTTAAACGCCTGGGCAAAGGGGGCCGGGACAGGCACCTGTTTGATTTTCGACATACTATGCTCCTTGTATAAAAAGTTTTCTGTACACTCTATCAGATTATTACAAACAGTTGTTTTCTACAGACCGTTCAAACATGCTCTGATGCACGGCGCGCGCTGTCATAAGAAATGCGGCGTACTTATTTGTACACCGCAGAACAGGACACACGCAGTAGATGGGCCCGTCCTCCGCAGTAGACCTGCTACGGAGGATGGACGTTTTTCAACAGCCTGCTAATCTGGTATAGTATAAACCATCAAACAGATCAAGCAGGAAGTATACTAACTATGAAGACCTCTCCCTGGAAGACACAACTGCGACAGAGCATCACATCATCGGCAGACCTTTGTGAAAAACTCCCGCAACTGGCAGCACGGCGCCCGGTGCTTGATGAGGTGACCGCAACCTACCCGATTTTCATTAACAGCTATATCGCGAGCATGCTCAAGAAACCTGGCGATCCACTCTGGCAGCAGTTTGTGCCGGATCCGCTCGAGCTTGAAGACACTAACGGGATGGAAGATCCCCTAGCCGAGGACAGCTGCGCGCCCGTGCCCAACATCACCCACCGCTATCCTGATCGCGTGCTTTTCCTAGTCTCAAACCGCTGCGCAGTACACTGCCGGTTCTGCACCCGCAAACGCAAAATCGGCCGGCAGTTTAACATGACACCGAAAACCATTTCTCAAGGAATTGACTACATCCGCCAGAACCCACAGGTGCGCGATGTCCTGCTGTCAGGAGGTGACCCCCTGCTTCTCTCGACCGCAACGCTGGCTAATATATTAAGCCGCCTGCGCGCGATTCCCCACGTTGAAATCATACGCATCGGTTCGCGCGTTCCCGGAGTTTTACCCGCTCGCGTTAACCCCCACCTTGCCCGAACACTTGCCCGTTTCAAACCGCTCTATATCAATACGCATTTCAACCACCCCGATGAAGTAACGCCTCAAGCGCGCCGGGCCTGTACACTTCTGGCAGATGCCGGCATACCCCTTGGCTGTCAAACTGTTTTACTCAAAGGTATTAATGATTCAGGAACAATTATCCGAGAGCTGATGCAGGCACTGGTCAGCATGCGCGTGCGGCCCTATTACCTGCATCACATGGATTACACCCGCGGTACCGCTCATTTTCGCACATCACTTACCACTGGCCTTAACATCATAACTGGACTGCGCGGTCATGTCTCGGGCCTCTGTATTCCACATTACGTAATTGACCTACCGGGCGGCGGCGGCAAGGTGCCGCTTACCCCTGAATTTATCCAAGAGCTTGACGGAGAGACCCTGCTGATTAAAAATTTTCAGGGCCGTGTTTTTCGCTATGACATATGCCCTGAGGACGTACAAACATTCAAGGACAAAGCACATTATGGTTCAGCATGACACTAAAAGCACCGCTATAAGCATTTCCGAATCTTCCGCCCCCTTGGGCAGCCCCAACCAAGAACCCGATCTGCGCGTCGGTCTGGCCGAAGGCCTGGACAGTGCCCGGCTTCTCCTTGATGGATACTTCCGGCTTGGTTCGCTCACCATTGAACCCGGAGCCTATGAGCTAGGGGCCGAGGGAAATGAGGTTGCGATGGTGGACGATCAGGGGCATCTAATTGCCCGCGCCCCGGAGCTGCATCTGGTCCCGAAAGAACAATCCCAGTGCAGCTTCACATTGCCGAAAAACAGCATTGGGCGCGATTTTCACTGGCAGCGCCATATCCGCCAGACCTTTCGCGGCGCGCTTGCGGTCCGCTGTTTCGAGCGTGGATCCATCACGCTCATCAATCACATCGCACTTGAGGACTACCTTGAAGCCGTCGTGTGCTCAGAAATGAGCCCCGACGCTTCGGAGGAATTTCTCAAGGCCCACTGCGTGATTTCGCGCAGCTGGGTTCTAGCGCAACTTCAGCCGCGCACAAGCGATGCGGGCACGGAAACAGCATCATGGACCGACGTTGGTGCGCATTCTCACTATGATGTCTGCAATGATGATCACTGCCAGCGCTATCACGGAATCGGCGCTGTAAACGCAGCGGCCCGCTCGGCGCTGGCAACAACGCGCGGAGAAGTGCTCTGGAGCGAAGGCGCTGTGTGTGACGCGCGTTTTTCAAAATGCTGCGGCGGGATAACCGAACAATTTTCAACCTGCTGGCAGGATGTTGATTTTTCTTATTTGCAGCCCTTGCCAGACTGCCCGCCCGGCAAGGCCGAATTTGCCCCCCCCCTTACAAATGAAGCCGCCGCCCGAAAATTTATTGATTCACGCCCACAGGTTTTCTGCAATGTATCCGACCCGCAACTGCTTGAAACCATTTTGCCTGATTTTGATAGTGAAACCGGGGATTTCTTTCGCTGGCAGGTTCGCTATACGCAAGAAGAGCTGAGCAAAATTATCTCGGACAGAAGCGGCAAGGATTTTGGTGACATCCTGGGACTTGAACCGCTGCAACGCGGGCCCTCCGGCAGAATTTGCTCCCTTCGGATTGTCGGCTCAAAATGCTCTCAGATTGTATCCAAAGAGTTGGCCATCCGCCACATGCTCTCTTCCAGCCACCTGTACAGTTCAACCTTTTACGTGGAAAAACTCAGCACCGGTTCAGTACCGCACACTTTTGTTCTGCACGGTGCGGGCTGGGGCCACGGAGTCGGTTTGTGCCAGATTGGCGCGGCTGCCATGGCACACAGCGGGCATGACTATCAGCAGATCCTGGCGCACTACTTTCAGGGTACCGAACTGAAGCGTCTATACTGATTCAGGGTTTAATACAATTATAAACAACGTATGAACTGCATTTTTTTTGGAGGTAGCATGAAAAAAGAAATAAAAACCATGTCAAAAGATGAAATAAATGATTTTTTATCAAAGCAGAAAATCGGCGTGCTCTCATTGAGCGAGAAGGATTCCTCTTACGCTATACCCCTTGCCTATTCCTATGACGGAAAAAATTTGTATCTCACTTTGGGGCCACAGGGAAGAAAAATGGGATGCATTCAAAAAAACAAAAACGTCTGCTTTGTGGTTTATGACCAACCACCCTCCGAAGGCGGGATGCCCGGATGGAAGTCAATCATCTGCAACGGTGTAATTGTACGTATCACAGATCCTGAAAACATCGAAAAGGCCGTCAGATCAGGGGAAAAACATATGGGTATGCCCGAGGGAACATGGAACGGATTTTTGGAGAAAACCCTTCAGGCCCCCGAAGCTTCATGTTTCTGGAAAATAAACATCATAGAAATTAATGGCAAACAGACATAAAGCCTTATCAGCAGATGACCTGCCCCACATTCCTAAAAGCATTAACCTCAAAAAAGTTGTACAAAACAGAAGATACAGTCCGCAAAAACAGAAACAGCGACTTAGCATAGAGAGCTAAGTCGCTGTTTTTATAATGGTGCCGGTGGTGAGACTCGAACTCACAAGGCCTTGCGACCGGGGGATTTTGAGTCCCCTGCGTCTACCAATTTCACCACACCGGCACTGTTTTTTAAGACCTACGATGAAGCTGTATTTACGGGCGGCAATTATCCGATAATCCTCAAGGCATGTCAAGCCTTGAGTCCGCTAACAAGGCACAAAACCTTCATCATTGCCGCACTGCTTCCGCAACCCGGGCACCCCTGTAACCCCCGGCCAAAAAGCTTTTGATCTTGCACTTTCAGCGCCAATCAGGTACAGTTTCGAACTGAAAAAACATCCCTGTAATGGAGAATTCTCATGAAGCTTATTGACGGCGTATTCGCATATCCGTGGACCAACATGATGGAAAACAACTGCAATACCTATGTGTTGCAGGGTCCTGACGGCTTGATCCTGATTGATCCCGGCCTGAAAAACTATGTGCCGGACACAATTAAAGCTATTAAAAAAGACGGCTTGAACCCTGATGATATCAAGCTGGTTCTCTGCACCCACTGCCACCCCGACCATATTGACGGTGTATCCTATTTCGCAGAGAAAAAGATACCAATCACCTGGCATACTGATGCAGATGCTTTTCTCAACAATACGGGCATGGAATTTTTCCGGATGTTCGGCCTTGAGCAGCCCGGCTACAAACCAGACTCCTTATGCGTTGAAGGCGATCTACCTGCCGCCGGTTTAACGCTGAAGATCTTTCATACTCCCGGTCATTCTCCTGGTTCAATCTGCATATACTGGCCTGAAAAGCAGGTCATGGTCACCGGAGATGTTGTGTTTAGCAACAGTATCGGTCGTACCGATTTTCCCGGCGGCGACAGCGGAACCCTCAAAAAAAGCATAGACCGCATTGCCGAGCTTCCGGCAAAGCTTATACTGCCCGGGCACAATGAAGTGGTAGAGGGAGAGGACGCTGTTAAGCGCAATTACGAATACATCAAAAGCTCATTCTTTTCCTACATGTAACAACGGTTTTTAATGCCGGCGTAGCTCAGTGGTAGAGCAACTGATTCGTAATCAGTAGGTCGCGGGTTCAACTCCCATCGCCGGCTCCAGAAATATCAAGCACGTACAGTCTTTTGGCTGTAGGTGCTTTTTTGTTTATATAAATTTATCCCCAGTCTGCCCCCACTTCTTTTTTCCTAAAGCCTTTTTCCGCACACTCGCAAGGCTACATTTAATGCAACAAAAAAGGCAAAGTCGGGAGAGCGATCAAGAGTTATTATACTTAAATATTTGGTAATGCTTGTCGGATTTCACTAAAGTGAAATTCTCTTCGTTTTGCTGCATCCAACCAAGCTCAATGGACCACGGTCTTGTCAGCAGAACGTAGTCAACATTTCCCCGCTTTAGGTTATACTGCCAGATTGAAAAATCCTCTCCGCGTAACAGCCCCCGATGGCGCCATGTAGGCTCGTCTTCCTTGTATTTTGAGGAAACATACACCACGTCATTCTGCAGCTGCCGCCCAAATAATGGATACAAAAACCACTGGTCCCCAGGTGCCTTCCATCCCATACTCGCGGCTATGGTCTTTCCATCCAGATTATCAAAAAAACTCCAGGCCGCTGCAATCGTATGGACGGGAGTCTTATTGTAATCGTTTTGTTTAGAGTAGTAGGTAAACCTGGATATGTTTCGATAGCTTTGAAGTCCGTAAATTCCGCCAAAAAGAAAGAGAACAACCAATGCACAGAACGCAGGCTTTCCGACCACCTTAAAATTCATTCTGCCGGACCCTGATACATTAAAATTATGCGGGAGAGATGGAGCCCCTGTTTGGGCCCTGCATACTGCTGATTTTTTCATCACCAGCCCAAGCAGGATAAACGTCACCAAAAAGATACAAACAAAAAGCGGATATAAAACCGTTATGTCTTTACCATGACTTTTATTAACATATAAAATATCCCAAACGATAAAGACAACGAAAACAAAATCGATTGAACTGAAATATTTACGCAGCCTTTCAAAAACCATCAAGCCCTGAATGGTAAAAAGTGCCACGCTTGCTGACAGGTAGCGGGTGCTTCCCGCGTTCCAGCGGCCTTCCCGAGAGTTCCTCAGCGAGGGCTCGCCATAGAAAATAAGAATCGGCACGATCCATGTAATCGAAAAGAAAAACCACGCTTTTCTGGAAACAGTGGGGGGCCTGGCAAAAAGAGCAATAACAGCAAGAATGATAAAAATAAAAAATTTGGGGCCAGCAGTCTTTGTGTAGCTATGTGGGACATACGAAAATTTTTGCAGCTCTGCCCCTATCGAATACAATATGCCGCTGCGAGCCGGTTTTTCACGGGAAGAAAGTAATGGTTTCCCTGGGTCAAAATTGGCATACCCTTTAAACACTTCATGGCCAAGGACATTAATAGTCATGGGGAAAAGGGGATTCCTTGCCTCTACTGCATTTACTATATACTGTCTGCCTCCAAGAGCGCCCACAATCAGCAGCCCTATACATAAAACCCCACCGTTCTTCAGGGAAACCGGCCAACCCACCATAGACAGGCTTTTAATCGACACGGCAAGAAAGATAAGACCCGCCGCAGGAAGAGCATTATACTTTACCCCGACAAGTATGCCGCATGCCGCAAAAGCCAAAAGGCCATCGCAGACTAATCCCCTTCGAAGATACCTAAGGGTAAACAAAACGGCCGTGCAACAAAAAGCAAATACCGCATTATCAACGTTTTGAATAGTAATGTGTGCATATATCATGGGGGAAAAGCAAATAAGGGCTGGTGCCCATTTCGCACTGGACGGTTTCAGGCCCAGCTCCCTGGCAATAGCATAGCAAGCCAGCCCCCCAAGAAACGTTATGGGGAAACACATCACATTGACCAGAAGGTCATTATGAAAGGGAAGCAGAAGCCATGAAGCAAAAATTTCCCCGTTTTTGGGAAAATGACCGCAATTGATTATTTGGTCAGGCGCAATAAATAAGCAAAGCGTACCCTGCTTAATCCACGTGGCCGCGAATGTCAAATGGTAGGTCAGAGAATCCCAGGACAGCGGAGGCATAAGCAGGGCCCGTGAAAAGGATAAAAAAAGGATGAACCCGCAGACAACAATGAGACATGCCCAGCGTGAATTCAGCCCCGCTCGTAACCATATAATTATAGGGACCACTTCAGCGCGAATATTTCTATGCCCGCCCCACAAGACATGAAAAACCACGGCAATAATAAGGCAGGTCAGAACAACCCCTGTTTTCGTGATGGCATGAAAGGGGGATAGCGCTTGAAAAACCCCAAGAATGCCCGCGTAAAACAGCAGCCCCGTTGCCGTCAGACGAACGGCATATGGAAATTTCGGCATGAATTTTCTAACCGTCAGATGAGAGGCATAGAACAGGGAACCATTCGTCAGCAGGAAGACCATACAGCCGATTAGCGTATTAAGAAGCATATGAAAGTCGAATGGCATGAGCTGTTTACATCAAGCGATGAATAGATGACACTGTTGCAGATGTGCCGAGTGAGTAACAAACATATGACCTATGTAGCAAAATATATAAATTTGGTCAATTGATAGATAGCCGGGCGCTGGATTTATACCCTTTTTTTGTTTTTTATTTTTTATATTAGGGTATGATAAATTTAAATATATTTTTACAAGGAATACACCATAATGTTTTTTATTAATCTTCTCTTTTTTGTTGCTTTCATACTTGTCTGGTGGTCATTTTGCGGCTATCACCTCTGTTTATATTTCACCGCGCGACTGACTCCGCAGAAAAGTCGCCCCCAGGAAATTGCAAGCTACCCAAGCATCACCATGCTGGTGCCCTGTTATAACGAAGAGGACTATATTGAGGAAAAAATTGAGAACATTTGCGCGCTGGAATATCCCCTCGACAAGCTTAAGGTAGTCTTTCTTGATGGCCTGTCAAAGGATTTGACCGTAGAAAAAGCCAAGAAATTAACGGCCGACAAGAGCCACATGCATGTTTGCCAAACAAACTGCAACGGAAAAATCAACCAAATCAATTCCTACCTTCCTGACATCACGTCAGACATTATCATAATAACAGACGTGGACGGCATGATGGAGCCACAGACCATTACAGAACTAGTGAAGGATTTTCTAACAGATGATGAGGTGGGCGTGGTAGGCGCTTACGTTTCTCCGCTTAATTCATCTAAAGAAGATCGGCGATACTGGGACGCCCAAAACAAGGGCCGCCTGCTAGAGAGCCGGGTCCATTCATCATCCATCGTGGTTGGCCCATGCATGGCTTTCAAGCGTGGGGTCATCGACCTGTTTCCCGAAGATGTTCTTGCTGACGATATTTACCTTCCATTTAAGGCAAATGTTTCCGGGTATAAATCTATATATTCAAGCCATGCTGTCGTGTTTGAAAAAAGGGTTCCCACCTCGTTTTGGGAAACCGTTCAACATAAATTCAACAAGTGCAATGCCTACCTGAAGGAACTGTTCAGGTTTATCTACAAGGCCCAGGAAATGGACTGGCGGTGGCAGGTTATCTATTTCACCAAAATTCTTCAAATGTTTTTGCTGCCATGGCTGTTGATTTTCATGTTTATACTTACCTGCGCACTTATCTCGTTAATGCAGATTTCACTAATCGTATTCACTGCAATTTTCGGCGCATTCTCCCTCTTAATTACCCATTTTATCATGGACCGCGTGACCATCCCTGTTGAAGAACCCAAATCCCAAGGTCTTTTTTTAACCCTGGCGGTTTTCCTTGCGGCCATAGGCATCCTTTTAGCAACGGGGATCTCTTTCCCCTTCTATAGTCAGGCGGGGCACTATCAGCATAAAAAAATTGGTGAAGAAAAATAAGGCTGCTTTAGATCCCCGGGTAGTTGAATAGATAAAATTTCTATGACTGAAACAAAAAAATCCGCCGAGACCCAACGCTGGTACCCGACGCCCTTTTCAATGCTGCGCGACCACCTCGTCGCTGAGCTTATTGGCAGGCAACGCCCGGGCTCTTTTCTTGAAGTAGGAATCGGTCCGGGTGGGGGCATGATCGCAACCCTGGCGCGGCTGGGCTACCGCGGCCAGGGCATTGACATATCAAACAGTGCCGTGGAACATGCACGCCATTTCCTGCCGGACCTTCCCGATACGATTTCATTAACCGCAAAAAACTTCTGGGAAGTACAGGATTCGTTCGACCTGGTTCTTGCACTGGATTTTCTGGAGCATTTTGATGACGACCGGGCCGTGCTGGAAAAGTTCCGCTCCCTGACCAAGCCCGGCGGAGCAATTATTTTTTGTGTTCCGGCACATGAAAAAAAGTGGGATGAAACCGACAAGTGGGCAGGGCATTTCCGCCGCTATGAAAAACAGGATTTAATCAAAAAACTCTCGGACAACGGTCTGAAATGTGAGCTCATCTGGTCCTTCGGTTTTCCACTTCTTAATATTGCCACCCGTGTACGAAACTATCTTTTGGCCCAACAGAACAGGCAAAAAGGATATTTTGAAAAGCATGATCAGGCCCAGCGAACCGAACAAAGCGGAACCACGGCCCTGGAAGAGACGAAATGGAGCTTTTTCTTTAATGATTTTTGGATAGCCCCGTTCAAAGTGCTGCAAAAATTTTTCTTGCGGATGGATCTTGGGGGCAGCTATATCGTTAAGACGACGCCCAAGCCTTTACTGCATGAGACAAAAGACATCGCGTCCAGGGGCGCGTAGTGCCCGGCGCTTTCTTTAGATGATTACCATGGTAAAAAATGGGTTCTTTCGTCGCGCAGTCCTTACAGCATGCATCTCCATTGCTGCGCTTATAGCCTGGTGGGGCTTGGAATCTAACAACTCCGGAATATCCTTTTTTAACGGGAGCAGAATTTTTCTGATTGCCCTGCTCGGGGTCATCTTCACCGCCTATGTGGTTGGGATACTGTCCAGATCTCTTTCCGTTGCTTTCTCGGTCACAACTGTTTTTGTCTGGTGGTTTGTAACTAATCAGGACTGGGCCACTATAGGCATACAGCTCAAATCAGCCGATCTGGCATGCATTGCAGCCGCCCTTGCCTGCTCTGCGGCTGGCTGTGTCTTACGGGCACTGCGATGGCAACTCATGATGCGGCCAGTTGTCGCTCTTCCCTTTAAGCAATCACTTGGGGCCACACTGATTGCCATGACCGGCAACAATGTTCTGCCGTTTCGCGCGGGGGAATTTATCCGGCCCGCATTTATAAAATTACGATATTCCGGAAATTTTACCGCAACTTTTTCCACTGTGGTTATTGAACGGCTGTTCGATTTAATTGGGCTGGGCGCAGTAATGGCTTTCGTGTGCATATTCTGGCCAATCGCCCCGTCAAGCGAAGCCCAAAACTCCTTTAACTCGTCCCAGGCGGCACTCTGGCTTACAATCGTAATCACTTCAATTTTAGGATTTTTAATTCTTCTAAAAATGCAAACTGAAAGAGTCAAGGGTGCTGTTGCGTGGATTATGACAATATTTCCCGGGCAGGTCCGGCAACGGGCTGTATCACTGATTGATTCCTTTGTAACCGGACTGTCCTTTGCGGACAACGCGTTTCATGTGCTGCTGACCCTCATCTACTCTCTTGCCATCTGGGCCGTGGCCGCCGTATTTTTTTATTACTGCGCACTTGCTTTCAATTTTCACATAAGTTTTTCCGGCGCGTGTTTCGTACTGCTGTGCACATCGCTGGCCGTGGCCCTGCCGCAAGCACCCAGTTTTATCGGAACCTTCCACTGGGCAGCCACCCTGGCCATCCAACAGCTGCACATGCCTGAAGCTGCCGCCGCAAGTTTTGCCATCATTTCTCACGCAATGGCTTTCATCCCCGCAACTATCGCCGGCTTTATCGCTCTTTGGCTCATGGGGCTGCATCTCAGGCAAGTCATCAAACAGCCGCAGGCATCAGAAGAACTTGATAAAAGGGAGAAACGTGCGGTGTAAAAAGCATTTTACTGCACATACCCCAGAGCTTTCAGCTTCTCAAGGGTCTTTGAAGATATGCTTGTTTCTTTCCACTTTTTGTTGCTCTTTTTTTCTGAATATTTCGGCCTGTGTGTTTCTTCCCACAACCTTAACTTCTCAGCCATAGCCTCGCTGGTTTCCGGCAATGCCCAGGCCTGGTTAACCTGTTCCATGGGATCTTTTTCCAAATCATAGAGTTCTGGTTTTTTGTCTTTTTCATAAGCCATGTATTTATAGTTCCCGTCAAAGAGCGTCCGGTGGACGCCCAGCGTATCGCTGTACAGTTCAGAAACAGACGGGGTTTCGGTGCTGCCGAACGGCCTTCCCGAAACATAGCCGGGAATGGGCAATTCGCACAGTGCAAGAATGGTCGAGAACAGGTCGGCAGTGGTTATCGGCGTTTTGTCCCGGCCGCGCTTGCGGGCAAAGGGGAACTTGATCAGCAGCGGTACCTTTCCAGCGGGCTCATATATCGGGGTGTGATGATTATATAAATCATGTTCGCCAAAAAGCTCACCGTGGTCACTTGTAACAATAATAAGAGCCGAATCATAAAGGTTCTTTTCGCGCAATATTGAAAAAAGCTCTCCCAACTGTTGGTCCAAATAGGCAATTTCACCCTTATACTGGGCGAGCAAAAGGGCATCCCTTTCCTCTACGGCTTCACTCTTGAAAAATTTAAGCCCTACCTGCTTAAGCCTTGCTAGTTGAGGAAAAGAGCTTTCTGAAAAAACAGTGGAAAACGGACGCGGCGGTGAGTACATGTCGTGCGCATCCATGTAGTTTACAAAAAGGAAGAGCGGATCAGGGTCATTTTTTCCCAGCAGGCGGATTACACTTGTGTTTATATGTTCAGCCACCCGGTAAAACAAATGAAATCCGGGTTTTGTATTGGTCACAAAGCAGAAAAGCGGAAATATCGGACGAAAAGGGAACAGGCAGACAGAACCAATACTTCCCGCACTGTCAAACAGATCGAATCCCTGATCAAAGTTAAACGCTTTATTTATAATCGTATGGTTCCCGATAATTCCGGCAGTCCGGTAGCCGCTATTCTGGAATATCTCCGCCAATGTCACGAATGTATCGTTAAGCGGCCGTGGCGGGCTAAAACCATGCCACACTTTTCCTGCGCTCAGGACGTGATGGCTGCCGTGCTCGGTTAGAGAGAGTCCGGTAAACAAAGAGGCATGGGACGGAAGAGTCCACGAAGAAGAAGCAATACAATTATTAAAAACAAGCGCGTCTCGTGAGAACTCTTCCAGGTTTTTTGTTGTTTTACAGGAACCGTACATTGAAAGCAGATCAGCGCGAACGGTATCCAGCACGATAAGGATCACCAGTGGCGGCGATCGGCGGACAACCTCTGAATGGTCGGCCACGGGGGTACTGAATCTCCTGCCGTATCCCGCCTGTCCCCAAAAATAAAAACAGGCCAACAAGCCAACAACAGCTACAATTAGAGCGGTAAGCATATGCCGCTGCTTTACGCGTGATGCTTTCAATTTGAAAAAGGCTATGAGGCAAAAACATTGTATGGACATAACGCCCACTACATACAGGATAATTCTATAGCGGCCCAGCGTTAGCCTAAAGCCCGGGATTGTTTTCAGCGACGCCGTGAGAAAAAAATAGCCCTGCGTAAAAAAATCTATTTTATGGATGTTTGAACAAAACTGAAAAACGGCAACAATTAAGGCTGTAACAACCATATAAAAAACAGCGGGCCGCTTTTTCGAGGTTGCTGCCTGCTCGAAAATTATTAAAAACAACACTATGAAGAGTGCCCACAAAAAGGATAAATGGTAGTCAAAGGGTTGGGGTAGAAATTCATCAACGTTTGGAGAAATGCGGCCCACCCCCCCGGGTGTAATCCTTCCGAGCGTTCCCGCAATCAGGACAAAGGGGAACAGAAAGAAGGCCGCCCAGTAGCAATTTTCTTTGTTTGAGGGATATGCCCTACCGCGGGTCCAGCACCACAATGCTAAAGCACACAGAATGCCGATAATGGCCCAGAAGCCGATATTAAAGCCCGCGAGGAAAACCGGAAAGTCCGCAGGGATATACGTATTCTCAAGAAGCAAAAAAAAAGCATCAAACAGGGTAATAACCAGCCCAGCAACAATGCCGAGGCCCGCCCCCTTTCGAACAGTCGTAAGTAGCATATTCTGACCCTTTTTGCTTTATAGCCTGAATGATTGCTCAGGTTTTATTATGAGGCGTCGGCCTCCCTGACAAACCAGGGCCCGCTGAAGCCATTATGACCAAACAGCATGGCTGTTCCATGCACAAGTCCAGCCTCTCATAGATCAATCAGGAATCGTGCCTTTAAATATGTATTTTATTTCCTGGAGGATTGCTTTGAGCGATATTTTTCTTCTAATAAACATTTGTAGATAGCCCAGAAACTCCATGCGGGTTGCCGAGGTTGATTCGGCAATGGTAGATGATAAACCGTTAAGCAAGTACAGGAACAGGTATCCTCCAGGAATATTATTAATTAAGGTTGTGCACTGATTCATCAACATCGACACGTTCCAGCCCGGCTTTAAAAGCGTCATGAGCTCATGGCGTACTTCGGTAGACAAATCCGTTTCTACACTTTCAAAAATAAACTCTGCATAATTGTGAAGGCCCAGTGATTTTGCAAGAATAATCTGTTTGGTGAAAGCACTGGGAGCAGAATCACCAAATACTTCTCTTACCTTATTGATACCCAGAAAAAATATCGGGTCAACCCAGACCATTCTTCCATCACGCATCAAACTTCTGTTTTTGGTTGCATACTTCCAAACCCAGGGCTGCATGGTGATGACCTCAAAACCGAGATTGTTTAAATACTCCAGAGTTGTATGCAAATGAGGCTCGCCCTGATAAAGAGGCTGAAGTCTCAGCTCGCTTTGGATGACCAGTGTTTTTGAAACGATATCAGGTGCGCTTGCCAGAACCTCATAATCAAGCCCTTCGCAATCAGTTTTAAGATAATCAAGATGATCAATACCAGCATCGCTCAGCAGTGTTTGCAGCGTTTCACACTCCAGTTCAATGTCTTCAATAAGTTCGGTATAATTCTCCAGGTTATAAGCTTTAATAATTTCGGGTTTTATTTCCAAAAATGAGGAGCATTGACCATACTTGCGTTTATGAAATATTTTTTTTCCGCAGGTCCCGCTAACCGCTTTTGATAGAACAATTTTATTAAAATATTCGGATTCGGTTGTTGCCGGCGGTGTTATTGGGTCGACTTCAATAATGGTCACAGTTTTGCGCAACTGCGGAACAATGATATCAGCGGCCTTAGCGCAACCAATATCCATAATGTTGAAATCTCCATGCAAAAGCTTAACGATTGATTTCATAAATGATCCCTCAATTCAGTTTTGAATTTACCTGTCTCAATTGTCAGACAGCATCAGAAGAAAAACTTAAAGGGCTGCTGTAAATAAAGGGTTTCCAAACCCATAAAAACATAATGGGAAAAAACGGCAAGAATTAAAAGTGGTCTTACGCTAGGTTTTTTTGCCGGTTCTTACTTTAAGAAGGATACCACCTTCAGGCGTTTTCAAAAAGTTTTTTAAATGCTGCGCAGGCAGCAGCCCTTAATCGTGCATAAGCAATAATGATGATTGCTTTCAGGTAAAGAATATTAATTTGTCTAAGATTGTTTCTATCTTTTACTGTTCAGACAGTTTAAAAAATACTGCTGAAGGTCAAACAGGGCTTTGCTTTTTTCCTCCACGCACCTTTGCCGGTTCAATATTAAAACTAATAGCACATCTTTGTGCTTAATTTATTATTGACACTCAAGGTAATTATTTATATATATTTAACTAGTCAAAAAGCATACCTTGAGCAACATGATCAGAGTCGCGTTTGTCGGAATAACTACTCTAGAATAAACAAGATGGAACTTCTAATGTAATGTCTTCTGGTTTTAGCTGCGCAAAGACCTTTCCTGCACATGGACCTAGGTGTCAGTTAAATCGCGAAAACTTTTCACCCGCATTCAGCAGGTATAATTACTTTGGAAACGAGAAATTATTTAACAGCCTGCATTAGTATTATTACTCTATCGATTGCTACTCTGTCATTCTACTTTTGGTTTACAGCAGAAGACGCATATATATTAATGAGATATGCGGAAAATTTCATAGATTTCGGCGCGCTGGTTTTTAATAAGGGTGAGCCCGTAAGCACAATGACCTCCCCCTTGCAGGCGCTGGTATACTCCTTTTTCTACAAGCTGACGGGTTCCACCTTAATTCCCAATAAAATATTATCTATTTTCCTGTTATTTGCCACTGTCTTTCTGGCCCTGTGGCATTTCAAAAAGGAACGCTATTGCCAGATTATTGTCCTTTCTGTGCTGCTGCTATCACCCTGTATACTATTGTGGACCGTTGGCGGTTTAGGCACACCAATGCTGATGCTGACTGCAACCGCGCTTACTGTCCTTGCTTATACAGATAAACGACCAGAGGCCCCAAAAATTATAGCCGTATCTATTATCGCCGGGCTGGCATTTTTTATGCGGCAGGATTCGGTTCTTTTTACGGCTCCGCTGGTTTTACAACTCTTTATCAGATCCCATAATCTGAAAATTTCAGTTTTAGCAGCTTTGATCGGTGCGATCATACCACTAACCTGGCTTGTAGTTGCGTTTGTCTATTATGGCGATATTCTTCCGACCGGATACTATGTCAAGCCGCCGAGTTATGGTTTTAAGAAGTTGCTGTTCAACGCAACGTATATTTTTCAATTCCTGATCTGTGTCGGTATTATTCCATATCTTGCATTTTTGTTTTGTTTTTCGGGATCAAAGCAAAAATTAGGGAAGCGATGCCTTTGCCATTTGCGCAGACATTGGGGGCTCTGCCTGGGCATAATGCTGGTAATTATCTATGGATTCACAATGGCCACAGTCCACATGATGTTTTCTTTTCGTTTTTTTGTCCCGTTCATACCAGCGCTGACGATACTTGTTGCCGGCCTGTTCAGCCAGTATGCAGAACCTGCCGAAAAGGCATCCAAGCCAGTCCCGTTATTCAGGTATTTTGGTATTTTTTTGATAATGATTTTATTGTTTCAGGCCTTCCAGGCCGTTTATACCTTTAAAAAATCC